>Ga0335077_10009516_pt1 | contig 12066 bp, 3 predicted proteins | sample Lox_Sample_31_FD_207151 | JGI IMG/M metagenome (GOLD analysis project Ga0335077, IMG submission 207151) | Soil microbial communities from Loxahatchee National Wildlife Refuge, Florida, United States - Lox_Sample_3.1 | ecosystem: Environmental > Terrestrial > Soil > Wetlands | place: USA: Florida...
GCCCAGGTCGATGACTTCTTCATCAATGACGCGGAGTGGATCCCGGGCACGCCGTGCACCGATCCCATTACCCACGACCGCACTCCACCGGATGCCTCCGGTCTGCCGAATTTCCGCCTGAAGTTTGCGGATATGACGTCGCTGGTGGCCTGGCAGAACAGTTTGCAGACGGATCCGCAGTTGGCCGGGTTCAAACTCACTCTCGCCTTCAACGGCGTGGGTACAACCGGCAATCCTGACTGGACGGGCGTTTCCAGGGCCGGTCGCACAAGTGACGACCTGATCCTAGGCCTGCCGTTCTACCAGCAGTACTTCCACTGGATCAGCCACACCTATGATCACCCCGGCACGCTGAATGGTCTGCACAAGTCAGATGCGGGCGGCGATCCCGACACTCCCCAGGTGGATTCGATCGATCTGGAGATTCTGACCAACATGTTCGTCGCTAACGGCACCGGCAAGAATCTGGACACCGATCCCAGCGACACCACCCCGCCCGCGGGTGTGGTCAACCTCAGACTCAGCGACTTCAACCCCATCAACCTGGTAAGTCCAGGAGTGACCGGGTTGAACGATCCCAACGTACCGGGCTATCTGTTTGCCGACGGCATCCGCTACGTCGTGACCGACACTTCCGTGATTGGTCAGCCCAACAACGGGCCCAACCCCTCACCGAATGTCGGTATCGTCAACAGCTTCGCGCCCGGGATCTACGAAGTGCCACGTTACCCCAACGACGTGTACTTCAACGCCGCCAACTGGGCAGACGACCAGGCCGAGTTCCACTGCATCTACACCAATCCGGTCGCGCCTCCCTATGACGGCTACAACGCGGCGCAGATCCTGGATTTCACCAGTAACCAGTTCGTGGTCAACATGCTCAAGGGCGACATGAATCCACAGATGTTCCACCAGCCCAACCTGCATTTCTCGAATAATGCGACGGCGCTGGGACTGACCGGAACTCACACGTCCTCGTTAATCAGCGACACGTACAACCAGACCTTCAGCAAGTACAAGGCGCTGTTCAAACTGCCGATCCTCAGCCTCACGCTCGATCAGCTCGGGCTGAAGATGCAGGCGCGCAACGCTTACAACCTGTCGGGGGCCAATGCCAGCATCATCAACGCCGGCAGCGCCACACCGACCATTAGCATCGCCACACCGCTGGGTGCGGCGACTATCGCCGTAACCGGGCTAAACAGCACGGGTGCAGAAACGTACGGTGGACAGCACATTTCGCATATCACCGTGAATGCAGGCCAGACCGTGACTCTGCCTTTGCAGTGAAACTCGAACCCGCGACGGAGAGGCCTTGGGCAACGGCCTCTCCGTTTGCGGCTTCAACATTTCCAAAGAGCCTGAACGCGTAAGCACTCACACTCTCGAACGGCAATAGCACAAAAGTGGTCTCCGCGAAATGAAGGGTTGTAAGCCCTTACTGCGATTGTGAGGGCGGGGCTCCGCCCGCTAAATTACACATTGGAAAAACCCGCCGGGCGAAGTCATCCATTCCCCAGTGTTCTCGCCCGCAAGCACAATTTCCTCCCCTTGTTGCAAGGCCAAGGCTTTGCTCACCAAGGCGCTGCTCTGCTTTCGCAGCTCCTCATCCAGGCCACTCGAAGTTGAAAGAGGGTCACAATGCTGCGTTCGCTTCGTCTTAGTAATAGTGTCGCGATTGCGTGGGTCTTGCTCGTACTCTGCACCGGGGCAGGTGTGGCACGAGCCCAGACAGCGGTGTTGTCGGTGACTTCCGGATATATGGGGCAGCTGCTGATCGGAAGCAGTGCTACGGCCAACGTCGTACTCAGTAACACCGGCACTGCGGCTCTGAGCATCAGCAGCATCGTGGCCAGTGGACCGCCATTCACCCAGACGAACACCTGCGGAACAAGTGTGGCGGCCGGGGGGAAATGCACCATCGCGATCAAGTTCACGCCGACTGTGAATGGACTGGTGAGTGGAACCGTAACGGTGACGGATAACTCGACCAGCGGGAGCACCCAAGTGGTGAGCCTGACGGGGGCGGGATTGCCGCCGGCCTATTTGTCGGCAGTGTCGTTTGGTTTCGGGAACCAGGCGTTGAACACGACCAGCGCAGCGAAGACAGTCACGGTAACGAATCGGCAGACGACTCCGTTGCCGGTGACTGTGGGAATCACCGGAGATTTTGCGCAAACAAACACATGCGGGAGCGCAATTCCCGCGAGCGGGACGTGTACGGTGAGCATGACGTTTACGCCGACCGCAACCGGGACGCGTACCGGGACGCTCACGATTACGCCTGGCGTAGGGCCGGCGCTGACTGCGGGCCTTTCGGGGACGGGAACTGCGGCCTATACATTGACACCGGCCTCGCTCGCATTCGGCAATCAGGGAATTGGCACCACGAGCGCCGCCAAGACCGTGACGCTCACCAATACCCAGCCGACGCCTCTAGGGATCTCGAATGTGACAGTAAGTTCGCCCTTCGCGCAGACCAATAATTGCGGCACGACTTTAGCGGCGGGTGCGTCATGCAGCTTCTCCGTTTCTTTTGCGCCGGCGGCAGCGGGCAGCGTATCCGGGACGCTTTCCTTCGCAGTATCCAGTGGCGCTAGTCCGCAGATCACTTTGACGGGGAACGGCGTTGTCCCCTACACGGTGTCCGCGAGCGCGCTGGCTTTCGGGAACCAGGCCACGGGGACCACGAGCGCCGCCAAGACGGTGACCCTGACCAACAACCAGGGCATCGCACTTGGCGTCTCGAGTGTGGTCATCAGCACTGGCTTCGCCCAGACCAACACCTGCGGTAGCTCGGTCGCCGCGGGCGCCTCGTGTTCCTTCTCAGTGACCTTTACACCGGTTGCGGTCGGAAACGCGGCAGGGAGTTTGTCATTTGCATTGAGCAGTGGCGCAAGTCCGGTGAGCATTGCTTTGAGCGGTACGGGGGCTGCGTCGCTCACCATTTCCGCAACATCGATGCTCTTTGGTCCGCAAGCTGAGGGGACCACCAGCGGGGCGCAGGTCCTGACGTTGAAGAACAATCAGACGGTTGCATTGAGCATCACCAGCATGGTGACGACGGCGCCGTTTGCGCAAACCAATACCTGCGGCAGTTCGCTGGCGCCCGGCGGGTCGTGCAAAATAAACGTCACCTTTGCTCCCCTGGCGACGGGCCTGATCAAGGGCAGTCTCACAATCAATGACGATGCAGCGGGGATGCCACAAACGGTCATAGGGCTCACTGGGAGCGGCATCGCTCCAATGTATCTGTCAGCGGTTGCGGTGTCATTCGGATCTCAGGCAACCGGCGGGGTGACGGCAGCCAAGGCGGTCACGCTGAGGAACCAGTCGGGCGTGAGCTACACCATCACCGGCATCGCCACGACCGGAGACTTCACGCAGACCAACAACTGCCCGGCCGCTCTGGCGTCCGGAGCAAGCTGTGTGGTGAACGTGGTATTCGCACCCAGCGCCGCTGGTCTGCGCGTGGGCACGATGACGGTGAGCAACACTTCTTTCAGCAATCCGCTGACCGCCAGCCTCTCCGGCACCGGAACCAAATCATCAGCCACATTGACCGCCATTACGCTGGGCACAGATGCCGGCTACGATACCCTCAATCCGCCACCACGACATCATGCTGTCTCCTTGGGCCAGACTGCGCAGTACAGCGCGATCGGCACTTTCAGCGATGGCACGACACAAGACGTCACCAAGGCTGTGGTCTGGACGTCTTCCATTCCGTCTGTCGTGGCGATCAGCAACACCGCTCCGAATCAGGGCTTGGCCCGGAGTCTTGCGCAGGGTGCGGTTACCATAACTGCGACTTCGGGTTCGATTCAGGCTTCCGACATTCTGGAGGTGTTTCCTCCGTCGGTGACCTCCGCCGTGGTTACGCCGGCGAATGCCACGATGTCAGCGGGAACGACCCAGCAGTTTCTGTTAACTGCCACGTACACCGATGGCACTACGAAAGCCGTCGGCGCGACGTGGTCGGCCACAGGGCTGACCATCACCACCGGTGGTGTGGCCACTGCGACCAGCCTCGGCACCGGGACGGTCACCGGGTATGTGTGGAACTGCACCCCGGCCGGATGCGGTTCTGTGGGCCAGACCGTGAACGTCACGATCAATGGGCCGCAGCTTGCCGCCATGCCAACGTCCGAGGATTTCGGTTTGCTACACAAGGGGACGCTGAGCGCCGCGCGAAGGGTGACGCTAACGAATGCCGGCGCAACAGGCCTGGCGATTCAATTGGCGGTGTCTTCGGGCTTCCAGCTTACGAACTACTGCACGGGGGCGATTCCGGGCAATCAAAGCTGCTCCGTGGACGTGACATTTGCGCCTGCGGCGGGGGGCGCCGGGAACGTGCCGTACAGCGGAGTGCTGACCATCACGCCAAGCAGCGGCGCGCCCGTCAACGTGACTCTCACCGGCGTCGGCACTGACTCCACGCCACCCTGCCCGACGCCGACGGTTGACATGAAATTGCTGGTGATCAATAACGCCGCCAACAATTACTTCGACTTTGCTGCTATTCAACAGGTCCTGGGCTATGTGGGAACGCCGTATGATGTCGCTGATGTTTCCACCGGCGTCACCGCCTCGATGCTCTCGAATGGCTGCCATGGTTACTATCAGGGTGTGATTTTCGCGGTGGGCGATGACATTGATCGGCTGCCGGGGATGTCGTACCTAACCACGTACGAGCAGAATTTCGGCATCCGCCAAGTGAACTGGTACACGTTCCCCAGCCTTGAGGTTGGTTTGAATCCGCTGAATGGGGTCATGGACTCAGGCACTACATTCACCGGAAACTTCACCGCAGCAGGCGCGGCGGTGTTCTCTTACGCAAACACCAGCGGCCCGCTCACATTCACACGCGCTTACACTTACCTTGCGACTCCCGCCACGGTGACTGCCGGCTCGGTAACGCCGCTCTTGACAGACAACGCCGGCAACGCGCTCTCGCTGATCTATGACATGGGCGATGGCCGACAGTACCTCACGCAAACCTTCGACAGCAATAACACGGTTACGCATGATCTGGTACTTGCCTATGGCTTGATCAACTGGGTCACCAAGGGCCTCTTCCTGGGCGAGTATCACGTGTACGCTGTGCCGCAGGTGGATGACATCTTCATGCACAACGACGAATGGGAGAGCGACACGCCCTGCCCGAACAGCAATGCTTTGCCGCAATTCCGCCTGTCGGCCGGCGATTGGGACAATGTTGTCGCGTGGCAGAGCGCGAAACAGCAGAACGCGCAGTTTCTGAACTGGACCGTCCAGATGGCGTTTGTGGGCTCGGGAGCCACCGGCACTCCGGGCGTGGGCTACGGAGTCTCTCCGGATACGCTCACGCCCGAGGTTGAACTTTACAAGTCCAACTTCAACTGGATCAGCCACACCTGGGACCACACTCACCTTGACGACGCGACAGCGGCGCTCACGGACTCGGAACTGCTACAGAACAACGCCATGGCCGCCAGCTTGGGCTTGCCCGGCTACAACCCGGCACTGTTGGTGACGCCGGCCATCACCGGGCTGAACAATCCAGCCTTCATCAACGAGGCCGTCGCTGACGGCGTACGCGTCATCGTGACAGACACAACGGTGCTCAATACACCGAACAACGGCCCCAACCCATCGCCGAACGTGGGCATCGTGAACACTTACAATCCGAATCTGTACGAGGTGCCCCGGCACGCGACCAACCTCTTCTATAACGTCAGTACGCCGGATGATTGGACGGCGGAGTACCACTGCATCTACAACCAGGTTCCATACAACACCTACACCTATCAGCAGATCGTGAACGACGTCAGCTCGACGCTGCTTTACAACATGCTGACCGGCGACATGGACCCGCAGATGTTCCACGAGTCCAACCTGCACAACTACGACGGGCTCGGTCACTCGCTGCTCTTCGACGTTTACGACCAGACCCTCAACAACTACCTCAGCCTCTACAAGCTGCCGGTTCTGAGCCCGACGCTCGACGTACTCGCGCAGAAGATGCAATCGCGCAACCAGTACAACCTGTCCGGCGTCAGCGCGAGCATCACGGGCGGGACGGCTCCGGCGATCAACATCACGGTTCCTTCGACAGCAACGGTGCCTTCCGCGGTCATTCCGGTAACCGGCCTGAACAGCACCGGAGCGGAGGTTTACGGGGGACAGAACATTTCCCACGTGAGCGTGAACGCCGGGCAGACGGTGACGCTGCCGGTACAGTAGGCGAGGCTGGAAAATCGAACCGGGTCAGAGCAGGAGGAGCCGTGAGACTCCTCCTCGATTGTTTTCCGCAGACGCGAAAAGGCGGCGCCACCTCCGAAGAACGACACTGAGAGATCCTTTCGCCAGTTATACTTGCCGCGACGGCGAGCCACCCGTCGGTACACCTCGCCGTGGACGACTCCGCTTCCATTCTGACGCAATCTGTGATCGGCGAAACCATCTCGCACTACCGCATCATCGAGAAACTCGGGGGTGGCGGAATGGGCGTGGTTTACAAGGCCCAAGACCTGAAGCTCGGCCGATTCGTCGCACTCAAATTTCTTCCTGATCATGTTACGAAGGATGTGGTGGCGTTAGGACGGTTCCGGCGAGAGGCTAGGTCCGCATCCGCCCTGAATCATCCCAACATCTGTACCATCTACGAAATCGATGAGGAGAGCGCGCGCGCATTCATCGCCATGGAATTCCTCGAGGGCATGACGTTGAAGCACCGGGTTGCCGGCAAGCCTCTCGATCTGGAGTTGCTGCTGGCAGTGGCGATCCAGGTTGCGGATGCACTGGACGCAGCTCATGCGCAGGGGATTATCCATCGCGACATCAAACCTGCCAATATTTTCGTGACCAAGCGTGGCCATGCGAAAGTTCTCGACTTCGGACTAGCCAAGGTACTTTCCGGCAACAACTGGACTGCGGCGACTGGCGATGAGGAAACACGTTCATCGTCCGAATGCTTGACCAATCCAGGCGAAACGCTGGGCACGGTCGGTTATATGTCGCCCGAGCAGTTGCTCGGAATGCCGCTGGACCATCGGACAGATCTCTTTTCTTTTGGAGTGGTGTTGTACGAAATGGCGACCGCCCAATTACCGTTCAAGGGCGACAGTCCAGCGGCCACATTTGACAGCGTTCTTCGCCGATCTCCCGTTTCGGCGCTGCGTTTGAACCCGGCACTGCCTGATGAGCTGCAACGAATCATAGACAAGGCCCTGGATAAGAACCGGGACGCACGTTACCAGCGCGCGCTTGAACTGAGGGCTGATCTCGCACGCCTAGAGGGCCATTCCTCACTGGCAGGAACGGGGGCGAACTTCATTCGCCGCTGGCGCAGCCGCCGAAGAGTCGCGTGGCTGCTGGCAAGCGCCGTGGTGGTTATTTCAGTCCTGATGTGGCAGACCAATCGGGCCCCGCGGCCCACGGTGAACTCAGCGAATCAGACGTCGGTGGCGGTTCTGCCGTTCCAGAATGTTGTTTCAGACAAGGACACGGATTTTCTCCGGCTCGCCTTGCCTGACGAAATCGTGAGCGCATTAAGCTACGCCCACTCTCTGTCAATTCGTCCATCGGTCATGACCAGCAGATACGTCAGGCCAGATCTCGACTTGCAAGAAGCCGGCCGGGAGATGCACGTAGCCGAGGTCGTAACCGGACATTACCTGAAAGAACGAGACCAGTTGCAAATCACACTGGAAGCTATCGACGTTGAAAGCAACCGGGTGATCTGGCGCGACATGTTGATGGTGGCCGGCCCCGACATGATCTCCATGAGGGATAAGATCACAGCGAAGGTACGACAGGGATTGTTGCCGGCACTAGGTGTATCAACTCCTTCACAGGGCGGTACCCGCCCGCGTGACAACGAGGCCTACGACCTGTACTTGCGCAGCGTCGTGGTGCCTCACGATGCTGTGCCTAACCGGGAAGCGATTGCCATGCTGGAGCGTTCGGTGGGCATGGACCCAAGCTTCGCGCCGGCCTGGGAAGCTCTGGGACTGCGCTACTACTTTGACGGCACGTTTGGAAATGGCGGGGAAGGGATGCTGCAGCGTTCGAGCGCCGCCTACGAGAGAGCCATAGCTCTAGACTCCGACCTCGTCGACGCAGCTAGCCAGTTGATCATTATTCGCCTGGAACGAGGAGAGCCAGGAAGAGCCTATGAGGAGGCGAAGGCGATTGTTGAAAGTCACTCGCAGAGTGCTGAGGCGCACTTCCTCTTCAGCTTCGTGCTTCGTTACGCAGGAATGCTGGAGGAGTCAACGCACGAGTGCGATATCGCTCTTGCTCTCGACGGCGGGAATTATCGATTCCGTTCGTGCGCGTGGGCATTCCTGGAGCTGGGAAAAACCGATCGGGCCAGGGATTATGTCAGGTTGGATGCAGGCTCGGAGTGGGAGCCATACGTTACAGCGACGCTTCTCCTGCGCGAAGGCAAGCTGGTTGAGGCGCGTGAACAGATCCGACGAATGTCCACCGCTCCGCGTTATCACCGGGAGCTGCTGGAAACCTGCGTTCAGCTGCGGCCGGCAACAGATGCCGACAGAATCGCCCGCAAGTCCGAATCCAGCATTGGAACGGCAACTGATCCCGAACCTCTGTACTACCAGGGTGCAGTTTTGGCATCTTGTGGGAGAATGGAACACGCGCTACGGCTGCTCAGAGGCGCTATCGGCGGCAATTACTGCGCGTACTCCGCATTGCAAGCGGATCCACTGCTGGCGAGACTCCGTGCCACTCCCGAGATGGATCAGTTGCTGGAGGAAGCCAAGAAGTGTCAGCAGAGATTCTTGGCGCAGTGAGGAATGGCCGGGAACGGTCATCTGGCGACAAGAGGCGCGGGGTCTTTCTTTGGCCCACAGGATGTGCAGCAAATGGGCGACAGATTGCGGATTCCTCCTCCCCTTGGGTTCCTCAGGACGACAATCCTCTGAGTTGGGGCTCCAAGAACTGCCCCATCCCGTGGTGACAACGTCCCACGGCGTCCTGTACTCTCGTGCGTTCCGTATCGAGCAGAAGGAGAGTCATGCACAACGAAATCACACGGCGCCAATTTCTTGGCGCGGCGACGACGGCGGGTGTTGCGTTGCCGGCATCGAGTCTGATGACTGCGGAGTCGGAGGCGCGGGCGGGGCGGAAGTTTTACGCGATCCTGAGCGTGGGCCGGCTGGGATTTCGAGCCAGCTTTCCGGAATCGGTGGCGCTGGCATCGAAGCACGGCTTTGAAGGACTGGACCCTGACGCCGATTACTTCGCGTCACTCGGCAACGATGATTTCGCGCGACTGCTGGAAGACCTAAGTGTGAAGAAGCTGAGATTCGGCGCGGCCGGACTGCCGGTTGAATTCCGCAAGGATGCGGAGACATTCAACAATGGGCTGAAGAAGCTTCCGGGCGCGGCCGCGATTCTGCAGCGGGCCGGGATACGGCGCGTCAGCACGTGGGTCATGCCCTGCGACGACGACCTTACGTACATGCAGAACTTCCGCCAGCACGCCTGCCGGCTGCGCGAGTGCGCACAGATCCTTAGCGATCACGGGCAGAAGCTGGGTTTGGAATATGTCGCGCCACGAACGCTGTGGCGCAGCCGGCGGCATCCATTCGTGCATACCTTGAGCGAGATGAAGGAGCTGATCGTGGCCATCGGCACCGACAATCTGGGAATTCAGCTCGACAGTTGGCACTGGTTCAACGCCGAGGAGACAGACAAAGACCTGCTGACCCTGCGGGGAGCGGATGTGCTGACGGTGGATCTGAACGATGCGCCTGCAGGACTATCGCTCGACCAGTATCAGGACGACCACAGGGAATTGCCTGCGGGGACCGGGGTGATACCGGTGAAACAGTTCCTGGATGCGCTGGCGGAGATCGGATATGACGGACCCATCCAGGCCGAACCGTTCAACGCCGCGCTGCGGGCGATGCCGTTGGATCAGGCCTGTGGAGAGGCTTCCGCAGCCATGCAACGGGCGTTTGGCATGATGTGAAAAACGATAGAAGCGCAATGGCGGAAGGGGTCGCGCCAGGGTTTAAGCCAAAGGTTCTAAGCCCTTCTGGGATGGCCAACCGGAACCGAGTCATCTATACCTTCCTAGCGCCGTGCGCAGGGCTTGAACCGCCCGGGCGCAGACCCTCCCCAGGGTTTCACCCTCCCCCAAAGTGATCCTGTTCCGTCGAGGCCCTTTGCCCGGCGTGATGAACCACTACTTCGCCTCACCGAGGTTGCGATGAGCTTTTCCCCTTGCCGGCTCGTTCGTTGTTTGCCGGGCATCATCTTCTTGTTTCTTATATTCCTGGCCGCGGCCCTCCCCGCCGCCTACGCACAACGGGCGAGCCTTTCCACCGATTCGCTCTCCTTTGGCAGCGTAGCGGTCGGAAGTGTGAGCTCCGGTCAAACGGTCACGCTGAGCAACAGCAGTTCCACCGCGCTGAGCGTAAGCGGGATTACGACAAGCGGAGACTACGCCCAGACCAATACCTGTGGCACTTCGGTAGCAGCGCGGGGAAGCTGCACCATCAGCGTCACGTTCAAGCCTACGGCCACGGGCAGGCGAAGGGGCACGCTTACGGTGAACGACAATGCCCGCAACAGCCCGCAGACGGCCAGCTTGAGCGGGACGGGCACAACACCGACGGTATCGGTCAACATCTCGCCTACGGCGTTGACTTTCGCGGCGCAGACGGTTGGGACGACCAGCGCGCCACAGAGCATTACGATCAGCAACACGGGGTCGAGTTCGTTCACGCTTTCGAGCATCAGCATCAGCGGAGATTTTGCACGAACCACGACCTGCGGCTCCTCCCTCGGAGCGGGCAGCTCCTGCTCCATCAGCGTGACTTTTGCACCGACGGCAGCGGGCACGCGCACGGGTGCGGTGACGTTCAGCGCGGGGGGCGTTGCCAAAAGCGTTGGTCTTTCGGGAAGCGGCGTGGCTGCCGTAACCGTTTCGCCTCTGTCATTGACGTTCGCGGGTCAGACGGTTGGCACAACCAGCACTGCCCAGCCCGTTTCGGTAAAGAACAATACAAGCGCGACGCTGGCGCTGGGAGTTGCGACCACCGGTGATTTCGCTCCCAGCAATAACTGCGCCTCGGTGGGTGCGGGCGCAACGTGCGTGATCAGCGTGACGTTCACGCCTACAGCCAGCGGCACGCGAACCGGATCCCTGACCATCAGCTACGTGGGAAGCGGGAGCCCGCAGACGGTCAGCCTGACCGGCACGGGGAATGCGGTAAGCGGCGGGCCTTGCACGGCCCCGACGATCGACCTGAAGGTGCTGGTCGTAAGCAACGGGAAAACGGAGGCGGACTACGGAGCGATCAAGCAGATCCTGGATTACGTGGGCACGCCCTACACCGTGCTTGACTTCAAAGCCACACCCGGAGGCGTCACGGCGGCGATGCTCTCGGATGGCGCCTGCCACGGCTTCTATCAGGGAGTGATCTTCGCCAACGGCGGCTACATCTACACGCTGCCGGGAATGGCGAACCTGACGGCGTACGAGCAGAAGTTCGGGATTCGCCAACTGAACTGGTTCACCAGCCCAACGGCAGATTTCGGCTTGAGCACGCCGAACAAAACGATCAGCTCGAGTTCGACTTACACGGCGAACTTCACGGCGGCGGCCGCGGGGATCTTTCCTGCCATTAACACCAGCACGCCGCTGACGATCACCAACGCTGCGATTTATTTGGCGCAGCCCGGGGCGGGCAACATTACGCCGCTGATCACCGATTCGGCAGGGAACGTACTCTCTGTGATCTACGACCAGGGTGACGGGCGCGAGTATCTCACGCAAACCTTCGACAGCAACCAGTACCTCGTGCACGACCTGATCCTCGCCTACAGCCTGCTGAACTGGGTCACCAAGGGCACGTTTCTAGGCGAGTACCACGTGTATGCCGCCGCGCAAGTGGACGATGTTTTCATCGATGACGCCGAGTGGGTTGCGGGAACGTCCTGTGGTACCGATTCGGATGCCTCGTCATTGCCGAACTTCCGGCTGAACGCGGGGGACATCGACGCCCTGGTGGCGTGGCAGAGCACGAAGCAAAGCAACCCGCTGCTGGC
>Ga0335077_10009517_pt1 | contig 12066 bp, 7 predicted proteins | sample Lox_Sample_31_FD_207151 | JGI IMG/M metagenome (GOLD analysis project Ga0335077, IMG submission 207151) | Soil microbial communities from Loxahatchee National Wildlife Refuge, Florida, United States - Lox_Sample_3.1 | ecosystem: Environmental > Terrestrial > Soil > Wetlands | place: USA: Florida...
GACTACGGGAGTACCACAAGCCATGGCTTCCAAAGCCGTCATACCAAACGGCTCGTAACGGCTGGATAGCACAAAAACGTCGGCGGCTCTATAATAATCCGCCAGTTCCCCGTCGGGTACGAAATTGCCGAATCTTATACGGTCCTTCAGGCCAAGCTGCAGAGTCAGATCTCGCAGTTCGGTCAGCAGTTTCTCCTCCGAAGAGTCCCTTTTCGCGCCGCCCACCGCCAGATACAATGTGATCTCCGGCAGGCGCCTCGCCACGAATTCGAATGCTCGAATCAGCAGGTCGTAGCCTTTGTTCAACGCCAGTCTTCCTATGGCCATCACCACCGGCCGGACGAAGCCCAAGCGGCGCCGGATAGCCTCCCGGCAAGATTGGCTGACTGGAAAAAACCGCTCTGCATTGTAACCGGGTGGCAGCATCCGGCATCGGGATCGCGGCGCCTGATAGTCCTCCAAGAGCAGTCTTTTTTGCGTTCCGGATGTGGCGAGGATCAGGTCAGCGGACGAATAGATGCGCCGCTCGTGGCAAATGCGATTGCTGAAATTGTATTCCCGCTCGAGCCGTGCCCTCTCCCCAGGGTAATCGGCCTCCATTTGCCGCTTCTTCCAAAGCCCGAGTGAATGCGGCGTGTGCACATGCGGCACTCCAAGACTCTCGCTCATCACCTGCGCCGCGATTCCCGCATCCCAGTAATGGCTATCGATGAACTCGTATTGCAATCCGTGCTGGTCAATGAAGCGCAGCGCGTTGGCGGTCCATTCCCGCAGGTGTTCGTAAAGATATTCCTTGGGAATGAATTTCCCGCCGCCGCAGGGAACCCGGATGATACGTACTTGTTCAGACACGGGTTCGATCTCGGGTTGATCCTCGAAGCGTCGCGTCCAAATGTCTAATTCGTAACCAAGATCCGCCAGCTTCTTCGATAACTCAAGGACATATACTACCTGGCCACCCGTGTCCGATGCACCGAGCGGTGGGTGGGCCGCGACGTAGCCGTGCGTGGAGACCATCGCGATACGAGGGAACTCTGATACAGTGCGCAGCCGGAATTCCATAAGCGAAGCGAACTCACCTTTCCCGCGCTGAGGGGCGCCCCTAAAACACAGCAACTGCGGCCCCAATGTAGTGTTCCGAACCCCAGGGGTCAATCCGCTATAGATTTTATGGATTTACTGAGATGCGACATTCCGGAGCGTGCGCACAAGTTCCGCAAGCTGAAACGGCTTGCGAATAAAGCCGCGGACTTGCTCTGCGCCTACCGCCTTCCGCGCGGTCTCTTCGCTGTATGCGCTCGTCAGGACCACCTTGGCGTCCGGCCGGGCTTGCACGGCTTGCGCGACCACCTCGCGGCTGGTGGGGCCGGGGATAGTCAGGTCCAATAGAATCACGTCGACCTTGCCGCCATTCGCGCGCAAAACCTCGATGGCGCTGGAGCCGTCGCTCGCTTCGAAAACTACAAAGCCCGCCTTGCGCAGCATCTTCGTGACAGGTCCCCTCAGTGCATCCTCGTCCTCGACAACCAGGACGCTGGACTGCTGCAATTCACGGGCTGGCTCCTCGGCGCGGCGCAGAGGAACGTCGGCCTCGAGGGCTGCTGCGGCACACGGCAGCAGCACCTCAAACGTGGTGCCCTTGCCGGGCTCACTCGCAAGATTGATCGATCCGCGAAGGCTACGCACGATGCCATGGACTACTGCCAACCCGAGACCGTGGCCCGCGGATCTGGTGGTGAAAAACGGGTCGAATACGCGGGCCTGAGTTTCTGGCGTCATGCCGTGTCCGGTGTCGGAGACTTCCAACTGCAGGTAATCCCCTGCCGCCACACCCTTCCAGATCACGGCGTCCCGGCCTACGGTCGTGCGCCTGGTGGTCACACGAATGGTTCCATCACGATCTCCGATCGCATCGGAAGCGTTCATGACGAGGTTCATCACAATCTGCCGGAGCTGCGCGGCGTTGGCCCGCACCGCCGGAAGATTTCTGCCAAGATCCGTTTCAATCACGGCATGTTTCGAAACCGACACCTTGAGTAACTCGATCATCTCCCCGACGATTTGTGAAATGTCGACCAGCCCGGCAGCCTCACTCTCTTTACCCGCGTAGATCATCAACTGCCGCACAATCTCCGAGCCGCGGATCGCCACGTCCCGGATCGCCTTCAGCTCGGTCTGCGGCGGCGGACTTCCGTTGGATTCTGCCAGCGCCACGTCTACGTGTGCCAGCACCCCGCCCAGCAGGTTATTGAAATCGTGCGCGATACCGCTGGCCAGCGTGCCTACGCTCTCCAGTTTTTGCCTGGCGAAGGACTCTTCCTGCGCGTGTCTTAAATCGGTGATGTCCTGACAGGCGCCAAACATGCGAGACGGAGCACCTTCCTCATCCAGCAATACCTCGGAAACGGCGTTAACGGTTCGCACGGCTCCGTCAGGCCGGGCGATCTGAAACTCGATGGCGCGCCCATAATTGTCCGCCAAAGAGGCTCTGATCGACAGGGCCAGGCGTTCCCGGTCTGCCGGAATCACCGCTTCGAGCAATCCATCGTAGCTGGGCGCGTAATCCGCCGGCTGTCCGAAGATGCGAAAGATCTCCTCGGACCACCACAAGTGGTTCGTCTTAACGTCCCAGTCCCAATGGCCGACGTGCGCCAGGCGCTCGGCGTTCTTCAGGCGCTCTTCGCTCTCGCGCAAAAGCTCCCGTGCCTTGACCTGCTCGGTGATGTCCTGAGTGGCGCCGGCGATGCGAACCGGTGTGCCTTGATTGTTTCGGATGGCTTCCGCAATTGAATGCACAAAACGCACTTCGCCGTCCGGCCGGACGATGCGGTATTCCACTTCCGTCGGCGCGTTAGTCGCGCGGACTCGGCGGTCGGCCTCTTGAATCTTTTCCCGGTCGTTGGGGTGGACACAATCGAGGAGCGTGGAAACGATGGCCGGCGCCCCGTTCTTTAGCCCAAATATTCTAGGGATCTCATCGGACCAATGCAAGCACTCGGCTTCGATGTCCAGTTCCCAACTCCCGACCCTCGCCAGCCGCTGCGCCTCCATCAGACTGACTTTGCTTGCCCTCAGCTGCTCTTCAATCCGCTTCTGCTCGGTGATGTCGACGCAGGAGCCGATGAATCCGGCGAATTCACCTTCGCGGTAGAGCGGTGTCCCGTTGTCCAGAAGCCAGCGATATTCACCGTCCGCGCGCCGTAAGCGATACTCCATCCGGAAGGCGCTGCGAGCGTCGAACGACGAATGATAAATGGCGATGCAGCGCTTCAGGTCCGCGGGATGTACCCCGTCTGCCCAGCCGTTGCCTGATTCCTGCCCCATGGTGCGGCCCGTGAAATTCAACCAGGGCTTGTTGAAAAAGGTGCAGAGCTTGTCCGGGCCGGACACCCAGATCATCACGGGCGCCGTGTCGGCCACACTTCGAAAGCGCTCTTCACTTTCGCGCAACAGCGCTTCCCTTCGCTTGCGCCCCCGCAAAGTGCCGGCCAGCCATAGAATCAGGCCCAGCGCCACACTCAGGGAACTGACACCCCAGGACACCCATCGGTGACGCTCGGCCGACTGGATGAGGTCGTATGACGCCCATGCGTCGTCCAAGCCGTAATAGGTGTACTTCGCGATCAGAGCGGCCAGGGTGCCGTCGCGAAACATATTGCCGATTTCACGCCGTATTAGCTCGGCCGCTCCCGCGGCCTCGAACGTGGAGGCAACTCCGTGGCGCAGTCCCAAGTCGGGAAGAGTCTGAATCCGAAGCGTGGCTGGGCCGCACCCGGAAGCCGTCTGACGTAGCGCGGTCACGGCTACTCGACTCTCCAAAAAGCCGGCGTCCACCTCTCCGCTGCACACCTGCTTCACAATCTCCGTGGCTTCCGGAAGCTGAACCAGTTGAGCTTTCGGAAACTCCTCGCGCACCAGGCGCACGTGAATAGGCATCTTGAATAACGCGATGCGGCCGGTGAACCACCGGTCCGCCGAGGCCGCGCCGCTCGGGAGCACAAGTACGTGAGTGCTGTGCAGCCAGGGCGACGTAATGTGCACTCGCTTCCGGCGCTCCGGCAAGTCTGCCATCAGCGGCCACAGGTCCACCAGGCCTTTTTGGAACGCCTCGTCGGAACTCGTGCCGGTGTCGACCCATCGCAGCGCCACGCCGGCGCGTTTGGCCGCTTCCTGGACGGCTTCAACCGCAAGGCCGGAATAGCCATGATCAGTGCGGATCTGAACCGGCGGGTTCGGCTCGAAGCCGATGCGCAGGGGTCGCCCAGGGACAGGGGGCAGCCGCACTGAGAGGTACCAGAATGTGGCCGCCAGCAACAATCCTGCCGCAAGAAGAACCACGCCTGTCCGCTTGGACACGCTCAGCAGCGCGCCACGCATCCGCGCTCTTCCATTATGCTGAAACGTACGATTACAAACACCTTCCGGAGCGATTATAACTTACTAGCGCCTGGGGCTTGGCGATCGCCCAGAGCCTGCGCGAGCATGCGACATTACAGCTACCGCCTCGCGCGAGCGCCGAAGGTGAATCAATCTGATCTCCTCAAGCAGCTTGATGGCCTTGTCAAGCTCTGTGCCGCGGCGATGAGGCCCCAGAAGCTGGGCGTCCGCGGAACAGGACGAATTGAATTCGGGTATCTCTTCGCGATCTCCCAATGCCATCTGTTGAATTCCTGTGCAAAACGAATACATTCGATTATCGCACCATAATACTAGACGTCCTATAATTCCGTGCGGGTAGCGCGCTACTCTTGTGGGGGTACCTCGCTGATCAGTGGTTAGCTGATTAGTGGTTAAATGAAGGGCATGTATTCACGGCGCAAGCTAGTGCAACTGGCCGCGTGCGGCACCGCCGCAATGGCGCTGCCCGCCCAAACCCCCGGCAACGGCCACGCCTTGATGCGTCTCGGATTGATCGTGTATGCCGGCGACGACCCGGACGCCGCCATTCGAAATGTGCACGACCTCGGTATTCCTACCTGCCAGATTGGAATCGGTGAGCCCGCTCCCGGATTGGCCGCGCGGCTGCGCGCCGCGCTCGACCGTCACAAAGTCGAGGCCACGTCGCTGGTTTCGGGCGGCCCAGGACCCGAGGTGTACGACTTCTACAAAGGACCGCTTACCATCGGTCTGGCCCCTCGCGAGTACCGCCAGGCGCGCATCGCGCGCATCCAGAAGACTTCGGATCTCGCCAAACAGTGCGGCATTCCGGCCGTACAAACTCACTGCGGCTTCATCCCGGAAAATCCGAATGATCCACTGTACAAGGAAACCGTGGATGCCATCCGAGCGGTGGCCGCCTACTGTAAACGCAACGGCCAGAACTTCCGCTGCGAGACCGGCCAGGAAACGCCCATCACGTTGCTGCGCGCCATCCAGGATGTGGGCCTGGACAACGTGGGCGTCAATTTCGATGCCGCCAACCTGATCCTCTACGGCAAGGCCAACCCGGTGGACGCGCTCGGCATACTCGGGCCGCTGGTGCAAGGCGTCCACGCCAAGGATGGGCTTTATCCTACCAACGCCCGCGAGTTGGGCAAGGAAGTGCCCATCGGGCAGGGCGTCGTGAATTTCCCCGCATTCATTGCGCGTTTGAAGGAAATCGGATATCGCGGCGCGCTCACCATCGAGCGGGAGATTTCCGGCCCCAAGCAAGTGGAAGACGTGCGTGCGGCCAAGATCTATCTGGAAAAGCTGATCGCGTGAGGTGTGACCATGACCAACGAACAAACGAAACAGGAGCCGGGCCGGCGCGAGTTTCTGGGTGCGGCGGGCGCGGCGGCCGGATTCATGATCCTGAAGCCGCAACTGGTGCGCGGCTCGCAGGCCAACTCGGCGGTGCGCGTCGGCCTGCTGGGATGCGGCGGGCGCGGGACGGCGGACGCCACCGGCATCGCCAGCAGCGGCCCGGCGCGCATGGTGGCGCTGGCCGACCTGTTCGAAGACCGGCTGATGGCCGCCAAGGAGCACTTTGACGATCTGGCCAACCACCAGGGGCACGCGGGCGTGCGCGCCAACGGCATGTTCCAGGGTCCGCATGCCGCCGAAGAAATGATGGCCTCGCCTGAGGTCGATGCCGTCGTCATTGCTACGCCGCCCTACTTTCATCCGCAACATCTTGCGGCCGCCGTGAATGCAGGCAAGCATGTCTACTGCGAAAAGCCCGTGGCGGTGGATGTGCCCAGCGCCTTGCAAGTGATCGAAACCGGCAAGAAGGCCGAGGGACGGCTCAGCCTCGACGTGGGTTTTCAGATTCGCAAAGCGCCGCCGTTTGTGGAACTGGTGCGCCGCATTCACGCGGGCGCCCTGGGCGACATCGTCACCGGCCAGGCGCATTACTATTGCCCGTTCATCGCCATGCATGAGTATCCGAAGGCCTCGCCCGCCGAGTTCCGCCTGCGCCATTGGCTGCATGACCGTGTGCTTTCGGGCGACATCATCGTGGAGCAGAATATCCACGTAATCGATACCTGCAACTGGGTGCTTGGCGCACACCCGGTCAAGGCCATCGGCGTCGGGAGCCGCCGTGGGCGCACGGAGCCGGGCGATGCCTGGTCCCACTTCGACGTCATCTTCGAATATCCCAACGGGGTGCACGTGAGTTTCAGCTCCACCCAGTTCGGCAAGGGCGGGTTCGATGCCAACGAACGGTTTTTCGGCACGCGCGGCAGTTCCCAATCGCCCTATTCGGGTCCGATTCAGATCATCGGAGAAGAGGCGTGGACTTGGGGCGGCAGCGAGAAGCCCAAGACCGGCGGCGACTTCTCGGTCACCGGCAACTTCACCGACAACCTGGCGCAGGCCGACCCGGAAAAGCACGCGGATTTCCTGCAAAGCATCTTGACCGGCAAATTCCACAACCAGGCCGCCATGGGCGCGGAGTCCGCCCTGTCGGCCATGCTCGGACGCACCGCCGCCTACACCGGCCGCGAGGCTGTCTGGGACGAGTTGCTGCGCTCTAACGATCACTGGGATGCCGGCCTCGATATTGCCAAATTGTGAAAGCCTTTGGCCGGCGTGGTTGGTGTGATAGATGAGGCATGTTTTTGAACTTCGTGCACGGGAAGAGCTATTCCGGGCGGGCTTGCGTGGTTCCAAGTGGTGTGTTTGCAGTTTGTTACAGATGCACATCGATTCTGAACAAACGAAGCCATCCCCCCCCCCAGGGCCGGTCTTTCGTGCGGCGGGGATGAGGGCCGTGGCCAGAGGTAGGGGCTGTTGGCAGTTTAGCTGTTTGTTCGCTTTTGCGAATTATGCAAATTGTGCACGATTTTTGGGTTTGGGTTTGATTTTCCGGAATGGCTCGATGCTGTGGACGGCGCCTGCCGGCTTCAAGTCGTATCCTCCATCTTCATCGAAGCACGGGGCTGGGCGGGAGCGTGGCTTTGAAAGCCGCAAGCTATTGAGCAGGCAGGAAGATTTTGGCGCGCATGAGGCGTGAATGATGTTCCAAGACCAACGCCAGGTTGCGGCGGGCTTGATTGGTCCAGCGCATCGCGCAGGCGATCCCGAGCACGCCCGAGGCGTGACATCACCGCACCTGCGGGTACGCCGACAATCATGCTGATTTCTTGGTAGCTGAAACTTTCAAACTCGCGCAGCACAATCAGCTCACGATGCGGCGGCGAGAGTTTAATGACGGCCCGACGGACATCCTCTACGGCTCTCTCCGGCGCGGCGGTTCTATGTTGGTCGATGCCGGAAGCCGCAGCGTCGATAGCGGAGCAGTCTGCCTCTTGTTCCAAAAGCATGGTCCTGAGACTGCTTCGATCTTGCCGTACCTGGTTGCACCATATGTTCCGCAATGTTGCATATAGCCACGCCTTCGTGTTGCGGCCGGGAGCGAGCTTGCAAAATGCGGACACAGCATGCAAATAGGTCTTCTGAACCAAGTCTTCGGCCTCGCTTTGGCTATGACAGAGGATCATCGCGTAATTATAAAGGCCATCCAGATAGCTTAGGGCTTTTTGGCCGAAGGCCATTTCGTTCTGGGCGCTCATCGCTATTCACCTCGCTATTGTGTTGCCCACGGCTGCGCAACAACGCAAGCCGGGCAACGGGAGTCGGCGAGACAAGCCTCTATGGATTAGGTCCACGTCCGATGGATCGAACGGAAGCGGTTTGCCGGCCATGCTTGCGACGTCTTCAGCCGCCCAGTGAGCCTTCATCACGCCATCGATGGAGTGGTGGTCAATGCCCTGCAGGATGTGAGTGATCTCGTGGGCCATTACATGCGCGAGAACTCTGGGCGCCAGCCGCGCGTCTCCCATTTTCGCCACGCGATCATAGAATATTCGAACGTGCACTCCATCGAACGGTCGCGCGCAAGCCAGCGCGCCGGGATGCAAGGTGGCAGGAGTGTTCGAGGTGATCTGGATAACGATAACCTGTTGACCCTGCCCTGGTTGTGGCCGGCTTGTCTGCCAATTCAGATCCACGCCCACACGGGCAAACATATCGTGAGCGAAGGCCTCTGCCACCAATAAGCTCCCGCTCGAAATCGTGGCGTCGTGATCAACGTAAACACCTACGGTTTGTGTGTCTTGCCTGCCTCGGGCTTGAGCACCTGCTCCTATAAGAGCGAACATCGAAAGCACCGTCAAAAGCCTTCTCATCGTCTGCCTCCGCTGGGCGAGAGGCGCAGAACGGCGCGCGGAACTATCACGGAATTTCAGGCGGGAGTGGTATAATTTCGAACAATCTTTATGCCGCCGGACGTCCAACAGGCGGACTATCCGTCCGCGGATGTGACTCAACTTCTACTGGCTTGGAGCGGCGGGGACCGGTGCGCCCTGGACAGGTTGACTCCAGTCGTTTACCGGGAACTACGCCGCCTGGCGCGGCGCTACATGAGGGGTGAGCGTTCCGGGCAGACCCTGCAGACGACGGAACTGGTGCATGAGGCCTGGATGCGCCTGGTGGATTACACGCGCATGAACTGGCAGGATCGCGCGCATTTCTTCGCGGTTTCCGCCCAGGTGATGAGGCGCATCCTGGTGGAGCGGGCGCGGCGCCGCAACCTGAAGCGCGGAGGCGGCATACGGCACATTGTCTTAGACGAGGGCGCCGTTATGGGCGGCCACCGGAGCGCGGATCTGGTGGCGCTCGACGACGCGATCAATACGCTGGCTCGCCTCGACACGCGAAAAGCGCAGGTGGTCGAGATGCGCTATTTCGGCGGGCTCAGCGTGGAGGAAACCGCGGAAGTGCTCCAGGTATCGCCGATTACCGTGATGCGCGACTGGAAGACTGCAAAGGTGTGGCTACTCCGCGAATTGGCCGGAGCCACAGGCAATGGACTCTGAACGCTGGAAAGAAATCGATGGTTTGCTGCAGGCGGCGCTGGAGCATTCGCCTGAAGATCGCGAAGCATTTCTGCGGCAGGCCTGCGCGGGCGATGTGGCACTGGAGCGCGAACTCCGCTCGTTGCTGGTGTGGGAGCCGCAGGCGGGAAGTTTCCTGGAGAGCGGGGCGATGCAAGGGGCCGCGCGAGACCTGGCGCAAGGACACACGGAGAGCTTGCCAGAAGCTGTCCCCATCGGTATGACCGTCTCCCATTACCGCATCGCCGGCATGTTGGGCAGCGGTGGGATGGGCGTGGTCTACCGGGCCAGGGATACGCGGCTGGACCGATTTGTGGCGTTGAAGTTCTTGTCGGCAGAATTCGCTCGCGATCCGGAGGCGCTCGATCGTTTCCGGCGGGAGGCGCGCAGCGCGTCCCGGATCAATCACCCTCACATCTGCACGGTGTATGACATTGGCGAGGATGATCAGGGCCGGCCATTTCTGGCGATGGAATTGTTGGAGGGCGAGACCCTGCGGCAGCGGCTCGCACGCGGGCGCATACCGGTTCCCGACCTGCTGGAGTGGGCCGTTCAGGTGGCGGCGGCGCTAGAAGCGGCGCATGAAGCAGGTATCATTCACCGCGATATCAAGCCGGCCAACTTGTTCATCACGAGTCGTGGAGACGCAAAGATACTGGATTTTGGTCTGGCCAGGGCAGTGCGGGTGGGTTATGCCGGCGCCTCGAGCCAACAGAGAACCGATACGATAGCGGGCACCTTTCGGACTGATCCTGGACATGTTGCGGGCACCATCGCCTACATGTCGCCCGAGCAGGCGCGAGGCGAAGAGTTGGACCAACGAACGGACGTGTTTTCGCTGGGAGTGGTGCTATATGAAATGGCCACGGGTGTGGCGCCGTTTGCGGGCAACACCTCGGCTGTGATTTTCGACGCTATTCTGAACAAGACGCCCACGTCGCCTGTGCAACTGAACACCGAGGTACCGGCTGATCTCGAAAGAATGATCAACAAGGCCCTGGAAAAGCGCCGCGACCTCCGATATCAACATGCGGCAGAGATGCGTATGGATCTGCAACGTCTCATGCGCCGTGCAAGCTCGGCTGCCGCTGAAGCGACAGAGTCCTCGCCGCCAGCTGTGCCAGCCGCCGCATTTCTCAAGGGACGTAGAAAAGCTACCATCGCGACCGTAGCCGTCATCGTGCTGCTGGTCGGCCTCGCCTGGTTTTTGCTCCGCCGTCGTCCGGCATCCTCGGCGGAACTGATGCAGAAGCGCCTGACGTTCAATTCCGGCGATAACGCTCTCATGAGCGCTGCCATCTCTCCTGATAGCAAATACCTCGCCTATTCCGATCCGGCCGGGATACACGTCAAGCTGCTTTCCACGGGCGAAGAACGCTTGATCACAAAACCAGCTGGGGTCCCTGCCAATGCCGCGTGGTTGGTGGCCTCGTGGTTCCCAGACGGCACGCAATTGCTCGCCAACGCATGGGAGGGGGCCGAGCGGGGAAGCATGTGGTTAGTCTCGATGGTGGGTCAATCCGCACGCGAGCTGCGCGAGCCGGCATTCGGGTTCGGGGTTTCGCCCGATGGCGCACGCGTCGTCTTTACGCCGGCCAGACTCAAAGACGCAACTCGCGAAATCTGGATCGCAGAGAAGCAGGGGGGCAACCCGCAGAGAGTCTTCGCGCTGGCAGAAAACGAATCCGTTGTAGCCGTGAGCTGGTCGCCGGACGGACAGCGCTTGGCGTACATCAAGGACCAACACGCTCCCGAGGGGCAACAGTATTTCATCGAAGCCCGTGACCTGCGGGGGGTGAACCGAACCGTGGTTCTATCGAGCCCCGAGCTTTCCCTGGCAGGTCTTTGCTGGCTGACGGACGGACGGATCGTCTACTCGCGGAAGGAATCTCGGGGGTCCGATGACTACAATCTGTGGCAGATCGGCATCACTGGTCGCACGGGCACGGTCACCCGAGAATCCAAACGCATTACCCAGTGGCCCGGTTCCTATATCTGGGGTTTACAGAGCACTGCGGATGGCAGGCGCCTGTCGCTCCTGAAGACCGCGTTTCAAACGCAGATTTACCTCGGCGAGCTCGCGGCAGGAGGGACGCGAATGAATCCTCCTCGCCGTCTCACGAATAATGAAACGGACGATGAACCCTTTGACTGGACGCCTGACAGCCAGGCTGTACTGTTCGATTCCGACCGTAATGGGCCACACGAGATTTTCAAGCAGGGAATCCGTGAGGATGCAGCTCAGCCTTTGACCACAGGCCCGCTAGAAGTCATCGGACCGCATGTCACCCCCGATGGCGCATGGATACTCTACATCGAGTATCCAGAAGGGCTCACCAGTCGGAACGAGCGCCTGATGCGTATCCCGATCAGCGGCGGCGCGCCGCAACTGGTGCTGGAGATGCGAAGCGGTTGGCATATGTGCGCTCGCGCGCCGGCCAGCCTCTGCGTGATTAGCGAACCGCAGCAGGATTCCAAACAGGTGACGATTACGGCATTCGATCCCCTGAAGGGCAGAGGCAAGGTGCTCCTGACGCTACCGACGGAACCGGGCGACAACGTCGTACTCTCCCCCGATGGGCACATCTTGGCGATCGCCAGAAATAACGGGCCAGAGTTTCATATTCGCTTGCTATCTCTATCGGGTGGCTCCGAGCGTGAAATCACTGTGAAGGGTTGGCCGAACATCACAGGTCTTGACTGGTCCCCAGATGGTAAAGGCATTTACTGCGGGTCCATCTCCGCT
>Ga0335077_10009519_pt1 | contig 12065 bp, 8 predicted proteins | sample Lox_Sample_31_FD_207151 | JGI IMG/M metagenome (GOLD analysis project Ga0335077, IMG submission 207151) | Soil microbial communities from Loxahatchee National Wildlife Refuge, Florida, United States - Lox_Sample_3.1 | ecosystem: Environmental > Terrestrial > Soil > Wetlands | place: USA: Florida...
TCCTGGCCAGCGCCACGGGCAAGGGCGAATCCACGCGCTCGGGCACCGGCCTGCTCGGCGCGGGCGGAAGCAGTGGCGGCGCGGGCGGCGGTGCGTTCGACATGCACGGCTCGAACTTCGCCAATACGATCCTGGGCGAGGCGGTGCACAAGGCGGTGGACGACATGGCGCAGCAGCTCGAATCCAAGGCCGGCACCATGCCGACGAAGGTGGTGGTCATCGACGGGCTGGTGGCGGATGCGTCGGCCGATGGGACGATCGTGATCAACGTGGGCTCCACGGCGGGCGTAAAGATAGGGGACACGCTGGCCATCAAGCGCGTGACGCGGAAGATCACCGATCCGGCGACGGGCAAGGTGATCCGCCAGATGGAAGACACCATCGGACAGATCAAGATCACGGAAGTGGATGCCGGTTCGGCAGTCGGCAAGTTCAGCGGGGCGGGCACACCAAAGGTCGGGGACACGGTAAAGAGCCAGTAAGGAGCGCCATGAATCTCGAGATCGGCAGTACCATCGGCGACTACCAGATCGTCGATACTCTGGGCGCCGGCGGGATGGGCAAAGTCTTCAAGGTCCGGAACACCATCTCCGACCGGATCGAGGCCATGAAGGTGCTCCTGCCGGATCTGGCGGGAGAACCGGATCTCGCGGACCGTTTCCTGCGCGAGATCAAGGTGCTGGCGAGCCTCGAGCATCCCAATATTGCCGGGCTGCGCACCGCGCTGCGTTTCGAGAATCAGCTCCTGATGGTGATGGAGTTTGTCGAGGGCGAGACGCTCGATCACAGGCTGGAGCACGGCCCGATGCCTGTCGGGGAGGCCGCCTACTGCATCGCGCAGGTGCTTTCCGCGCTCGCGTATGCGCACGGGCGCGGCGTCATCCACCGCGATATCAAGCCGGCCAACATGATGCTCACGCGTGATGGCACGGTCAAGCTCATGGATTTCGGTATCGCCAAGAGCGCGACCGACCGCAAGCTGACCATGACCGGCACCACCATGGGCTCGCTGTACTACATGTCGCCCGAACAGATTCAGGGCGTGCAGACGCTGGACGCGCGCTCGGACCTGTATTCGGTCGGTGTGTCGCTGTACGAGCTGGTGACCGGCAAGCATCCGTTCGACGGCGACAGCCAGTTCGCGATTATGTCCGCGCATCTGCAGCAGACGCCGGTGCCGCCCATCCAGCTCGATCCGCGTCTGCCGCAGGGCTTGAACGATCTGATTCTCTTCTCCGTCAACCGTGATCCGGGTACGCGTTTCCAGACGGCGGACGCGTTCCGCAATGCTCTGGTCAGCGTGATGGGCCAGCAGGCGGCCGCGCCTGTGACGGCGCCCGCGCCCGCGCCGGCGCCGCCGAGGGTTGCCGCCGCGGCGGCGCCGCAGGCCGCACCTCCCGCCGTCCAGCCTCGCAAATCCAACCGCGCACTATGGGCGACGGTGGGCGCCCTGTGCTGTGTCGGGATTATCGTGGCGGCGATAGAGTTTCTGCCGTCGAAGAAGAGCGCGGCGAGCGGCTCGCCGCAGGAGGCGGCGCCGGCCGCGGTCACACCGTCCGCGCAGGCCCCCACGCCGGCTCAGCCGACCGCCGAAACACCTCCACCGGCGCCGGGTCCCGAGCCCGCCGCGGCTGCCACGCCCGTTCAGCCTCCGCCGCAGATACCGGCCGCCGACAGCAAAGCGAGGCGCGCCGTGCGGACGCCGGCGCAGACTGCAAACACGGCCGCCGCTCCGGCCGCTGCCGTTTCCGCGCCGGAACCGGCGCCACCTCAACCCGTGCAACAACCCCCCGCCCAGGCCCCGCCGCAGCCCGATCTCGCGGCGCAGCGGGCGGAGATGCAGAAGGTGCGGGAGTCGCTGGTCACCCTATCGGCCCGCGCCGCTTCCATTCACAGCACGCTGGACAACCTCCGGCGCAGCCAGGCAGCGAGCGGCCTCGGAATGCGCGGAGACTGGCTGCAATCGGTGAGCCTGATGGATTCGTTCCTGCGCGGCTCGAACGATGCCCTTGCGGCGGGCGACGCGGCCAGCGCGAAGGACCTGATGGAGAAGGCCGAGCGCCAGGTGGACAAGATGGAGAAGGCGCTGAATAAGTAGAGGCTAATCCGCCTTGCTCCGATAATATTCCTGAAGCACGAAGAACGCTTTCTTCTTGTCCCCACGGAGACTCACCAGGCCCTTGCGATTGAAGAAATCCTGGATGTTGGCGAGAGGGCGGCGCGGGCTGCGGAAGTCCATCAGCACCCACGGGGTGGTGCCGCGCAGAAACGGGATCTTGTTCAGCATCGCAACCTGCTTCTGATAGATCCCTTCCTGATATTCCTCCGACCATCGCGTGAGGGCGTCGCCGTGCATGCCGTACAGCGCGTCGGCGCCGAACTCGCTCATGATGAGCGGCTTGTTGTAGATCGACCTCCACTCGCTGCGCTCCAGTTTCTCGGGCAGCCCGTCGTACCAGCCGATGTACTCGTTGCAGCCGAGCACGTCCACGCCGGCGCCGAACGGATCGTCGATCACCGCCACGCGATTCTGGCCGGCTCCCGGCTCTTCATGGTGCATCATGGCGGCGGTCACCAGGCGAGTGGGATCGAGCGTGCGCACGTGCAGCGCCAGGCGGCGCAGAAAATCGTTGCGCGCATCGGTAATCGGCGTCTCGTTAGCGACAGACCACAAGATGATCGCGGCGCGGTTCTTGTCCCGCGCGATGCTTTCGGCCACCTGGTTGCTGGCGATGGCGTAAGTCGCCGGGTTCTCCCACTGAATCATCCAATAAATCGGCGATTCGGACCAGACCAGCAGGCCCATGCGTTCCGCTTCCCGCACCATGTTCTCGTTGTGCGGGTAGTGGGCGAGGCGCACGAAGTTGCAGCCCATCTCCTTGGCCCAGCCGAGGAGGGTCCGCGCGTCGTCCTGGCTGTACGCCCGGCCGCCGCGGTAAGGCGCTTCCTCGTGAATGGAGACGCCGCGCAGGAACAGGCTCTTGCCATTGAGCAGGATCTCCGTGCCCTTCACTTCGATGGTGCGGAATCCGATGCGGTCGCGCACGGTGTCGTCCTCGGATGAGATCGAGACATCGTACAGCTTCGGGTTCGCGGGCGACCACAGCGTGAGCCGCGCGGGTACGCTGAACTCGCCGTAGCCTTTGTCGTCGGTGGTCACGCTGGCGGAGACGCCTGCTTCGGGAATGCGGATCATCGCCTGCTGCCGCGCCCGAGCGCCGTTCAGCTTGACCCATCCCGCAATCGTGTCCGCCGACCCCTTCTTCAATTGAACGAAGTAGTCCTCCACAAACGTCCCCGGCACTTCCACGAGCGCGACATCGCGCGTGAGCCCGCCGTAGTTCCACCAATCGGTGTTGAGGGTGGGCACGCCTTCTACGTGGCGCTTGTTATCGACCTTCACGACCAGGGAATTGCCCTGGGGCCTGACCTTGCCGGTGACCTCGAACGAGAACGGCGTGAATCCGCCGACGTGGGACCCGAGTTTTTCCCCGTTCAGGAAGACGATGGCCTCGTAATTGGCGGCTCCGAAGTAGAGGAAGGCGCGTGTGCCGGGTTTGGCGGCGTAGTCGAACGTACGCCGGTACCAGAGGGTGCCTTCGTAGAAGAAGAGGCTTTCGCGCTGGGAATTCCAGTCGCCGGGCACGTCGAGCTGGGAGGCTGTGTCGAAATCGTATTCGACGCGGTCGCTCTTGTCCCTGGCCTTGACGTCCAGGAAATAGCCTTCCTTGGACGGCTGCATGCGGAAGTCGTAGTAGCCGTTTTCGTACGGGTCTACGATCACCCGCCACTTGCCATTGAGGCTGATGGTTTTCCGGCCCGCGATATTCGCCATCGCCGTGGGCCCGGCCTGCGCCGGCAAAGCTGCCGCCGCAAGCGCCAGAAACAACACGAATCCGCGCATTTTCAGAGCTCTTTCTCGTTTTAGCGCGTTGCGCGGCGGAACGCGAATGGCTACCGGCGCCGGGAGCCCTTCCTCTTGGATTTTCCGGTAAGGGCGGTCAGCAGCTTCTGTCCGTCGGGGCTGCCCAGGCCGGTGCAGGCGTCCCAGCCGGCGCGCGCCGTGTACGCGCCGTTGTTGCCCGAGGTGATGTCGTGAAGGCTGGTCTTGCCGGCTCCGGCATAGAGCGCCGTATTGACAAATCCCGACGACTTCTTGAGCTGCTGATTGATGAGTGCGATCAGCGCGGCCCACAACGGCGCTACCGCGCTGGTGCCGCCGAATACCGCGTTGCGTCCGTCCACCCGAACCTGGTATCCGGTTTTCGGGTCGGCGTCGCCGGACACATCCGGAACGCCGCGTCCCTTGAAGTGCGTCGGGTTCACCGATACCGGCACGCCGGCGCTCGCCTGGAAGGACGGCAACGGAAAGGTATCGCTGACCCCGCCGCCGGTGGCTCCGTTGGCCCCCTCGTTCCAGACGACCTCTTTGGTGATCTTGTTGGCGGACGATTCGAGGCGAGTGCCGCCGCACGCCAGGACGTGGGGGCTGGACGCGGGAAAATCGACGTGAGCCAGTCCGTCGGTCTCGCCGTCGGAGGAACCATCGTCCCCGGATGCGCAGCAGACCGTCACTCCCAACAAGCCTGCGTCCTGAAACGCCTGGTCGAACGCGGTCAGCGACTGCGCGGTCCACGACGATTCCGGTCCTCCCCAACTGATCGAGATCACGGACGGTTTGCGCACGTTGTCGTGCACCGCCGTGGTGATGGCATCCAGGAAGCCCTGGTCGGTGTTGGGCGCGAAGTAGACGGCGATTTTGGCCGCGGGAGCGATGGCGCCCACGACTTCGATATCGAGCAGGACCTCGGCGTCGGCGCTGTTCGGATTGCCGACCGGTTGGTTGAGGCCGCCGTCCACCGACACCGCTGTGACGCTGGGAGTGGTCTTGATCCCGAGACCGCTGAAATAGGTCTTCAGATCGGAGGAGCGGTAGCCGCCGCCGAGCTCGATGATGCCGACGGTCTGGCCCGAGCCCGTCAGAGCGGGATAATCGTACAGCTTCGAGACGGCGATAGGAGTGTAGGAAGTGTCGCCCGCCGCCTCGGGACCGACCCGCGCCGCCCCGTGCCGGCGGAGATGCGATCTGGCCTGCGGGCGTTCGTCCAGTCCGAACACGCCGGTGACGATTTTTGCCAGGCTGCTCGGGACCGTGAGCGTGCCGACGCGTCCGCGAAACATTCCCTCCGGGCCTTGGAACATCATCAACTCGGTGCCGAAGGCCTCGCCCATGTCGCCGACGCTTCCCGACAGCAAGATGCTGCGGCGGGCCAGATCGACCTCGACGACGGTCAGATCGTTTTCGGCGGCGAATTCCTCGATAGGCGGCACGTCCGCCGGGTCGGCGCCGAACCGGCCGGCGAAATCTCTCCGCGACACATGCCCTTCCTTCGGGCTGGGCAGGCGGGAATTCCGCCGGCGCAGCAGCACCGTCACGGTGATCGGCGCAGCGGGGTCGGGACTTCCGATGACCTGCGCTCCAGGAACCGGCAGCCGTTCGCTGCCCTTCAATACGACTCTCTCATCCGGCATCGGTCTCCTCCACACTCGATACCGGGGCAGGCCGGAACCTGTCCCGGAGTTTAAACCTTTTCGGGTACGACAAAGGGCTTGCGGTAATCGCGGGTGACCAGCTTGCCGGCTTCCGCATCGCCCTGAATGGCCATGGTCTTGGGATCGAAGTGAATGGTGCGGCCCACCCGATACGAGATGTTGGCCAGGTGCACCAGCACGGTGGACGCGGCGCCCTCTTCAATCTCGGCGGTGAGCGTTTCCCGCTTACGGTCGCGCACGGCGGCAAAGAAATTGGCGAAATGGCTCCCGCCCTTGGTCATGGTCGGACCGGGCTCTCCCGCCTTGCCCATGAAGAACGAGTACTTGGTATAGCCGGCGATCGCCATGTAGCCCTTCGACCCGTAGAACAGGTTGCCGATGGTGTTGGCGTCGCGTCCGCCTTCGCCGATGCCGCCCTCGTGGTTGCTCATCCAGTGGCGCACCTCGAACTCCATCATCTGCTTCCGGCCGTTTTCGTTGAACTCGAAGGCGCAGCTCAGCGTGTTCGGGGTCTCCTGGTCGTCGTCGAACATGAACTTGCCGCCGATTGCCGTGACCTTGGTCGGGAACTTGACGCCCAGGCCCCAGCGCGCGATATCGACTTCATGGATGCCCTGGTTTCCCAGATCGCCGTTGCCGAAATCCCAGAACCAGTGCCAGTTGTAGTGGAAGCGATTCTTCGTGAACGGCTTCTTGGGCGCAGGACCGGTCCAGAGATCGTAGTCCACGCCGCTCGGCGGGTCGCTGATGGGCGTCTTGCCGATGGTGTCGCGCCACTTGTAGCACAGGCCGCGCGAGAGGTAGAGATCGCCGATCAGGCCGTCGCGCATCTTTTGAATGCCGTCCTCGAGGGCCGCGGAGGAGCGGCTCTGGCTGCCCTGCTGCACCATGCGGTTGTATTTCCGCGCTGCGGCGACAATCTGCTTCGCCTCGAAAATGTTATGCGAGCACGGTTTCTCGACGTAAACGTCCTTACCCGCCTGGCAGGCCTGGATGGTCATGAGGGTGTGCCAGTGATTGGGCGTGGCGATCGAGATGGCGTCGATCGATTTGTCGTCCAGGAGCTTGCGATAGTCCGTGTAGACCTGGGGCTTCTTCCGGGTCTGCTGCTCGAGCGCGCCGGCGCGTTCGTCGAGGATGCTCTGATCGACGTCGCAGAGCGCTACCAGCTCGACGTCAGGCTGGGCGGTGATTTCCTTGATGTGGTCCTTGCCCCGGCCGCGCAGGCCGATCGTGGCGATGCGGATGGTATCGTTGGGGCTTCCCAAAGCAGTGGAAGATACGGCAGCCGCGGCGGCGCTGCTCATAAAAAAATGTCTGCGGTCCATAGAACCTTATCGATTTCGGTGCTTACTTTATCACATTCACGGGTTTTCCGTTCAGAAAAGCCGAGATATTGCGCACGGTCAGATCCATGAGCCGCCCGCGGGCCTCGTGGGTGGCCCAGGCGATATGCGGGGTGATGAAGCAGTTGGGCGCCGAGAGCAGCGGGTTGCCGTCGGCGGGCGGCTCGATACTCAGCACGTCGAGGCCGGCGCCGGCGAGCCGGCCGGCGCTGAGCGCGTCCGCGAGGTCGCGATCCACCACCAGCGGGCCGCGGGAGGTGTTGATCAGAAATGCGCCGGATTTCATCCAGGCGAGCGTGCGCGCATTGATCATGCCTTCCGTTTCCGGCAGGAGCGGCGAGTGCAGGCTGACGACGTCGCTTGCGCGGAGCAGCTCTTCGAGGCCGGCCCAGCGGAAGCCTTCCCACGCGGGCGGATCGCCCTGGTAGGTGTCGTTGGCGATTACCTGCATGCCCATGGCATCGGCAATCCGGCCGGCGGCCCGCCCGATGCGGCCGAAGCCGACGATGCCCATGGTCTTACCGGCGAGCTCGACCAGCGGCGATCTCCAGAAGCACCAATCCGGCGACTTCGCCCACTCTCCGGCACGCACCGCGCCGGAGTGCAGCCCTACGCGATGACAGAGCTCGAGCAGGAGCGCGAAGACAAACTGCGCGACGCTGGCGGTGCCGTAGGTGGGAATATTGGTGACCGTGATTCCCAGGCGCGCGGCGGCGTCCACGTCCACGACGTTGTAGCCCGTGGCGAGCACGCCGATGTACTTCAGCTGGGGCAGACGCTCCAGCACCGGGCCGGGTAGCGGCGTCTTATTGGTGAGCACCAGGGCGGCGCCCCGCGCGCGCGCTTCGGCTTCCTCGTCGGGCGTGCGGTCGAAAACCTCCACCGCGCCGAATTCGCGCAGCGCATCCCAGCTCAGGTCGCCGGGATTCGTACAGTACCCGTCCAGCACCACAATCTTCATGCATCCTCTCCGTAGTCGTGAAGCTCCAGCGCGATTCCGGCTCCCTCCACGGCGACGGCCGCGGCGTACCCCTCGCCGGCATGGATCTCTTCTATTGTCCACTGGCCGGGCGGATCGATTCCGGCGCCGAACAGCCCGGCGCCGGACGCCTTGAGCACAGCCTCGATCCGCGTCCAGCGGCGGAAGAAATCCGTCTCGTCACCGGGAGGGAGCTCGGCCGGCGGGAAGAAGCGTTCGGCGATGGCGCGGAAATCCGGCATGGGACGAAGGTGCTCGACATCGACGCCGACTTCGACATCGCGCGCGACGCCGACCAGCGCCATCTCGTGCGAGTGGGAGAGATTGAAGCGCACCTCGGGCGCAAGCGGCAGATGAGGCTTGCCGTGCTCGTGCAGGGCGAACTCGAGCGGCGCGGCGGTGTAGCGTGCGAGGATGGCGCGGAGCGCGCCGTGCGACTTCAGATAGCGCGCGGCAAGCTCGGGAAAACGGAAGCGCGCGGCGCGGGCCTTCTCGCCGGGCGTGGGAGGGGGGACTTGGGCGGTGTCCAGGCGCACGCGCCAGACGTCCACCGTTACCACACATCCTCCGCGAGCGCGGCAAGCAGGGCGTCCCGCTCCGAGTTGAGGTAGAAATGGCCTCCCGGGAACAAGCGAACCGCAAACGATCCGGTGGTCTGCGCGCGCCAGCCTTCCAGGTGCTCGGCGCGGATGTTCGCGTCCTGGGCGCCGCCGTAAGCGCGGATGGGAAAGGCGAACGGGGCTTCGTCTTCATAGACGTAGTTGCGATACAGTTCGGCGTCGCCTTCCAGGGCCGGCAGAATGGCGCGGAGCATGGCCGGGTGATCGAGGATTTCGGCCGGCATCCCTTGCAGGCGCCGGAGCTGGTCCAGGAATTCCTCGCGCGAGGGTGGAACGGGAGGAACGTGATCCCGCCGGTATTGAGGGGCACGAGCGGCAGAGGCGATCAGGATTGCGGGCAGAGGCTTGGCGCGCCGCCGGAGCTCGCGCGCGAGCTCGAAGGCGACGGCGGCGCCCATGCTGTGTCCGAAAAAGGCGAACGGTTGGGACAGGTAGGGTTCGATGGCGCCGGCAAGCGCGGAGACGAGCGATGCCATGCGCCTGAACGGCGCCTCGGCAGTGCGGGATTCGCGGCCGGGCAGACGGACTCCGACGGCATTTGGGGCAGCGCTCGAGGCTCCGCCACCGGCGTGCGGGAACCAGAACAGGCGGCGGTCCGGGAAGCGATCGGCGTTGGGGAACCAGGCAGACGCGGGGGCGCGCTTGCGCAGGCGGAGGGCGAGGAGAGCGCGTTTCTCCGGGGAGAGGGTTCCGGTTCCGGCGGGACCGGGCAGGTCGGAAACCTGCGCCACGAGGCCGGCGGTATTCAGCAGGGTTTCGAAGGGTTCGACGCTCAGGGTGCCGGCGTAGGCCAGCGCCGCCCGGCGGGATGCGCGCGCGTTCTCTTCGTACAGCGCGCGGTCCGAGCCAAGAGAGCGGAGCGCTTCCACCCAGGGAGCCACGTCCTGCGGCGGAACCTCGGCTACAGGCACCATCTGCTCGTTCACGCGCGGCTGGTAACGCACGATCGGGTGAACGGGCAAGAGAAACGGGATGCCCATCTTGGCTTCCGGGATGCCGCCGACATCGGCTGCGATCACGGGAACGCCGCGCAGCATGGCTTCGAGCACGATCCGCGAGCGCGCCTCCGCCCAGAGCGAGGGGACGAGCAGCACGCGCGTACGGGCCAGGAGCAGGTTGACATCGTCAACGGGGTCGAGCAGGCGAATGTTGGGGCGGGCCTCGAGCGCCTGGCGATCTTCGGGCGTCGTGCCCCATGTGGGCACTGCCGCGAACGAGAGATGCGGCAGGGCGTCGGCGAGCGCCAGGAAGATGGCGATCCCCTTCACCGCGCACGGATTCACCATGGTGACGAACTCATTCTCGAACCGGCCGAGCAGGGGCCAGTCCTCGCGCTCCATCAGGGAGATCGGCACGTGTACCGCGTCCCTGACGCCGTATTTCCGGACGTATTCCGCGACGTATTCGCTCACCCCGACGACGGCGCTGCACGCGCGGATGCGCTCCGTTCGCGCGGGGTTCGGGAATGCGCAGTCCGGGCCGAACGGCAGAGCCAGCGTCGCACGGGCCAGGTAGACGACGCCGGATCGCCCGTAGCCGAGGGCGGCTTCCAGCAGCACCTGCGCCGGGTCGTCTGTGGAGGCGAGGACCACGCCGGGCGCGAAGTCCGCGACCTGGCGTTCGAAGAATGCGCGCAGGTTGCTATTGGTCACCACGTGAATGCCGACGCCGGCGCGCTCGAAGCAGACGGTGCGGCCGTCGGTCGAGCAGGATACTCCCCGCCCGGCGAGCTGCTCCACGTACTGCTTGTGCCCCGCCTCCCCGATGGCGCCGATGCGGGCCACGACGCGGCAATCGTGGCCGCGCGCGGCGAGCGCCTCCATCAGCAGCCGGTTGGATTTGTCGCCGCCGCCGTGGGAAGGGAAGTAAAGGGAGTTCTGAGCAAGCAGGATCCGCATCTAGCGCGCCACCCCGCGCTTGCGCAGCCGCTCGAGAAGCAGCGCCCGCTTCTCGGGCGAAAGCGACTCGACCGTTGCGCGCCCCGCCTCGGCCGCCGCGAACGGGACCAGCGCCAGCAGGTACCGCTCCATGGCCGCGGCGTCCAGGCCGCGCACGAACCGTCCGGCGGCTTCGCGCGACGCCAGCGCCTCGCGCTCGTACGCCGCGCGATCTGTGAGAAGGCCCGTTAGCGCCGCCACCCACGGCGCGGGGTCGTGGCGCTCGACAACGGGCAGCGGCATGGCGTGCTCGTCGAACACGGGTTGGTAGCGCTCGATGGTCCGCACGGGGATCACGTACCCGGTACCGTGCTTAGCCTCCGCCAGCCCACCCGCGTCGCTCGATACCACCGGGATGCCGCGGAGCATCGCCTCCATGGCGATCAGGCCGAAACCTTCGTACCACAGCGAGGGCATCAGCAGCACGCAGGTACGGGCGAGCACATCCTCGATGTTGCGCGGGTTGGGCAGGATGGCGACGTTCGGCAGCCGCGCCAGCGCGCAGCGGTCCTGCTGCGTGGTGCCCCAACCGGGCAGGGCGCCGAACTCGCGGTCCGGCATGCGCTCGGCGACGGCCAGGAAGATGGAGATGCCTTTCACCGCGCAGGGGTTCACCATGGTGACGAGGCCGCCGTCGAAATGGGCGAGGTTCGCGAACGGGCCCGGGCCGTAGATGGGCGGATGAATCACGGCCGCTTCGCGGCTCAGGGCGCGCTCGACGTAAGCCGCCATGTGGCGGCTGATGGTGACGATGCCCGCCGCCTGCCGGACGAGCTCGGCGCCGCGCGGCTCCGGGTTCCAACTCGCCGGGCCGAACGGGAAGAACTGCGGCGTGTGCGCGAGGTAGACGACGCGTCCCGGCGCGGCGTGCTGGGCTTCGCGAAGCAGACCGTGACCGAGATCCTCGCTCGAAACCAGGACCCAATCCGGCTGGAACTCGCGCACCTGCTGCCGGAGGGTCTGGCTGCGCCGGGCGGGCTCGGCGACCGCGAACACCGCGATCGAAGAGTGGAAGCGCAGTTCGGCGCCCTCGCCCGAGGCGCCGCAGACGATGCGGCACGCGTGGCCGGCCTGCGCCATCTGGTCGAGCCAGATGAGATTGCTGCGCGTGGCGCCGCCGCGGGGCGGCACATAGCTGGCAGTGGCGGTCAGCAGAATGCGCATCGGTCAGCCGGCGTCCTGCTCCTCGGCAAGGAGCGCGCGAACCTCCTCGTCGCTCAGGCCCTCCAGCTCGGCCAAGAGTTCGCGGTAGTCTCCGCCCGATTGCTCGATTTCCTTCAGCTCGACCGCCTTGGCAAGTTCGGCAACGGTGAATTCCCCGCTGTACACGACCTCCAGGGAAAGGTCCACGCCGTAAATCTGGCGGACCCGCGAGAGGAGCTGCACGGCCAGCAGGGAGTGTCCGCCGAGCTCGAAGAAGCTTGCGTGAATCCCGGGCGCCGGGATATTGAGCAACTCGGCCCAGAGCGACGCCAGGTCGCGTTCGAGAGCGGTGCGCGGGGCGTCGCCGTTAGCGAGCGGAGCGGCGCGGCGCGAGCGCCCGCGGACCTGATCCAGTACCTGGGCGGGCGTTCGGAGGCCGGTGGCGATGCGCGCGTAATCGGGCCGCGGGCGGACGCCGGCCTGTTGG
>Ga0335077_10009520_pt1 | contig 12065 bp, 8 predicted proteins | sample Lox_Sample_31_FD_207151 | JGI IMG/M metagenome (GOLD analysis project Ga0335077, IMG submission 207151) | Soil microbial communities from Loxahatchee National Wildlife Refuge, Florida, United States - Lox_Sample_3.1 | ecosystem: Environmental > Terrestrial > Soil > Wetlands | place: USA: Florida...
GCTGCCGGCACTCATGGCAGGGTGCGCCTCTTCTGGCCCGTCGGCGCTCGAGCCGGAGGCCGCGGTATCCGCGCCCGATTCGGTGGTGGTACGACGCGCGCCCGTCGTCGTCGGGCCCGCGGCCACTGCGACTCCTGTGGTTGTGGCTCCCGCACCGCCTGCTGTGGTGCAGGCTGCGCCCGCCCCCGTCGTGGCGGCCCCCGTTCCTGGTGTAGTTCCCCCTGTACCGGCGGCAGCGCCGGGCGTGGTGAGTTACCCGGAGGGTCGCTTCCAGCTCTATGGTGATGCAGCAACCGGATACTACTGGGTATGGATCCCGGCCGGCAGCACTGCGCCACTTCCACCAGTGCCGCCCGCGTTGCCGCGGGTGAGTCAGTCCACGACGCAGCCGGTGTACGTCATGCCGCCCCAGAACCAGATCGTCTACCAGGACGGCCGCTACCAACTGTACGGCGACGCTACCACCGGATACTACTGGGTCTGGATCCCGACCGGCGTCGTGCTTCCTCACGTGCCGCCGTCCCTGGCACGTGTCGGTCAGGCACAGTCCCCTTAAGACGAAGTGCGGTCGTCAGGAAATCGCTGAAACGCGAGTCGCTGGCCCGAGTCACCCTGGCTCGGACCAGCGACTTGCCGAATTTCCTCGTTGCCGGGCTCCTGCGTCACACCCGATCCGCCACGCGCTCAGCGCCGACACGAGGCCCGCACACATCGAGTAGGCGCAGATCTGCCACGGGTGCCCACCGCCCGACTCGAGCAGCGCGGTCGCGATGATCGGCGTGATGCCGGAAGAGAAAACCACTCGATGGTCGCGCCCACGAGGGCCGAGATCACGACCCTGCGGATCGCTCGTTCGTCGGGTGCGCTCGTCGTCATCGTGCTCTACTGCCCGATGAATGGTACCCGGCGACCCGCCGGGGACGAGAGCTTCCGATGGGCGCCGTCATGGAGTGGCGTCTCGCGCTCCACACACGACTGCGGTCGTTGACAGCGTGTCCGCGCACGCCTATCATGGCGCGAGCATCGATGCCTCCGCCGCGCGCCATCGAGTGTCCCGTCCCGACGTGGTCCTCCATCAGCGGTGAGCATCGCAACCGGTTCGCTACCACCAGCCGATTCCGATCGCAACCGAGGTCGTCGAGCGGTAGGGTCCCAGCTTTCCGGTGGAGCGCCGCGCGTGAGTGCTGACGCGGCACGCTTTCCCGAGGCGAGCAAGCAGGATGCAGCGAGTCGACCGGTCCAGGTGAGCCCGAGCCCCTACGTGGCCGTCGTCATCCTCCACTGGGGGGCGATCGAGTTGACGGCCAATTGTCTGCGCTCCCTGAGCCGAGTGTCGTTTGCTGGCCGCACCACGGTGATCCTGATCGACAACGCGCGGTCCTTCGATCCCACCCTGGCCTGCGTCGATTCCCGGCTCGAGATCGAGATCCATCGGCCGCCTCGTAACCTCGGATTCGCCGAGGGATGCGTCCAAGGCATCACCCGCGCCAGACAACTGGGCGCCGAGCTCATCCTGCTGTTGAACAACGACGTGCAGGTGGAGCCGGAGTTCCTCGATCACCTCGTGAAGGCCGCCGCCGAGTCGCCCGATGCCGGCCTCCTGTGCCCGAAGATCCTCACCCAGGACCGCCGCAGCAAGCCGTGGTACCTCGGGGGCACCTTCTCGCTCTGGTCCGGGATCCCGGTGCAAGCGCGCCCCGATCGAGGGAGCAGAGCAGGACCGGAGCCGCGGGAGGTCGACTACGCGACCGGCTGCGCGATGCTCATCAAGCCCCAGGTCGTGGAGCGCATCGGATCCTTCGACCCGGATTTTTTCGCGTACTGCGAGGATCTCGACTTCTCGCTGCGCGCGCGGCGCGCCGGGTTCAAGATCCTGCTCGTGCCACGCGCGGTCGTTCACCACGCGGTCACCGACGACGCCCGCCTGTCCCTCGGCATCTACTACAGTACCCGCAACCTCCTCGAGGTCATGCGCCGCCACGCCGCCTGGTACCACTGGATCGCGTTCCCGGCCCACTTCCTCGTGCGCTGGCTCGGCTTCTTCGCGCTGCTCGGATGCGTGCGGCGTCGGCCCGAGTTCGTCTCCGCCCTGACGCGCGGGGTGGTCGATTTCCTGCGAGGTGGACTCGGCGAGCGCAGCGCGCTGCGATAGGGACGTCGTCACGGCGGAGGGTCGACGTGGGAAGGCCGTCCGTACCCGCGTGATAGAATTCGCCGAGCGTATGGCAACCGCCGATACTGCCGACCGGTTGAAAACGGCACCGCTCCGGGGAGTGTTCGCCTACCGGACCTTGCTCAAGTACCTCGTGCTCAAGGAAATCAAGGTGAAGTCCCGGGGCACCTATCTGGGCGTGGCATGGACCCTCATGAACCCCCTCTTCACCATCGTGGTCTACTTCGTGCTGTTCCATTACATCTTTCGCATCCAGATCCCCGACTTCCTCGCGTTCTTCCTGCTCGGCTTCCTGATGTGGGTCTTCTTCTCCCGCGCCATCACCGGGGCCGCCACGTGCATCGTCGAGAACGACTCGATGATCAAGCGCTCGATGATTCCGCTCGAGATCCTTCCCATCACGGTCGTGCTGTACCACCTGTTCCACCATGTGATCGCGGTGAGCATCGCGCTGCCCTTCATGTTCGCGCTATGGGGCGCCAAGATGTCGTGGCACGTGCTGTGGGCGGTGGTCGTCCTGACCGCGTTCGCGGGCTTCACCCTGGCCGTGTCGCTCTGGCTCGCGACGACGGGCGTGTTCTTTCGAGACACACGGGACATCCTGGAAGTGGCCATGCCGGTCCTGTTCTGGGCGACCCCGATCTTCTACTCGACCGACATGGCTCCGCCGGTCCTCCGGCCCGTGTTGCAGGCGAACCCCCTCTCGAGCTTCATCGGCGTCATGCGGGCCGCCGTCGTCGAGGGGCGCGCGCCGGGCGCCGTTCAGGTCGGCGTGATGACAACCTGGCTCGTGCTGACGCTCACGTCCGGCATCTGGGTATTCATGCGGTACCAGCCGCGCTTCGCCGAGGAGGCCTGATGGCACCGGCCGTCGAGTGCCGCGCCGTCAGCAAGGCGTTCGTCCTTCGGACCAACCGCCAGTACCTCTTCAAGGAGCGCGTGCTCGGGATGGTGCGACCGCACCTGCGCGAGACCCGACAGCTCTTCTGGGCGCTCCAGCAGATCAGCTTCGAGGTCCATCCCGGCGAAATGATCGGGATCATCGGTCCCAACGGCGCTGGCAAGACCACACTGTTGCGCATCATCGCCGGGATCTTCCGCGCGACGACCGGCTCCGTCCACGTCCGCGGCCGCATCGCGCCCCTCCTCGGTCTCGGAGTAGGATTCCATCCGGAACTGACGGGCCGGGAGAACATCTACCTCGGCGCATCGGTCTTCGGCTTCACCACCCGCGAGATTCGCGGACTCGAGCGCTCGATCATCGCGTTTGCCGAGCTCGACCGGTTCATCGACGTGGCGGCCAAGAACTATTCGTCTGGCATGCAGGTGCGCCTCGGCTTCTCGATCGCGCTCGAGGTCAAGCCGGACATCTTCCTCATCGACGAGGTCCTGTCAGCAGGGGACGAGCATTTTCAGCGCAAGTGCCTGGCGCGGCTCGAGGCCGAGCGCCAGGCGGGGCGAACCTTCCTGGTCGCTACCCACAACCTCCAGTTCGCGGAGGAGTGGTGCGATCGCGTCGGGCTCCTGATGGGCGCGCGCCTCGACGCGCTTGGACCTCCCCGGGACGTCGTCCGCCACTACCGGGAGCGGGTGTCGAGCGACGAAGCCGCCGCCACGCCGACCGTGCTGCCCTGATGGCGGGACGTATCAAGGTCCTCTGCGTGTTCGGCACGCGGCCCGAAGCCATCAAGATGGCGCCGGTCATTCGCGAGCTGCGCCGACATCCCGGCCGTATCGACACGCGCGTGTGCGTCACCGCACAGCACCGCCAGATGCTCGACCAGATGCTGGCACTGTTCGAGATCCAGCCGGACTACGACCTCGATCTGATGCGTGAGGACCAATCCCTGACCGACGTCACCGCCGCCGTGCTGACCCGCCTCGAGCCGATTCTCGCCAAGGAGACGCCGGACTGGATGCTCGTGCAGGGCGACACGACCACGGCGATGAGCGCCGCCCTCGGCGCCTTCTACCACGCCGTCAAGATCGGGCACGTCGAAGCTGGCCTGAGGTCCGGGAACAAGCGTCACCCGTTTCCCGAGGAGGTCAACCGGAAGATCGTCGACACCGTGTGCGATCTCCACTTCGCGCCCACGGAGCGTGCGCGCCAGAACCTCGTCGGCGAGGGCATCGACCCTTGCTCGATCCGGGTAACGGGCAACACCGTGATCGACGCGCTGCACTGGGTCGCCGGCCGGCCGGCGACACCTCCCGCGTGGCTGCCGCCGCCCCCGACGCGTGTCGTCCTCGTGACCGCGCACCGTCACGAGAACTTCGGCCCGCCCCTCGAGGCGATCTGCAACGCGCTCGCGGACATCGCTCGCCGCTATCGGGGTGAGGTCCACATCGTCTATTCGGTCCATCTGAATCCGAACGTCCGCGGACCCGTCCACCGGGTGCTGGGCGGAGCCGAGAACGTCTCCCTCGTCCCACCCCTCGACTATCCCGACCTCGTCGCCGTGCTCTCTCGTGCCCATCTCGTCGTGACGGATTCTGGCGGTCTCCAGGAGGAGGCGCCAGCATTCGGCAAGCCCGTGCTCGTGCTCCGGGAGGTGACCGAGCGCCCCGAAGGCGTCGAGGCAGGAATGGCCCGGATCGTCGGAACGAATCCTGATCGCGTCGCCGGCGAGGTCGTACGGCTGCTCGATTCCCCCACCGAATACGCGCAGATGGCGCGCGCGGTACAGCCGTATGGCGACGGCCGCGCGGCGGAACGGATCGTCCAGGCCCTCCTCGCGTAGGGCTCCGGCCCGCGAAGTCAGAGTGTCGGCTCGTCGAGCAAGCGTGCGAACGCCTGCACGCGGTGGTCCCAGGTGTTGGCCGACGCGAACTGCCGGCGCGCCGCGACGCGGCGCGGGTCTGGAGCGGCGGCCTCGGCGACTGCGGCGTCGACGGCGCTCAGGAAGGCCTGCGTCCCCTCGCCGAGATGACACAGCTCGGGAAAGCGCGTCAGCTCCTCGAGCGGTGTCGCGACGATCGGCTTGCCGGTCGCACAGTACTCGTAGAACTTGATGGGATTCACGGCGTGGGTCAGATCCATCAGCCGGAACGGCACGAGGAGGACGTCCATCGACGCCAGGTACGCGGGCAGACTCGCATAGGGCCGCTGGCCGAGCCACCTGAGGTTCGGGACGTCGGTCGGTGGGGCCACGCCGCGCTCGGCCGGCCCGACCAGGACGATCGAGACGTCCGGCCGCTGCCGCGCGACTGTCGTGAGCAGCGGCAGGTCCGTCCACGGCCCCAAGGTGCCGACGTAGCCGAGGCGCGGACGCTTGAGACCGTCGAGGTCCCCCGGCCCCGTGTGTGAATCGCCGCCACGGCCGAAGAGATCCCACTCCACTGCATTCGGGATGCGCAGCACGCGCGCGTGCCGCTCGCGCCAGCGCCGCTCCAGCGCGTTCGACGTCACCACGACCTCGGAGGCCGCGCGCGACAGCTGGGTCTCGAGGCGCTCGAGGAGCCAGCGGCGCCGGCCCGTCTCGAAGGCCGGGAACAGGTCCAGGCAGTCGTAGACGAGCCGGCGCGGCGCAGCCAACCGAGCCAGGTCGAACGCCGGCGGCCAGCCGACCAGCACGTCGACGGCGGGCCAGCGGAGCGCATCAAGCGTCGCCTGCAGGCCGCGCCAGGTCAGGTAGTGCACCGCGCGGTTCAGCGGCCGTGAGGACAGGCTCCACGGCAACGTTGGCACAGGGGCGTAGACGGCAAGACCGTCCGAGATGCGGCGCAGCCCGGGGCGGGGCGGCGCCTCACCCGCGAGCCGTCGACGCACGGTTCCGGGGAACGAATGGGCGGCGGGCTCCACGAACAGCACCGGGCGACTTCGCGCCAGGCCGGCAGCCAGGTGATGGGCTCGCTGTCGCTGGCCGTCCCACCGGTGGGGCGCCAGGTACAACGTCGGTCTGGTCCGCTGCGGGTCGCCCGGCACGTCCGCCGTCACGCGGTCGCCCTGGGACGCGCGCGCGACGCGCCTCGCTGGTGAACCTTGCCGCCGAGCTGGTGCAATGGGGGGATGCGCGAGGGGCGGGACATCGGCTGAGGGTTCGATGTGCTATCGAGCGGGGTTCCGTGCGCCCAACGGTGGGAGGTCAGCTGGCCGCTCCGTGATGCCGCCGCGGGAGAGCGACAAACGCGAAAAGATGAGGACGGTGGCAGATCTCGTCACCACCGCACACCCGGTCACGAACAGAAAGTCGAGCGCGAGCCGTGCCAGCACGAGATGCTTCTCGAATTCGAAAAGGCCCGAGGCGAGAAACACAATGTAGACGTGGGTGGTGGCGAACAGCGCAAGGAACAACCAATACATCCGCAACCACCGCCACGCGCCGGCGCTCAGGACCACGCCTGACGCCAGGGCCAGTACGGCCCAGTAGAGTGGCCACGCCCGATCGCTCAACACCGAGCGCGGTGCGCAAAAGTCGAACGGGCCGCAGACGCCCGCCCCGGGCAAGCCGTACGGCTCCTCATATTGCCCCAGATAATCGATGCGCGTCGTCCGCAGCGCGGCGCTGGCTCTTCGCAACACGTCGCGTACCGCCGTGGGTTCCCGGAGGTGCACCAGCAGCGCGCGCCACCGGGAAAACGAGGCGAGTTCGGCTTCGAATCCCGGGTAGAGGTAGAGGCGAGTCTCGGCAGCGAACATCGGCCGCCCTACCAGCTCGACGGCCTCCGGGCTGAACCCGAGATCGGCAAGGACCGAGGCTGGTTCCGCTGACGTCATCGCCACGCCGTAGAACACGGTGTGAAAATCTCCCACCGCGCGCAGCTTGGTCTGCGGAGGTCGTGTAGAGAAAAAGGCCGCCGTCGCTGCGAACACCACGACCAACACACCGACGACACGCAAGCTCGGCCGACGGCGAAGCACGGCCAGCCATACGCACGCCAGCAGCACCGGCGTCAGCACGGACTGCGTCTTGGAAAACGTGAAGAGGAAGAGGCACACGCCCACGAGGATCCCCGCTCGCACCGAACCACCCATCACCAGCAGGGCGAGCGCGAGGCCAAGCAGGGCGACGATCGCCAACCCTTCCGAATACATCGATCCGAGAAACAAGCTGTAGTAAGGATCTGCCGCCACCCACACCAGCCCCACCGCCAGCCAGCGCCGCGCCTCCGAGGCCGGCCACGCCGCCCGCACCAGCACGTATCCCAGCGCCGCCAGGATGGCGCTGACGGGAAACAAGTGAAACACCCCGCGCGCCGTGGCGGCCGGAGCGAGCGCCTTCTGGAGGATCATGGCGGCCCACACCACCAGATCCTCGAGCGAGTACATCACCTCGCCGGGATGGAGCGGTGACGGCCCGAGCTGATAGAAGGCCTGCCGGTCACGGAAGAATATCTGGCGGTCGCTGAGCCCCGCCCGGTACACGATTCCGGAAGGCGCCATGGCGCGCCAGAAGTCGCCGTTGTTCGCGTAACCGAGCCCCATCCCCAGCCGCACGACCGTCACGAATAGAAGAGTCAATGCGATCCAGGCGGGCGCTTGCCGCCGCCATGCGACGATCGCCATCTGGGCCATCGTCCAGTTGCCCCGGTTGGTCAAGGGCGGACTGGGTTCAGGGTCACGCCGAGATAACTGCCCGCGCTTCATCGGGAATGGGCGACTGATGGTCGAGAGCCGAGCGGCGCCGTCGAGCCGAGTCGACGCTCGCGGGCCCTCGATGGTTCCAGGAGCCGTAGGCGTAGAGGCGTAGGCAAGGAGCACCTGAGAAGGGCTGGAGGCGTCCGGCTGACCCCGGCATCCTTCCGGTGGCAATCTATCCAGGCTCGACAGCATGGTCAAGGGTGCTGTTCGGCTCGCGGCCGGTGCCCTTGTCAAGCGGCGCATCCTTTGACAGAATACCGGCCGGCATGCGCCCACACTTCTACCCGACCTCCGAGCCCACCGCGTCCTGGGCATGACCGATCCGGTCGCTCGAGCTTGGCCGTTCGCGGCCCGTGGATTCTCCTGCCAGGAATACCGATCTGCTGTGAACTGAGAATTTCCTGCGCGTCATGCCTCGCCTGGAGGCTCGACGGCGAGGCGAGATGGTCGAAGTCGGCATTGAGGTCAACGTGCGCACGATCGAGACGATGAGATCGAAACGGCGATTGGAGGTCGCGATGACGACGGCGTCAGCTACATTGTCGATGCTCGTGCTACGTCGGTTTCAATCCGAGACGCAACGGTTCTTGAAGAATCTTCTTCGGCGCCTCTCCCTGGGCATTCGCGCTTCCAGACCATCCGGAACCCGAGACGTGTACCGCGTCGCTCTGTCACTCGCAGCGCTCGTGGCGCTCGTGCCCGAGGTGTCTGCAGCGGCGAATAGCATCAGCGCCAATCCGAATCCCATCCAGCTGTGCGATGGCTCGGGACTCGGCGCCACCATGCTGACGTGGACTTCGGGGGCAACGACGGTGGAGGTGCACGTCAACTCGCCGGCCGGAGCGCTCTTCGCGCGATCTGGCGCGGGCACGTGGTCCTCGACCACGGGAAAGTGGGTGGCCAACGGGACCGTCTTCTATCTCCAGGACGTATCCGGCGGGTTGCCCCTCACTTCAGCCAATACGCTCGCGACCGTGACCGTCGCTCTCACCACGAACGGCTGCAGCGGCACCATCAGCGCGAATCCGAACCCCATCCAAGTCTGCGATAGCTCCGGATTCGGAACCACCATGGTGACCTGGAATTCGGGGGCGACCGCGGTGGAGGTGCACGTCAACGCGCCGGGTGGCGCCCTCCTTGCGCGCTCCGGACCAGGCCCGTGGTCCGCTACCACGGGCAAGTGGGTGGCCGATGGGACCGTGTTTTATCTCCAAGACGTATCGGCCGGGATGCCCCTCACCTCGGCCAATACGCTCGCGACCGTGACCGTACGTCTCACCGCGAACGGCTGCCCCGGCACGATCAGCGCGAATCCGAATCCCATCCAAGTCTGCGATGGTTCGGGTCTGGGCGTCACCACCCTCAAGTGGACATCCGCTGCGAGCGCGGTCGAGGTACACGTCAACGCGCCGAACGGAGCGGTCCTCGCGCGTTCTGGCCAGGGCACCTGGTCCGCAACCACCGGCAAATGGGTCACGAGCGGGACGATCTTCTATCTGCAAGACGTATCGAGTGGGCAGCCTGCCAGCGCCGCCAACACCATTGCGACCGTGACGGCAACCCTGACCACGGATGGTTGTCCGTTACCGGTGCGGCCTTCGATCACCGCCAGTCCAAATCCGATCGCTACCTGTGACAACTCCACCGCCGGTGTGGCCACCGTGACCTGGAATTCGGGTAGCGTGACGGCGGTCGAGGTGCACGTCAACTCTCCCACCGGGCCGCTCTTCGCGAGTTCCGGGGTGGGCACGTCGTCAGCCCAGACCGGCAAGTGGGTCACCGACGGCACCGTATTCTTCCTGCAGGACGTCTCGGGCGGCGCGCCGCTCACCTCCGCTCATACTCTTGCCCGCGCCTCGGTGAGCGTCACGCAAGAAGCATGTTTGGCGTCCTTGACGGTGTCACCCCTGACACTGAGGCCGTCCTTCTCTCCGTCGGTTCACGATTACGCCGTAGTGTGTAACTCGGGCACGAACACACTGACGCTGACGTTCGGGGCGGTCGCGGGAGGTCTCGTGGCGCTCAGCGACCCGACACCGACAACGTGGGCTACAGCACAGTCGGTCTCGGTCTCGCTCGAGCAGGACGATGCCGCCGTCGTGCTGGCCCAGGGCCCCAACGGCGTCATCACCGACTACTGGATTCGCTGCCTGCCGAATGATTTTCCCCTCGTCTCTCCCCGTACGAACCCGTCGGTGGGAAATCCGACGCCCGGCTGGTACTTCATCGGCAACGTGGTCGTGGCCGCGGGTTCCGGACGCTTCGCCATGGTCGTCGACGCGAACGGAACCCCGCTCTGGTACCACCGCACCGGCGCGACGAGCGCGTCTCCGGCCGTCGTGACGCCGCTCCCCGACTCGACGATCGGGATTGTCACCAACAATCCAGCGATCGGGACGCTGTTCCACCTCGCGGCGGGAACCACTCAGCCGATCAATACGGTCGGCGTGCCTCTCGACACTCACGAGCTACGGCTACTTCCCAACGGCAACTACATGCTGACGTCGTATCCCATACTTTCCGGGGTCGATCTCACCGGCCTGGCCACGTACGGGCCGAATTCCAAGATCATAGACTGCGTCGTGCAGGAGGTCGATCCGCAGGGGAATCTCGTGTGGGAGTGGCGAGGCAGCGACCACATCGACCCCGTTCGGGAGTCAACGGTTCCCGCCGGCACGACGTTCGTGGACGTCTTTCACTGCAACTCCGTGGATGTGAACTCGAACGGCGACGTGCTCGTCTCGTTCCGTAATGCAGACACGCTCTACTTCATCTCCAAGGCGACCGGCGACATCGTGTGGAAGCTGGGAGGAACTGCCTACAGCAAGGACGGGGCTCAGATCATCACGATCCAAGGTGATCCCGAAACGGCCTTCTATCGGCAACACGACGCACGTTTTCGGCCCAACGGGACGGCGACGGTCTTCAACGTCTCGTTGTTCGATGACCACTCACCCCTCCCGAACAGCAATGTGCCTGGACCGGCCCGCGGGGTGGAGTACCAGATCGACCTCACCAACGGCACGGCCACCGTGGTCTGGCAGTATCAGGGGGCGGCCAGCACTGGCGCCCTTGGGAGCTTCCGCCGGTATGCCGACGGGACAAACCTCATCTGCTGGGGGTTTTCCAACGGCACGGACAATCTCGTATTCAGCGATCTAGACAACGCTGGAAACGATCCGCTCGACATGCTGTTCGAGAAGCGCGGCAACTGGAGCTACCGCGCTGAGAAAGTGCCGATCGGCACGATCGATATCGAGCTTCTTCGGGCGACCGCCGGGCTCCCGTGATTCAGGAGCCAGGAAAACTGACGATCTAGGGCGGGCGGCGGGCGCCGAGGGCACGCGGACTGTGGGCATGCGCCTGCTTGCACCAGATGTTCCGGGACCGATCTGTGTCGTGGGCATGCACCGCTCCGGCACCTCGCTGGTCGCGCACTTACTCCATCGGTGCGGCGTGTATCTGGGCGACGAGGCTCAACTCCGCACGCCCGCAGCGGACAATCTCTGCGGGTTCTGGGAAAGCCGCGCGTTCGTCGACATCAACGAGGAGTTGTTGGGCCTCTTCGAAGGCGGCTGGGATGCCCCGCCTGACTTCCCGGTCGATTGGGTCGACCGCGAGGAAGTCGCGGCCCTCCGCGAGCGGGCCCGCGCACACATCGCGAGCTTCGCCGAGCGCACCCTGTGGGGTTGGAAGGACCCTCGCACGGCTCTAACCCTGCCGTTCTGGCAGGGCTTGCTCCCCGCGTTGCGGGTGGTGGTGTGCCTCCGGCACCCGCGCGCCGTGTCGCAGTCGCTCCAACAGCGGAACGGCACATCGATCGCCTACGGCCAGCATCTGTGGCTCTCCTATTACGAGGCGCTCGACCGAGCCCTGTCTCCCGCCGCGCGTGTGGTCACACATTACGATCACTACTTCGACCACCCGCGCGAGGAGCTCAGCCGATTGCTGACCCGGCTGAGGGTGCCCCACGAGGATGCCACGCTGCGGGCGGCGGTGACGCACGTCGAAGCGCGCATTCGGCATCACCGCGCCACCGAGGAAGACGTCGCCGCCCTCCCCGTGGACGTCCGCGCCCGTTATCGGTCCTTGTGCGGTGAGGCCAGTGATGAGGCTCGGCCGGACGGGCGAATGGGTGAGCCGCCGATGGCGCCCGGGTCCGGCCCATGGGCCCAGCGACAGGTAGCGAGGTTGGCCCGTCTGGAGGCTACTGTCCAGAAGCTCGAGACCGCGCTTGCCACGACCGCTCAGAGATCGGAAACCACGCTTGTAACGACCACCCAAAGACTGGAGGCCGCGCTCGCTACGACT
>Ga0335077_10009521_pt1 | contig 12065 bp, 13 predicted proteins | sample Lox_Sample_31_FD_207151 | JGI IMG/M metagenome (GOLD analysis project Ga0335077, IMG submission 207151) | Soil microbial communities from Loxahatchee National Wildlife Refuge, Florida, United States - Lox_Sample_3.1 | ecosystem: Environmental > Terrestrial > Soil > Wetlands | place: USA...
GACCGGCGGCAGCGGCACACGTAATTCCGCCACTGGACGGCGCTGTGCATTTTGGAGCAACGCGCCACTCCCTAAGGAGTCGTTGACCAACACTCTGGAGAGTACACGCCAAGCGCTACAAGCCAGGGCGAGATAGTTCCTGTACGTTAACTCTTGGCTTGCTGCGTGCGTAATGACCAACCGTTGGTAGACTGCGCGTATGGCCACCAAAAAAGAAAACCAAGAAGTGGCAGACGAAGTCGAAGAGAACTGTGGGTAAGAAAATGGCTAAGAAGAGAGTAACTCCCAAGAAGAAGTTGGCAAAGAAGAGGGCCGCTCCGAAAAGGGTGGAGGTGAAAACGGGGGGCGCACTTAAGAAACAGGTTCAGGGGAAAAGCCAAAGCGTGGATACGGTGGCATACGCGGTGGAGGGACTGGGAGTGCAGGCGGGCAGGCAATCGGGAGATTTGCAGGGATTGTCCAACGCTCAAAGTGCGAATTCGGAGAGTGTGGACGAGTTGCTCGAGCAAGGAAACGCGTTTGAGGCCGACGTGGTAAAGGGCGTGGAAGACGCCGAGGAAGCTGACGAGGGGGAAGTTCGCACCCATGAGGTGCCGCAGGATGATGTTCCCGACGAGTATCCGGATGAGAAATAGTGAGTGAGCGGGTCATGCTGGCACGGAACGTGTCGGGTGTCTGCACAAGCCAGAACTTCTATATAGTCGTTCCGAAGCGGGCCGTGCTTCTCCAATGCTGTGGATGTTTGTACGCCAATATCCCATGTGGTTCTATTCGATATTTCGTCCCTTAATACTCTTCGGTGCCGCGTTCGCGACACGCATTGGTTAATCAGAGGCACAATTCTGGTACTCAAAGGCCGTACCTTTCCCAGAGAAGGGAAGCCTAGAAGCTGTTGCACAACCCAGTACAAGCGTTTGAAATGACGGAGGTTGAGTTCTTAAGAATGAGGGATAAGTTCATTCAGCAGCGCCGAGGGAGGGCTGATGGCACGGTCGCGGCCGTTGCTGACCGAAGCGCAGTGGCAGAAGATCGCGCCTTTGCTCCCCAACCCGAAGCGAGGAACACGCCGAAGGGTTCGGTGAACTACCTTTCTTCGACCCCGCAAGTGGAAAGAGCGGCTACGTCGCGTTCAAGAAAGCAATCGCGGTCGATCTTACAGTGTTAGATTTTTGTGCATTAGCTGTGGTCTGCGGCATCGCCTCGTTGATTGCTGGGTTTTTCCAATACTCCGGCACTAGTCCGATGCGTAAGAAGTAGCGAAGGCATTGACTAGCGCAGCGATCTCAAGAGACTTGCCGCAATCAAGGCTACAACCAGACCCAGTGAGACGGCCCATCCCGCCAACCGGATTAGAGCCACAGTAGATTCACGAAAGCCAGTGCCGGGATAGCTCTGAGATTCCTCATCGAGTTTTCGCCTTGCAGGCAGGATAAGCCATGCAACGCAGTTCGCGAATATTAGGCCAATACAAAGAGCGCCGAAGAACGGCCCAAAGACCATCAAGAAGCTGGGCGCAAAACTCCTAAGGCTGATTCCTTCCTGCCAGAAATCACGAAATAAATGTTGCGGGTACAGCCACAGATGAAACGCCCAGACGATTCGGAATAGCCCGTACCAACAGCCAAGCCAGCCCAATATAGCAGGCGGAATCAAAACCAAATTCCATGCACTTTTGCGTCTTGCCGCCCGTAGCCTTGCCGCCGAGTAAAAACCAAAGATTCGTTGCAGGGTCTGTTTGCCCATCAGCGTCAGAGTAACTTATGTTCCAGACCGGGAGACTTTGAGATTGGAAATTTGTTCTTTGCGGTTAGTATGGCGTGCGCAGTTCTTCCGCTTGACAACATTTAACAACAATTGGAATCGGGGCAGTGGCACTAAGTCATTGCCGTGCAGGTCTTTGTGAAGTAGGGATGCAATTTCGATCCCCACCGCCCCTACCAACCTCACGGCATGTCCCACTCAAGTTGCCGCTGCGCCAGGTCCCCAGCTTCGCTCAAAAGGAACGAATTCTAGTCACCGGTTTGTGATCAGAAATGAGGGCTCCACCGTTGCCCTTAGTGAGTGCCTATAAATCCAGAATTTATCTTGTTCCAAGGATTCGGTGCCCAATCCAACTCCGTGTACCCCACTTCCGCGATTTCGGCGCTTTTTGGCGTTGCGTAAAATGAGCAACTCGCTTTTAGCTCGATTCCCAGCTACCCCGACCAACCAACCTGTGTAACAAATGTAACAACTGAGATTCCAGTGGTACTTTTGACAGTTCCCATCGGAGTTCGGCGGTCCTATGCTCCAGTCAACTGTAGCCTACCCGGAGGATCCGGCTTGCGAGACCCCTCACACCCCGGAAGGCCAGATCCTCCTCCCCTAGCCGCCAGGACAGCTAGGAGTAGGCTTCACTCCAGGGAGACGCGTATGCCTGCCTCGGGGATTTCTGCTGTATCCGTGGACGTGAGATCGCAATTTCTCGCTGGATTGACTCCCGCTTATCGCAAGACAATCTTGGAGGTTGCAACACAACGCCGATTCCTCGCCAATACCGTAATCACGAATCAGGATCACCCTGCCGACCATTTTTACCTGCTGACGAAAGGACTGGCGAGATTTTTCTTTGTTACAGAAGAGGGCAGGAAGCTTCTCTTTCAGTGGCTTGGACCAGGAGATCTGTTTGGGGGTCGGACCGTTTTGTCGAGCCCCTCTTCTTATCTGTTCAGCACAGAAACGGTAACGGACAGCTCGGTGATGGTGTGGGATCGCCGAACAATTCGGGGTCTTGTCGCACAGTATCCCAGATTGTTGGAGAACGCCTTGGTAACAGCGTCCGACTTCCTGACGTGGCATGTCTCGTCCTACGTTGCTTTAGCGTGCTACACCGCTCGACGTCGGGTTGCTCAAGTACTCGTCACTCTTGGCCGGACTATCGGTAAGAAAGTTCAGGGCGGTGTTGAAGTCCGGATCACAAACGAGGAATTGGCCAACGCGGCAAACGTCACGCCTTTCACAGCAAGCCGCCTGATGAGTGAGTGGCAACGTGACCATGCGTTGGTTAAGCGTCGTGGCTCGATTCTTCTGCGATCGCCAGATCGGCTGTTCTTGCGTATGATGTGACCGCCGGTTAAGTTCCCCACCTCTTTTCCCACTACTATTGAATTTCCGAAATTGCGCTTGAGCAAGCCCAAGGTTGCTTAGAGGCAACGACGGAACCAATCTCGCATGTGATGCTTATGTTGCACCAATTACAGGAGCGTCTCCGCCCAGAAAGAGCAACGAGAATAGTAGGAAATGAAAGACCGCAAGATTCGCATGAAGAACAGCGCGCAGATTAAGGTCGTGTCCAAGGACATCCGCGAACGCCTCGAGTTGATAGACCAGGACATGGATCTGAAACTGCAAATGCTCAGCTCCATCTTTTCCGGAACCAAAGACTATGCGGAAGAATTTCACCAACTCTATGTCCAGCCTTTGCTAGAGTCCGGCCTCACTTTGGAAGACTCGCTGGAGATGCTAGTCGAAGGCGTACTCCGCCCCAACTGATTGACCCTCAATCCGGCCACCTAGATTAATACCGATCCCGGACGACGCTAAGGAGTTGTGAAAGATGATCGGCAAAGTGAAATGGTTTAACAATGCGAAGGGATTTGGCTTTATAGGGCGAAATGATGGTCCGGACGTTTTCGTTCATTACTCGGCAATTCTAGGCGATGGATACCGGACCTTGGCGAAAGGAGACTCAGTCGAATATCGTACAAGGCCCAAAAGGGCTTCAGGCGGCCAGCGTAGAAAAGAGACCTTGGCGATCTCGGAACTACCACTTTCCCTCGCGATGTATTCCCAGATCGTATCTAGGGCGGCAACGGCCCTCGGAGACAGACGACGCGCCATCAGCGTGTGGATGATGGTCCGGGGACGAGGCGAGCTTGGCCGCGCCGCTTCACCTGCTCCGCAAGTTCCCGCATCGACTGCTGCGTGATAATGAGACCCCTACGACGCGCCAGCGCCGCTTCTGCCTCATCGAGACTGGCGAGAAAATCTGCCCATTTTCGTTCACGCCCTTCCCATAGTGAAAGTGCTTCCTGCACCGCTTCTTCCGGATCGTGAAACCTGCCGGATTCAAGGGCCTGGCGGATAAACGCTTTCTGGTCGGGGGTCAGACGAACTTCCATGTGCCTAGCTTCCGGCCGTTAGGCGCGCCGTCAATAACCCGTTATTTTTTGTGTTTTTCGCCATCTCTCGCACTTCGTGGCCCACTAGCCCAAATAAGCGGAGGGAATGCACCGGCAAATGCAGTCAATTCAACGGATTTGGCCACTTTTCCAGACTACGTTGACGTAACTGTGCCGTCCTGGATCCGGTCATTGCGCAGGCTAACATACTGAAGACCTCACGGCTGCTCCGATCGTTGCTTCGTTACTGCAGTCGCACGGCGCACGATTTCGTAGTCAGCCGAGACGGCGACGGCCACGGCGGACCCGATTGGCCCAATTAACTGAAGATGAAGGGACAGGCTCGTCGCTTTCTTGATGGAGTAGTTCCGGCGCATAGGTATAGAAATCCGAATCTGTCAGCTTGCGGAAACCAATATCAGTCCAGACTTTGGCGTTTTCTGCCAGTTCCTCGTGTGCCACAAGCCCGCAGTGGCACCCAAAAGTCGCAATCGTTTCGCGCACAATCGGCGTGATGTCCATCGACTTGAACTGGGCCTCCAAGTCGATGCTCTCGATATACAGGACATCCATCGACATAATGCTGTCGCCGTAGGTTGCTAGAACAGATGCACTCCATTCATCATTCTTCGGGTCGAACAACGCACAGTAGCAGTCGTGTACAGATTGATCTATGGAATCCATCGCATCGAACAAACTCTCTCCTTCATCGAAGGAACGACCTCTCTGGACAAGATAGGACCCGATGCGGCCCACCAGCACTTCTCTTTCGGCCGCCTCATCGCCTACAAAATCGAAAACTTCTCCCTCAACGCGGGGAACGAAGTGGCTCGGCTCTTCCTCTCCGCATGTCACCTCAATGGTAAACCGTATGTACAAATCCGCGCCTCCGCTGGGCATTTTCGGTCCAACTTCAGTCTAAGCTCAAGAGGTTGTTTGTGGTGCGACCTTCCGTGTGAGCGACACTAGACGAAAAGCGCACCCACCTTGCGAAGCAAACACAAGCCAGCAGAGTTTCCTCTTCAGCTTCCGCCGGATTTGGTCAGAGCCGGGCGGGCTGCCTGATTGCCACAGCCGAACTGCCTGATCCTGGCTTCGTACTGCGTTTTCACAGCCGATAAGTGCTGACAGAATGAAGAGAGTCCAACCACTGGTCGCCCCCTGGCGAGTTCGGAAACAAGCCGCCTTGCCGCGTTTACGCACTTAATGGATGACGCCAACGCAATCCCTGAAACCGAGCGAAATCGCTATCCGTGGTGATCAATTCGCAACCGTGCTCGATGGCCAAGGCCGCCACATAAGCGTCGGTGACCAAAGGGCCCTCAATGCCGTCACACATTTTCACGAACAGGTCCCAGTGTGTGCGAGTCGGCATGACGAGAACGGCTCGTGGCCACTCGACGAGTCGGCGGCAAAATGTCAAGGCTGTTTGCATCGGTGTCGCCGGCCGAAAGATCTTGGGGTTTGTAACTATTCGCAGGAAGCCGGCGAGCACGATCTCGGCGACCGCGAACGGTTCCGGCGCCTCGACCAAGGCTCTAAGCCACGCCGCGTATCGATCATGCTCGGGCGCGTCCTGTCGATGCGCGTAGATTAAAATATTGACGTCCGGCAGTTGCATCGGCTAGCGCTGCCTGCCGAAACGCTCGAGCTCGTCGGCTTCAAGCAGCGAAGCGATCTTATCGACATTCAATGTCGTGAATTGACCTCCCGCGCCGAACGTCACCAAATCGAAGCGGTCTCGCCGCTGCGGCGCAGAGGTCTGCAGCAGCAGCCGCACCGCACGTTCGATAAGCCCACTAACGCTCGTGCCGGATTCCGCCGCGCGTTTCTTCAACCGCTCCAGAAGATGACCGTCTAACGTAATCGTCGTACGCATGATGCAGAATCATACCTGACCCGCATCACTGCATCAAGCCCTCGGTTGCGCGCTTGCTGCAAAGTACGTAGGCCATCGATGTTTTGTAGCCCACGTAGCCCAAATAAGCGGAGGGAATGCACAGGCAAATGTCGTCAATTCAACGGATTTGGTCTGGTCCAGGTTGGTTCGGGACCCCGAGGTCGGTGGTTCAAAACCACTCGCCCCGACCACTAAAACCCATCGAATTCAGCAACTTCATGCTGCTCTCGTTGAAGCGACTGTAAAGAGTTTTGGTTGCGAAAGTTGTGGCACATTGAGCGGATTCTTCAAGCAGCAATTTCGTAAGTGACGCGAAGATGAGGAGTTAGGGGTTTTTGCAAACCGGTTCGGGACAACTAGGACAGCGATCCAGAATGCGTCACCTCGACGATTCCCACAAAACCAGCAACTTACGGCGCAATGAAACTCCCAACGATCTCTTGGCGGAACACCAGGAGGTCGGTGGTTTGCCAAACATCGCGAACCATCACGAATCATCCTGACATTTTATGCTGCCACCAAGAGCGATTGTAAACCTCCAAGGTTCAGCGGCGGGCTTTGGTCCAGCCGGTTATCAATCAGGGGCATCACGCAAATCGCATCAATTTGGCTGAACTGAAATCCCGGTGCCAGAAAGGTCGGATGGTGGGTTCGTGGCCAGGCCGATGAAGCGCAGAGCTAAGCTGCCAACGCGCATTTGAAACCTCGTTGAATTTTGAACCCGCCTTGACCGCGAGTCCGATCCCATGGAAGTGGGTCCTCTAAGGGGCTGTCACTGTCATCGTGAGCGTAATGTTGTGGCTTAGACTCGGTGACCCGGAACCAACGGTAGCGGTCACCGTCAGCGCATAGGTTCCCGCGGGAGTGCCAGGAGTCGAACCGCCTCCGCCCCCACCGGCTCCGCCGCCCCCACCGCCGCAGCCCAACAATGCCAGCATCAACAGCAATGCCGCGCCCAACGCGGCGAGGGTCGGCCGCGAAGCGTATGCACCGTGACGTCTTCGGCGCGTCATCGCCCACAGTGCCACTACAACAAGCAAGGCAAGCAAAGTCGATAGCGCATACCAGCTTGGCTGCGGGGGTGGCAGGCGTGGACCGAGCCGATGGGAAGGCAGCATCGCCGAACCGCGCGTGGTCGCACAGGTGATCGTGACATTCGCTCCGAGGGCGGCGGGGTTAGGTGAAACAGTGCAGGTGGTTAGTGAAGGTGCCCCCGTTACCGCGAAACTGACGTTGCCGGACAATCCGCCTTGGGCAGCCAAACTAAGCGAGTAAGTTGCCGTCTGTCCCGGCGCGACAGTAACCGATGTGGGAAAGCCGGACGCCGCACCAAGGGTGAAATCCTGGCCCGTGCCGTTGAGCGCTACCGTTTGCATGCTCCCGGCACCGTTGGCATCGTCGGTGATGGTCAGTGCGCCAGTTAGGGGCCCGCTGCTCGTGGGCGTGAATGTGACATTGATGGTGCAAGAACCGCTGGCCGCGACGCTGCTCGCGCAGTTGTTGGTCTGCGCGAAATTCGCGCTCGCCGCGATGCTACTGATATTAATAGCGGCTGAGCCGGCGTTCTTGACGGTGACCGCTTGCGATGCGCTACTGGTGCCGACAAACTGAGGGGAGAATGTCAGACTTCCCGGAGAGAAGGAGATAGGAGAAGCGGTCAGCGAAGTCGTTGGAGAAACGCTGGATGTGTAGTTAGTGTCGCCAGGGTAGCTGGCGTCGACCAAATGCGTTCCGGTGCCGGACGGCGAAACCGTAGCGGTCGCGTTTGCCGTAAATTGCGGCAACAGAATCGTCGTCGAGTTGCTGTTAACGACCGCCAATCCCGCTTTCCCGTTTCCAGCGAAGTCCGCCGCTGTAAGGTCCCTGGGTGAAATATTCATTGGCAGCGTTGTGCTTTCAACAAAGGTTCCGTCTCCGTTTCCCATTATGATAGCTACGTTGTTGACCCCGTCGTTGGCCACTGCGAGATCGAGTTTACCGACCCCATCGAAATCCCCCGCTGCCATGGAATAGTTTGCGATGAAGGTTGCATAAGGTATGGTTACGGTGCTTGACGGAGTGAAGGTGCCGTCACCATTTCCAGTCAGAATCGCAAGCCGACCGGAAGGGAAACTCGCGGACGTTGGATACCCCATTGCCGCCAGATCCAGCTTTCCATCTCCGTTGAAGTCCCCGGCCTGAACGCAGGTAGGGCTAACCTGGATAGTTGGGGTACTCCCGACTGTAAACGTGCCGTCTCCGTTCCCCAAGAGAACCGTCACGCCACCCGATGCGACGGCCATGTCCGTTTTACCGTCGCCATTGAAGTCACCGACGGCTATGGAATACGGCAAAGCGGGCAGCTCGATAGGTGCCGCTGCCGTAAACGTTCCGTCGCCATTGCCAAGCAGGATCATCAGCGGATAAGTAACTCCGGTAGGAAGGAAAGGGCCGATGGCCAGGTCTGCTATGCCGTCTCCGTTGAAGTCAGCCACGGCAATGGAGGTCGGTTCGACACCCATGGTGTATTGTGTGGCCATCGGCGTAAACGTCCCATCTCCCTTGCCCAGCAAGATGGTCGTTATGCCTAGGAGAAACTGGCCGGTGCTTGATTCGAGGGGTTCGCTTGTCACTACCAGATCGGCTTTTCCATCTCCGTTGAAATCTCCAACGGCGACGTGTTCCGGATAGCACGTTACGTTGGTCTTGCTGGGCGCGGCGAACGTGCCGTCACCGTTGCCAATGAGAACCATCACGGCACACTCGTTATTGTCCGCGATCGCCAGGTCAGGAATTCCGTCGCCGTTCAAGTCCGCTGCGACAACTGAATACGGGAGCATTCCGGTCGCCATGGTTTGAGAGTTCCAGTTCAGCGTTGGTACACTTGGCGCCAGCGTGGCGGTGCCCAGAACTGAATTCCCGCTGGTCGTGTCCTGGAAGGATATCTGTCCCGTGGCAGGCGCAAGCCCATTCCCGGTAACCGTCGCCACAACGGTGTAATTGCCTGGATTACCGCCGTAACTGATCGTTGTAGCGGAGGGATATGTGCCGGTTACTGTGAGTGCCGATGGGTTGGAGGAGCTGCCTGCGGCAGCCACTGTTCCCACGAAGACCGCTTTGTAGCTATGGTTGCCGTTCCCTGGAATGAACTTCAAGCTTGCTGTTCCGTTACTGGTCAACTGTGCTGTGCCCAAGAGGTGGATGTCCGCGCATGCGGGGGCAGCGGCATCGCAGAAGTTCACGAGCCCTGGTGTGACGGGGGCACTCCCCGCCGTCACAGTCGCGGTGAGTGTCACGGCGGTACCGTGGGTGATCGTTGTGACTGCGCTCCCGCCGGAGGTCACGGCAAGAGTGGTGGTCGTGGCTGGCAGGGCGGGTGAATTGAGAAGCACCTTCGCAGTCGAGGCAGCGCAACCGTTGACACTGAGTTCGACAATCGCACCGCTGTCGTCGGCACACGCGAGGAGGTAATAGGGAGTATTCGGCCACAGGCCTGAAGGGACCGTGACGGTTGCTGTTCCAGTGGACGTCGCGTTCACCGCCAACGACGGCACGGAGCGCGTCCCGAGCAGATGACTGCTGACGGTCTTGGTCTTCGTTGCCGAGAGATAGTATCCCGTGACGGAGTTGCCCGCGGATGTTTGCCCGATGTTCTGCGTAGTGTCAGTGACCGAGAAGGTATCGCCGGCGTTGACGGAGGCCGGCGGCGCAGTAACGGCTGTTTCAACCAAGCTCGGCATCAGCACCGTCAGGTTGAGGTACGTGGTGTGACTGAAAGTTCCGCTCGTGCCGGTCACTACCACAGGAATGTTGGTGTGCAGCAGAACGTTGGAGGCGGAAATAGTAAGCGTCGAGGTTCCAGAGCCGCTAATCGTCGGCGGATTGAAACTGGCGGTGATGCCCGTTAGCTGGCCCAAGAAAGTGGCCCTCAGGCTCACGGTGCCGCTGAACCCGCTTGTTCCGGTAACCGTGATGGTGGTGGTCACCGGACCGCCGGGTGTCGTCGTCAAGGTATCGGGCGGTGAACTCAGTGTGAAGTTCGGGCCTGTGGCTGCCGGGGCGAGTGCGTTGATGAGATTCTGCCCATTGGGCGAACCCAGGCCGGTTACAAGATCGTATCCGGCAACTGCCGAATATGCATTGGGGCTAGCGGGGTTGAAGTTGTTGCCGGTAGTGATGTCGTGAAAGTCGTTTGCGTAATTGCTCCCCTGTGCAAGCGCATAAATGCTGGGATTCAGAAAGCCGATGGAGGAGCCGCCGGTCTGCTGGTTTACCAGCGCCAGAAACCCTGCCCACACTGGAGCGGAGGCGCTGGTTCCGCCCGAGTTCATGCAATCGCCGCTGCTGCAGAAGTAAACACTGTCCGCGATTGCAGAGACATCGGGGTAATTGCGTATTGTGGTCGAGCCCTGGTTCGCGGGGTTGATGAGCGGCACCTGGTAACTGGCAATCGGGAAGCTATGGACGGAGATTCCTCCTCCACTGGATGGCCAAGCGGTCTCCGACAGCCAGGCGCCGCCGGGGCTGGCAGTCGTCAACATGGTTCCGCCAACCGTCGTAACGTAGGGGTCCTCTGCCGGAAACGGGGATGGACTGCAGTTGGTGAAATTGGTGCAGAGGTGTGTGGTGGCGCCGCCGCCATCACCAGAGGCGGTAAAGAAATTTTGTCCCTGGGCGGCGAATTCCTGAAAGATCGGATCCACGAAATAAGCGTCGTCTGCCCAAACCCACGAACAACTCAGTTGCTTCGCGACGTTATCCGCGGCCATCTGATTGAGGATGTCGACGGGGTATACGCCTTCGTAAACGATCACGGCCGAGAGGTTTGGAGCCATCGAAATGACCAGTTCGATATCCATGGCCGATTCCAGAGTGCCGCCAGTGCAGTTCTTTCCGCATTGGTCGATGTCGTCCAGCGCCGCGTTTACGACTGGGACTTTGAGGGGCTGTTTTACGTTGCTGAAGTAAAACTGGACATCACTCAGATTGTAGGTGCTGAACTCCAGTATTCCGACGGTCTGGCCAGTGCCGTCGAGAGTAACTCCCGGGGCATAGGCCGCACGAATATCACTTCCGAGAAAAGTACTGTACGGCGAGGAGCCAGTCGCGTTGGGTGTTGGATACTGCGGGTTCGAAGCCAGCCGCAAATCGGCGGGATGGGGGCGCTCGAGGTTGCTCAGCCCCTCGATACCCTGAATGGGAAGGCTCACGTCCACTGAGGGCTCGGCATTCGGCGCGTAGAACGTGCGCGGCTCCGTGGGATGCTGATAGACCTGCATGGTCACGCCGAACGCCTGCTCGATCGCCGAGACAGGACCGCTCACATCCAATACCAGCCGATTGGCAGCGGTGTGCGTCACCTTGAGACTGTTGGATTTGGCGAACTGTATGACTCCTCGGTATTCGTCTTCCGTCGGCCCAAACTGTTCCGTGAACTCCTCTACCGAGAGGAACTGGCGGTATTTCGGACTAGTTGGGTCGTATAGGTCGTGCAACAGGGTTTCGAGTGCGTCTTGATTTCGCAGCTTCAGGGTTAGTGCAACCCTCAACTGCTGGGAGCCAGGCATTCGGCCCAGCGGCTTGATGGAGGCTGGCGCTGCCGTCCGAGGAGCGAGCGCTCGCCGTTCTTGGCCACATGCCAAACCGCCGAACCACAAGCTGGCAATGAGAACGACGCCAGCTAGCTGTGGAGCAACTTGAACGGGTTTCCTGAAAATCATGGCCTTAAATGGGATTGCTTGGGGCCAATGCTGCTAGACGAGCTAGGGCAGATCAAGGGCACGCGGCACGAATTGATATCAAATCGGTATGAAATCGCCGTCACCTGGGCAGACACATACAACGAAGCGGCTTCCCACCGGTATTCGCGGCCCTCTATGGCGTAACGGTGACGGTAAGCGTAGCCGAGTGGCTGACAGATCCGCCTGCGCTTGCCGTTGCGGACACGGACAGTGCGGTTGTTCCGATCGGCGTGCCGGTGTTACTTCCGCTGCTGCTATTCCCTCCGGTGCAAGACGAGAGTCCCG
>Ga0335077_10009523_pt1 | contig 12061 bp, 8 predicted proteins | sample Lox_Sample_31_FD_207151 | JGI IMG/M metagenome (GOLD analysis project Ga0335077, IMG submission 207151) | Soil microbial communities from Loxahatchee National Wildlife Refuge, Florida, United States - Lox_Sample_3.1 | ecosystem: Environmental > Terrestrial > Soil > Wetlands | place: USA: Florida...
CGACGAGGCGGAGATCGCGGGTGTCGGCGGCCATCTCATCGCTGATGCCCTGGCCGGCGGTGACGGGCAGCTGGCCGGCGGCGGCCTGCGCGTGGCCGCGGGCAACGGCAGCCTCGCGGGCGGCAACGGCAGCCTGGTGGGCGGCAACGGAAACCTGGCTGGCCAGACAGACCCGGTGGGCGGTCATGGCAGCCTGGCCGGCGAAGGTAACCTGGCCGGCGATGGCTGACAGGTGGCAGCGCCCCGATAGCGTGCCGGCCCGCACCCGGGTCACGCTGCTGATCGGCGCGGTGCTGGCCATGCTGCTGGCCGGCGGCTGCGCGACGATCCCTTCCTCCGGCCCGGTCCAGTCGGTCCCGACCCCGGCGCCGCCGGGAGGTGGCGGCTCTGCATGCTGCGGGCTCATCGTCGAAGGCCCCCAGCCCGGCTGGGGCCCCCAGCAGATCGTCAGCGGTTTCCTGCTGGCCAGCGCCAGTTTCGCGCACCACCACGGGATCGCGCGGGAGTACCTGACCGGCAGCGCCAGCAAGGCGTGGCAGCCCGGCACGAAAGTGACGATCCTCGCCCAGACGCCGACCGTTTACCAGCCGCCCGCCCGGATGCCCGGCCAGGACAACCGGGCCACCGTGGTGGTGAGCTGGCAGGAGCTCGCGACCCTGAACGGCAACGGGGAGTACATCGCGAGCGGCCGTGGGGAGGCGGCCCGCCAGCAGATCTTCACCCTGGAGTCGGTCAGGGGACAGTGGCGCATTGACGGCCTGCCCGGCACCGGCAGCGGGAAGGTGTCGCACGAGCTGCTGCTGCCGAGCGTCCTGTTCCGCCTCGACTACGCTCCCCGGAACCTGTATTTCTACGGGCAGCCGGACCAGGTTCTGGTGCCGGACCCGGTGTTCGTCCCTGTCGAGTCCAGTGACCTCGTCACGACGCTGGTGACCGGCCTGCTGACCAGCCCCAACGGCTGGCTGGAGAACGCGGCGGTCACCGCCTTCCCGCCGGGGGCACGGCTGCGGAAGGTCCAGGTGCTGCCCGGCCCGCCCGGGGACAAGACCGCGATCGTCGATATCGGGCTGCCCCACGGCACGCCCCGGTCCACCGTGCAGGCGATGGCCGCCCAGCTGGTGTGGACGCTGACCAGCCCGGCCTACAGCCCCCCGCTCATCCAGGCCGTCAAGCTCAAGATCAACGGGCACGCCTGGACACGGGGACCCAGTGGCGCCGTCCAGGACCTGGCGGGCTACGGGCACTACATACCGCGCCGGCCGCAGGACGAGAATCTGTACTACGTGAGCACCAACGGCGCCGTCCGGATGTTCGGCAGCCAGGCGCACAGCGTCGCGGTGCCCGGCCAGGCAGGCACGGCCCAGCTGCCGCTGAACAAGATCGCCATATCACTGGACGGGCGCTACCTGGCCGGTATCGCCGGGCCCGCGACCACGGTCTACACCGAGAATCTGGCCGCCGCCGGGAAGGCGCACGCGTCGGCCGTGGCCTCGGACCTGCACAGCAGGCTCACCGGGGCGGGGTTCTCCACGCCCAGCTGGGACAGCGCGGGCGAGCTGTGGGTCGCTGGCCGGGTCCACGGCTCACCGGGCGTGTGGGTGATTCCCGCGGCGGCCAGGGGCGCGCCGGTGCGGGTCACGCTGCCCTTCGGGGTGGGGCCGGTCACCGGCCTCAGGATCGCCCCGGACGGGGTCAGGATCGCCCTGATCGTCGGCACCGGCGCGGCGGCGCACATGCTGCTCGGGGCGATCGCGCACAGCGGTGCCGGCATCTCCATCATCCACACCGTGCCGCTCGCACCCGGCCTGGTGGGGCTGTCGGCACTGACCTGGTATGACGAGGACCACGTGCTGGCGATCACGCAGCCGGCCTCCGGCACCCGGCTGTGGGAGGTGCCGGTCAACGGCGCCGGGCCGATCCTCAAGAGCGTGCAGCCGGGCATGGCGTCGATCACCTCCGACGGCCCGCAGAGCGCCCTCTACGCGGGGATGGCGGCCGGCCGGCTGGAGAACTCGGTCGGTCTCGGTGAGCCGTGGCGTGACATCACGGCGGGCAGGGACGCCACCTACCCCGGCTGAGCGCGTCCCCGCCCCGGAGCCCGGCCGGTAGGCCGTGTCTCGTAGGTCTCCAGCCTGCTGCGCGTCCGCCGGGCGGGCGTCTCGCGGCGTTGTCGTCGTCGCCGATAGCTCCAACTATCGTCTCCTCCTCTGCCTTGCGATCCATCCCGCCGACGACCGCTCGCGACGGCATGGACCTACGAGACACGGCCTGGTGACGTATTACTCGCCAAACGACCCCTGACATCCGGCCGGGGGCAGGCTACGTTCGTGTCATGGCACCCGCCCGGGTCCGTGGTTGCGCCAGGCCGGGCTGCCCGCAGTCCGCGGGTGGCCTTCGCTGGCAAGCCGATGCCAGCCGCAGGCGAAACGGCCCACGTAAGGCGACTTCTCGTCGACTGATCACGGTGCGGCTTAGAGGTAAGTCCTGCCCCGCCGGGCGACCGGATGTCGCCCGGGCAGGGAGAAGGGCAGTAGTGGCGACAAGCTGCCGCGAACCCCTCAGCAGGCGGATGTGGGGACGAAGACCAGGTCGGCCGGGCGGGTGCCGCAATGTATCTCGGGCCGAAAGGGGGGTTCCGCGTGGACATCATCTTCAAGGGCCGACGTACTGATGTGCCGGAACGTTTCCGCAGGCATGCCACGGCCAAGCTGGGCAAGCTCGAAAGGCTGGCCAGCAGGGCGACCAGGATCGATGTGGAGGTCTCCACCGAGCGCAATCGGCGCCAGTCCGACCGGCGCGAGCGCGTCGAGCTGACGGTCCGCTCGCGCGGCCCGGTCATCCGCGCCGAAGCGGCCGCGGACGACCGGTATGTGGCGCTCGATCTCGCGCTCGCCAAGCTGGAGGCACGCCTGCGGCGGTCGGGGGACCGGCGCAAGAGCAGGCACGCGGTCCCGGCCGCGGAACGGGCCGGCGTGCTCCAGCCGCTGCCCGTGGGGCCAGATCCCGGATCCGCTGCCGGGAACGGCTGGCTGGCGGGACGCGAGCCGCCGCCGGGCGTGCCGTACGTGCCACCGCCTGCGCCGGGCGCCGATGATGTCATCCCCATCCAGATGGAGGGAGACGGGCCGGTCGTGGTGCGGGAGAAGTTCCACGCGGCCACCCCGATGAGCATCGACCAGGCCCTGCTGGAGATGGAACTGGTCGGGCACGACTTCTACCTGTTCCGGGACGATGCCTGCGGTCATCCGAGCGTCGTCTACCGCCGCCACGGGTACCAGTACGGCCTCATCCGCCTCGTCGAGGGGACCGGCGCTGGCGCCGCCCGGCAGCCCGGCCGGGGGGTGTGAGCCGCCCGTCCGGCCCGCGCCTGCCCCCCCGCCATGCCCGCCCGGCCCATCCGCGCCGGGCGGGCGGCCGGCGGCCCGGGTTTGCATGGCGTGGCCTGGTCGGCCAGAGTTTGACCCAGAACGGCCGGGTAGCTGGACGGGCCCGGGCCGGGCTGGCCGGACGCACCGGGCGGAGGCCCGGACGCTGGCTGAGGGGCCCGCGGGCCGCGGCAGGCAAGGCCGCGGGGGCGGGACGGGAGCAGGTCAGGCAAGCGGTCAGGGTCAGGGAGGCGCGACATGAGCGGAGATCCTGGAACCACCGGTGGGGCAGATGATGCCCGGGAGGTTCCCGATCCGATCCGTGTGCTCATCGTCGATGATCATGCGCTGTTCCGCCGGGGGCTGGAGATGGTCCTGGCCGAGGAACCGGACATCGAGCTGGTCGGCGAGGCGAGCGACGGGGCGGAGGCGGTCGAGCGGGCCGGTGAGGCGCTGCCGGACGTGGTCCTGATGGACATCCGGATGCCCAAGAGCAGCGGGATCGAGGCCTGCCGCGCGATGAAGGAGGTCGCGCCCAGCGCGAAGATCGTCATGCTGACGATCAGCGACGAGGAGGAGGACCTCTTCGAGGCGATCAGGGCAGGGGCCAGTGGCTACCTGCTCAAGGACATCCCCTATGACGAGGTCGCCGACGTGGTCAGGGCAGTCCACGGCGGGCAGTCGCTCATCAACCCCTCCATGGCGGCCAAGCTGCTGACAGAGTTCGCGGCGCTCGCCAAGCGCGACGGGGAGGAGCGCGCGCAGCAGGTGCCCGCGCCCAAGCTCACCGACCGTGAGATGGAGGTGCTCAGGCTGGTGGCGAGGGGGATGAACAACCGCGACATCGCCAAGGAGCTGTTCATTTCCGAGAACACCGTCAAGAACCACGTGCGGAACATCCTGGAGAAGCTCCAGATCCACTCCAGGATGGAGGCGGTCATGATCGCGGTGCGGGAGAAGCTGATCGAGTTCAGCTGAGTGCGGCCCGCAGCCGCGCCGTCAGGTGCGGCGGCTCGACCCGCTCCACCGCGACCGCGGAGCAGCCGGTCCATTCCGCCGCCTCCCGCAGCGCCCGGGCCATCGCCGGGGTGGCAGCAGCCGATGTCAGCGACAGCTGGCGGGCGACCAGGGTCTGCCCCTGCCGCACCGGGTCCACCCGGCCGGCCAGCCTGCCGCCGGCCAGCAGCGGCATCGCGAAGTAGCCGTGGACCCGCTTGGCCCGCGGCACATAGGCCTCCAGCGAATGGTCGAAGCCGAACATCCGGCGGGTGCGCTTGCGGTCCCAGACCAGCGAGTCGAACGGGGACAGCAGCGTGACCCGGTGCCTGCCCCGGGCGCCCCCGGCGGCCAGCGCCAGGGCAGCGGGGTCGGCCCAGCCCATCGTTATGCCGCTGCGCGGCGTGGCCGGTCTCCCGCGGCCGCCCGTGCCGCCCGCCTCCACCGCGACCGGTGTCAGCCCGGCCGCCTGCGCGGCCTCCTCGGCACTGTCGGCGTGCCTGGCCCCGGGGGCGGCGAGCTCCCGGAGGCGGTGATAGTCGATCAGGTCGGCCCGGGTCACCACGCCCAGGGCCCGGGCGGCCGCCGCGGCGAGATGGGCCAGGCACTCGGCGTCGGAGGGCTCGTGGCCGAGCAGGTCGCCGGGCAGCACCCGGTCCGGGAGGTCGTAGACCCGGCGCCAGCCTTCCCGGCGCACGCAGATCACCTCGCCCACGTCCAGCAGCCACTCGACGGCGATCTTGGTGTCCGACCAGTCCCACCAGCTGCTGCCGTTCTTCGCCCCGCCGAGCTGGGTGGCCGTGAGCGGGCCTTCGGCCCGCAGCCGGGCCAGCACCTCGGCGCAGGTGCCCTGGTGACTCTCGTGCCACCGCTTGCCGCGGGCGCGCAGGCCGCGCCTGCGGAACGCGTAGTACGGCCATTCCTCGATCGGCAGCACGCAGGCCGCGTGTGACCAGTACTCGAAGGCCGCTGGGCGGCGTGGGTGCCAGTACGCGCGCTCGATCGCCTGCCGCGGGACGGGGCCGAGCCGGGCGTAGGCGACCAGCTCGTGGGAGCGGGCGAGCACGCTGATGGTGTCGAGCTGGACGGCGCCGAGGCGGCGCAGCATCGCGGGCACGCCGCCGCGACGGGCATCGGCGCCGACGAACCCCTGCGCATGCAGCGTCATCAGCCGCACGTCGTCGGCGGACAGCGACACCTGCGGTGCCTGGATCAGGTGAGTGGCCACAGCCAGGGCAGCTTAGCGAGGGCCTGCGACATTTCACGCGGCCGCCGGGCCGGACGGCCCTGGTTCAGCGGCCGGGGCCTGTCAGTACCAGTCGTCGAAGATGTGGGTCCCCAGCGCGAGCAGGCCGCCGACCGCCGCCGCTGCCGCGCCTGCCCAGAACAGCCACCAGGTGGGGCCGAGGATCAGGCCCAGGCCGCCGACCAGGAAGCCGGCCATGATGATGGAGACCGCGACCCAGGACACGGGGCGGCCGTGGTACGGCTCGGGTGCCTGGTAGCTGCCGGGGCCGGGCTGGGCGAGAGCGCCGGCCTCCTGGCCGGCGCTGACCACCGGGCCCGGGCTCGCCTGGTCGGCCATGCGTTCTGCTCCCCTCGGGGTGCGCGGCCCGCGCCGATGCGGCCGCCGTGGTTCTCTTATTGTGGCGATGCCGCCGGGGGAACTGACACCGGCCCCTGCATTTGGGCCCCGGCCGGTATCGCGCCCCGCGTGCCGGCCGCACCGCACGGCTCGATTTCACCCGCAACTCGCCTACGATGGCTGTGGAGAGCGCTGTGCCTGCATGCTGCCGCGGCGGCAGGCTGCCCGCCGCCCGGGCGCGGGCGGCGATCCCTTTCAGCCAGATCCGCGAGGAGCGCGACGAGAAGTGCCAGCCATCATCGACAAGGTCATGCGAGCGGGTGAAGGCAAGCTCCTGCGCAAGCTCGGGCGGATCGCCGAGCAGGTCAACTCGATCGAAGAGGACTTCCAGCGGCTCAGCGACGCCGAGCTGCACGGGGTGACCGGGGAGTTCCGCCAGCGCTACGCCGACGGGGAATCACTCGACGACCTGCTGCCGGAGGCGTTCGCGACCGTCCGGGAGGCGGCCAAGCGGACCCTGGGCCAGCGCCCCTTCGACGTGCAGATCATGGGCGGTGCCGCCATGCATTTCGGCAACATCGCCGAGATGAAGACCGGTGAGGGCAAGACGCTCGCCGCCGTCATGCCCAGCTACCTGAACGCGCTGGCCGGCGACGGAGTGCATGTCGTCACGGTCAACGACTACCTGGCCAAGCGCGACTCGGAGTGGATGGGGCGGATCCACCGCTTCCTCGGCCTGGAGGTGGGCGTCATCCTCGCGCAGATGACCCCGGAGGAGCGGCGCAAGGCCTACGGGGCGGACGTCACCTACGGCACCAACAACGAGTTCGGCTTCGACTACCTGCGCGACAACATGGCGTGGAGCCTGGAGGACTGCGTCCAGCGCGGCCACCACTACGCGATCGTGGACGAGGTCGACTCCATCCTCGTCGACGAGGCGCGGACCCCGCTGATCATCAGCGGCCCCGCCGAGCAGAGCGCCCGCTGGTACACCGAGTTCGCCAAGATCGCCCCCCGGCTGCGCCGGGGTGAGGACGGCGAAGGCGACTACGAGGTCGACGAGAAGAAGCGGACCGTCGGCATCCTCGAGATCGGGGTGGAGCGGGTCGAGGACTATCTCGGGATCGAGAACCTCTACGACCCGGTCAACACGCCGCTGGTCAGCTTCCTCAACAACGCGATCAAGGCGAAGGAGCTGTACAAGCGGGACAAGGACTACGTCGTCATGGACGGCGAGGTGCTGATCGTGGACGAGTTCACCGGCCGGATCCTGCACGGCCGCCGGTACAACGAGGGCATGCACCAGGCCATCGAGGCCAAAGAAGGCGTGCAGATACAGAACGAGAACCAGACGCTGGCCACCATTACCCTGCAGAACTACTTCCGCCTCTACGGCAAGCTGGCCGGGATGACCGGAACCGCCATGACCGAGGCGAACGAGTTCCACCAGATCTACAAGCTGGGCGTGGTGCCGATCCCCACCAACATGCCGATGATCCGGGCCGACCAGGCCGACGTGGTGTACCAGGCGGCCACCACCAAGTTCGAGGCGTGCGTCACCGACATCGTGCAGCGTCACGCCAGCGGGCAGCCGGTGCTGGTCGGCACCACCAGCGTGGAGAAGTCGGAACTGCTGTCGAAGATGCTCAAGCGCAGCGGGGTCCCGCACGAGGTGCTGAACGCGAAGTACCACGAGCGGGAGGCGGCGATCGTCGCCCAGGCCGGGCGGAAGGGCGCGGTCACGGTGGCCACCAACATGGCCGGCCGGGGCACCGACATCATGCTGGGCGGCAACCCGGAGTTCATCGCGGACGCCGAGCTGCACCAGCGTGGCCTGTCGCCGGTGGACACCCCGGAGGACTACGAGGCGGCCTGGCCCGAGGCGGTGGAGAAGGCCAGGCGGGCGGTGGCCGCCGAGCACGAGGAAGTGGTGGCCGCCGGCGGCCTGTACGTGCTCGGAACCGAGCGGCACGAGTCGCGCCGGATCGACAACCAGCTGCGGGGCCGGTCCGGGCGGCAGGGAGACCCGGGTGAGTCCCGCTTCTACCTGTCGCTGGAAGACGACCTGATGCGGATGTTCAACGCCGACAAGGTCGCGCACTTCATGGAGTGGCTGAAGACGCCACCGGAGGTGCCGATCGAGTCGAAGGCGGTCTCCCGGTCGATCCGGTCCGCGCAGACCCAGGTCGAGCAGCAGAACTTCGAGATCCGCAAGGACGTCCTCAAGTACGACGACGTGCTCAACCGCCAGCGCATGGTCATCTACGGCGAGCGCCGCACCGTGCTGGAGGGCGCCGACCTGCACGAGCAGATCCGCCAGATGATCGACGAGGTGGTCACGGCCTATGTGACCGGGGCGACCAACGAGGGCTTCCCCGAGGAGTGGGACCTCGACCAGCTGTGGACCGCGTTCCGTGACCTGTACCACCCGGCGCTGACCGTCGCGGACCTGGTCGCGGAGGCCGGCGGGGAGCGGTCGGCGCTCTCGCAGGAGTTCATCGCCGAGTTCGTCAAGGCCGACGCCCAGGACGCCTACGACCGCCGGGAGGCCGAGCTCACCCCCGAGGTCATGCGCGAGCTGGAGCGCCGGGTGGTGCTGGCGGTGCTGGACCACAAGTGGCGCGAGCACCTGTACGAGATGGACTACCTGCGCGAGGGCATCGGCCTGCGGGCGATGGCCCAGCGTGATCCGCTGGTCGAGTACCAGCGCGAGGGCTTCGACATGTTCAACTCCATGATGGAGGGGATCAAGGAGGAGTCCGTCGCCTACCTGTTCAACTCCCAGGTCGAAGTGCAGCAGAACCCGATCGTGGAGGAGCCGGCGGGCGAGGTCCCGGCCGTCCCCTACGCCCTCGGGCAGGTCACCGGCACCGTCCCCGGCGGCGGCACCGTCCCCGGCGGCGGCACCGTCTCCGGCGGCGGCACCGTGGAGACCGGCCCCGTCGGCGCCGTGCCGGCTGACGCCAACGGCGCGCCGGATGACGATGGTGCGGGGCGGGGCGCGGGCGAACGCGCCAGCGGCCGGGGCGGCCGCAGGCGGGGTGCTGGCAGGCACGCCGCCTCGGGCAGAAGCGGGGGAGGCGCCCACGCGGCCACCAGGCCGCCTGCGGGCCAGCCCGCCGTTGCCGCCCCCGGGCTCAGCCGGCCCCAGCAGCCCGCCCGGCTCTCCTACAGCGCGCCGACCGTGGACGGCGAGGCCGGGGTCGAGCGCCGCTCCGAGCCGGCGGGCGGCGGGGACTTCGGCAAAGTGGGGCGCAACGCCCCGTGCCCGTGCGGCTCGGGCCGCAAGTACAAGCTGTGCCACGGCGACCCGCGTAACCGCCCCGCCAGCTGACGGCCGGGCTCCTGCCCGGCCGGGCCACCGGCCCTAGGCTGCCTCGACGGTCGTGCACAGCCACCTGCCGGGCGCGGCGCCCCGGCCCGCGCCCGGGCCGCCAGGCCGCCCGGCGCCGGCCCGCTCCAGCCGGACAGCCAGCGCGTGCACACGCTGCCCGAAGCCCACGACCACCGTCATCTCCATGACGTCGGCGGTGGGGTGGAAGGTCAGCACGCGGCGGACCCGCGGCTGCTGGCCGGCCGACAGCTCCGGCCCGAGCCGCTGGATGCGTTCGCGGGCCCGCTGGGTTGTCCACGGCACCAGCTGGCGCGGCGACCGGGACCCGGCCAGCGTCTCGGCCAGCACCTGGGCGAACCGGCCCGGCCAGTCAGGGCCCGGGGCAGGCGGGCCGGGCGGGCCCGGTGGGACCGGTGGCCTGCACGGGCCTGGTGCGCCCGCTGGGCCCGGTCCGGTAACGTGCGGTGAGCCGTGTGCCGCGGCCGGGCCGGAACCCGCCGCCCCGGCGTCATACGGTGGCGCAGAGTCGGGGATGAGGCACAGCTGGACCGCTGCCGGGTCGGGCAGCGGCCGCGGGCCGGGGAGCGGCCACGGACCGGCGGGCGGCTGGGGGCCGGCGGGCCGCTGGGGCCAGGCGGGCAGCTGCGGCCCGGTGCCCGGGCAGGACGCGATGCCGGGCCGGGGGGTGGCGCCGGGCCCGTGCCTGGCCGGCGGGCGTGGGCACCCCGGGCCGTCCTGGCCCGCTCCTTCCGGCGCTCCGGCCGCCTGCGCTCCGGCCGCCTGTTCTCCGGGCGCGGCCGGGGACGCTCCTGGCCGGTCGGGTGGTAATGTGCGCATGGCGCCTCCAGGGGTGTCACAGAGATAGCGGGATATCGTCCGGCGCCCGGGCCTGGCACCAGGTACGGCCGCCTGCCGTGAGTTTTACTCGTGCCCGGTGACATTTTCCGGCCCCGGCGCCGCCTGCCGGGCCGTGCCCGCGCGCCGCGGCGGCGCGGGAATGCGCCGGCCGGGCGGTGGGTTAGTGCAGGAGCCGGGTAGAACGGACCCCGGAATGCGCGTTTCAGGAGAGCTACTGTGTCGCTGCCCCCTTTGGTTTCCCCGGCCGATGATCTGACCGTGGAGGAGGTCCGGCGCTACTCCCGCCACCTCATCATCCCCGACGTCGGAAAGACCGGGCAACGGCGGCTCAAGAACGCCCGCGTGCTGTGCGTCGGTGCGGGCGGCCTCGGGTCCCCGGCCCTGCTGTACCTGGCCGCCGCCGGTGTGGGGACGCTCGGGGTCATCGACTTCGACGTGGTCGACGAGTCGAACCTGCAGCGCCAGATCATCCATGGCCAGTCCGACATAGGCCGGCCGAAGGCCGTGTCCGCGATGGAGAGCATCCACGAGGTCAACCCGCTCGTGAACGTGGTGCTGCACGAGGAGCGGCTCGACTCCGACAACGCGATGCAGATCTTCGAGCCCTATGACCTGATCGTCGACGGCACCGACAACTTCGCCACCCGCTACCTGGTGAACGACGCGTGCGTGCTGCTGGGCAAGCCCTACGTCTGGGGCTCGATCTACCGGTTCGACGGCCAGGCCAGCGTTTTCTGGGCCGAGCACGGGCCGTGCTACCGGTGCCTGTACCCGGAGCCGCCGCCACCGGGCATGGTCCCGTCCTGCGCCGAGGGCGGGGTCCTCGGGGTGCTGTGCGCATCCATCGGGTCCATTCAGGTCAACGAGGCGATCAAGCTCATCACCGGGATCGGGGAGCCGCTGGTCGGGCGCCTGATGATCTACGACGCCCTGGACATGACCTACCGGCCGGTCAAGGTCAGGAAGGACCCCGAGTGCGCGGTGTGCGGCAAGAACCCCACGATCACGGAGCTGATCGACTACGAGGAGTTCTGCGGGGCGGTCTCCGAGGACGCGCAGAAGGCGGCAGCCGGGTCGACGATCACCGCCACCGAGCTCAAGGACATGCTCGACCGCCAGGATGACATCTTCCTGGTAGACGTCCGCGAGCCGAACGAGTACGAGATCGTGTCCATTCCGGGTGCGGTACTGATCCCCAAGGGGGAGTTTCTCTCGGGCGCCGCCCTGGAGCACCTGCCGCAGGACAGGCAGATCGTGCTGCACTGCAAGAGCGGCGCGCGCAGCGCCGAATGCCTGGCCGTTGTCAAGGACGCAGGATTTTCGGACGCGGTCCATGTCGGCGGGGGCGTGCTGGCCTGGATCAACCAGGTGGACCCCTCACTTCCGGCCTACTAGAGCGCCGGGCAAGCGGATCGGCCGGGCCGGCAACCTGTCACAGCGAAGCGCACCGGTGCGATTAAGGCCGTAACATGCCGGTGTGGGATTGCGGCCGGAGCCACCGGGAGGCAGCGGCCCGGGGCCGGACGCGTGGCATCCGGCGCTACCCGGACCGGTGCCAGGGCCCCGGCGTCCGGTGAGCCCGCAGGTCCTGCCCGCCGGCGCGCAGGCGTACCCACCCGCCCAGCCGGAGCCGCCGCGCCCCCGGCGCAGGGGCCTTTTCCTGGCCGCCCTCGCACTCGCGCTGGCCGGACTTGTCGCCTCGGTGGCCGGGCTGGTGGTGCAGATCCTGCCCCGCACCTTCACCGCGGCCCAGAAGCAGCAGATCGTGGCCTGGGAGATGGGCAAGCGCTGGCGCACCTGGCCCGCTGGCGAGATCTTCCCAGGCGCCGTCCCGTACCGGGTCCCCAGCGTCGCGCTCGGCGGGACCGGGAGCCTCGCCCTGGCCGCGCAACGGGTCGGGATCGTCCGCCAGGCCACCTGCCG
>Ga0335077_10009524_pt1 | contig 12061 bp, 9 predicted proteins | sample Lox_Sample_31_FD_207151 | JGI IMG/M metagenome (GOLD analysis project Ga0335077, IMG submission 207151) | Soil microbial communities from Loxahatchee National Wildlife Refuge, Florida, United States - Lox_Sample_3.1 | ecosystem: Environmental > Terrestrial > Soil > Wetlands | place: USA: Florida...
CCGATGGAATCCACTTCATAGACGCCGCTGGTTTCCGGATGGTCGCCGAGAGAGGGCGGATCGCCGGTGATGGCCAGGACGTTGCGCACGCCGCCGACGGACCAGGCGCCCAGCAGCATGGCCTGGAGGCCGATGATGTTCAGATCGCGGGTGGTGAGATGGGGAATGGTTTCAACGCCGCGAGCTTCGAGAGCGCCGGCCAGAACGAGAGCGTCCATGCCGACGCGCGCGAGCGTGCCGCTGTTGATGTCGATGGAGTGGACGTGGCCGGAATCCATGAGGCGGGCCACCTGCTCGAAGACGCGCTCGGTGGAGATGCCCTTGGGCGGATCGATTTCGACGCTGACCACGAATTCGCCGCGCTGGATGCGGCGCCAGATGCCGCTCTCGGGAGCGCGGGCGGGGATGGGATGCGTATCGGTGCGCGGCTCGACGCGCGCTGCGAGGCGGGGAGCAGCCTTGGCGGGTTGGAGTCCGGCAACGGCTTCGGCCATGGCGCGAATGTGGTCGGGGGTGGTGCCGCAGCATCCGCCGATGAGGCGAACGCCGAGAGCGGCGGCGTCGCGCGCGAACAGCGCGAAGTATTCCGGGGAGGATTTGGGATAGGTGATGCGGTCGCCGACGCGCTTGGGAAATCCGACGTTGGGCATGGCGGAAAGGGGAACGGCGCCGAGCGGAGCCCATTCCTCGATGACTCCGAGCAGGAGCTGAGGGCCCACGGTGCAGTTGGCGCCCATGGCCTGCACGTCTTTTTCCTTGAGCTTTTCCCAGACGTCGCGGGGGAGGAGGCCGCCGAAGGTGCGGGCCTCTTCCGTAAAGGTCATTTCGGCGACGATGGGCAGGCGGGAGAAGGAGCGGATGGCATCGATGGCCAGAAGCAGCTCGTCCAGATCGCCAAAGGTTTCGAGGAGAAAGAGGTCGGCGCCGCGCTCCTCGAGGGCGCCGGCCTGCTCGCGGAAGATGGAGCGGACGTCCGCCGGGGGCAGGGGGGAAACCTGACGAGCGGAGCCGAGCGGACCGATGGAGGCGGCGATGAGGACTTCGCGGGCGGCGGCTTCGCGGGCTTCGCGGGCGACTTTGACGCCGGCATGATTGATGCGCACGGCGCTCTCGGCCAGGCCGAGCGAGCCGAGCTTGTGGCGGTTGGCGCCGAACGTGTTCGTCTTGATGAGCTGGGCGCCGGCGGAAATATAGGCCTGGTGGATGCGAAAAACGGCCTCCGGCGCGGTGAGATTCACCTCGTCGAAGCAGCGCTGGGGGCCGAGGGCTTCATAGAGCAGGGAGCCTGTGGCGCCATCGGCCACCAGAACGGAGTCACGCAGCCTGGCGTTGAAATCGTCAATCTTCATGGGGCCAATCCAGAACGCTCGCCGGGAGAATGCGAAAACTCCAGTATAGCATTCGCGGCGGGGGCGACAGGAACCCGTGGAGTCGACGGGAGCACCGGCGGAGGTTTGACCATGCAAATCGCGGGAACGTAAGATGGCCGAAGCCAGCGCACCCCGAGTGGATTCGGAACTGGCCCTCGCACCTGGCGAGTGGCGAAATTGGGCACCGAGACGGACAGAACCGGGACAGTAGTCGGGCACTACCGCATCGTCGAACGCATCGGCGGAGGCGGGATGGGAGAGGTGTACCGCGCCGAGGACCTGAAGCTGGGCCGTACGGTGGCGCTGAAATTCCTGTCGGCGGAAATGTCGCGGGACCCGGCGGCGCTGGAGCGGTTCTACCGCGAGGCGCGCGCCGCCTCCGCGCTGGATCATCCGGGAATCTGCGCGATTCACGACATCAGCGAGGCGGCGGGAGTTCCCTTTCTGGTGATGGAATACCTGGAAGGGAGATCGCTGAAGGCGATGATCGAGGAGCACCCGCTGGACCTGGATCTTCTGCTGGACCTGGGGATTCAGATCGGCGATGCGCTGGACGCGGCCCACGCGAAGGGAATCCTGCACCGCGACGTGAAACCCGGAAACATCTTCGTGACGGACCGGGGACAGGCGAAGCTGCTCGATTTCGGGCTGGCGAAGTGGAGACGCGCCGAGGAGGAACCGGGAGAAGCGGGAGGCGCGGAGGCCGGGAAGGGCGGGGGAAGCACGGAGACGGGCGGCCAGCAGGGAGAGGGAACGTCCGGCCGGAAGAGCCGGAAACAGACGTTTACGGGCATGATCGCAGGAACGGCGGAATACATGTCGCCGGAGCAGGCGCGCGGGGAGGAGCTGGACGCGCGTTCGGATGTCTACTCGTTCTGCGTGGTGCTGTACGAAATGGGGGCGGGACGCGAGCCGTTTTCGGGAGACACCTCGTCGGTGATCCGCTACGCCATCCTGCATCGCGAGGCGAAGCCGCTGCGGCGGGCCAATCCTGCGCTGCCGCCGGAGCTGGAACGCGTAATCGCGCGGGGGATGGAGAAGGACCGCGAGAACCGCTACGCCACAATGGCCGAACTGCTGGCGGACCTGCGTCGCGTGAAGTTCTACCGGGAATCGGCGGAACTGGCGGAGGCGATTCCGCCGGCGCCGCCGCCCGTGGCGCCGCGACCGCGAGCGCGGGGAGGGCGCGGCTGGCTGGTGCTGGCGTCGGTGGCGTTGCTGCTGGCGGCGGCCGCGATGATGTGGGACTTCGCGAGCCGCTCCGGTGCGCGGACCGCGGTGCGGTCGCTGGCGGTGATTCCGTTCGAGACGGAGGGCGGCGGCGCGGAGTACCTCAGCGAGGGAATTGCGGAGGATGTGGCGGACAGCCTGGCGGGCGTACACGGGATCGGGGTGGTTGGCCGCGAGTCCGCGCTGCGGCTGGCGGAGGGACAGAGAGGATGGCAGCAGGCGGCGCGATTGCTGGGAGCGGAAAGCGTGCTGACCGGACGGCTTCGCGCGCATGGCGACGACTTCCAACTGCAACTGGAACTGGTGGTGGCGAGAGATGGAACGACGCTGTGGTCGGGAGAGTACCGGAGCCGGAGGGCGGACCTGCCCGGGCTGCCGCGGCAGGTGGCGCGGGCCATCGCGCAGGGAGTGCGCCTGCCGATCAGCGCGGCGGAGAGCGAGCGGCTGTCGCGACCGGCCACGACAAACGCAGAAGCGTATGAACTCTACCTTCGCGGCCGTGTGCTGCGAAGGACGCCGACGCTCGAAAGCCTGCGAAAGGCCGATGAGGCTTTTCGCGAGGCGACGGAGAAGGACGCGAATTTTGCGGCGGCGTATGTGGGACGGGCGGAGGTGTGGCTGGAGGCGCAGGAGCGGGCACTGGTGACGGCGCAGGAGGCGCTGGAGGAGGCGAGGCCGAACGTACAGCGCGCGCTGGAGCTGGATGCGGGGCGGGCACGGGCGCACCTGGCGCAGGCGAATTTGCGCTACCGGCTGGAGTGGGACTGGTCGTCGGCGGGAGACGCCTTCCACCAGGCGGTGATGCTGGATCCGAACGACTCCGAGGCACACCGCTGGTATTCGCTGTATCTGGGATTTCTGGGCCGGTACGACGACTCGATGGGGGAGAGCGCGGAGGCGGAGCGGCTGGATCGGCTGGACCCGGAAGTGCACCTGGATCGCGGCCTGCTGCTGCTGGGGAACCGGGAGTACGCGCGCGCGGCGGAGGAATTGCGAACGGCGCTGGAACTGGATCCCGGCTCTTCAGGCGCGCACCTGGCCATGGCCCGGGCGCTGGCGGCGAAGGGCGATTGCCGGGCCGCAGAGGGGGAGCGCATTCGCGGCTACCGCACGGCGGGCCTGGGGGAGCTGGCGGAGGCCGCGCGCAACGGGCTGGAAGCGGGAGGCTGCCGCGGGGCGGCGCAGAAAACGCTGGAGGTGCTGCTGCATTCGCAGGAGCTCCAAACGCTGCGGCCGGCGCTGGTGGCCGGAGAGTATGCGGGTATGGGGGACGGGGAAAAGGCCATGGAGTGGCTGGAACGGGCCTACCGGCTGCGTGCGGAGCCGCTCTTGTTTCTGCGCGGAGACGAGGAATTTGCGGCGCTGCGGGCCGACGCGCGCTTCCAAAATCTGCTGCGGCGGATGAAACCGCCGGAATAGGCCGGGCGTATTCCATGGGCGAGGAGGAAAGATGAAATCAGGAGACCGGAAGGTGTGCGTAGCGCTGGCCGCGCTGCTGCTGGCCGGCGGAATGGCGTGGAGGGCCCGGGCGCAGTCGGCGCCGGGCCAGTCGAACGCGCCGGCGGAGCTGATCAAAGTTCCGGCGGAAGTGCCCGCGGACGCGATGCGGTACACCTTGCTGCTGGCGGGTAACCGCGCGGGCCTGATGGCAGTGTGGACGACGGAGGACGGAGCGCGGCACAACTTTTTCGCGTTCAACGACCGGGGGCGCGGGCCGGCCATCCTGACGCGCGTGGCGCTGGATGGGGCGGGCTTTCCGACGGAGGTCGATGCGAGCGGCAACGATTACCTGAAAGGGCCGGTGGACGAGCATTTCCGGATGACGGGAACGCCGCTGCGGGCGACGTGGAGCAACAAGGCGGAGAAGGGAGAGAAAGAGCTCGCCGCGCCGGCGTTCTATGTGCCCATTGACGCGAACCTGGCGGGGGAAATGGAGACGGCGCTGCTGGCGGCGCCGGGAGGACGGCTGCCGCTGCTGCCGGAAGGCGAAGCGCGGATCGAACGGGTGCTGGAACGGACGGTGGAATGGGGCGGAAAGAAGCACACGGTGACGCTGTACGAGGAGTCGGGACTGAGCTTCACGCCGGCGGCGGTGTGGCTGGCGGAGGACCACAGCTTTTTCGCCGCCGGCAGCGACTGGGGCGCGCTGGTGCGGGAGGATGCCGCGGCCATCTGGCCCGAGTTGCTGGCGGCGCAGAAGGAGCACGAGGCGGCACGGGGCGAGGAGGTGGCGCGGAAGCTGGAACATCATCCGGCGGGGAGACTGCTGATCGAACACGCGCGGCTGTTTGACAGCGCGACGGGGACGGTGAAGGACGGCATGTCCGTGCTGATCTCCGGAAACCGCATCAAGGAAGTTGCGCCGGACGGAAAAATCAACCGGGGCGGGGGCGGCGAATTGATCGATGCGAAGGGAAGAATGCTGCTGCCCGGGCTGTGGGACATGCACGTGCACCTGGGACAGTGGGACGACGGGCTGCTGCACATCGCGGCGGGAGTGACCACGGTGCGCGACATGGCCAACGACATCGACCACCTGAACGATCTGAGACGCAAGTTCGACGCGGGAACGCTGGTGGGGCCGCGCATCCTGATGGCCGGTTTCATCGACAGCCGCGGGCCGTACCAGGGGCCGACGAAGGTGTTCGCGGACACGAAAGAGGAGGCGCTGGCGGACATCGAACGGTACAAATCGCTGGGCTACGTGCAGATCAAAGTGTACAGCTCGCTCAAACCGGAGCTGATGCCCTACATCGCGGAGCAGGCGCATGGGCACGGGATGCGCATCTCCGGGCACGTGCCGGCTTTCATGACCGCGGAGCAGTTCATCCGCGGGGGCGCGGACGAAATCCAGCACATCAATTTTATCTTCCTGAATTTTTTCTTCGACCAGGTGCAGGACACGAGGACGCCGGCGCGGTTCACGTATGTGGCGGAACACGCCTCGGAGCTGGACCTGCACTCGGAGCGGGTGCAGGCGCTGGTGCGGCTGATGCAGGAACACCACACGGTGCTGGACCCGACGGTGACCGTATTCGAGGATATGTTCGACGCGCGGCCGGGAGTGATGGCGCCGTCCATGGCGGAGGTGGCCTCGCGGCTGCCCGCGCAGATCCGCCGCGGCGGGCTGACCGGAGGACTGCCGGTGCCGGCGGGGAAAGACCAGACGTATCGCGACGCGTTCCAGTCCATGCTGGGGATGGTGAAACTGCTGCACGACTCCGGAATCACCATCGTGGCGGGGACGGACTCGATTGCCGGATTCACGCTGCACCGCGAGCTGGAAAATTACGTGGCGGCGGGAATTCCGGCGCCGGTGGTGCTGCAAATCGCGACGCTGGGAGGGGCGCGGGTGATGAAACAGGACGGCGAGCGCGGATCCATCGCCCGGGGAAAACTCGCGGACATGATCCTGGTGAATGGCGACCCCACGGCGCGCATTTCGGATATCCGGCGGGTGACCACGGTGATCAAAGACGGAACGGTGTACGACGCCGCAGCGGTCTATGCGGAACTGGGCGTGGGCGCGCCGAATTGACGGACGGGCCGCGGGAGCGAGGGCGCGGCTCAGCGTGACTGATCGATCAGGCTGGTCACCGTGCCGATCAGGTCGTACTTGGTGAGGATGTCCAGGTGGCCGTTGGCCGACTCCACGAAGACGGCGGGGCTATCCTGGCTGAGGACGCGCGTGAGGCGTTCGATGGGGGCGTCGGCGGGAACGCGGGGGAGCGGCGGGCCCATCACTTCGCGGACGACGAGCTTGCGCAGATCCTTGCCGTGCAGGGCCATGGCCAGAATCTGATCCTCGGAGACGGTGCCGATGGGCTGCACGTCCTCGCACACGGGTATTTGCGAGATGTCCTCCGCGTGCATGGTCTTGAGGGCGTGAAAGACGGTCTGGAAGGGCTTGACGGTGACCATCTCGCGCTCCGGGCCGCGCGCCTTTTTGGCCCGGACCACATCGGCGGCGGTGAGCGCGACGGCCTTTTCGCTGTAGCCGTGCTCGGCCATCCAGGCATCGCTGAAGACGTTGCTCAGGTAGCGCATGCCGGTGTCGGGCAGAAAGGCGACGACGAAATCCGCGGGCTTGAGCGTGCGCGCGAGCCGCAGTGCCGCGGCCACGCATCCGCCGCAGGAGCCTCCCGTAAAGATGCCCTCCATGCGCGCGAGCTTGCGGGCCATGACGAAACATTCCTCGTCGGTGACCTGGAGGATGTCGTCGAGCACGGAAAAATCCATGGTGGTGGGAAGAATATCTTCGCCGATGCCCTGTACGACGTAGGTGCTGGCTTTGATGAGGCGCTTGTTCTTGAAGTAGTCGTAGTAGAGCGAGCCGATGGGGTCCACCCCGACCACACGGACTTCCGGATTTTTGTCCTTCAGGAATTTGCCGACGCCGCTGATGGTGCCGCCGGTGCCCATGCCGCAGACGAAATGAGTCACTTTGCCCTCGGAATCCTCCCAGATTTCGGGGCCGGTGGATTCGTAATGGGCGCGGGGATTATCGGGGTTTTCGTACTGGTTGGGATAGAAGGCGTTGGGAATTTCCTTGGCGAGCTTCTTGGCCACGGAGTAATAGCTGCGGGGGTCGGAGGGCTCGACGGCGGTGGGACAGACGATGACTTCGGCGCCGAGGGCTTTGAGCAAATCGATTTTTTCGCGGGACTGTTTGTCGGTGATGGTGAAGACCACTTTGTAGCCGCGCACGGCGGCGACGAGCGCCAGACCCATTCCGGTGTTGCCGGAAGTGCCCTCGATGATGGTGCCGCCGGGTTTGAGCAGGCCGCGCTTTTCGGCCGAGTCGATCATGGTGATGCCGATGCGGTCTTTGACGGAGCCGCCGGGATTCAGATAATCGGCTTTCACCCAGACTTCGCAGGGCAGGCCATGCACCACGCGGTTCAGACGGATGAGCGGCGTGCGGGCCACCGCCTCCAGAATATTTTGGCACTTCATTCAGTTCTCCCGGGCATGCGATAAGCTTCAGATTAGGGACTTCGCCGCGGTGTGTCCAGTGCGGCGAGGCGAAACCGTTTCGCGGCAGGGGAGCGAGGGGGCGCGATGGGCCGTCAAAACATATCGAGCGGGACTCCGTGGGAGCCAGTGGTGGGATATTCGCGGGCGGTGCGCGTGGGACAGATGATCTTCGTGTCCGGCACGACGGCCACGGACAGCGAAGGGCGCGTGGTGGGCGCGGGCGACCCGTACGCACAGACGGTGCAGACGCTGAACAACATCGCGCGCGCGCTGGCCAAAGCCGGAGCGGGGATGGCGGACGTGGTGCGCACGCGCATGTTTGCGACCAACATCGGCGATTGGGAAAAGATCGGGCGGGCGCACGGCGAGGTGTTCGCCGCGATCCGTCCGGCCACGTCCATGGTCCAGGTGAGCGCGCTGATCGATCCCGCCATGCTGGTGGAAATCGAAGCGGTGGCCGTGGCTCCGCGCCGCCGGCGCGGTGGCCGCCCGGCGGCGAAAAAAGCGAGGCGAACGGGAAAGAGATAGGATGAGGGATGGCATCTGCGGCGCAAAAAATGACACACGAAAGCCACTACGACGAGAATGCCAGCATCGCGGAGTTCTACGACGCGACGCTGGTGTATCAGGAACGGAAAGACATCGAGTTTTACGTAGAGGAGGGGCGCCGGTCGGGCGGACCGGTGCTGGAGCTGGGCTGCGGAACGGGCCGGGTGCTGCTGCCCACGGCGCGGGCTGGAGTGGAAATCACCGGGCTGGATTCGTCGGCCAACATGCTGGCGCGATGCCGCACCAAGGTGGACGCGGAGGCGGAAGCGGTGCGCGCGCGGGTGACGCTGGTGCGGGGAGATCTGGCGGATTTCGATCTGGGCCGCGAATTCGCGCTCATCACGATTCCCTTCCGGCCATTCCAGCATCTGCTGACGGTGGAGGAGCAGTTGGGCTGCCTTCGCGCGTCGAGGCGGCACCTGGGGCCGCGGGGCCGGCTGATTTTTGATGTATTCCAGGTGGAACCTTCGTCCGTCTATGACTCCAAGTGGATGGAGGAGCGGGAGGACGCTCCGGCGGCGCGGCTGGCGGACGGACGAATCGTGCGCCGCACGGTGCGCATCGCGGCGTTCCATCGCGAGAGGCAGATCAACGAGGTGGACTTCTGCTGGTACGTGACGCACCCCAACGGCCGGCGGGAGCAAATCCGCTGGCGCGTGGGGCTGCGGTATTCGTACCGGTTCGAGCTGGAACACCTGCTGGCGCTGGCGGGGCTGCGCGTGGCCGCGCTCTACGGAGACGTGCACCGCTCGCCCTACGGGGCGCAGTCGCCGGACATGATTTTCGTGGCCGAACGCGCGGGTGAGTGAACGCCGGCATCGCGGCGCCGGCGAACGAGGAGGAATCGGGATGCGGGAGCAGACACGAATGAGCGATGGCCGGAAGACCGTGCGAGGACGCAGCCGGCGAGTGGCCGCGATGCTGGGAATCTCGCTCGCGGCTGTTCTGGCGGCCGCGGGAGTTTCCGCGCGGGGGCGGCAGCCCAACGCGGAGTACGCGGCGCGGCGGGCGCGCCTGGCGGCGGAGGTGGACGCTCCGGTGGTGCTGTTCGGCTATACGGGCAAAGAGAACACGCTGGAGTTCCTCCGTTTCCAGCAGGAAGAGAATTTCTACTATCTGAGCGGAATCAATGAAGAGGGAGCCGCGCTTGTGTTGGCGCCACCACAGCACGGCACGGGTGGCGCGGAAGGCCAGCAGGCGGGTGAAATCCTGTTTCTTCCGGCCAGAAACCTGCGCGCGGAACGATGGAACGGCCCGCGGCTGGGCCCCGGCGATGCGGACATCCGGGAGAAAACCGGATTCCGGGAGGTGCGTCCTTTCTCCGAATTACCCGCGACGGTGGCGGAACTGGGGAAAACCTTTCCAAAAATCTACACGGAGCTTCCCGCAGAACAGGATATCGGATATCCGCACGCCCAGGTGTGGAGCGACTGGCTGAGGAAGCAGGCTCCGGGGGTGCGGCTGGAAGACATCAGCGGGAAGATCGGGGCGCTGCGGCAGATCAAATCGCCGGGGGAGATTGCGCTGATTCAGCGGGCGGTGGATGCGTCGGTGGACGCGCACCTGGAGGCGATGAAGATGATGCGGCCGGGCCTGTATGAATATCAGGTGGCGGCGCGGATGGAATTTGTGCACGCGGACGAGGGGTGCACGGAGGAAGCCTATGCCCCGATCGTGGGCACGGGATTCAACTCCACGGTGCTGCACTACGACTCGCTGGAAGCGAAAATCCAGGACGGGGACATCGTGGTGCTGGACGTAGGGTGCGCGCAGGACGGATATGCGGCGGACATCACGCGAACGCTTCCGGCCAACGGGCACTTCACGCCCCGGCAAAGAGAGATCTACGACATCGTGCTGGGAGCGCAGAACGCGGCCATGGCCGCGGCCAAACCCGGCATGGTAATTACCGGCCGGGGCCCCAACAGCCTGTTCCGCATCGCCTTTGAGTACATCGACTCGCACGGGAAGGACGGCGAAGGGCATTCGCTGGGCCCGTACTTTATCCACGGGCTGTCGCACCACATCGGGCTGAACGTGCACGACGCGGGAGACACGGGCCGGCCGCTGGAACCGGGCATGGTGTTCACCATCGAGCCGGGGATCTACATACCGGAGGAGAAGCTGGGCGTGCGGATCGAGGACGACTTTCTGGTGACGGAGAGGGGAGTGAAAATGCTGAGCGGGCGGCTGCCGCGGAGTGCGGACGAGGTGGAAGCGGTGATGGCGGAGGGGAGACGGGCGCGCGCGGGAGGGCACTAGAGAGGCCTCCGGCGCCCCGGCGCCGGAATTGTTATTCCAAACGATAGCTGCATCATGTGCATACAGGGCCGCCCCACCGGGCCGTCCGCCCCTCGTTGACAACAGGGCGGTTTTAGGGGAACATCCGCCTCGGTGCGGGCGTCCCTGGGTGGCCCCCAACAGGCCGAGCGAGTGGGTATGAGGGGTGGCCCCAGTGTATTTCGCACCCTGCCCGCGGAAGGCGAGCTGGGCCGAAGGAGTCCTCTCTTGAAAAAGCTGTACATCGGGAACATCCCCTATACGTGCACCGATCAGGATCTAGCCGAGTGGTTTACGCAGGCCGGATACTCCACGCAGTCGGTGACCATCCTCCGCGACCGGGCCACGGGGCAGTCGCGCGGATTCGGCTTCGTCGAAATCGGAAACGACGAGGAAGCGGATCGCGCCATTGCCTCGCTCAACGGGAAGGCGTTTATGGGCCGGGCGCTGGTGGTGAACGAAGCAAGGCCGCCCGCTCCCCGGGGTCCGGGTGGCAGATCGGAAGGCGGCGGCCGGGAACGGCGCGGTGGCGGCGGAGGCCGGTACCGCGAGTAGGGTTCGAGGCCGCGGGCGCCCGCGGCTGGTCAACGCAGCTCTCTCTCTGAATCGTAAGGTGGTTTCTGCGTCGTTTCCCGCTCGCAGGATTCCGCAGGCAGAGTCCGAGGAAAGGCCCGGCTGGGCCGGGTGACCCTTTCACGACATGGGCGGAATTCGGCATACCGGGAGCCTGCAACTTTGTGGCACTGTCCTGCGTTACATATTCACAGGGCGGGGGCGAGGCGCCGAGACCTTTTGTGCCGCACTGGCATCTAATGCAACAAGCGCGGCAGTCCCCCCCCGCGCCGGAGTGAGCAATGTGGACGCGACGTGAGTGGAAGACATTTTATCAGGCGGTGAAGAAGTCGGCCGGGCTCTCCAAGCCCCCGCGGCCGCTCTACCGGTCCGGGGCGAACCGGCTGATCCCGGCGGAAGGCTTCAGCCTGGATGAGCTGGTGGCCGCCGGGGTCAGCCTGCTGCAGGCAGAATCGTGGGGCCTGCCGGTGGACCTGGGCCGGACGGATTCTTACGAACCGAACGTCTCCGCGTTGCGGGTGTACGCGCGCGTGGCGCGCGTGGCGCCCTGAAGCCGCTGCCCGTTTACGGGTACTCGCCGCGGAGGCGACCTGCCTCTTGACGCTCTCCAAGGAATCTGTAAACTGCAATTTCTCTAGCGACGATGCCGGAAACGAATCAGGATTCGACACACGATTTTGACTACCCGCAGCGGGAGGCGGCGTTCTTCTACGGCCTGTTCCTGCGCGGGCACGCTCCGGAAAAACTTCGGCGGGACATTGACGTTCCTCCCGACGTGCTGGCGCGATGGCAGCGCGAGGTGCAGCAATCACCCGAAGCGCGGCCGGTGATGGACCGCATCCTGGAGTACCGCCGCAGCGTGCTGGCGATTTTCGATTCGCTGATTGATACCTCAACGCGGCGGACGCGCGTGCAGTAGGCCGGGCCGGAAGACCCTCCCCCACAGGTTTTGCCGCAAAGCGGTGCGTGTATTAGAATGATTCGCACACGCAACAGGATTCCCCGGTAGCTCAACGGTAGAGCATTCGGCTGTTAACCGAAGGGTTGCTAGTTCGAATCTAGCCCGGGGAGCCAGACTTTCC
>Ga0335077_10009525_pt1 | contig 12061 bp, 6 predicted proteins | sample Lox_Sample_31_FD_207151 | JGI IMG/M metagenome (GOLD analysis project Ga0335077, IMG submission 207151) | Soil microbial communities from Loxahatchee National Wildlife Refuge, Florida, United States - Lox_Sample_3.1 | ecosystem: Environmental > Terrestrial > Soil > Wetlands | place: USA: Florida...
GACGTGCTGGTCGCCGAGCTGGTCAAGCGGAAGAAGGACGTGTTCCTGTGCACGAACGCGCTGCTCATCCCGAAGAAGCTGGATAAGTTCACGCCGTCGCGCTACTTCGCCTGGGCGGTGCACATCGACGGGCTGCGTGAGCGGCACGACGAGTCGGTGTGCAAGGAGGGCGTGTTCGACGAGGCGGTCGCGGCGATCAAGGAATGCAAGCGGCGCGGCTTCCGGGTCACCACCAACACCACGTTCTTCAACACCGACACCCCGCAGACCGTCATCGACGTGCTCGACTACCTCAACGACGACCTGGCCGTGGACGAGATGATGATCTCCCCCGCCTACGCCTACGAGAAGGCGCCCGACCAGGAGCACTTCCTGGGCGTGACCGAGACCAGGGAGCTGTTCCGCAAGGCGTTCGCGAACGGCAACCGCAAGCGCTGGCGGCTCAACCATTCGCCGCTGTTCCTCGACTTCCTCGAGGGCAAGGCCGACTTCGGCTGCACCGCGTGGGGGATCCCCTCCTACTCGCTGCTCGGCTGGCAGCGCCCCTGCTACCTGATGTCCGACGGCTACACCAAGACCTACGCCGAGCTGATCGAGACGACGGACTGGGACTCCTACGGGCGGGGCAAGGACCCGCGCTGCGCGAACTGCATGGCGCACTGCGGGTACGAGCCGTCGGCGGTGCTCGCCACCATGGGATCGCTGCGGGCGTCGCTGCGCGCCATGCGCGGCAGCTGACCAGGCCGGGGGACGCGCACGCGGGTGCCGGTCGCTGCTCTGTCATTTATGGGGCAGCACACGGTAAAGATCAGCGGCTACTCCTGTTGAGATCAACATGAGAGCCAGATGATGGCGTCGTGCCCGGACAGCCAGGGGGCCCCACCGTCCCGGCTCCCTCGCAGCAGTCGGCCGCTCAGCCCGTGCCCGAGCGTCATGCGGATGGCCCGGCCTGGGTGGCGATCATCCCGGCGCTGGTCACCCTGGCGGTCACGCTCTATCAGATCCAGCGCCCGTCGCTGTGGCGGGACGAGGGCGCGACGCTGGCCGCCGTGCACCGGAGCCTGCCGCAGCTGCTGAGCATGCTCGGCCACACCGACGTGGTGAACGGCGCCTACTACGCCCTCATGTGGTTCGTGACCAGGGCGGCCGGGACCAGCGCGCTGGCGCTCAGGTTCCCGTCCGCGGCTGGCATGGCGGTGGCCGCCGGTGTCACCGCCGCGCTGGGGCGCCGCCTGGTGTCCACCCGGGCCGGGCTGGCCGCGGGGCTGGTGTTCGCGGCACTGCCGAGCGTGACCTGGTACGCCCAGGACGCGCGGAGCTACGCGCTGGTGACGGCGCTCGCCACGATCGCGAGCTACCTGCTCGTGCGGTCCATGGCGGCAGCCGCGGGCCGTCGGCGGCGCTGGCTGGCCGGGTACGGCGCCAGCGTCGCGGCCCTGGGCCTCGGCAACATCTTCGCCCTGCTGCTGATCCCCGCGCACGGGCTGACGCTGGCCCTGTGGGCACGCCGCCAGCGGGCCGCGGGCGCCGACGCCCCGCCCGCGCCCGGCGGCTACGCGCCGGTCGTGCGGGGGTGGCTGGCCGCGTCCGTTGCCGCGGTGGCGGTGACCAGCCCGGTGATGGTGATCTCCGTCGGCCAGCGCGGCGAGGTGAGCTGGCTGAAGCGGCTGGACGCGGCCCAGGCCGCGAGCGTCCACCAGCTGCTCGGCCCGTCCGCGCTGGCGGCCCTGGTGCTGCTGGTCATCGTGGCCACGCTGGCGTTCTGCGCGCTGCGTGGGCGGCTGGCCACCGACATGCCGTCCTGCCTGCTGGCGCTGAGCCTTCCGTGGCTGCTCCTGCCGCCCGCCGTGCTGCTGGCGGCCAGCGCCGTCCACCCGGTGTACTCACTGCGTTACATCATGTTCTGCGCGCCCGCCGCCGTGCTCCTGGCCGGGGCGGGCCTGGCCTCGCTGGGCTGGGCCGGCGGCGTCGCCGGCCTGGCCCTCATCGTGCTGGTCGCGCTGCCGGGCCAGGCCACCGACCGCCGCGTGGGCAGCCACAGCGAGAACCTCCGCCAGCTGAGCCACCTGGTCGCCGTCTACAGCCGCCCCGGCGACGCCCTCCTCTTCCCCCGCCTCAACGACCACGAGTTCGAGGCTGCCTACCCGTCCCCCTACCGCCGCCTCCGCGACGTCGGCCTGGCCCAGACCCCCACCCAGTCCGTCACCCTCCTGGGTACCGCCGCCCCCACCCAGGTCATCCGCGGCCGCCTCGCGGCCGTGGACCGCCTCTGGGCCATCGAGACCGGCAACGAACGCGGCCACGTCCCCCTCCTCACCGGCCTGGGCTTCCGCTTAACCCACCGCTGGACGGTCACCGGCATCTGGCTAGAGCTCTACACCCGCCCCAGCTGAGGAAGCCGGGCGCTTCCCGGCGCCGAGTGTCTGTGAACGGGGCCGTCAGCTGTTAGGTGGCAGTGCGGCTCCACCGGATCGGCGTTTCTGCCGCCGAGGCGGTGGAGTTGTACCGCCACACCCGCCCGGCAAAGCCTCAGTAAAGGCTTCCGATTCCAGCCATCCCGCAGCACCCCTTCAGGCTTCCCTCAGCCACGCCCGCCACCATCTGACCTGGCGCGCCCCCCGCGTAGCCGTGGGCCGGCCTTGGAGGGATTCATGTTCTTCATCTACCTCCGGCGTGAACTGCGCCGGCGGATGCGGCAGGTGATCTTCATCTCGCTCGGCCTGGCCGTCGGGATCGGCCTGGTCATCACGGTGACGGCCGCCTCCGCTGGCGTGGCCCAGGCGCAGGGCGCGGTTCTGCACTCCCTGTACGGGGTGGGCACCGACATCACCGTCACCAAGGCGCCGGCGGGAGGCTCCGGCGGCCCGTTCGGCTTCCGGGTCCGGGGCGGCACCGGCACCGGCACCGGCGCACGGCCCACCCGGCCCGCGCCCGGCACCAAGTTCAGCCGCAGCGTGCTCCTCAACCGCGCGCTGGGCCCGATCAGCACCACCTCGGTCACCACGATCTCGGGCCTGCACGGCGTGGCGGCGGCGGGCGGCGCGCTGGCCCTCACCGACCTGTCCATCTCCGGCACGGTCCCGAACGCCTCGACCGGCGGCGGTGGCGGGTTCGGCGGTGGTGGCGGTGGCGGCGGTGGCGGTGGTGGCGGTGGCGGCGGGTTCGCCTCGTCGTTCAGCACCAACACGTTCACGGTGAACGGCACCCAGATATCCGCAGGCGAGGTCGGGCCGCTCAGCTCTGGCAAGATCACCTCGGGCCGGACGTTCAGCACCGCGGACGCGAGCGCGAACGTGGCCGTCGTCGACTCCAGCTACGCGAAGCAGAACAAGCTCACCACCAGTTCGAAGATCAACATCGGCGGGACCTCGTTCAAGGTGATCGGGATCGTCAAGCAGCCGCAGGGCGGCAGCCCGGCCAACGTCTACATCCCGCTGGGCCGCGCACAGGCGCTGGCCAGCCTGAAGAACCAGGTGAACACGATCTACGTGGCGGCCAGCAGCTCCACGATGATCTCCACCGTGTCCAAGGAGATCACGCGCGTCACGCCCAAGGCGACCGTGACCACCTCCAGCGACCTCGCCAACGAGGTGACCGGCTCGCTGGCGAGCGCCTCCAGCCTGGCCCGCAACCTCGGCAAGTGGCTGGCGATCGCGGTGCTGGCCGCGGCGTTCCTGCTGGCGAGCCTGCTGACCATGTCGGCCGTGTCCCGGCGGGTGCGGGAGTTCGGCACGCTCAAGGCGCTCGGCTGGCGGAGCAGGCGGATCGTCGGCCAGGTGCTCGGTGAATCGATCACGATCGGCATCATCGGCGGGCTGGGCGGCATCGCGCTCGGCTTCGCCGGGGCCGCGCTCGTGTCCCGGATCGCCCCGCCGCTGACCGCCACCACCGGCCTGGTCACCGGCTCGGCCACCCCCGGCGGCGCCCGCGCCTTCGCCGGCGGCGGCCCGCCCGGCGGCGGCGGCGGCGGGTTCGGCGGCGGTGGCGGTGGCGGTGGTGGCGCTGGCGGCGGCGGGTTCGGCGGGTTCCGGCGGCTGGCCGCGGACGCGGGCAACGCGGTCACCGTCCATCTCAACGCGCAGGTCACGCTGGCCGCTGTCGCGCTGGCCGTGGTGCTGGCCATCGCGGGCGGCCTGATCGCCGGCGGGTTCGGCGGATGGCGGGCCGCCCGGCTGCGCCCCGCAGACGCACTGGCCCGGGTGGAGTGAGGGAGCAGCCATGTACGAATTGTCCGGCGTCACCAAGGACTATAAGAAGGGGCGGGCCACGGTTCACGCGCTGGCCGGCGTGGACCTGCGGATCGAGGACGGCGAGTGGCTCGCCATCCAGGGCCCGACCGGCCACGGGAAGACCACGCTGCTGCAGATCCTCGGCGGCCTGGACCGGCCCACCTCGGGCGTGGTGGACTTCGACGGCCAGGACCTGGCCGCCCTGCGGGAGGGCCAGGTCACCCGGGTGCGGGCGCACTCGATCGGCTTCATCTTCCAGACGTTCAACCTGATCCCCACCCTCAGCGCCCAGGAGAACGTCGAGACGGCCCTGGTGCCGCTCGGCGTCAGCTCGGCCGAGCGCGAGGCCAAGGCGGCGCAGGCGCTGGCGGACGTGGGCCTCGCCGACCGGGCCCGCCATCTGCCGTCGGAGCTGTCCGGCGGCCAGCAGCAGCGGGTGGGGATCGCCCGTGCGCTGGTGAAGAAGCCCACGGTGGTGCTGGCCGATGAGCCGACCGGCAACCTCGACGAGAGCACCAGGGACGAGATCATCGGCCTGCTCGAGAAGCTGTGGCGCGAGTACGGGCTCACCCTGATCCTGGTCACCCACGACAGCACCGTGGCGAGCCGGGCGCAGCGGATCGGCCTGATGCGGGACGGCCGCCTGGAGATCAAGCAGGACACCGAGCACGCGGCCAGCTGACCCCCGGGACCGCCGTGGCCGGCCCGACCCCCGCTCCGGACCGGCCACGGCCACCCGGGCCCGTGCTCACACGGTGGGCGGCGTGGCCGGGGTGTAGCCCCGCGGGAACTGCTGCTCGCACCAGACGATCTTGCCTGCCGCCGTCCGCCGGGCGCCCCAGCGCAGCGACAGCTGGCTGACGATCTGCAGGCCGCGCCCTGACTCGTCGTCCCTCGCCGCATACCGCATCCTCGGCAGCGCCGGTGAGGAGTCGGCGATCTCACAGGTCAGCGTCCGCTCGAGCAGGAGCCGGAGGGTGACCGGCCCGTGGGTGTACCGGATCGCGTTCGTCACCAGCTCGGACACGAGCAGCTGGGTGGTGGGCACCATACCGGCCAGGTCCCATTTCTCCAGCGGCTCGGCCACCAGCGCGCGGGCCTCGCCCGCCGAGGTGAGCTCCCCGGGCAGCACCCAGGTCGCCTGCTGGCTCCCGTCGATGCGGCTGAGCCGCGCCATCAGCAGCGCGATGTCGTCGCGCTGCTGGTCGGCGTAGGCGCCGTCGAGGATGGCCTTGCACAGGTCCTCCACCGGGCGCGCTGCCGACTCGGGGCCGAACAGCCCCCGCAGCCGGTTCAGGCCGTCGTCGATGTCGCGGTCCCGGCTCTCCACCAGCCCGTCGGTGTACAGGACGAACAGGCTGCCGTCCTCGATCTCGAAGGTCCGGCTGCGGATGATTCCCTCGCCCACCCCGAGCGGCGGCGCCGGCGACACGTCCAGGAACTCGCTGGTGCCGTCGGGCCGTACCAGCAGCGGGGGCAGGTGGCCGGCCGAGGCGACCTCGCAGGTGCCCTGCACCGCGTCGTAGACGGCGTAGACGCAGGTCGCGAAGTGGGGTTCGAGCACGCCCAGCATCCGCATGAGGTCGTTGAGCTGCTGCAGCGATTCGGTGGGAGACAGCTCCAGCATCGCCAGCGTCTGGATCGCCGTGCGGAGCCGGCCCATGGTGACGGCCGCCCGGACCCCGTGCCCGGCCACGTCGCCGACCACCAGCGCCACCCGGGCCCCGGGCAGGCTGATCGACTCGTACCAGTCGCCGCCCACCTCGATCAGCTGGCTGCCGGGCAGGTAGCGGTGCCTGACCTCGACCGAGCAGGGCGCGGACAGCCCGGTCGGCAGCATGCTCCGCTGGAGGGTGAGCGCGGTGGCGCGCTCCCGGCTGTACCGGCGGGCGTTGTCGAGGTAGATCGCCGCCCGGGAGGCGAACTCCATCCCGATCTCGGTGTCGTAGGCGTCGAAGGGGCGGAAGCCCGCCCGGCGGGTGCAGACGATGAAGCCGAGCAGCACCTCGCGCGCCTGCAGGGGCAGCACCAGCATCGAGGTGCCCGCGATCAGCTTGGCGACGGGCCGCCGCCGCCAGGACCTGGCTATCTTCTGCGCATCTTTGTTCTCGACGTTGGTCGTCCGCACCGGCTTGCCGGTGTCCAGGCACTCGGTGTACGGCGTTCCCGGCGGGTACCGCAGGACCTCCCCGGTGGGGAACGCCGCGTCCAGCCGCGGGTCGTCGTCATCGCTCGCGATGGCGAGCCGCCGCATCAGGTGCGACCCGTCCACCCGGTGGCTGGGGGACTCGTCGGCCGCCACCATGCTCTCCAGCATCAGCAGGCCGGCCGAGTTGCAGAAATGCGGCACCACGATGTTGATCAGGCCGCTGGCCATCTGGTCGAGGTCGAGGGTGGCGCCGATCTGGCGGAAGGTGTCATCGAGCAGCGCGTGCCGCATCAGCGCGGGATCGAGGAACTGCTCGTCGGCGGGCGGCGGCATGCGCATGATCACCAGTGCGCCGATCACGTCGTCGCTCCCGCGCATCGGCTGGACGGACACCACGGCGTCGACCGGGTCGGAGCGCCGGGTGCGGAGCGTGAGCACCGCGGTGGCCTCCCGGCCGCTGCGGGCGGCGTCGAGCAGCCCCGGCAGCGGCGAGCCGGGCGCCTCCGGCGTGGTGACCAGGTCGCTCAGGTGGGCACCGATCAGGGCCTCGCCGGGAGGGGCGAGGATCTCCAGCGAACTCCGGTCATGCTGATTGATCCGCCCAGACTGATCCATCCCGATTATCAGGGTCTGCGCGGAGGTGTGGGAAAGCAGAGCAGTGATCTGTGAACGATACCCGATTTCGCCCAGGTGGCTCCGGGTGACGGCGGGAGCACAAATCCGCCGTGAGCAGGTGCGCCGGGCGATGGCACACTGGTGCCGCCCGGGCTGACGGGGCGGGAAGGCGGTTGGGCGCATGCGGCAGCGTTCCGGGGTCACCAGGGCCCCCGCATCTCCCAGCCCTCCCCGGGTGACCGTGGTGGGCAGCCTCAACACCGACATCTCACTGGCGGTGCCGCATCTGCCCGGGCCGGGCGAGACGGTCCTGTCGGCGGCGGGCGCGGTCATCGGCGGCGGCGGCAAGGGGGCCAACCAGGCGGTGGCCGCGGCCCGGCTGGGCGCGGCGGTGCGGATGGTCGGCTGCTGCGGTGACGACGAGTTCGGGGCGCGGCTGCGGGCCGGGCTGGCGGCCGAGGGGGTCGATGCCAGCGGGATCCGGGTGGTCGCCGGTGCCGCCTCCGGGGTGGCCCTGATCACCGTGGACGCCGCGGGTGAGAACTCGATCGCGGTGGCGGCGGGCGCGAACGGCCTGGCCGGGCCGGACGAGGTGGCGGCGGCGTTCGCGGCCCCGTGCCGGGCGCTGGTGGCCTCGGCCGAGATCCCGGCCGGGGTGCTCGCGGGAGTGCTGGGCCGGGCCCGCGAGGCCGGCACCACGTGCGTGCTGAACCTGGCTCCGGCGCCCGCCGGGGCGGCCGGCCTGCTCGCGGGCGGCGTGGACTGGCTGGTGGTCAACGAGCAGGAGGCGGCGGCGGTGCTGGGCCGGCCGGTGACGGTGGAGGGCGGGCCGGCCGGCGCACCGGCGGCCGCGTCGGCGCTGGCGCGGATGGGCGCCCGGCACGCGGTGGTCACCCTGGGCGCGGCCGGGGCCGTGCTCGCCCATGCACCGGACGCAACCGGTGCCGCCCGGACGGTGACCGTGCCCGGGTTCAGCGTGGCGAGCGTGGACAGCGTCGGCGCCGGCGACGCGTTCGTGGCGGCGCTGGCCGTCGCGCTGGCGGCCGGGGTGGGGCCGGCGGACTCGGTGCGGGCCGCGTGCGCGGCCGGGGCGGCCGCGACCACCCGCCGCGGCGCACAGGCCGCCCTGCCGCGCCCGGCCGACGTGCTGGCCGCGACCGGGGCGCCCTGGCCGGTGGCGGGCCCGTGAGTGCCGCCCGCCGCCGCGGCCGCGAAGGCGCCGCCGGGGGCCCGGCCGCCGACCGGGCTACCGATCCTGGCACCGGGCCCGCAGCGGCGCGTAGATGATCACCGATGAATCCTGGAACACGGGCCGGTACTGGCGGGAGGCGGTGCTGAAACCGGCGAGATCGGCCTGCTGGCCGAACTTGTACAGCACGACGTAACGGACGTCGTCGCGCTCCACGATGCCAGCCGACTTGCAGCTGGCCGGCTGCGATAGCACCTGCGCGGAGTCGAGCAGAGGCTGCCGGCCGGCCGGGGGCAGCGACCGCGGCTGCCTCAGCCGGCGGGGGAAATACGACTGCAGGCCGGTGTAACCGCCCATGGCGAGCACGGCCCGGTTGGTGATGCCGTGGTTCATGCCCGGCGTCGAGATGATCGTGCCGCCCGTGTTGTGCTGGCGCAGCCATGCGCCTGCGCTGGCGACCGCGTGGCTGAGCACGTTGCCGCGTGCGTTGCTGTCGGTCAGCAGGTTGTCGGCCGCGGGCAGCCCAGCCAGGACGATCAGCAGGCTGGCGGCGGCCAGCGCCGCCGCCGCCGTCAGGGCTCGCCGCGTCGCCTGGAGCGCGATAACCGACTGCATGATGATGCCGGCGCCGAGCGCGCCGGTGATGCACAGGGGGGCGCCCAGGTCGCGCTCGAATCGCTGCGGGAAGCCGTCGAGCGCGGTCCGGCTGCCCACATACATCACCGCGCACCATCCCAGCACCGTTATCGCCGCGAGCACCTGGGCCGGCGTGCGGAGGTACCTGATGCCAGCGGCCAGTGCGGCGGTCCCGAAGATCCCCAGCCAGACGATCGCGGGCCCGAGCTCGGTCAGCAGATGAGCGGCGGCGGGCACCGGCTGGGTGCCCAGGTCGCTGGTCACCGCGGCCGACGTGGCGGAGGATCCGGTCAAGATCTCGCCCAGGTTGTAGGTGTAGGCCGCGTAGCAGGCAGATAGCGCAGCGACCGCCACCAGCGTGAGCAGCAGCACCCGGGCGTCGTGCCGGCGGCCCCTGCGGAGCAGGTACGGCAGGCCGGTGACCGCGACCAGGGCCAGCAGCAGCGCCAGATACAGGCTGGCCACCGGATGGTAGAGCACCACCGACGCGCCGGTGACCGTCACCAGCACGGCCGACCGCAGGGAGGGCGACTCGTACAGCGTGATCAGCGTGGCAACGAGCATGACCATCAGGAAGTAGGCGGCGGTCAGGTCCGGATACCTGCCCTGGGTCAGGCCGGTGTACGACCCGGTCAGCACAAGGCCCATCAGCCCGGCCGCGGCCACCCCGTACGCCCAGCCCCAGAGCCGGGTGGCCAGCGCATAGGCGCTCAGCGCGGTGAGCACCAGCAGGGACGGCGCCAGCACGGGGAACAGCGCCAGGGGTGCCAGCCCGGAGAGCCGGCAGATGACCGCCGTGAGGGTGGAGAAGCCGGGCGGGTAGATCATGAATGTGCCGTACGAGCCGTGGGAGAGCATCTGCTCGGCCATCACGGCGTAGGAGAACTGGTCACCGCCGCGCACGTAGGGCCAGTCGAAACGGATCACCGCGGTGTACGCGCGGACAGCGACCAGGCCCAGCACCCCCGCGAGCACCAGCGCCCGCCATCCCGCCGGGACAGGCCGGGCCGGCCGGTCAGCTGCGCTCGCCGCGGCCTGGCCCGGGGTGCCCGTGGCTGGGCCGGGGGTGCCCGTGGCGGGCCCGGGGGTGCCCGTGGCGGGGCGGGGGGTGCCGGTGGCGGGGCCGGTGGCGTCCGTGGCGGGGCCGAGAGCCCGGGCCGCGAAGGCACCGGCGACGGCCAGCGCGCCCGCGACCGCGGCCAGCAGCAGGCGGGATGCGGGCACGTGCAGCAGTGCGGCCACCGCCGCGGCCAGGGCGGCCGTGGTCAGCACCAGCGTGCCGGTACCCCCCATCGGGGCCGGCCGTGGCAGCGCCGGGGTGTCCGGCCCCGGTGCCGCGCCCCGCGCGGCGAAGGCAAGCGCCCCGGAGCCGAAGACCAGGGCCACCGATGCCATGGCAATCCACAGCGTGATGCCCGGGCCGGCCAGCCTGGCCAGCGCCAGCGCAACCGCGGGCACGGAAGCCACCGAGAGCACCGTTGAGTAGGCCAGCCGCTCGGCCAGGCCTCCGGTGGGACGCAGCACGATGGCCCAGAAGTAGCCAGGCAGGATCCCTGCCGCCGCCGCGGCCAGCGCCGCGCGGGCCAAATCCAGAATCACTGGCTACCGCCGGGACAATGAAAGCGCCTGATCGGGGTTGAGACGCGACTCTAGCTCATGGCGCGGGAACGGTTGACCGTTTGGCGGGCGGGAGTTGACGGTCTGCCTGGACTGGCTTGACGGCCCGTAGGGCGGGGCTTGGCGGTCTGGCCGCGGTTCACAGCCGGATGGGCGGCCACAGGTTCTGCTGGGCGGCGATCGGGTCGCCGGGCCACTCGTGCATGGCATCCAGGTTGTCGTGCGCGGGGTACTTCGCCGCGGCCGGGCCGTCGGCGAAGCCGCGCAGCAGGTTGGCGGTCACCTGTTTGGTGAAGGCGGCCGTCCGCCGGTTCAGGCCGAAGTGGTGCACCCCGCCGAATGACGCCACCCAGCGCATCGTCCCGGCGTTGAACACCCCGGCCCCGCTGCGGTGCGTGTAGTAGGCCGAGTCCGCGTAGCTGTTGACGCCACGGCAGGTCAGCGGCGAGTGGGACAGGACCTGGATCGGCCGCTCGACCGGCGACCCGGGGTTCACCCGGTCGTACTCGACGCCCACCAGGCCGCGGAACCTGGTTCCCTTCGCCACCCCGGTGCCCGCGAGCATCCAGGCATCGGGCGTGGCGACCACGAAGTCGGCGTCGGTGGGGTTCGACTCATAGAGCGTGCCGGTCAGCGACGATTCCGGGTCCGGGTGCGGCGGCTCCCGCCAGTCGCTGGTGACCAGCGCGTTGTCCTTGCCGTACATGGGGTCCTGCAGGTAGCTCGTCTTGTAGCAGATGACCAGCCGCCGCTCGCCCAGCCTGGTGCTGGCCAGCCGGGTCCGGCGGAACATCGCGTTCGCCCCGAGGAAGGCCACGTTCACGCCCGTGTCGCGGGCCGCGGTGACGTGCGCCCGCTCCGGCGGCGACCAGTACTCGTCGTGGCCGAGGGAGAACAGCGCGCTGGCCCCGTCCAGCAGGTACGGGTCGGCGGCGATGTCCATGCTGGTGACGTACGCGAGCGGCAGGCCGAGGCGCTCGGCCAGCTCGATGAGCTTCCGCTCGTGGTACAGGAACATGAAGGCGCCACTGGCGTCGTAGGGCCGGTCCAGGCTGACCGCCAGCGAGCGGTTGTCGTAGTCGGTGATGCCGCCGGGGCCCTGGTAGAGGTCGTAGCCGCCCCAGGTGTTGTAGGCCTGCCAGGTCTCGGTCCCGTTCTTGATCACGATCTTGCCCGCGGTGGCGGCGGACCGGACGGTGACGGGGACGAACCGCTGCGCGCCCGACTCGGCGTCCAGCCGCAGCAGGTACGAGCCTTCCGGCCAGTCGTGCGTCGGCACGGTGAGGGACGGTTCCCAGTGGGTCTGCACCGTGTTGGTCGGCCTGCTCAGCACCGCCTTGCGCTGCCGGTGCCCGGGCACGGACGCCGACCGCCACACCAGCCGGGCCAGGTCGCCGCGGTACCAGCCCATCCGGAACGCACTCACCGTGAACGAGCGGGCGGTGGTGGACGCGTAGATGGTGACCGGCTCGCCGGGCAGCACACTGGCCTGGCCCGCGTACCCGAGCATCGCGTCGGGGCGGCCGAGATGCCTGATGTCCCAGTGGGGGTCGCCGGGGAGCTCGTTCTCGCTCACCCGCCGACTGGCCATCACCGGCCGCGGGGACCCGGCAGCCGCGGTGCGGC
>Ga0335077_10009526_pt1 | contig 12061 bp, 12 predicted proteins | sample Lox_Sample_31_FD_207151 | JGI IMG/M metagenome (GOLD analysis project Ga0335077, IMG submission 207151) | Soil microbial communities from Loxahatchee National Wildlife Refuge, Florida, United States - Lox_Sample_3.1 | ecosystem: Environmental > Terrestrial > Soil > Wetlands | place: USA...
GGGTCACCGGGCGCAAGCTCACGATCTGGCTTGGCGAGTGCCACGTCCATGCCGGCATCCGCCCCGAGGACATCGAGCGCTGGCAGCGCGACGCACCCGACGCAGAGCTCCTCGTCCATCCCGAGTGCGGCTGCGCCAGCCAGTGCATGGCGTTCGCCAACGGGCGGACGCACATCCTCTCGACGGAGGGGATGATCAACTTCGCGAAGGGCTCGCCGAAGAGCCGCTTCCTCGTCGCGACCGAGACCGGCATCCTCCACCGGCTGAACAAGGAGGCGCCGGGCAAGCGCTTCGAAGCCGTGTCCGAACGGGCGATCTGCAAGTACATGAAGATGATCACGCTCGAGAAGCTGCGCGACTCGCTCCGCGACTGGAAGCACGAGGTGGTGGTCGAGCCGGAGATCGCCGAGCGCGCCCGCGGCGCCATCGAGCGGATGGTCGCGATCGGCTAGCCCCCGGCGAGCCACTAGCCTATCGGGGCCATTGGGAGACGTAACGCTGACCCCTGCCGAGCGCGAGTTCCTGGCCGAGCCGAACGTCGGCACGGTGACGACGCTCCGCCCCGACGGATCCCCGCAGTCGACTGTGGTCTGGGTCGACGTGGACGACGAGGGCATCCTGTTCAACACCGCTGTCGGCCGCGCGAAGGAGCGCTACCTGCGCCGGGACCCACGCGTTTCGATGCTCGTGCTCGACCCGGAGGACGTGCACCGCTGGCTGGCCGTGAGCGGGACGGTGGAGCTCACGACCGAGGGCGCGAAGGAGCACATCGACCGGCTGCATCGGAAGTACCTCGGCGAGGGCACGTTCTCGCACGCCCAGGGCGAGCAGCGCATCACCGCACGCATCCACGCCGAGCGCATCGATTCGCACGGCCTGGGCCGCTGATGGCGCTGACGCTCTGCGACGTGGGCCCGCGCGACGGGCTCCAGAACGAGCGCGAGGTGCTGGAGCCGGCCGTGCGGGCGGATCTCGTCAACCGGCTCGCGGCCGCCGGCCTGCCCCGGGTCGAGGCGGTCAGCTTCGTGCGCGACGACCTCGTGCCGCAGATGGCTCGGGCCGAGGAGGTCGTCGCCGGGATCGAGCGGCGCGACGGCACGGACTATTCGGGGCTTGTTCTCAACGAGCAGGGCTACGAGCGCTTCGCCGCCGCGGGGCTCGACCGGGTCAACGCGACCCTCGGCGCGACCGAGGCGTTCAACCAGCGCAACGGGAACGCGTCGCTGGGCGAGGCGGTCGAGCGCGTCGAGCGGATCCTGGCCGCGGCCTCGGTGCCGGCGACGGTGACGATCAGCGTCGCGTTCGGCTGCCCGTTCGAGGGCCGCGTCGACCCGGGGCTCGTGGCTGATCTCGCCGCTCGCTTTGACGGCGCCGAGGTCGTCCTGGCCGACACGATCGGCGTCGCCGTGCCGCACGAGGTGCGCGAGCTCGTCACCCGCACGGGCGCCGTCGGGTTCCACGGGCACAACACGCGCAACACGGGCTACGCGAACGCGCTGGCGGCGCTCGAGGCCGGCGCCGAGCTGCTGGACGCCTCGGTCGGCGGGCTCGGAGGCTGCCCGTACGCGCCGCGGGCGACCGGCAACATCGCGACCGAGGACATCGCCTACCTGCTCGAGGGCGAGGGGATCGAGACGGGCGTCGACCTCGACGCGCTGATCGCGACCTCGACGTGGCTGGAAGGCGTGCTCGGGCGCCGGCTCGAAGGCCAGCTCTACCGCGCGGGGACCTGGCCGCAGGCCTGAGCAAACGCACCGACCGCGAGGTCGATCTCCGCGTCGCCGGTCTGCCAGTTCGAGACCGAGAGCCGGATCGCCTTGCGGCCGTCCCAGGTCGTGCCGCTCATCCAGACGCGGCCGTCCTCCTGCACGAGCCGGAGGATCTCGTCGGTGCGCTCGTCCGAGTCGAAGCGGAAGAGCACCTGGTTGAGCACGACCTCGTTCAGCAGCTCGACGCCGTCGAGCTCGGCGATCGCCTGGGCGAAGCGCGCGGCGCCGTCGCAGCAGCGCTCGACCAGCTCCTGCAGCCCGCGGCGCCCGAGCGACCGCAACGCCGCGTAGACGGCGAACCCTCGCGCCCGCCGCGAGAACTCCGGCACCCAGTCGACCTGGTCGCGGACGCGCCGCGCGCCCTCGTCCTGGATCAGGTACGAGGCCGCGATCGTCATCGCCGCGCGATGCGACTCCGGGTGCTTGCAGAGCACGATGCCCGAGTCGTAGGGCACGTTCAGCCACTTGTGCGCGTCGGTCGTCCACGAGTCGGCGCGCTCGAGGCCGGCGACGAGGTGGCGCAGCCGGGGCGAGACGGCGGCCCAGATCCCGAATGCGCCGTCGACGTGCAGCCAGGCGCCGGCCTGCTCGGCGAGGTCCACGATCTCCGGCAGCGGGTCGAACGCGCCGGTGTTCACCTCGCCCGCCTGCGCGCAGACGATCGTCGGTCCGTCGCCCAGCGCCTCCTGCAGCGCCTCCGGGACGAGCCGTCCCTGAGCGTCTGCGGCGACGACGGTGGGCGCGCCGAGCCCGAGGAGCCGCAGCGCGCGGTCGACGGTCACGTGCCCCTTCTCGCCGACCAGAACCTTGACGGGCGGCGCGCCCGTGAGGCCCTTCGCGCCGACGTCCCAGCCGGCCGCGTCGAGCACGTGCCACCGCGCCGCTGCGAGCCCGGTCACGTGGGCCATCTGCGTCCCCGTCACGAAGCCGATCGACGACTCGGCCGGCAGCCCGAGCAGCTCGACAAGCCACTCGCACGTGACCTGCTCGACCACCGAGGCCGACGGGCCGCCGACGTAGAGGCCGGCGTTCTGGTCCCAGGCGGTCGTGAGCCAGTCGGCGGCCAGCGCGGCCGGCAGCGCGCCGCCGATCACGAAGCCGAAGTAGCGGCCGCTGCCGATCGCAACGAGCCCGGGCTCCGCCGCGGCCGCCAGCTCCTCGACGACCTCGTCCGCCGCGACGGGCTCTTCCGGCAGGGGCCCGCCGAGCGCGTCCCGCAGCTCGTCGGGATCCACGCGCGGAAACACCGGCCGCTCGCCCAGGCTCTCGACGTAGCTCGCCGCGAGCTCGGCGGTCCGGCGTAGAAGCTCGGTCTGCTCGCTCATGCCTCGAGCGCGAACAGGCCCGCGTCGCGGCGGCCGAACATGATGTCCCGCTCGTGTTCGAAGCCGAGCTTGCGCGCCACGTTGGCCGACGCGTCGTTGCCGTGGATGATGAGCGCGATCAGCCGCTTCGCCTCGAGCTTGCCGAGGGCGTAGTCGCGTGCCGCGCCCGCCGCCTCGGTCGCGTAGCCGAGACCCCAGAACGGCCTGCCGATCGTGTAGCCGACCTCGAGCTCCGTCGGGCCGTCGGCGTCGGCGCGAGTCGTCCGCCAAGTCTTCGTGTTCCAGACGATCAGGCCCACACGCCCGATCACCGCCTCGTCGTCCTTGCGCACGGTGGTGAACAGCCCGAACCCGTCGGCTTCCCACGCTTCGATCATGCGTTGCACCGAGCGCGCCGTCTGTCTCGGCGTCAGCGTGCGCCCGTCGCCGAGGTATCGCATCACCTCAGGGTCGGCGTACATCGGCGCGAGCGCCTCGGCGTCCTCGGGGAGAGGCGGGCGCAACCACAGGCGCTCGGTCTCGAGCTGGATCACGAAGCTAGCCTAGTGCCGTGGTGAACCGCCTGGCGGACGAGAGCAGCCCGTACCTTCTGCAGCACGCCGACAATCCGGTCGACTGGCTGCCCTGGGGCGACCAGGCTCGCGCGCGCGCGCGTGAACAGGAAAAGCCGATCCTGCTCTCGATCGGCTACGCGGCCTGTCACTGGTGCCACGTGATGGCGCACGAGTCGTTCGAGGACGAGGAGACGGCGGCGCTGATGAACGAGCGCTTCGTCTGCGTCAAGGTCGACCGCGAGGAGCGCCCCGACGTCGATGGGATCTACATGGACGCGGTCGTGGCGATGACCGGTCACGGCGGGTGGCCGCTGACGGTCTTCCTGACCCCCGAAGGCGAGCCGTTCCTCGGCGGCACCTACTTCCCGCCCGAGCCGCGGCACGGGCTGCCGGCCTTCCGGCAGGTGCTCGTCTCCGTGTCGGACCTCTACCGTGAGCGGCGGGACGACGTAGCGCGGCGAGCCCAGGTGCTGGTCGAGGCGCTCCGGCAGGCGGCCGCGTCCGCGCCGTCGGGCGAGCCGCTGACCGAATCGCTCCTCTTCGACGCGGTGCGCCGGCTGGAGGAGCTCGCAGATCCGGAGTGGGGCGGCTTCGGCGCCGCGCCGAAGTTCCCGCCGGCCTCGGCCCTGGAGCTGCTCCTGCGTCGCGGAGAGGCGGAGCTCGCCGTCCGCACGCTCGACGCGATGGCGGCGGGCGGCATGTACGACCTGGTCGGCGGCGGCTTCCACCGCTACTCGGTGGACGACCGCTGGCTCGTGCCGCACTTCGAGAAGATGCTCTACGACAACGCGCTGCTCGTCCCCGCCTATCTGCACGGCTGGCTCGTCACCGGCGAGGCGCGATACCGCGAGGTGGCCGAGCAGACCGTCGAGTACGCGCTGCGCGACCTGCGGCTCCCTGACGGCGGCTTCGCGTCCTCGCAGGACGCCGACACCGACGGCGTCGAGGGCCTGACCTACACGTGGGCGCCGGGCGAGGGCGCGCCCGAGGAGCTGCTCGAGCCGTTCGAGGACGGGCGCTTCGTCCTCCGCGGCGAGCTGGACGAGGAGACACGCGCGCGGCTGCTCGAGATCCGCTCCCTCCGGCCGCAGCCGGGGCTCGACGACAAGGCGATCGCTTCCTGGAACGGGCTGATGCTCGCGGCGCTGGCCGAGGCGGGCCGGCGGCTCGACCGGGCCGACTGGATCGAGGAGGGCCGGGCGCTCGCCGGGTTCCTGCTCGGGCCGCTCTCCTCCCAAGGAAGCCTGCGCCGGAGCTGCCGCGCCGGCCGTTCGAGCGGCGCGGGGTTCCTCGACGACTACGCCAACGTCGCGCACGGTCTCTACGAGCTGCACGTCGCGACCGGCGAGCTGCGCTGGCTCGAGGAGTCGCGGCGGCTCGCGCTGCTCGCGGTCGAGCTCTTCGGCGACGACGAGCACGGAGGCTTCTTCCTGGCACCGGCAGGGGGCGAGCAGCTGGTCGCGCGCAGGAAGGAGCTGATCGACCACCCGGTCCCGTCCGGGAACTCGATGCTCGCCTACGTCCTGCTGCGGCTGGGGCGGATCTACGCCGACGACGAGCTGGAGCGGCGCGCAGTGGGCGTGCTCAGGCTCCTCGGCCCGAGCCTCGGCCGGGCGCCCACGGAGCTCGCCTGGGCGCTGAACGCGCTCGACCTCTACCTGTCGGCGCCGCGCGAGATCGCGATCGTTGGGCCGCCGTCCAGCGAGGTTGCCCGCGCGGCGCGGGAGCCGTTCGATCCGAACGCGGTCGTCGCCTTCGGGCCGGCCGAGGACGTCCCGCTGCTCGAAGGGAAAGGCCTCGTCGACGGCAAGCCGGCGGTCTACGTCTGCGAGCGCTTCGCGTGCCAGAAGCCGGCCACCGACCCGGCCGAGCTCGGCGCGCTCTCACCCTCCAAGTAACACAGTGTTACTAGGTCTTCCCGGCGGTCGGGACCAGCACCGCGGAAGCGACCAGGAGCATGGCCACCGGGAAGACGAGCAGTCCGATCGAGAAGCCGGTGACGACCGAGAACGCTGCTAGCACCACGGTGCAGGAGGTCGCAAGCTGTGCCGCACGCCGGCTTCCCGACGCGCAGCGCCGGTGCAGCCCCCAGAAGGCCAGCATCGCCACGAGCACGACCCCGGCAAGCAACTCGACAACCCACCAGCCGTTGACGGCGAACAGGGTCGAGCTCGACGAGGTGCAGACGCCGCCGGGGCCGCAGTCCTGGCCCTGATACGCCGGCGCCAGGAAGGCCGCCGCGACGAGCGTCAGGGCCCAGCCGACGGCGGCGGCAGCGAGCCCGAAGGCGAGCCATCCGCGTCGACCCGTGCGCTCCATGTGATCCCGGAGCTTAAGGTCCCCCGCCGTGGCCCTGCTTGCGGTCGAGGAGCTGACGCGGCGGTTCGAGGGGATCGTCGCAGTCGACGGCGTCTCGCTCGACGTGAACGAGGGCGAGATCGTCGGGCTGATAGGCCCGAACGGCGCCGGCAAGACGACCGTCTTCAACCTGATCACCCGCCTCTACCGGCCCGACAGCGGCGAGATCGCCTTCGACGGGCACAGCCTCCTGCGCACGCCGGCCCACGGGATCGTCCGCCGCGGGATCGCGCGCACCTTCCAGAACGTCGAGCTGTTCGGCTCGATGACGGTGCTCGAGCACGTGCTGATCGGCCGGCACGCTCGCCGGGGACGCCGCACGCGCGAGATCCTCGGCTACGTCGGCCTCGCCGCTCTCGCCCACCGGCAGGCGCGTGAGCTTCCGTACGGCGTGCAGAAGCGGGTCGAGCTCGCCCGCGCGCTCGCCTCGGGCCCGCGCCTCCTGCTGCTGGACGAGCCGGCCGGTGGGCTGAACCACGAGGAGGTCGAGCAGCTCGGCGTGCTGATCCGCCGCCTGCGCGAGGACTTCGAGCTGACGCTCCTCCTGGTCGAGCACCACATGCGCCTGGTGATGGGAATCGCCGACCGCGTTCACGTGCTCGACTTCGGCCGCCGAATAGCCAGCGGAACCCCGGCCGAGGTGCAGAACGACCCGGCGGTGATCGAGGCCTACCTCGGCCAGATCGAGGGTGAGAAGCCCGCGTGAGCAATTCCGTGTCACGGGCGTGGGAACGGACCGTGGATGCCTGAGGCCCTCCTCGAGCTCGAGGACGTCGAGGCCCGCTACGGTCAGGTGCGGGCCCTGCACGGCGTCTCGCTCGGGGTCGCCGAGGGCGAGGTGGTCGCCGTCCTCGGCGCGAACGGCGCCGGCAAGACGACCACGCTGCGGGCCGTCTCCGGGACGGTCAGGCGCAGCGGCGCGATTGCGTTCGCCGGCAAGAGCATCGCCAGGCGTTCGCCCGAGTTCGTCGCGCGGCTCGGAATCGCGCACGTGCCCGAGGGGCGCGGAACGCTCTCCGAGCTGACCGTCGCCGAGAACCTGCGCCTCGGCGCCTACACCCGCCGCGACCGGGCCGCCGTGCGGGAGGACGAGCGGCGCGTGCTGGATCACTTCCCGTGGCTCGAGGAGCGGCGCGACCAGCGGGCAGGCACGCTCAGCGGCGGCGAGCAGCAGATGCTCGCCCTCGCGCGAGCCCTGATGCTGCGGCCGCGCCTGGTGCTGCTGGACGAGCCCTCGCTCGGGCTCGCGCCGAAGGTCGTCGCCGAGATCTTCCGGATCGTCGGCGAGCTCAACGAGCGCGAGGGCCTGACCGTCCTCGTCGTCGAGCAGAACGCGAGCCTGGCGCTCAGCGCCTCCTCGCGCGCCTACGTGCTCGAGTCCGGCCGGGTCGCGCTCGAGGGCACGAGCGCCGAGCTTCGGCGCGACGAGTCGGTCCGACGCTCGTATCTCGGGTACTAGCCGTGCTCCTGGCCCTCGACTGGACCCAGCTCGCGCAGCAGACCGTGATCGGCCTCTCGTCGGGCGGCACCTGGGCGCTGCTGGCGCTCGCGATCGTCCTCATCTACCGCTCGACCGGCGTGATCAACTTCGCGCAGGGCGAGATGGCGATGTTCTCGGTCTTCATCGCCTGGTCGCTCGTGAACCACGGTCTCGCCTTCTGGGCCGCCTTCTTCCTCACGATCGCCATCTCGTTCGCGGGCGGCGTCGCAGTCGAGCGCGTTGTGATCCGCCCGGTCGAGGCAGCCCCGGTCCTGACGGTGGTGATCGTCACGCTCGGCCTGCTCTTCGTCGTCGACGGCGCGTCGAAGATCTTCTGGAGCCCGGAGAGGCGCACGATCCCGAACGCGTTCTCGACCAGGCCGATCGACGTGGCGGGGGTCGCGTTCTCGATCCAGGACCTCGGCAACATCGCGGTCTCGCTCGGCCTGGTCGTCCTGCTCTGGGGCCTGTTTCGCTACACGAAGCTCGGGCTCGCCCTGCGCGCCGCAGCGGGCAACCCCGACGAGAGCCGCCTGCTCGGGATCCGCGTCAGCTGGATGCTCGCGCTCGGCTGGGGCCTCGCCGCCGCGCTCGGCGCCGTCTCGGGGATGCTGACCGCGCCGGCCCTCGGCAGCTTCGACCAGAACCTGATGCAGCCCGTGCTCCTCTACGCGATCGCCGGGGCGGTCCTCGGCGGGATCGAGAGCCCGCTCGGCGCGGTCGTCGGCAGTCTCCTGCTCGGCGTCTTCGTCACCCTGATCGGCACCTACGTCGGCTGGGTCGGGACCACGCTTCGGCTGCCGGTGGCGCTGGCCGTGATCCTCGGCGTCCTGCTCATCCGGCCCACCGGGCTGTTCGGCCGGTCGGAGGCGAGACGCGTTTGATGCGCCGCGCGCTCGGGATCGGGCTCTGGGTCGCGATGGTCATCGCAGGGCTGGCCGTGTTCCTCCTCCTGCCGCACTTCGTGAGCGACTTCCACTCGCGCGACCTCGCGCAGGCCGGCGCCTTCTTCATCGCGATCATCGGGCTCAACCTGGTCACGGGCTACACGGGCCAGATCTCGCTCGGCCACGGCGCGCTGATGGCGATCGGCGGCTACACGACCGCGCTCCTCGTCGTCCACGAGCACTGGCGCGACGTGTGGACGATCCCGCTGGCGGGGATCGTCGCGGGGATCGTCGGCTTCGTCGTCGGCCTGCCCGCGCTGCGCCTCTCCGGCCTCTACCTGGCCCTCGCCACCTTCGCGCTCGCAGTCGCGCTGCCCGACCTGATCAAGAAGTTCTCCCACTTCACCGGCGGCACGGACGGGGAGAACTTCCTCGCCTCGGCGCCGAAGCAGGTGACCGGGCTCGGCGGGATCACCATCTTCGGCCACTCGATGACGCAGAACCACTTCCTCTACTACCTGACGTGGTCGATCGGGATCATCGGCTTCTTCCTCGCCTGGCTGCTGGTGCGCGGCCGCGCCGGCAGAACGTTCCGCTCGGTCCGCGACAGCGAGGTGGCCGCGGCCTCGAGTGGGGTCAACCTGGCCGCGACGAAGACGGTCGCCTTCGCCCTGAGCGGGGTCTACGCGGGGGTGGGCGGCGCGCTCTACGTCATCCAGAACGAGATCGTCGACCCGCTCAGCTTCACGGTCTCCGTCTCGATCCTGATCCTCGTCGGCGCCGTCGTCGGGGGGCTCGGCTCGCTGTGGGGGCTCGTGCTCGGCGCGCTCTTCGTGGAGTACCTGCCGACGATCTCGACGCACGTCTCGACCCGCCCGGGAGTCCCCGATTTCGTCTACGGCGCGGCGATCATCGTGGTGATGATCCTGCTCCCGACGGGCGCGGGAGGGCTGATTCAGCGGCTTGTCAGGCCGCTAACAAGCTGGTTGTACACTCGTCCATAGATCGGAATGGAGAGGGCCGTCTACCTGTTTGCAGGGCTTCTTGCCGCGCTTGCGCTCACGACGACCGCATCCGGCGCCGGTTCGAGCACCCCCGGGGTGACCTCGACCCAGATCGTGATCGGCGGGACGATCCCGCTCTCCGGGGTTGCCTCTGCCTACCAGACCGTCGGCAAGGGCGCGGCCGCGTACTTCCGTTACGTCAACGCCAAGGGCGGCGTTTACCACCGCAAGATCGTCTACCTGATCAAGGACGACCAGTACGACCCGAGCCAGACGATCAACGCGACGCGCGAGCTGGTCGAGCAGGACCACGTCTTCGCGATCTTCAACAGCCTCGGCACCGAGCAGAACCTGGCGACGCGCCCGTACCTGAACGCGATGGGAGTCCCGCAGCTCTTCGTGGCGAGCGGCGCGCTGACGTGGGGCAAGGACTACAAGCAGTGGCCCTGGACGATCGGCTACCAGCCCAACTACATCGCCGAGGGAACGATCTACGGACGCTACATCGCAAAGACGGCGCCGAAGTCGAGGATCGGCGTCCTCTACCAGAACGATGACTACGGCAACGAGCTCCTCACCGGGCTCAAGCGCGGGCTCGGCAAGAAGGGGAAGCTGATCGTCTCCAAGCAGAGCTACGACGCGACCGACTCCGACGTCCAGTCGCAGATCGCCAAGTTGAAGGCGGCCAAGACGAACACGATGATGCTGTTCGCGACGCCGCAGTTCGCGATTCAGGCCTACGTCTACGCGCGCAAGCTCGGCTGGCGGCCGAAGGTCTACGTCAACGCGGTCGCGAGCGCCTCGAACATCATGGGCATCGCCAGCAACGCGACCAGCAAGAAGCAGACAGAGGGGTCGATCTCGATCGTCTTCCTCAAGGACCCCACCGACCCGCGCTGGAAGAAGGACCCGGGGATCAAGCTCTACCGCTCGATCATGAAGAAGTACAACGGCGTGCACCCGAACGACGTCTACAACGTCTACGGGATGTCGGTTGCGCACAGCTTCGTCGAGGCGCTCAAGAAGGCGGGGAAGAACCCGACGCGGGCGAGCATCATGAAGGCGGTCACGCACCTGAACGTGCACAACGACCCGTTTCTGCTGCCGGGGATCGCAGTGCGCACCTCGTCGAGTGACCACTTCCCGCTCGACCAGGCGCGCCTCGAGCGCTTCCACAACGGCCGCTGGATCGCCTTCGGCGGCCTCTTTCGGGTTCGCTGAGAACCGGCCTGCCGTCGGCAACCCACATCGTGTGTTGGACGGCCACGCGAGCCGAAGCCGGCATCGCCTCTAGCAGGGTCAGGTAGCGAGCGCGGGCTCGCCGGCCGGGAGCCTCACCAGCTCCCTTCGCCTCACCGGCAGCAGGCTGATCACCGTCACCGTCAGCGCGACGCCGACCCACTGCGTCCAGCGCAGCGACGAGTCGAAGACGTAGATCCCGACCAGCGTCGTCGTGACCGGGAACGCCAGCTCGCCGAGTGACGCGAGCAATGCCGGCGTGCCTTGCAAGCCGAAGTAGTAGAGCCCGAGCGCGAACAAGCCGGTCACCAGCGCGAGCACCGCGATCCAGATGCTGTCGTGGAGGCCCGCGAAGGCTGGAGCGCCGACGATCGGAAGGGCGCAGGCGGCGGCGACCAGTCCGAAGGCAAAGCGAACGGTCATCACATGCTCGAAGCGCAGGCGCCGACTCAGGAAGCGGCCGAAGACGGTGCCCATCGCCCAGAGCGTGGCGGCCGCGAGCGTCTCCGCTACCGGGATCAGGCCGTGCACGTGAGGCTCGAGCGGGTGCGGGAGCGAGATCAACCAGACGCCGACCAGTCCGGCGAGCAGGAACCAGATGAAGCCGCGTCGCGGCTGCTCGCCGAGCACGAGCCAGGCGCCGACGACGACGACCAGCGGCTGTACCTGCTGCAGCACGACGACCGTGATGAAGTCGCCGTGGAAGAGCGCCTTCGTGAAGAGGATCGTGGCGATCGCCGACGCGCCCGCGCCGACCGCGATCCCCGCCCCGACATAGGCGGGGCCGGCTCGCCACAGCGCGACCATTGCAGGCACGAGCAGCGGTAGCGTCACCAGGACGAGCGCAACGTGCTCCCCGAAGACGATCGTGTAGGCGGAGGTCGAGTCCGCGAGCGGCTTCCGGATCAACCCGTCGAGGCCCCACATCGCGGCGGCGATGCTGACGAGGACGACTCCGGGGACCCTGCCGAGACGCTCCGCCATCGGGCTGAGCCTAGCCGAGCCGACCCGGCTCGCCGGTATGCTCGGCGGCCTTGGGTCGTTGGCTGATCCTGCTTGGGCTGGCGACCGCGGCACTGGTGGTGTCCCAGCGCCCCTCGGCCGTCGCCGGGCCGGGAGCGCCGCACGCGGGGATCCAGAAGATCCGCCACGTCGTGATGGTGATGCAGGAGAACCGCTCGTTCGACTCCTACTTCGGGACGTATCCCGGCGCCGACGGGATCCCGCGCAAGAACGGACACTTCACGGTCTGCGTGCCCGACGCCGTCCGCCATGTCTGCGCCCGGCCCTACCACGACCGCGCGAACCGGAACTACGGCGGCTCGCACGAGTACATCGACACCTTCCGCGACATCGACGGCGGCAAGATGGACGGCTTCATCCGCGAGGCGCGCCGCGGCGTGCGCAACGGCTGCAAGGCCCACCCGAAGGTGCCGCAGTGCTCG
>Ga0335077_10009527_pt1 | contig 12059 bp, 9 predicted proteins | sample Lox_Sample_31_FD_207151 | JGI IMG/M metagenome (GOLD analysis project Ga0335077, IMG submission 207151) | Soil microbial communities from Loxahatchee National Wildlife Refuge, Florida, United States - Lox_Sample_3.1 | ecosystem: Environmental > Terrestrial > Soil > Wetlands | place: USA: Florida...
CGAAACTACCTGCTGAGGCGCGCGCTGGTCCAGTGACCGTCAGTGGGAAATGTTATTTTTGAGGGCCAGAGAAGTCAACCTGTACGATGGGATTGGGACGAAAAGTCACATACCTTGCTCGTCCGTCGGAAGTTCGCCTCACTGAGGCCGCCAGACCCATAACCCCATTTGTGACAACGGGATACCTGCGAAAGCGGGCCTTAGATCCGTAGTGGAGCATAGTGCCAAGGGCATTCATGGTGGAACCGGCGTGCACCACGCGGCCAGCGCTTGGCACGAGCGCCGGCCTCTCGAGAGCGCTTAATTACTGAACTATAACCACGGCCGATTGCGTGTACAGGAACGGGGAGAGACGCGGCACAGCCTCCCCCTCCACGCAAATCGCACGCGATGCCCCGCCTCTCCGCCTACAGGGCGGCGCACACGGACTTCACTTCTGTATAGTGCTCGATCACTTCGTGTCCCATCTCTCGGCCCCACCCGGATTGTTTATATCCCCCGAACGGCATCGCCGGATCGAATACGTTGTAGCAATTGATCCACACAGTTCCGGCCTTCAGCCGATTCGCGGTGGCGTGCGCCTTCTTGATGTCGCGCGTCCACACCCCTGCGGCCAGGCCATAGACCGTGTCGTTCGCCTTCGTAATGATTTCGCTCGGATCAGCGAATGGAATCGCGGTGACCACGGGCCCGAAGATTTCCTCGCGGACCACTTTCATGTTTTCGCTGGTGTTGACGAGCACGGTGGGCTTAACAAAATAGCCGCGATCCCCTTCGCGCTTCCCTCCCGTCACCGCCTTGGCGCCTTCCTTGTAACCCGCTTCCAGGTAGTTGCAAACCCGGTTCAACTGCTCCTCGGAAACGAGCGGGCCCATGTCGCATTCCGGATCAAATCCCGGCCGGACGCGGATCTTCCCCGCGGCCTGCGAGACGCCGTCCACCACCTTCTCGAACGACTTCTTCTCCACGTAGAGCCGCGATCCCGCGCAGCAGCACTGGCCGTGATTGAAGAAGATCGCGCTCGCCGCCTGCGGGATGGCGCTCTCCAGATCGGCATCGTCATAGACCACATTCGGCGATTTGCCCCCGAGCTCCAGCGATACCTTCTTGAGGTTCCCGGCCGATGCCTGGATGATCAGCTTGCCCACTTCCGTCGAACCGGTAAAAGCGATCTTGTCCACATCGGGATGCGCGGCCAGCGCGGCCCCGGCGGTCTCGCCGTAGCCGGGGACGATGTTCACTACCCCGTCGGGAAACCCCGCTTCCTGAATCAGCTCTCCCAGCCGCAGCGCGGAGAGCGGCGTCTGTTCGGCGGGCTTCAGCACGGAGGTGCACCCCGCCGCCAGTGATGGTCCCAGCTTCCACGCCGCCATCAGCAGCGGGAAATTCCAGGGAATAATCTGCCCTACCACCCCGATTGGTTCGCGAACCGTGTACGCGAGGTATTTGTTCGCCGGAGCGAGGATTAGAGGAATCGTATTGCCCTCGATCTTCGTGGCCCATCCGGCGTAATACCGGAAATGCTCGATGGTAAGCGGGAGATCAGCTACGCGCGCGATCGCCAGCGGCTTGCCGTTGTCCAGCGATTCGAGCTGCGCGAATTCCTCGAGATGCTTCTCAATCAGGTCGGCGAGCTTCCAGATCAGCTTGCCGCGAACGGCGGGGGGCATTTTCGCCCAGGGGCCGGATTCGAAGGCGGCCCGCGCGGCCTTCACCGCCCGGTCGATGTCTTCCCGGTCGCCCGCGGCTACCTGCGCGAGCACTTCGCCGGTGGCGGGATTGTAAGAGGCAAATGTTTTTCCGGACGCCGCGTCGGACCACTTGCCGTTAATAAGCATTTTCTTTTTCTGCGCCACAAAGGTGGAAACGTTCGGATCGATGGAGGGTGCAGTCGCTACAGTTGCCATGGTGTGCTCCTTTATTCTCTTGAAGCGAATTGCCGACGCTCGGAATTCATCTGAAGAAACCCAACCAGAATGCGAAGCGGCAGACGGCCTGCCCGGATCTCTTCCCCGCGCCCAAGCCGTCGCGTGCGCGAGGTTCCGTAAGAGACGTTACACTTCACGGCCCGAAAGTGCAACAGGCCCCTCACGGCGCCGGCAGCGCCTCTTCCCGCGCCCTCCGCAGCGATTAGGTGACCGCCCTGCCGTGGCGGCCCTGCGCGCTCGGATGTTGGCGCGGGAACAGCGAGATTTCTGAGACCGCGCGGCGAATATCGCCACTCATAGGATCCGGCAGAGAATTTGCGCCGAGTACACCGGATCGTTGATATCGGACACCTGGTTTCCTCCGGGGACTTCGTTCACATATTTATTCTCGACTCTCATCTTCCCGCCGGCCCTCTGCAGGAACCATTCATACTCGATGTCCAGGTGTCCGATATCCAGAGCCTGATATCCGGATTTGTGCAAGTCGTAAGCCAGCACTGTGGCACATGGGCCCAGCGCGAGCAGAATCAGTTTCTCCGGCGGCTGCTTTCGCACCTCGGACAGAATTTCACCGTACCGCGAGAAGGCATTTTCGGCGGGTGCTAGGATACGGGACAGCGATCGGGATTGCTCGAACAAATCATTTCCCAAGCCCATTCGTGTTTTTTCGCCTTCCACCAGAACCACGTCTCGCTCCCGCCAGATGTCCTTGATCCGGCGAAACCAGGAGGCGCTCTGGGATTTGTCTGCCCACACGTAGTAGCACCGCGTGACGAAAGTGTTGTAATAGACCCTGCGCCTGTCGAGCAGCCGGTACCAGTCGATGCGATGCGTGCGCAAGTGCGCTCGCCAATACGCCTGCGTCTCTGCCCTGTATTTTTCCAGCCCTGCGAACACATCAGGAAGACAAGTCAGCAGCCCTCGTTCCTCTGTGCGGAGAATCTCGCGCAGCCGCTGCGCCAGCTCCGGGGCGTAGGCCTGAAAGCCGGTGCTCCCTCCGATCATCACCAGCAGTTCCCCGTCGCCAAATCGTGCCATCGAACAACCATGCTCCGTCGCCTGCGCAATGGTTTCTTCGACGGACAAAACGGTGGGCGGAGTAAGCGTCTTCTCGATTACCGGATTGGCGGCTTTTCGGACGATTCCGGTCACGAACCTGCGACATTTGCCGAATGGATCCGAGATCATTCTGATGCCCGGTCAGTTGACCGCCGAACATCATACCAATCCCAAGCGAGCCAGGAATCACTTCTCTCCCGCTTCGGATGAAAAGGTCTTCATCCTCGCGCCAATCGCAGCCGGCGCAGGACCGGCCTCAGAAGGCTTCCGGCCGCGGGTGGCCACGTGAGCACCGCACGGCAGCAGGCTCCTATGCTCTCAGCACGCCTCCCCTGCGCCCAATTCAGGCGGGCAACCAGCAGCCGAAGTTCAGCGATCTGCCGCGGAGCCACAAAACGCAGGTCAGTGCGCAGGTACTCCCGCGCCACTTGTAGAGCAACCGCATACTCGCCCGCCAGGAACATGTTGCGGATCCAGGCCTCGCAATCCGATGCCAGCTCCCGGTGCAACCGCGAATCATCTACGGACAATTTCGCCAGAAGATCGGCCGTGATCTCGACGGCGGAATCCAGGGGGTCCGCTTCCGCTTTCTTTCGTCGGGCCGCGGATGCCTGCGCGGCCAGTTTGCAGACAGTCTGTTGCAACCGGCCGGCCACAGACACCTGATGCGGATGGACTCTGTACCGCAACACCACTTCCCGCAGGTTGGCGCACTCGAAACGCTCCGCGACCCTGAAGAACATGTCGTAGTCATGCGCCGCCCGAAACACCTTCCGGTAACCGCCTACCGCGCGAAACACCGCTGTCCTGATCAAGACGGTGGAATGGCGAATCGCACATCGCTGGGGCAGTTCGGCCTCGATTTCCTGGTGCTCGGTCGGCTCGGCAAGCACGAACAGCACCCGCCCCGATGCGTCCACCCACTCCGCTTGGCCCCCCACCAGTCCGACCTGCGGATGGCTTTCCATAAATTCGACTTCACGCTGTAAGCGGTCTGGCAGCGACACGTCGTCGGCATCCATTACGGCAATGTACTGTCCCCGGGCCATCGCGCACGCCGCGTTCCGTGCTTCGGGAAGGGTGCATTTCGGAATCTCACTGTACTGGATGCGCCCATCTCTGCTCGCATATCCTGCGGCAATGGCCCTGGACCGGTCCGTCGAGCCGAAATCCACAATGATGAATTCCAGTTCTCGGTAGCTTTGCCCGAGAATGCTCTCAATCGCCTCGGCGAGAAAACGGTCGACGTCGCAGATTGCCATGGCCACCGAAACCAGGGGCTCGCTCATCGCTTCGTCGGAACTCTCCGCAGCATTCTCCCCAAAAACCGTATCGGTGAAATATTACACTCTGGCGCCTGCCGGATGTGAGGGGATGGGCCAGGCGCCTGTTGGCTCTCCAGAACTGCTCGCTGCGCACGGGCCGCCATCAGAGACCCGGGCCCGCGCCGCGTGAAAGATTCCCTGCCCTTCCGGTTTTGCCTTCCCCGCGCGGTGACCATCTGGCACCTGCCACGGTGAATTCTATTGAAATCAAGCGCGGATAGAATTGGACTGAGAGCAATCCTTCGAGTACGCAAATCCGCCGCGAAGGGAGGATTCGAGTGGACCACGGATTTCGGCGGGTGCGTCGATGTGCGGGGAAATTGCTGGGACCATGAAAATTTCGATCATCCTGTGCACCCTCGACCGCTGCCGGCTCCTTCCCGTCGCCCTCGAGACCATCGCCGCATCCGAGCTTCCGCCCTCCCTGCCCTGGGAAGTCGTGGTCGTCGACAATAACTCCCGGGACGGGACGCGCGCGGTGGCCGAGGAGTTCTGTCGCCGTCATCCCGGCCGTTTCCGGTATGTCTTCGAAGGCCAGCCCGGAAAGTCCTTCGCGCTCAATGCCGGAATTCGCGAATCCCGTGGGGAAATTCTCGTATTTGTGGATGACGACGTGAAAGTGGACCCTGCCTGGCTTCTCAATCTCACCGCCAATCTGATGGATGGTCAGTGGGCCGGAGCCGGCGGTCGCACGCTCCCCGCAGTCCCTTTCTCGCCGCCGGTGTGGATGTCGAAAGCTAACCCGATCCAATGGGGAGGCGTTTTAGGCGGCCTGTTCGATCTGGGAGATACTCCCTGCGAGCTGCGAATGGCTCCCTACGGCGCGAACATGGCGTTTCGCCGGGAAATGTTTCAGAAGCACGGTGGCTTCCGTGTGGATCTGGGCCCGCGTCCCGGTGACCTCATCCGCAATGAAGATACCGAGTTCGGCCGCAGGCTCCTGGCCGCGGGAGAACGGCTGCGGTATGAGCCGGGAGCCGTGGTCTACCATCCCATTGACGAAAAGCGCGCTCAAAAGAAGTACTACCTGGCTTGGTGGTTTGACTTTGGACGGGCAATGGCGCGTGAAGAATCTCATCTCCCTCGTTCTGGATGGACAGCCCGGCAGTACTGCGCGATACCCTCAATGCTCGTCGCCCGGCTGGTTGTGCGCACCTTCCGCTGGCTGAAAAACACGAAGCCCCATGGAAGATTCTTCTACAAGTGCCGCGTATGGATGACCATGGGGCAGATCTGGGAAATCTGGAGCAAGTGAATCCACCGGACACGCCGCGTGGGAACGCCGTGAGACCAGGGTGCAGAGCGCTCAAGAGCGCTTGCGAACGATCTCAACCGAGCACCGCGCATGATGCACCACGGCTTCTGAGACGCTTCCCAGCAGCGCGTGTTCAAATCCCTTGCGCCCGTGGGAACCCAGCACAATCTGATCGGCATCCCAGCTCTCGGCCAGCTCCAGGATGCGCTTCTTGGGATCGCCCTCCGAAATGCCTGTGGTGACCTGGAAGCCGGCGGACTTCAACCGGTCCGCCGCGCGACGTAGCAGCTGTTCGGCCTGCTTCAGCCGCTCGCGACGCAGCTGTTCGATTTCGGGGAGATACTCCTTGGCGGCCTCTTCGCTCGTGAAATAATTCAACAGGTCCAGCACTGTGATCACGCGGACCTCGGCTCTATCGGGACGGAAGCGCTCGATCACTGCCTCCAGCGCCTCCTGGGAATACTTCGAATCGTCCATGGCGAGCAGGATTTTCATCGCGCGTCTGTCCGGCGCAGGCTCCCGCCCGCCCCGGAACGTCATGAGCCGTGCACGCAATCTGCGCGGCTAGAAGAGAATCAGCGGTTTGAGGATGCCATCCTCTTTGGTCTCCATCAAGCGAAATGCCTGAGGCAAGTCGGCGAACTGGAACTGATGCGTTGTGAGTGGCGTCGGATCCACCCGGCCGGACTCCAGCAGGCGCAGCAGGCGCTCCATGCGCTCCCGGCCGCCCGGGCACAGGCCCGTGCGGATGGTCTTGTCGCCCATCCCGACACCCCAGGCCAGCCGGGGGATTTTCAGATAGTCCCCATGTCCGTGATAGCCCACGTTGGAAATCGTTCCCCCCGGACGCGTGGCCTTGATGCACGCTTCAAACGTAGCTTCCGAGCCGAGCGCTTCAATCGCGGAGTCAACCCCTTGTCCGCCCGTCAGCTCGAGAATGGCCTGCACGGGATCCTTCTCGCGAAAATCGATCACCACGTCCGCGCCGAAATGCCGGGCCAGCTCTTTGCGTTTCGCCACGGTCTCGACGGCGATCACCAGGCCTGCGCCCAGCAGCCGCGCGCCCACCGTGGCCATCAGCCCCACCGGCCCCTGCGCGAAAATGGCCACGCTCCCGCCCAGCGGAATATTCGCATGCTCCGCCCCGAGGAAGCCGGTGGACATCATGTCGCACGTGTAGACAGCCTTCTCATCGGAAACCGAGCGCGGAATGGGCGCCAGATTCGCTTCCGCGTCGTTCACGTGAAAATACTCCGCGAACACGCCGTCCTTGATGTTGGCGAACTTCCAGCCGCCCAGCATGTCCGTGCACTGCGAGGTGAACCCGCGCAGGCAGTTGGTGCACTTGTAGCAAGGCGTGATGGCGTTGACCGCCACGCGGTCTCCCTCCTTCACGCCCTTCACTTCCCTTCCCAGCTTGTACACCACGCCCACGCCCTCGTGGCCGAGCGTCAGGTCTGCGCGGTCCCCAATCGCGCCCGCCACCGTGTGCGAGTCGGACGTACAGATCAGCGCGCGCGTGGTCTTGATAATGGCCCCGTTCGGGCCGGGATCCTGCGGCACGGGTTTATCCACAAAGCCGACCTTGCCGATGCCGCGCATCACGAAGGCCTTCATCGTCGCGGCCGTGATCTTCCGCGATTCCGGAATTTGCAATGTCGATGCACTCATCTTCGCCTCCACAATCCATGATGTGACGGCGCGAGGGCGCGCGACGTGACCGGTATCACCGGGCGAGGTGATGGGCCCCGCGGAGCGCGCCTCCCGGGCGCGCTCCGCGGGCGCTCAACGAGACGGACCGCTACTCTGGCGAGATCACCACAAACAGAGTGGACCCGCCGCGATTAATGAGCAGAAGAACCGGTTGCTTGGAGGAAGCGGCCATCGCACTGCTGTATTCCGCAACGTTGTGAACGGGCTTGTGGTTGACCTCCTGGATGATGTCTCCCTGCCGGAGACCCGCAGACGCCGCGGGACTCGAAGGCTCCACTTGCGTGATCACCACTCCCGTGGTCGTTGCGGGAACATTGAGCTGCCGGGCGATAGACGGCGTGAGATTCTGGACCTGCACGCCCTGGAGGCCGGCGCTCTGACTGCCGCCTCCGGATTCGGCGCCTGCGCCCGCAGGGCCCTCCGCAGGGTATTCACCGAGAGTCACGGAAAATTCGAGATCCTTGCCGTCGCGGAAGACTTTCAAGTGCGCCACGGCGCCCGGAGCTAGCTCCGAGATGTGCACGCTTAGATCGTCCGGGCCGTTCACGGACTCACCGTCGAGGGAAAGGATCACGTCTCCGCGCTGGAGGCCCGCCTTGGCCGCGGGTCCATCGGGTGTGACGTTGGCCACCAGCGCGCCGCCCCCATGGCTCAGACCGAATGCCTTGGCCATGTCAGGGCCCACGGACTGGATGTTCACTCCCAGATATCCGCGGACCACTTTTCCGTGCGCAACGATCTGTTCCATCACTCTGCGGGCCATGTTGATGGGAATCGCAAAGCCGATGCCTTCATTGCCGCCCCCATTTCCATTGGTGAGGATCGCCGTGTTGATGCCGATCAAATCCCCCCGCGCGTCGATCAGCGCCCCTCCGGAATTGCCCGGATTGATGGCCGCGTCGGTCTGAATGAAGTCCTCGTAGTGTTCGATGGCCCCGCCCAGGCCGCGTCCGGTCGCGCTCACGATGCCCATCGTCGCGGTTTCTCCCACACCCAGGGGATCACCAATCGCAAACACGATGTCGCCCACCTTGAGTTTCGACGAATCCCCCAGCGTCAGCGTGGGCAGGCCGTGCGCCTGGATGCGCAGCACGGCGATATCCGTGCGCGGGTCTGTTCCGATGACCTTGGCGGTGTATTTCTGCTTGTCGGGTGTGAACACCTGGACGTCGGTCGCTCCTGCCACGACGTGGTTGTTCGTCACGATGTAACCCTCCGAGTTGACGATCACACCGGAGCCCAGCGCATATTCCTTTTCGGTTTGCGGCGCGGTGGGCCCCGAGTTCGGCGCGCCAAATTGATTTCCGAAGAACTGCCGGAAAAATGGATCATCGAAGATATTGGGCATGTCTGGCCGCTTCACCACTTTCGTGGACGAGATATTCACCACCGCGGCCAGCGCGGGATCCACCACCGAAGCAAACCCGTCCTTGAACTGCGCCAGACTGACCGGCGCCGGTGGGCTGACCGCGGTCTTGAACGAAACCGGCTGTAGATGGCCGCCTTCCTGACCCCCCGAATGAACCACCCGGGCGCCCAGAAACGCGCCTCCCAGCAGGACTACCAGAATAGAGGTCATCATCATCAACGGGCGACTGTTACGATTGCTGGTGCTCATTCTCTCTCTCCTTCGCTTGACGAAATGGATTCGGGAAATTGCGGAACCGGAATTGTCCGAGCCGTCATTTCGAGAATGCCTGCCGCAGGCTCAGGTAGTGGAGGACGTCGTCGCGGGATACCATGCCGACGATGTCGCCATTCAGAACCACGGGAAGTTGATTCACCCCGTCCCGCCCCATCTTCTCCAGCGCTTCCCAGGCTTCCGCTGTGGGCGGCACGGAAACGAGCTTTTCGGGAAGAATCATCACTTGGTGGACGGCCGTGCTGGGCCAGGCCGAACGCGGCACCGCCGTAATCGCGGAGAGCGTCACCAGCCCGGCATGGCCGTGGCCGTTCTGATCAACCACAAACGATCGCCGGCCCGCCCCGAGGATGTGGTGATCCACCAGATCCTGCAGGGTCGTCGCCGCGGGAACACCGTCCAGATCCCGCCGCATGATCTCCGAGACCTTGTGCCCGGCGAGGATGCTCTTGACCAGTTGCATCTGGATCTGGCTCTTCGCGGCGCTTTCCAGAAACCACCCGATGAAGGCGATCCAGATTCCGTTGAAAATGCTGCCGGAGAGCACCATCCACACGCCCGCGAAAATGAAAAAGTAGCCGAAGCCCTGTCCCGTAACCGCGGCGATTGTCGTGGCGCGTTGAAAACTATGGGTCACGCCCCAGAGAATTGCTCGGAATATGCGTCCCCCATCCAGCGGGAAGCCGGGTACCAGGTTGAAGATCGCCAGCACAAAGTTCAGCAGCGCCAGATATTTCGCCAGCGCCAGCAGCGGGGAGATTCCGGCGAACACCGTTGCCAGCTCGCCGAAAATCACCGCCAGGATCACGCTGACCGCCGGTCCGGCAATGGCGATCCAGAATTCGGAAAGAGCGCTTTCCGGTTCCTGGGCGATCTGCGCCACGCCCCCAAAGATGAACAGCGTGATGCGCGGCACCGGAATCCCGTAGTGCATCGCCACCACCGAGTGCCCCAGTTCGTGGAGCAGTACGCTTCCGAACAGCAGGGCCGCAGTAATCGCCCCCATCAGCCAGTACTGCGTCGTGCTCCAGTCGGCAAACTCCGTGGGGTAATAGCTGACGGCCAGCAGCCAGGTGAGCAATCCGAAAACGAGAAACCACGAGAAGTCCAGGTCTACTTCGATTCCAAAAATGCGGCCAAGAGAAAGGGTATGTTTGAACACGTTTCACCCCCGCCAGCGCCAAAAAGGCGATGGATTTGCGTGTTGCACCCCGTCTATCGACGTTAGTCCGACACGCCCCGGACTTGCAAGCCTACGCGGCGGTGTGCGCACGCACGATTTGAACCGAGCAGCGCGCATGGCGGGCCACTCCTTGGGGCACACTTCCCGTCAGGAAGCGCCCGATTCCCGTCCATCCGCGCGATCCGATCACGATCAAATCCGCCTCCCATTCCACCGATTTTTTGATGATTTGGGAGCGTGGATCGCCCCATGAAATCGATGTGGTCACCCGCAGGTTGTGCGAGCGCAGCTTCGTGGCGCATTTGTCCACCAGCGCCTCCGCCGGCTTCCGTTCCGCGGCGCGTCCGCGCCCGTTGGGCGGCGAGTAGATCGCCGCTTCGGGTATCATGTTGGTGGGAAAGTCGACGACGTGCAGGACGTGCACTTCTGAGTCTCCGGGGTGGGCCTGCGCGATTACCGCGTCTGCCGCAGCCTCCGATGAATCCGAACTGTCAATGGCCAGAAGAATTTTCATCATTGCCTCAGGACCTGAATCGTTACAAGACGCCGGGGCGCGGCGACGTCCGGAGGCTGCATCCTTGCCGGGCCGTCCGCCGTGGTGCGCCCCTGGCGCACAGCACGCGGATCCCGCCCGATTCAGCGGGTCATTTCGTCTCCAAGGTTATCCCTCCTGGAACCCGTTCGGGCAGAAGCGAACCCGCCCTCGTCGGCTGGCACCAAATGTCCGGCTGGCGGTAGACGCACTCTCACCTCTTTGGATGCAGCCCATCCGCAACTCCGTTGCCAAAAATCCCCCGGGCTGTGTTCTCCATTCCCCATCACCCTGCGCGCATTCCTGTGCTTGGTTCACGCGCTGACCGCGCGCGGCAGACTCGCTCCAACCGGATACACGTGCACGTCCCGTTGCGGGAAGGGAATGGAGATCTCCTCCCGTCGAAAACGGGCAAAGATGCGCTTCCGCAGTTCATGCTGCACCAGGTACTGGTCCACGTACGTGTTCACGCGGCAGATCAGCGTGAAGTCCAGCGAGGATTCCCCGAAGCCGGGAATAAAGCGCACGAACGGCCCCGGATCGGCCAGGAATCCCTCGATATTTCCTGCTGCACGTGTGGCCTCTTCCACCAGGATGCGCTCCACGCGCTCCGGGTCGCTGTCGTAGCTCACGCTGATGGGAATCAACAGCGACATTTGCGTCTCCGGCATGGAGAAATTCGTGACGATGGCCGCCGCCAGCTTCGAGTTCGGCACGATCACGATGTTGTTCGGCAGCGTGCGGATGCGCGTGGACCGCCACCCCATCTGCTCGATGTAGCCTTCGTGCTCTGCGTCGATTTTCACGTAGTCGCCCACGTGAATCGGATTGTCGAGCCGGAGGTAGAACCCCGCGAAAAAGTTGGATAGCGTGTCCTGCAGCGCCAGTGCGATGGCCACGCTCCCCACTCCCAGCGTGGTCCACACCGCGGTCAGCGAGATGCCCAGATTGTCCAGCACAATCATCACCGCGAATCCCGCAAAGATCACACGGGTCAGAAATCGCACGGGCTCGTGCACCGACTCGTGCGCCGAGGTTCTCGAGAACCAGTAATTCAGCAGCAGTTCCGCCATCTTCATGCCGTAATACAGCGCCACGCCCAGCACCGAGAGATAGAGAATGCGGTTCGATACGGCCATCAGCTTCCGCGGCAGCTCAAACAGATTGACCGATGCGGCCATCACCGCCAGCAGCAGTGCCGGCCGCAGCGCATGGTCGAGGATGTCGATCAGCGCGTCGTCAATCGTGGTCGCCGTGCGCTTCACGATCCGCCGGACCCAGCGAATCACCAGAAGGTAGACGGCGCACGCCGCGCACACGAACAGCGCGATCTCCCCCAGCGGCACCAGCCAGGGCGTGCGTGAGATGATTCTCTCGATGGTTTGTTCCACGGATTCCTCCTTCTTCGCTTTCGATGCCGCG
>Ga0335077_10009529_pt1 | contig 12058 bp, 13 predicted proteins | sample Lox_Sample_31_FD_207151 | JGI IMG/M metagenome (GOLD analysis project Ga0335077, IMG submission 207151) | Soil microbial communities from Loxahatchee National Wildlife Refuge, Florida, United States - Lox_Sample_3.1 | ecosystem: Environmental > Terrestrial > Soil > Wetlands | place: USA...
GGCGACCTGGCGAGACCCTTTGGCGGAGACGTCACCCCTCTAACATTCGTTGGAGCAGCCCAAATCACTGGCCACCTATCTTTGCAGCTGTTTTGCCGGACTCTGAGCGCAACCTATTGAGATTGAATGGGTTTTCGAGCGTATTCCGCACTTAACAGCGGGCAGTGCCGCAGGCTCCCGGTAGACAGCTAAGAATCAAAGAGTGGCTGCTTCAGCCGCCTTGAACTTTTCGAGCACACTATCCGGCAATTCCAAGAATGGAACTCGAAGGGGGGCGCATCGGATCAATCTCATCGATCTGGAACGGAAAGACTTTCTTGAGTATCGGAAATGGCTGCTCGATGTTGAGAAGAATTCGGCCCGAACAGCCGGCAACAAGCTGACTTCGACAATCCGTTCCGCAGCGCAGGTCCGGCGACAACGGATCGCTCAACTTTCCTGCGCATACCCTTAGGCATCGAAGCGCGCACACGTGCGTCGCCCAGCATAGCCTTCACATGCCGGCGGAAGCGATTGACATTCGTTTACCGGGGCATTCCGACAGCGGGAGTGAGGGATGCCGCACTGAAACTGGGTCGCGGCGGAGTGGGCTACTATCGCGCCTCCGAATTCGTGCACGTGGATGTGGGCCGCGTGCGCCGGTGGTAGTTCTTCGTCACCAGGGATAGGGATATCCCTTGGCCAGCTCTTTTTCGAGCGCGGTGTCGTGCCCGTAAATGTCATCGTAGAAGTGAACAAGTCCATCCTCCGTCACGATGGCAGTACCGTAGACAATGAAGACCGGGATCGGGTGCGCAAGCCTCACCTGCTGTGTCGTCTCGCCGTTCATTGCTGCCCGGACACGTTCCATGTTCCATCCGGGATTGGTACGAAGAACCCAGGCGGCGAGTTCGGCGGGGTGTTCCAGCCGGACGCATCCGTGGCTGAAGTCGCGGCGTGATTTGGCGAAGAATTCCGGCGCCGGCGTGTCGTGCATATAAACGTTATAGCTGTTGGGAAAGACAAACTTCACCAGCCCGAGGGCGTTCTTCGGGCCGGGCTTCTGCCTGATAGACAGTCTTCCGGCTCTCAGTTCGTCCATCACTTCGTTTGAAACTGAGCTCGATGCGACAACGGTCCCATTACTGTCGACTACTTCGAACTGCTTCTGCGCCAGATACTCAGGATCCCGAAGGATGTGGGGTATTAGTTCACCCCGGGTAATGGAGGGAGGTACTTCCCAGTATGGACGGAACACGACGTATTCCATGGTGTCGCTGAACACAGGTGTGCTGTGCCCGAGAGCTTTGCCCACGACGACCTTCATCGTCAACTGGATGTCGAGATCCTTATCGTGAGTCCGGAGAACGAACTCGGGTATATTCACAATGATCGGACCTTGTTCAAAGGAACTCGGCAGCCACCGCCATCTTTCAAGCACTAGCTGCATCTGCCGCACTCGTCGACTGAGTGGCACATTCAGATCTGCCACTGTTTGAGCGTCGATTAACCCGCTTGGATCGCGGCCAAGCCGGCGCTGAAAATTCTTGACAGCGTTTATCAAAACACCGTCATAAATGAAATTGTCCGCCGAGATTTTGGTATCCGGCGGTAGATCGCCGATCAGGTGGAGCAATCGAGCAACTCGCGGTATCCCGGCATAAACGTGACCTGGGACGACGGCTTGCTTTATCGCCGGAAGCTGCTCGCCATCATCTTCTTTCGCTAACTCAATATATCTTTGCAGGGCTTTGATTGTGCGCCGATAACCAGGATACCGCGGTTCCACCTCCGGCGCCGCGGTGGAGACATCTGGCGCATTGATGATGTGATCTCTCAGGAACCCAGCCAGGTCGTACTTTTTGGACTCACCATCAAGGAAGAAGGCGACACGCTTTGGGTTCACCTTTCCAATATGGAGATCCGAGATATACCTCATCGCGCAGACCGTAAGAGCCAGATCGAACTTCACGGCGTCCGATTCGTTTGGATGTTGCGCGATCGGCTTTAACGTTGCCAGCCGGTCCCGCCATCGTGGGCCGTCGTAGTCATCCGGGGAGAGCCCCTTCAGCTCCGATTGCAGCAGGACAGAGATCGTTTGTTGTGCCTGTGGCGTCGGTTCCTGTCCTCTGACCCAAGTTAGTGAATAACTGTTGAGTTCGTAGAAGTTGTCAACATACCCGCGATAGTCGCTGAAATCAGGCCAACGAAGCTCTGAAAACATACCCTGGGCGATGGTTGTGCGCAGCCACGTTTGCGCGTCAGAGCTTAACCCCTGTTTGCCAGCGGGAGCACTGCGGTACGCCGCAGACGTCGCCGGGCCGACCGCGAGTGAGCCGAATCCGGATCCGAACAAAAAGAGCAGAGTTATCGAAATGCGTTGAAACCGTGACCGTAAGGCTCGTGTGTAGTAAATCACTCGATTTCCGTAAAGTTTTCGAATCGACCTCTTGAGTATCACCCCAATCAGACCAGCAGATTGGCTGCCAATTAACTGACGTTGATAGAGCATTCAGAATCCTTACTGTGATTAGAACTTGGAGTCTGTGCCCTAATCCGGGCACACGTCTACGTCCAAGACAGAAAAGTAAACGGCATTGGCTTTTTTCCTTCGGCAAGCGAAGTGCTAGAAGCGAACCGGAATAACGCCCGTTCATAGGTATTGGCATAGCGATTGCGACGGTTAAGGGGTTGCGGGTATGTTTTTGCTGACGGCACAGCCCTCCGTTATCGGCCCGATGTGGTTCCGGGTGTGCCGCTTATGCTCTATGGCTCACAATATCCCGGCGGCAAGATTTTCAACAGCGCGGCGTTCGTCGCTGCACCATCCGGGGAGCAGGGAGATTTGCCGCGCAATGCGCTACGCGCCTTCGGAGCGTCCCAAGTAGACTTCGCCGTGCAGCGGCAATTCAAGCTCACCGAGAGGGTCGGCTTGCGCTTCCGCGCCGAGTTCTTCAACATCTTCAATCACCCGAACTTCGGACCGCCCACCAGTGACCTAACCAGTCCGCTGTTCGGCTACTCGACACAGACGCTGGCCCCCAGCCTCGGCTCCGGTGGGGCCAACGGCGGCCTCAATCCGCTCTACCAGATCGGCGGCCCGCGCTCAATCCAGTTGGCACTGAAGCTGCAGTTCTAAGTTGTAGCCACACATTTCTCTAGGAAGGGGAATAATGGGCGTGAATTGGAGCAAGGACATCGATCAGACCGTAGCCGCAGCGAAGGAGCAGTTTCGCCCCATCTTGCTGGATTTCAGCGCGGCTCCGGCGTGAGGGGCATGTGCTCGGCTGGATGCCGAGTCCTATGCCGATCAGAGGACTGCCGAATTCATTCACGAAAATTTCCTTCCCGCCGAAGCTCACATAAGGGAGCACCCGGCCTGGTTCCATCGCTTTGCTGCGGTCTCGACGCCCACGGTGCTCCTACTCGATAGTGAGGGCAAAGAGTCTGTGCGACTGGAGGGCTATCTCCCTAATAGCGATTTCAATGCTGCCCTGATGAGTGGCCTCGGTCGGATTGCCTTCGTGCGCAAGAAATACGAGGATGCGGAACGATGGTATGGCAATGTGATCACTCGCTTTGGCGATTCCCATTTTGCACCGGAAGCGATGTACTGGCGGGCTGTCGCGCAGTATAGTGCGAGCCATGATCATACTGTTCTAGGTAAGGTCGCCGAGGAACTGCAAAGCAAACATCCGTCCAGCGTGTGGGCGAGCAAGGCGATTCCGTGGCTGCATCAGATAACCGCAGCTTGAGCGACGCGCGGTTCATGAACTTGCCTGTATGCTGGGCTCGGACCGCATGTTGTCAGGCTACATAATCGGCGCGAGTGATATTCAGTCTCCGCATCTTGTTCTGCAGGGTAGTTCTTTTAAGCCCGAGTCGTTCTGCCGCTCCGCCATTGCCGGCTATTCTCCCCGACGCGCTGTTCAAGGCATCGAGGATCGCCTGCCTCTCGGCTTGCTCAAAGGTCGAGCTCGACGAAACCACAGCACGGCCGGCAGATCTCGTCAGCTCTGCTCGTGGCACGTTCAATTCGTCTCCCTGCGTGAGAATCACGCAGCGTTCAATGAAATTCTCGAGCTCGCGAATGTTTCCTGGCCAGTCGGCATTGACCAAAGCTTCCATCGCGGGTTTTGGCACAGACCGGATACGCTTCTGCATACGACGGGAAAGGCGCGACACGAAAAAATGGACCAGGAGCTGAATGTCTTCGCGCCTTTCCCGAAGCGGGGGAATTTCAATCGGAAAAACTCTGAGCCTATAAAACAGATCCTCGCGGAACTGATTATTGCGGATCATGCCTTCCAAATCCCGATGCGTGGCCGCAATCAAACGAATATCAACGCGGACGGTCTTGGTACTTCCGAGGCGTTCGAACTCCTGCTCCTGCAGGGCACGCAGCAGCTTCGGCTGCAAGTCCATCGTGATGTCTCCAATCTCATCGAGAAAAAGAGTCCCGTGATCCGCCAGCTCAAACCGGCCTCGCTTCTGCATGAGGGCACCCGTGAAAGCGCCCTTTTCGTGTCCGAATAATTCACTTTCCACGAGTCCAGAAGGAATTGCCGCGCAGTTTAGCCGGACAAATGTACGCTCACGGCGCGGGCTGAGGTTATGAATGGCTCGAGCAACCAGTTCCTTGCCAGTGCCGGTCTCGCCATGCAGTAACACTGTGGAGCCGGTGGGCGCGACGATCGCGACCTGGTCCAGAACCTTGCGGATTGCTGCGCTGTTGCCCACGATGTCTTCGAAGTTGTGTTCAGATTCAATTTCCGATTCAAGGTAAAGCCTCTGTTCTTCCAGATCGTCACGCGACGCGCGGAGCCGTCCGTAGGCCAGAGCATTCTCCAGTACCAAAGATATCTGAGTGCCGATTTGAGACAGCAGGTCCCGGTCCGCCTCGCTGAACGCATTCGCCCTACGACTGCACATGGTCAACAATCCCAAGAGGCCCTCGCCGCCCAGCAGCGGCACAAGGACGGCCGACTGGAGTGATTCAGCGCGAGACGCTTCGCGGAGGGCCGGAGGTATGTCGCTTTCAAATGGTAAGTAAAACTGCGGTGCGCGAAGCCGCGACCATTCGCTCCATAGCTTAGTGAGCTCGACGACAACGACCTTCTCCAGAAAGCCTTTTCCAGCCGGGAAATCGAGGAATTTACGTTCCAAACAATCTGTCTGCTTGTTAAAGAGCCACAATGACGTGAGATCGTTGCCCCAGCGTTTGCGCATCGACCCTGCCACCGCCTGAAACAATTCCTCCGCTTCAAGCTTACTGACAATATGATTGTTGATTTCCAGCAACAAGCTGAGGCGATCTCGCTGATTCACGACCTCTCGGTGATAACGTTCCACGGTATCCCTCGCCAGCGCGCACTCGAGCGCCACGGCAACGTGGGATGCCAGAGCACTAAGCATCTCGACGTCTTCGGGGGCAAATTGCTGCCCCGATAACTTTGGAGTCGACATAACTCCGTATTGTTTCTGGGAGGAGGACACCGGGAACACATAAGTGCTTCGTCCGGCACACTCGGCTGCAAAGGGAGCCAGATCAGGATGCTTCAACATTTCCTGTGCCAAGTCAGAAACGAAAATTGGCTTCTGTTCGTCCAGCGCTTGCGCCACTGCACCGATACGTAAAACTTTGGTGCCAATCTTGATGGCAGGTGCATCCGCGTCTCGATCGAACTCGAACGTATAAAGACCCTTTCCGTCATCGGTCAAGACGCAGAGTTCGGCTCCGTGCAACCTGGAAACGCTGGAAAGAACGCTACGTACGCTGTGCAGGACGGCTTTGACGGTCGGCTGCTCGGCCAAGGCACTGGAGGCCTCCAGTAAAGTTCGATATCGATCTTCGGCAATGGTCATGACGTGTTATGCTCTCCGCAATTCTCGGCTTACAGATGCGAGCAGCCGTCCTGGCGAAGGAACGCAATCTTTTGTCCGGACGATCTCGCTGCCCGAAATTCGGTTAAGATGCGACGCTACGTACTTGCAAAACCGGGACGTTAGCGGGTTTCGAGAAGCTGGAGACAAGCTCGCCGCATTACTGCCGCCGCGATTCTTGCGTCTTCGAGCATCTGCTAATCAAGTTCCCGGTGCAACAAAATCCGGAACATTCCCCAAAAGAACCTAGCTGGTTGGCGATTTGGCTCTACTTGATATTCCTTTCGCTCACTCGCCAGCAGGCGCCGGTACCGTAGAAAGCAGTTTGTTAATAGCGATCTCCATTGTCCGATCGATCTCAGACACGACTCCGGGCACATTTCTTTGAGACACCATTCCAGCCTCGAAAACAGCATTGCTCCAGACCGTTGCACCGCTTTTGACTCTAGTGATTTGCCCGGAGATTGCAACTTCCACCTTGACCCCGGCGTCGTAATCCACTTCCTCCAGCTTTTCCAATTTTCCACTGAAAATGAAGTCGTTATCTTGACGCCCGTTGTACATCGAGACCGTGGAATACTCACCACTGGCGCGTAGATGATCTATGACTGCTCCGGTCACAAGCGTACGCGGATCTGCCGCCCAGCGATGATATTGGTAGAAACCGATTTCCTCGTGCGTGGTTCGGTACACAATGGGTCCTTGCCGTAAATAACCCGGCGCTTGGAACTCTCGTACTGCGATTGAACTCCGAACGCCATCCGGGGCCGGCGGATCCGGTGGGGCCGGCAGATTGAGAGTGTAGTAGGTCGGATATCTTACCTTCCCACCACATCCGGTCAGGGCCGTGCCGATCGCCAACATCAATGCCAGCGCGTTTAGATGTTTCTTCATCATGATGCTCCTCTCCTGACCTATTTCGGAACCTGGCGGTCCTCGGGCTGTTTCACGCGAACCAGGCTCCAGGGGCGCTCCTTTAATGAGTTCGTAAACTGATTGAGGTTGTCCGTCGCCTCACGCAGATTCTCCATGGTGTCGTCGATCTTGTAATCGTTGGCTCGAACAATGACCTCCATCGACTGCAAAAGGCCTTTGGCCTGTTCTAAAGTGACCTGTAATTCAGCCAGGTCCTTTCGCATCGGATCGCGCACATCCGTCACCGTGCCATTCACATTTTGAATGGTGTCGTCCGCGTGCTCGCTAACTTTGGCCAGTTGGTCTGTGAGACGGTCAATCTTTGGGCGCTCGTCGGCGACCAAGCGGTCAATGTTGTCGAGAATGGCTTGAACCTTTTTCTGATTCCGTGGCCCGGTCATCGTGTGGAGGTTAGTAAGCAGATGATTCACGTTCCCGCTGATCTCGTTGAGTTCTCCCTGCGCCTGTGTGATCAGCGTATTCGCGCTGTCCGCAACCCCTGCCAGTTTTCCGGCGATCTCATCCAGGCTGGCGGCTTCTTGCGAGGCGATGGTTGACTCTGGAGGAAGACGCTTGGCATCAATGGTGCCGGTGGTGATCGACAAGGCCGCGCTGTTCATCACGCTGACGAAACCTAGTTTGGCTAGTGATTTCTCATTCAGCGGCGTATCTTTCTTAACTTCCAGAAGAATTTCGATTCGGGTTGGATTGGCAGCCCAGGGCCGCACAGCCGTAACCTTCCCGACATTGATCCCTCCATACAACACGGAAGCTCCGGGCTCAAGCCCACCGGCGTATCGCAAGTAAGTGCGATAGTGCACCGTGCCGCCACTGTACTGCGCATTCAACAGGTAGATGACAGTAAACGCGAGCAGCGCGAAACAGCTGAGCACAAATGCGCCGACCTTTGCTTCGGTGGTCATGGTTTTGCCTCCTGACATTGCACGTACCGTTCCAGATAGGAGGCCAATGCCGGCGTATGTACCGGGTTATCCGGCACACGGTTCAGAAACTGCCTCACGCGTGGATGCGGGTTTGCGCGTATTTGGTCTTTTGTGCCGACCGCGAGGAGGCTCCCATTGAATAGCATCGCGATCTGGTCGGCAATCCGGAAGGCGCTGGGCAACTCATGGGTGACCACAAGCGCCGTGATCTGAAAAGTCTCCTTAAGAAACAAAATGAGTTCGTCCAGTTCGGCCGCGACGATAGGGTCAAGCCCTGCCGAGGGCTCGTCCAGCACTAGGATTTCGGGATCCAATGCGAGAGCCCGTGCAACCGCGGCACGCTTCTTCATGCCTCCCGAAAGCTCCTGCGGATGCAATTTGCCGAAATTCGCCAGACCCACCACCGCCAACTTCATCCAAACGATCAGGTCAATGACTGAAGGAGCCAGTGCGGTGTGCTCCCGCAGGGTGAGAGCGACATTGTCTTCCAGCGACAGTGAATTGAACAAAGCGGCGCTTTGAAAGGCCACTCCAATCGAGCGCCGGACTTTCTTTAAATCCGCCTGAGAGCAGCGGGTGATGTCTGTGCCTTTGATCGAGATGCTGCCCGACTTCGGACGCTCGAGACCGAGAATGTGCCGTAACAGTGTGCTCTTGCCTGAACCGCTGCCCCCCAACAGAACCGTAATCTGACCTGGCTCAACATCGAGGTTCAAACCATCGAGCACACGCCGGCCATCGTATTCCACCACTAAATCGCGCACGGAAATTATGGACATTCAGTTTTTTCCCACGAAGTAAAAGATGGTGGTGAATATCGCATCGGCCACGATGACCAGGAACGTCGATCTCACCACTGCCATAGTTGTAGAGCGACCCACCCCCTCGGGACCGCCGCGCACGCGGAGTCCTTCCAGGCATCCCACGTGAGCGATAATCGTGGCGAACGCCACGCTCTTGACCACCCCGGCCAGCACATCCCGCAATGCCACCGAGGTCAGCACGTAACGGAAATAGAGCAGGAGGCTAAGGCGCGTGCTGAAGAACATGAATAGCCCCCCGGCGAGAATGCCGAACAGATTTGCGACGATACTGAGACACGGAACGGCCACCAGTGCCGCCAGATACTTTGGCGCTAATACGAACTCCACCGGTTCGAAGGCCATGACCTTGAGGGCATCGATCTCTTCGGTCACTTTCATGGTGCCGATCTCGGCTGCAAATGCCGACCCTGACCGTCCGCTGACCGCGATCGCCGTCAGCAGCGGACCAAGTTCGCGCGTGAAGCCGACTGCAACCAGATCGATGACGAAATGCAAAGCCCCGAATCGCCGCAGCTCAGATGCTCCTTGCATAGCCAGAATGAATCCGCTGCACATCGCCAGCAAGGCAACCATCGGCAACGCGTCAACCCCGATCTCAAGCATTTGCTGAACGGTTGCGTGCCAGCGATGCCGGTTTCCAATCAGAGGAAGAGCTCTGCGCATCCCGCGCAAGGTATCCCACAACTGAATATTCAGGCTTCCAACATAGTCGAGTTGACTGAGGGTCTCTCGGCCGGCAATGTCGAAAAGATTGGCCATCAGTCCGCCTCGCACCCAGATTGGCTAATCGTTCGAGTGCTCCCATTGAAGAGAGACAGAATGCCCGTAACCTCGAACAGGCGAAGTAACCGATCGTGTAAGCCCTGCAATCTCAGCTGGGTTCTACTGCTTCGCGCAATCCTCAACATTTCGATCAGAGTGGCAACACCGGAACTGTCGATATGGTTGACCGCCGATAAATCGATGTTCACTACGTCCGGATGTGGAGAGTGCAAGAGTGCCAGAAGCCGTTCCCGTAGGGCTGGTGAGGAATCGATATCGATACGACCGTACAAGCACGCCAGAGCGCCATCTTTGCTGGAAATGATGATTTCCGGTTTGTCGACGTGCTTGCTGTTGTCACCGAGCAATGGAATCAGCTCCTGTCTGGCACAATCCCGAAACTTCCACGACGGACCATGCCAACCTCCACACGAAAATCATGCTCGCAAGCATATGGCCATTAGCGGGCCGTCGTAATCGCAGGCTCGTCATGTACTTCCGCAGGAGATGCGTTAATGGTGCGAACGATGTAGACAGCATCCGGGCAGCCGCGCCCAAATATGGGCATATGAGGTCAGTTGCGCGTGAATCGTGACCCTATTCGGTCATCGATCGGCGAGGGTTTAATCGGATCTGTCCGGGCGATTGGACTGGCACCCGTGCGAACAAAATCGACAATTCCAGGAAAGGTATCGAATGCTTTGTTACGCTACCGGCGGGAACCATGAAAACGAGATCGCGATTGGAACACACGTCGGATCGACTTCAGCAGTTTAGCTCGTGCCCGAGCTGTCTGCGCTTTCACGGTTCCGATGGGAACTCCCAGAACACGAGCGGTTTCACAGACCGATAGCTGATCCACATACCGCAGGTGAAAGGTTCTGCGCAAAGTCGGCGATAGTCTTGCTACTGACTCTATTAAGTGCGCATTCAGCCAAGAATTGTGGCAAGCATCCTCAGGATTGGGCCGGCCATCCGCCAAAATATCGGAGAGTGAATAGTCCTGCCCTTCCCCGGTTCGTGAATCCAGCGATACGTGGAGATGGCGTGACCGTTGGCGCAATTGCATTCTTGCACAATTGACAACAATAGCGATCAGCCACGTGGAAAGTTGCCCCTTGCCTCTGAATTGGTTCAAATGCTGGAAAGCTGCCAACAGCGCATCCTGCACTGCGTCTTCAGCATCATCTTTATTTCCCAAAAGTCTATATGCGTATCGATGGAGAAGCGGTAGGCCATGCGACAGAGCCGACAGCAACTGTAGAGATGAAGGCTTTCCCGAGTTCTGGGCGACATCCCCATCACTCTCAATTGATTTCTCTAGCCGGAATTTCGATGTCATTTGCATGCGGACGCGGAGCCGGGAGAAGGGACCATCAGAACCGTATCCGAGCTGGTCGTTTTCCGCGAACGCTTGGCTTGCTGTGTTGCTTCGTCGATGTCATGTTTCAGAACATCATGAAGTGAGCTAAGCACCTGATACTGTATGATCGCCACTTGGTATCGCTGCTGCAAGAGATATTCGGCCTGTTCGCGGGTAATTTGATTCGCTTGTTGAGCCTGCACGATTATCGCGAAATCGCTCGATGTCTTGTCCGCCACCAAGCTCATCGCGATTTCGTATGACTTGAGAACATCCTGTGGGCCCAATGGCATTTCCGGCTTGAGCACAATCAGATCTGGTAGAACAGCGTTGGATTGAGTGTTTGTGCCGGCAAGAACTCCCTCCAGCCGAGGTGCCTCCACCTGGGCATTCTTTTTCTTGGCTTGGGCGGCGGTAGAGTGCCACATAGCGGCGAGAACTACGATGGCAATACGAATCTGTCGAGATTTCATCGGTGCTCCTCGTATGAGCCGCCCATCGTAATAGGCCGGCGGGCAACGTTTTCAAGCCGTGTTTTGCAACTCTTAACTTTTCAGCAGATCGAAATTGCTGCCGAACCAGCGAGCGCGCCGGTTGCGTGTTCTCGAGCCATGCCTGTGGACGGCCGCAGTGCGAGCTATTTCGAGTGTTTAGGTTCGGTAGCAGGTCGTTGGCTTTCTATCGGCACGTCAAATGACCGGCCTAATATATCGTTGTAGGTAATTGTGTTTTTCCCCACCCGCACGAGCAACTCACGCCCTGCTGCATATTCCGGGGTGCTCTCGCCCAAGGGTGGTGTGTAGAGCACTAGATAAATCGTGTCGCGCACCTTGACGGAAACGTCATAGCTGGCGGCATCAGAGCTACCATAAGCAGCAGCCTGATGTCGCTTGACCTCAGTGATGGTGCCCACTTCATACTTCGATGTCGACTGGCAGAGAGCTGGAAGTGTCAGTAGAGACAGAGCGATTACAGCAATTAGCCGCCACATGATTCACTACTCCGTTGCTCCTTCTTTTTCTGGCGACCCGGGACCAGAAACGACTAGGCGCCAAATCAGGAGCTTATTCTTATCACATCCGTTCGATCGCAATCGCCATGCCACCTGGTTGAAACGTAACGGAAGTCTTCGGCGACGCTGACATTTCATGTCTTTGCACGGCATCGGCTGCTCCGACTTATTGCTGCTCAAAGCCCAAGTTGCGCCCACATCAGGGCACAGATGCCTAATCCTTGGCAGAGAGACATGACATTCCGCCTCCGGTGCAATCAAGAACACGTTAGTTATCGGCACTCATTCGCTATTCGGCATTGGCATTGAGCTTGCACTCTCGCTGAGCGAGGGGCAGGTGAGTTGATTTGGCCGGGACGGACTCCGCAGCCAACCA
>Ga0335077_10009531_pt1 | contig 12056 bp, 14 predicted proteins | sample Lox_Sample_31_FD_207151 | JGI IMG/M metagenome (GOLD analysis project Ga0335077, IMG submission 207151) | Soil microbial communities from Loxahatchee National Wildlife Refuge, Florida, United States - Lox_Sample_3.1 | ecosystem: Environmental > Terrestrial > Soil > Wetlands | place: USA...
CGCGGGCAGAAGCTGCCCGTCTTCTCGGTCGCGGGCCTGCCCCACCTGGACCTGGCGGCGCAGATCGCGGCGCAGGCGTCCGCGGGCGGCGAGCCGTTCAGCGTGGTGTTCGCCGCCATGGGCCTGACCCACGCCGACGCGGCCGCCGTCCGGTCGGTGCTGGAGGGGCGCAGCGCCGCCCGCGACCTCGTCTTCCTGCTCAACCTGGCCGACGAGCCGGTGATCGAGCGGCTGCTGACCCCCCGGCTGGCGCTCACCATCGCCGAGCATCTGGCGTTCCGGGCCGGCCGCCACGTGCTGGTGGTGATGGCGGACATGACCAGCTACTGCGAGGCGCTGCGGGAGGTGTCGGCGGCCCGCGGGGAGATCCCGGCCCGGCGCGCCTACCCCGGCTACCTGTACAGCGACCTGGCCTCGCTGTACGAGCGGTGCGGCCGGATCAAGGGCAGGCCGGGATCGGTGACGCTGGTGCCGGTGCTCACCATGCCGGCCGGGGACATCACCCACCCGGTCCCCGACCTCACCGGGTACATCACCGAGGGGCAGATCGTGCTGGAGCCCGGCCTGCACGCGCGCGGCATCTACCCGCCGGCGGACGCGCTGTCCTCACTGTCCCGGCTGATGCGCCGGGCCGCGGGCGCGGGCCGCACCCGCGAGGACCACCTGGACGTGGCGGCCCAGCTGCTGGCCGCACTCGCCGCCGCCCGCCGCGCCCGCGAGCTGGCCGAGCTGATCGGCACCGCCGCCCTGTCCGGCACCGACCGGCGCTACCAGGCCCTGGAACAGGCCTTCGAGACCGTCCTGGTGGACCAGGGCCGCAGCGAAAACCGCAGCCTGGGCGACACACTCGACCGGGCCTGGCGGGTGCTGGCCACCCTGCCGCGCCAGCAGCTGACCATGCTGCCCACCAGCACCCTCGACGCCAGGTACCCGGCCGGGCCGCCCGACCCGGCGCCGGCCCGTCCCCCTCCCGCTGGCAGCAGCCGAACGTATCCTGCGGGGCGACCGTGAGCACCATCAGGCTGGCCGTGCCACCGGGCCGGGCAGGCCGGCTCTGGCTGGCGCAGCGGCTCGTGGTCGCCCACCGGGCCGCCGGCCTGCTCGACCGCAAGCTCCGGGTGCTGGCCGCCGAGCTGGACCGGGCACGCGCCACGGCCTGGCGGACCGGGCAGGAATGGGACACGGCCTGCCGCGAGGCGCAGCAAGCGCTGCTGCGCGCGGTCCTGCTCGGCGGCGAACGGGCCGTCCGGCTGGCCGGCGGCGGCGCGGACGCGCAGGTGACAATCTCGTACACGGCGACGATGGGAACCCGCCACCCGGCGGGGGCGCGGTACACCATCGGCGACCCGGAAGGCTGGGACGGCGCCGCCGTCGCCGTGGCCAGGCAGGCCCACCGCGCCGCGCTGGCGGCGGCGGCCCGGCACGCGGCCGCCGCCGCCGCGCTGGCCGTGATCGAGGCGGAGACGAACGCGACCCGGCACCGGCTGCGGGCGGTGCGGGACCGCTGGATCCCGGGCCTGTCCCAGGCGCTGGTGCAGGTGGAGTTCGCGCTGGAGGAGACCGAACGCGACGACGCGGCCCGGCTGCGGATCGTGCGGCGTGAGCCCAGCCGCCACGGCGCCCGATGAGCCGCCGCCAGTGCCCGGGACGCACGTCCCGCAGCCAGTGGCCTTCGCCTCTGCCGTCCCTGGCCTGGGAGTGCTGTCATGACGACAGCGGGAATGCGCCCCACGGGGGCGGATGAGGAAGCACTGGGAGGAACCGTGAGCCGCCGCGATGCCTATTTTGACGCCATGCTCCGGCACCTGGGTGCGTCGTACTACCAGACGCTGCGGGGCGAGGCCAGCGCGGCGGACGTGGCACGGGCGGTCGGGGCTGTCTCAGACTTCCGGGCCCATGGCGACCGCAGCGCACCGGAGATGGGCGCGGGTCACCGCCTGCGGGGCCAGTGGCGGGTGCGTGACGTGATGACCACCGAGGTGGCGACGGCCGGCCGGAACATGCCCTACAAGCAGGCTGCCAAGCTCATGACCGACCAGCAGGTGACCGCGATACCGGTAGTGTCCGAGAGCGGCCGGGTGGTCGGGATGGTGTCAGAAGCAGACCTGCTGCACAAGGTCGAGCCCCGGCCGCCGGGGGGCACCAGCCTGTCCGGCCGGGCACGTCATGACCGGGCCAAGGCGCGAGCCCGCACCGCCGGGGAGCTGATGACCTCGCCGGCGATCACGATCCACGCCGATGCCTCGCTCAGCGCTGCCGCCAGGCTGATGAATGCGCACCATATCCGGCGGCTGCCGGTGGTCAATGCCGCAGGCGGACTCATCGGCATCGTCAGCCGGCGCGACCTGATGAAGGTCTTCCTGCGCCCCGATGAGGAGATCACCGCCGAGGTCAGCGACGTGCTCGGCCACATCCTGCTGGACGAGGCGGGCCAGGTGGTGGTCTCTGTTCTCGACGGCGTGGTGACCCTGCACGGCGCGCTCGACGACCAGGACCTGATCCGCGTCGCGGCCGGCCTGGCCTCGGAGGTGGCTGGCGTGGTGGCGGTGGTCAACAGGCTCACCCGCCAGGAAGCACATGACCGTTAGCTCACTGGTGTTCTGCGGACGCGTAGGCCCTCGACCAGTTCAGTGGTGATGGTCACGAACTGGTCGCGTGCCCCGGGTGCCCACGGCACCAGCGGTACAGCCCGGTAGCGGGCGATCGCCTCGGGGTCGGTGATCAGCGCCCCGCGGCCGGTTACGGTGACCGACCACCCCGAGGACGTCGCCGGGTCGAGCTCGTCGGCTTCGAACGCCACGATGGTGCCGTGGATCCTGTGGGCCACCGTGGTGCTGGCGGCGGTGCGTATCACGATCAGCCCATCGGCCAGGGCGAAGTTCATCGGCCTGACGGCGGGCAGGGCGTTGACGGTGAAGATCAGCCGCCCGACCGGCACGCTGGCCAGCAGCCGTAGGGACTCCGAGCGGTCCAGCCGGGTCAGTCCACCGTGTGCTGCCGCGCTGTCGGCGGCCTGCTCCATGCCTGGCAGAGTGCATCCCCAGATCGTGGGCGGCCAGAGCCGAAGGTCCCGAACACGGGCCTATCCAGGGGTTACTGGCCGTTGCTGGGCGGCGCGGGATCCGCCGGGGCCCCATAGCCGCGGGTGGTGAACGCATAATCACGGATCTCGCGGATGGCGCCGTCAAGCTGCTGAAGAGCCTGTGCGATCCTCATTGCCGACCGGGCGCCCGGGGGTGGCTCATCCGCTCACGCACGGCGACCACGCCCTCCACATGCCGCACCTCGCCGGCGATCTTGTGACCGGTGATGGCGGTCTCCGGCGTGCTGTTTAGGGTCACGACGCCGCCGGTCACGCTGACGGTGACCAGCGCCGGGTCGGCGCGGAACTCCCGGACGATGATCTTGTCGGTGATCTCGCGGCGGATCTCCTCATCCGGGCGGCTGAAGACGCTCAGCACGTCGGAACGGCTGATGATCCCCACCAGCCGGCCACCCGCGTCCACGACCGGCAGACGCGTGATCCGGTGGTCGTACATGAGGTGGGCGGCGTGGCTGACGAGATCATAAGGGCCGACGGTGACCGCAGGCCGGCTCATCAGGTCGGCCGCGGTCACGCCCGGGGCCTTTGCCAGCTCCGCGCGGTGCCGCCTGGCCGGCCACCATCCCCCGTGGCCTTCATGGCCCGCCTCCAGGGCCTCCTTGGGCAGCAGGTCAGTCTCGGACACGACACCGATGACCTTGTCATCGCCATCGAGCACCGGGAATGCGCTGATCCGCAGGCCGCGGAGCATGGCGGCGATCTCCTTGAACGACGCATCCGCGCGGACCGCCGCCACTTCCCTGGTCATCACGTCCGCCACCCTGGCACTCATCCTGGTCGCCTCTTCCTGCCAGTTACCGCCACTACCAGTTCACAAGATCCGGGCCGTGCTTGCCCACGGGTAAACCGCCTCGACTACATACCCATCTGGCTCGTTTCTGCGGGCCCTAAGTCCCACGGATGCCCGGGATCGCCCACGGGACCGGGTCACTAGGGCACCATCCTTCTCGTAGGCACCATTACGGTACTTACCGTTCTCCTGTCGCCACTCGCCCTCATGTGGCCGGACTCCCTGCGGCATGGTTGCCCGCCAGCCCATACCGCGACCGCTGGCGGCTGCCGCCCTATCCCGGCCTGAGCGAACGCGATGTCGGCCGCGAGGGCCTGTTCATGCGGGAAGCCGGGACCGGCTACCTCCGACAGCCCCCGCAGGAACCGCCGCCGGGAACGCCGTTTGGTGGAGGCCGGGCGCGGTCATGACGCGCCGACACGGGCCGGTGGCCGGGTGCCCCCAGCGATCGGCGTGCCCTTGATGTCTACGATCGTCGCGCCTGCCGCGCGAAGCGCCTGCCGGCTCACGCGGTAGTGATGGCCGCAGAGCAGCAGCTCGGTCTGATGCGGCCGGTCCGCGCCCGGTGGCATGATGGCGATCACAGCAGGTCTGGCCGGGCAGCAGCAGGCATGGTCGGCCCGTTGCGCGGCGCGCCAGTCGATGCCGTCGCTGCCGAGCCGCGGCCGGCCGTGCCCGCCGGTGCTGCGGTGCCAGAAACTCACGCCCATGTCACCATGATCACGCTCTCCGCCCCCGCCGGGCAGGGGCGAAGGATCCGGGCGCCCGGGACCTACGGCACAGCGCCAGCACCGGGTAAGCCGGTCGCGCGCAGCAACGAGCGTCCGATCGGCTGTGCACGTCAGGACCTACGGCACTGACCAGACCCGTGCCGCCGGGTGACGATTGAAATGAGGCCGTGGGCCCGCAACCAGCGTTTGTGGCGCGCCGCCTTGAACGGTGGGGCTGGCACGCTGAAAGGGGGCTGAAGCCGAACCGGGCGGACCCGCGGTAGGTCGGGAGGTTCTGTCATAGGAGGCCGAAAATGACATCGGCAACCATCAAGCCGGCCAGGGGCGGGCGCGTGGAGCGGCGGGGCTACGGCCAGGTCGTGTTCGCGTCGGTCATGCTGCTGGTCATCGGCTGCTTCAACCTGATCTACGGCATCGCCGCGGTCGCCAACTCCCACGTGTTCGTCGCGGGCGCCCACTATGTGTGGGGTGACTTGCGCTTCTGGGGCTGGGCGACGCTGATCATCGGCGCCATGCAGCTGCTGGCGGCGGCCGGGGTGATGGCGGGCAACCAGCTGGCCCGCTGGTTCGGCGTGGCCGTGCTGGGGATCAACGCCATCGCGATGATGTTCTTCATCCCCGCCTACCCGTTCTGGGCACTGGTGATCCTCGCCGCTGACGTGGTCGCGCTGTGGGGGCTGTGCGCCTACGGCAGCCGCGCCAACATCGAAGCCGCTTAGCGCCTGCAGGATGCTGGCGGCAGCCACCGATCCGTGGGGCGCCGTAGTCAGTGAGGCCCGGTACCCCACGGCGGGCCGGCGAGGGGTCCGGCGCTCTGCTGTTTCCGCGGTGATCACGTTCAGTGACGTCGGAGGCACGCGTGTATGGCTCCGGCTGTGGCCTGCTTACCGAGAAGTTGAACCGGCCAGGAGCCGGTTGACCTGGACGTACGGACTTTCGGCCCTGCCCGCGGGGGGATTCCCGCCGCAGACTTGATCTCGTGGAAGCCGGTGGAAGGAGGATGGCGATGCGTGCGCAAGTTGGCGATGAACTGGTCGTCAGGGGACGCCACGTGGGTGATGCGGACCGCGAGGGAGTGATCATCGAGATCCACGGGAACGGTGGCACGCCGCCGTATCTGGTCCGGTGGGAAGACGGTCACGAGAGCGTGTTCTCCCCTTCCTCCGATAGTCATGTGGAGCATCGTCCCACCCTGCAGCGGCGCGGCAGCTAAGACAGTTCCGCTGGCGCGGCGCCTTCTGGTGCGGGGACAACCCTGGCCGTCGGGTATCTGCCAAGGTGGTTCGCCCGCAGGCCATTGCTGTGGGCTTGGCGGGTTGGTGTATCCGGGGAGTGGTTGACATGGCGCGCGTGAATACCGAGATCGCTGCGGTGCTTCAGGAGTACGCCGACCTGCTGGCTATCACCGGTGGCGACGCGTTCCGGGTGCGGACGTATGAGAAGGCTGCCCGGTCGGTCGGCGGGTATCCCGAAGACCTTTCCCAGCTGGACGAGACGGGTTTGCGGCAGATCCCCAGTGTGGGTGCCTCGATCGCGGCGAAGATCGACGAGCAGTTGCGGACTGGGGCGATCCATCAGCTGGAGGAGCTGCGCGCCAAGGTCCCGGCCGGGGTGCGGCGGCTCACCACGATTCCCACGCTTGGGCCGAAAAAAGCCATGGAGCTGTACGAGGAACTCGGCATCGACTCGGTGAACGCACTCGAGGAGGCGATCCGCGGCGGCAAGCTGGCCGGCCTGCGTGGGTTTGGCGCCAGGACCGAGGAAAACCTGCTCCACGGTATCGCGCTGATGAACAAGGCCGGCCAGCGCGTGCGCCTGGATGTTGCGATGGACCTCGCCGAGGAGATCACCGCCGCGCTGGCGCCGGTCCTCGGCTGCCAGCGGGTAACCTACGCGGGTTCGCTGCGCCGGATGCGAGACACCATCGGCGACATCGACATTCTCGCCACGGCCGCTGACAGCGCACGGCTCATGGCCGCGTTTAGCAGCCTGCCGAACGTCGCGGAGGTGATCGCGAGCGGCGGCACCAAGACCTCGATCCGCACCGCCGCGGGGGTCCAGGCCGACCTGCGGGTGGTGCCGCCGCAGTGCTGGGGCGCCGCGCTGCAATATTTCACCGGCTCCAAGGCGCACAACATCCGCACCCGCGAAATCGCCGTCCACCACAAGCTCAAGCTGTCCGAGTACGGGTTGTTCGACGTGGCGACCGGTGAGCTGATCGTGTCCGAAACCGAAGAAGAGGTCTACCGCCATCTCGGGCTGCCGTGGATCCCGCCGACCCTGCGCGAAGACACTGGCGAGATCGAAGCCGCTCTGCGTGGCCAGCTCCCCGCATTGGTAACCGAGGCCGACATCCGCGGTGACCTGCACACGCACACCAACCTGAGCGACGGGCTCGCCTCACTGGAAGAGATGGCCGCCGCAGCGGCGCGGCGGGGTTATACGTACTACGCAGTCACCGACCACGGCCCCGACCTGTACATGCAGCGGATGACCGGCGAGAAGGCGCTGGCGCAGCGCGATCACGTGCGGCACCTCGCCCGAGCGTATGGCCAGATGGCTCTGCTGCACGGGACCGAGCTCAATATCGGCCCGGACGGCGGCCTGGACTGGCCAGACGAATTCCTCACCGGCTTCGACCTGTGCGTCGCCTCGGTTCACTCGCACTTCAGCCAGCCGCGCGCGGACATGACCAGGCGGATCATCAAAGCTTGCGACAACCCCAACGTCAACATCATCGGCCACCCCAGCACACGGCTCATCGGCAGGCGCGCGGCCATCGACGCCGACTGGGACGCGGTGTTTGCGGCCTGCGCCCGAACGGGTACCGCGCTCGAGATCGACGCCTCGCCCGATCGCCTCGACCTTCCCTCGGACCTGATCGGGCGGGCTCTCCGGCACGGAGCCGTCTTCGCCATCAACAGCGACTCCCACGCCACACCGCACCTCGCGCATCTCCGCTACGGGGTCGCAACTGCCCAGCGGGGCTGGCTCACCCCCGACAACGTGATCAACACCTGGCCGCTCGCCCGGCTTCAGGAATTCCTCCGCAAGAAGCAGCACGCCACACCGCTGAGATAAGAATGGCCTGATCCCCCTGAAGGCGCACATGGCCGCGCGAGACGGGACCATCACCAGCGCCGCCGCCCCTGGGCGGCGGTTTCGACCACGATCTTCCGACCGACCGACCGCCCGCCCCGGCCGGCCACAGTCACCGCCCTTGCTCGACGTGACAGCAACGGGGGCAGCCCTGGGTCCTTGTTGGTGAGGGTGAGTTTGAGCGGAGTCCTGGACTGGTGATCACTGCAGCGTCTGCGTGATCACGGTGCCTGGAGTTGGTGCGGTGCAGGAGGATCCGGCTCGCGCGGTTCCCTCCGCGTCCTGGCTGTGGTGGGGCGGTGGCCACGACCAGGACTGCTGGGTGGCTGGTTTGCCCCGGATGCCAGCTGGTCCTTGATCTTGGCCAGTTCCTCTTCGACAAGGGCGCGGGTGGTGAGCGCGTCCAGCTGGGCCTGAACCTCGTCATCGCCCGCCAGTACGGTAACGTCCGTGGCGGTGCCGGAGGTGATCAGGTCGCCGAGGGCGCTGGCACGTGCCTGCAGCCGTGCGGTCGTATCTTCGGCGCGACGGGTGGCCAGGTCCACCTCGCCCATCTGTTCCCAGATCCCGCCGAACGCCTGGTCCGCACCGGCGGCCGCCTGCGCCGCAGTGTACTGAGCTTTGAGCGCCTCCTTATGAGCGGCGAACCGGTTGATCTGGGCCTGCAGCCTGCTCGCGGCGGCGGATAGCTTCTCCTCATCGGCGCGCAACGCGGCCTGCTCGACCTGCAGGTCGCGGGCCTGGGCGAGGGTGGCCGCGCGCAGGGTCAGCGCCTGCCTGGCGAGTTCGTCCTGCCCGGCGGCCGCCGCTTGCCGCGCCTGGCGCTGCAGCCGGGCGGCGGCGCGCCGCAGCTGGTGTATTTGCATCCCGGCCCGGGTGCGTGCGGCCGTCAGGTCCGCGATGGCGCGGCGGATTCCCGGCAGCAACTCCTGCTGCCGGGCATAGGAGTATTCGAGTACCTCGCGAGGATCCTCGGCCCGGTCCAGCAGCGCGTTGACCTTAACCTCGTATAGCTGCGCGATGCGCCGCCCGATGCCCACGGTGACCCCTTCCCGTCCGCTAGGCCCAACGATCGGTGCGAACCCACTGGAACGGCAGGGGCATTGGTCCCGGCGCCGGTCCTGCCGGGAGCCGGGTTGCGCCTGCCCGGTGGAGGGATCCTGAGCATTGGCACCCTTCAGGCGCCCGGATGCAGCCGCCGCCCATTCACATGCATAACGGCTGCCGCCGGAGTGCTCTGTCCGCACCCCTGGCCGCCCGCGGACAGTGAGCACAGCAATCTAGTACCGCGGTCCATCCGGCAAGCCGCATGCGCGCAGGTGAAGCCGCGCCACTGATCCGCAGCGAAGACCAGCTTCGGCCCGTCCGGGTCCTTGGAATCCCGCACCGCGACCGCCGCACCCAGACTGGCTGTCTCAACGCAGCTGCGGTTGCCCCGGGTTCCGTGCTCAGCCATCTTCCTCGGCTCCAATTGCCCCGCTCGTGGTCACCGCTATTAGGTCGCCCTGCGGGCGTCGCTGCGCGATCGGCTCCGCCGAAGCTAGACACGGTGACACTCACAAGGGATCAGCGCCTACGAGGAAGAAAGGGGAGGTCCAGCTATCCGTTGACCTGGCGGGCTGATCGCTCACCTTGCATGTGTCATACATCTACTTATGATGGTCATGTGAGTAAGGTGTGGGGTCCGATGCGGGAGCCGACATACTTCGTCCTGGCGTCCCTGCTGGATGGGCCCCTGCATGGTTACGCCATCATCCAGCGCACCGAGGAACTGTCAGGCGGCCGGGTCAGGCTGGCGACCGGGACGTTGTACACGGCGCTGGACCGCCTTGCCGCTGAGGGCCATGTGGAACTGGTGCGCGAGGAGATCGTCAACGGCAGGGTGCGGCGCTCATACGGGCTGACGCCGCATGGTGCTGGGGCGCTGCGGGCCGAGGCGGCGCGGATGGCGGAGGCGGCCCGCCTGGTGACGGACCGGGGCCGCGACCTAAAGGCGGGCGGCCCAACCCGGAAGACGAGTCCTGCGTGACCCCGCTGGAGCGGCGCTGCCGCTGGCTGCTGCGCGCCTATCCTGCCTGGTACCGGAGGGACCGGGCCGGGGAGATGCTGGGCACCTTGCTGGAGGCCAGCGGGCCTGGCCAAAGCTGGCCTTCTCTCCGTGACGCGCGGGCGCTGGTCACCGGAGGCCTGCGCGTCCGGGGCTGGACCTGGTCGCTGTCGATGCTGTGGGTGGCGGCAGGGACTGTCGGCACTGGCTACGACTTCTACATCACCACCAAGCCGTACACCTGGGCCGACGTCAGCCTCGGGATTGAGGGGTGGAGCACAGATCCTGAAGCCGTCAGGATCGCCGTAGTTCTGGCAACTGCCGCGTCGCTGGCTCTCCCTATCCCAGCGCTGATTGCCGGGTTCATCAGGCTCCGCGGCTGGCGGCTGCGCGGTTGGCCCCGCATAGCTGCGTGGGCGGGGGCGTGGATTGCGGGCTTCGCGCTCATGTACCAGGCCGAGATCTGGGGAAACTACCCAGCGAACTGCCCTGCGATCGGCGGCCCACAGAACTGCCCTGCGATCGGCAGCCCCGCCGTGGTGAGCTGGGGCGAGATGGGAATCTGTGCCGCGTGGCTGGTGCTCGGAGCCGTGTTGACCTGGATACTGGCCGTGCCAGCCCACCCCCCCAGGACCTGGCGCTGACCGCTGAAACAACCCCTGACAAGGATGAGGTCGATGGTTCAAGTCCACCTAGGCCCACCAGTGGAAGCACCCTCACCTCGGCACCTTCCGTATCGGCCGTGCGTCACCGGCACGAGTGGGGTCCGGGGCTGATCGTCATGGCCTGCATGCCGTGCGATTGCATACCGGCCGCGGCTGAGCGGGAGTACGGCGCGGGACAACTGGTGGCGCACCGTCAGCTGAGCGGAGGTGAAGCGCTTCCTGCGCGCCTTTGCGCGGAGACGCGGGCATGTGTTTACGATTCGGGATAAGCCAATGGAGAGGGGCACACAGTGGCGGAAGCCATGGGGGATGTGCTCGCCATCCCGGACAAACGGGCTGCCAAGCTGGCCCGGATCACCATGCGCCAGCTCCGCTACTGGGAGCAAACAGGACTCATAGTCCCTTCGATCAAGCGCCAGATCAGCCCTCACAACACGGTCCGGCTGTACAGCTACCAGGACCTGCTCAGCCTCCTCGTTGCCGCCGCGCTACGCGATCGGGTGAGCCTGCAGCTCATCCGGCGGGTGGTCGCCCAGCTCGAAGACCGGGGGTTCGCCGATCCGCTGCGGGAGCTCCGGTTCGCCACTCACGGCAGGGACGTCTATTTCCAGTACCCGGACGGTTCATGGTCCGGGCACCCAGACCCCGATCAGGTGATCTTCCAGCAAGTGATAGCCCTGGACGCGCTGCGCGAGAGGATTCCCACCGCCACCAAACGGCGCCCGAACGAGGCCGGGAAGGTGGTCAGCCACCGGGGGGTGCTCGGCGGCAAGCCAATATTCGCCGGGACCCGGATACCCGTCGCCACAATCCAGCGTTACCTACAGGCTGGCTACGGGACCGACGCGATCATCGACGAATACCCGTCGCTGACTCCGGCCGACATCGACGTGGCGCGGCACCACCCGGCAGCCTGAGCGGTAAGACCGGCCCGCTGGCAGGCGAGTTCGACGAGGAGCGTCTGCCGTGCCACCAGCAAGCCCCGGCCGCCAGCCATGGCGATTCTTCCTGGATCATGACGTGCCGGTCAGCGTGGCAAGGATGCTCCGCGGGGAAGGCCACGACTGCTGGACAGCTGGGGAAGCCGGTCTTGCTACTGAGAGCCAGGACGACAACCTGACCGTGTACGCGGATGAGAAGAACGCCGTGCTGGTGACCATGGACAGGGAGTTCAGCCAGCGGCGTCGCAAGCGCTCAATCGGGCGGCATATCTGGCTGCGCTGCCCGGAGCCCGAGGCCGCAGACATGCTCCGCTCAAATTGGCAGACGTCCTCCCGCTCCTGGAGATCGCCAATGTGACCATCACGGTGTGGGCCGACTATGTCCGCTACGAGAGCGCATGGGAGTAATCCACGCCAAGTGCGGGCGGATCCGAGATTAAAGCTGATTACTACGATTACAAGTGGGGTGCTCCGACTGCTGTCAACACTGAGCCTTTTCCATTGTGGTTATGCTTCGCGTAGCTGCAGTACGTGGGTGGCCTTGGCGAGCTGACCGGCGCGCCGGGGGTGGAAGGTCCCGGCCCACCCGACAAAAGCCCGGCCTCGCCACCGCTGAGCTGAGTTGAGCGTCCCGGAACGCCGCTGGGCGCGTAGCGTTCCCGCCGTTGCAGAATCCCCGT
>Ga0335077_10009532_pt1 | contig 12056 bp, 15 predicted proteins | sample Lox_Sample_31_FD_207151 | JGI IMG/M metagenome (GOLD analysis project Ga0335077, IMG submission 207151) | Soil microbial communities from Loxahatchee National Wildlife Refuge, Florida, United States - Lox_Sample_3.1 | ecosystem: Environmental > Terrestrial > Soil > Wetlands | place: USA...
ACGCGTTGATTCGACATGAACGGCGGCGCGCGCTCAGAGCTGCGCAGATTGTATCCGCAATCCACCACACGGTGCCGCCAACGCCTTGCCATGGCGCGCGAAATCGTGTGCAATGCGACGGTGCAAAGCAAGCGATACCAGATCACCGTCCGAGCGCGCTCGACCTATGTTCCCGAGCAGTCGGACGAGGACGGCGGACGCTTCGTGTTCGCTTATACCATCACGGTGACCAACACCGGGACGGTGGCGGCGCGTCTGGTCAGTCGCCACTGGATCATCACCGACTCCGACAATCACGTGCAGGAGGTGCGCGGCATGGGAGTGGTCGGCGAGCAGCCAACCCTGAAACCCCAGGAAAGCTTCGAGTACACCAGCGGCACGGCCATCGCTACGCCGGTGGGAACCATGCGCGGAAGCTACCAGATGGTCGCGGAAGACGGCACATCCTTCGACGTGCCAATCCCCGAGTTCACGCTCAGCATCCCTCGCGTTCTGCACTGATCTCGCTGCCCGCGAACGGCGGCAGTCGCATCCTCGCTTCATCGACCAGCGGTCATGCGCCTGACCCGGGCCCGTCGCGGTCCTTGCCGCCCTTGCCTCGGGGCAGCGTCCACCAGACGATGAGGATCAACAGCAGCAGGGCGACGCCCGCCTCGATCAGGAACCAGATCATGCTCGTACGTGTCGCAGTGTGCAGATGGCTTGGCTCAACGCCGCGTTTGCTATACTCGCGGCCCGCCGCGCCCCACTTGATTGCATGAAGGGAATAGACAGCATAGTCGCTCTGGTCTTCTTTGTGCTGGCCGGTTGCGCGAATGCGCCCAAAGCGCCTGCACCGGCACCGGTCAACGCCAAAGCCTGTCCGGAGCCGGCTGCCGCCGTTGCGCCGGCACCGCCACCGCCCATTTCCCCGGCCAACAATCTAAGACCGGCGGCATGGAGTGATCTGCCGGGCTGGACGGAAGACTCCGCTTCGGACGCCTTCCTGGCCTTCCTGCGCGGTTGCGCTGTTCTCAACAATAAAGCCGAATGGCTGGGCGTGTGCGCCGATGCCGCTACGCTCCCGAGCCGCGATCAGGCCGCGCTGCGGCGGTTCTTCGAAACCACCTTCACACCCTACGCGGTGGTCAACGCCGACGGTTCAGCCGAGGGCACGATCACCGGCTACTACGAGCCGCTGCTGCGAGGCAGCCGTAAGCCCAGCGCGCAATATCGCTTCGCGGTGTTTGGCGTGCCCGATGACCTCCTGGTGGTGGATCTAAGCGATGTCTATCCGGACCTCAAGAACCTGCGCCTGCGCGGCCGCGTCGACGGCCGTCGCGTAGTGCCGTACTACAGCCGCGCCGACATCGAGGGCGGCAAGGGCGGCGCTGCGGGCCACGAGATCCTGTGGGTGGATGACGCCGTGGACCTGTTCTTTCTCCAGATACAGGGCTCAGGCAAGGTGGCGCTGGACAGCGGCGAAGTCGTGCGTCTGAGCTATGCCGAGCAGAATGGGTATCCCTATCGCTCCGTGGGCCGGCTGCTGGTCGAGCGCGGGGAGCTCACGCTCGACCAAGCCTCGATGCAAGGCATCAAGACCTGGGGAAGCCGCAACCCCGACAAGCTGCCCGAGCTGCTCAACAGCAACGCAAGCTACGTGTTCTTCCGCGAGCAAGCGGTCACCGCAAACGGGCCGGCCGGCGCGCTCGGCGTGCCGCTGACCCCGGGGCGCAGCTTGGCGGTCGACCCGCGCGCGGTTCCGCTGGGGGCGCCGGTGTTCGTGAGCACGACGTGGCCCAACTCCACGCAGGCGCTCAACCGGCTCGCGATGGCGCAGGACACGGGCGGTGCGATCAAAGGTGCCGTGCGTGCCGATCTCTACTGGGGCGGCGGCGATGACGCGGCAGCGCAGGCGGGCCGCATGCGCCAGAGCGGACGCCTGTGGGTCCTGCTTCCCAACGGCTTCCCGCTCTCTGCGACCGCTCCTAACCCCTAACGCTCGTCGTCGCCTCGCATCCAAGGCGCGAAGCGCACCCTGACCACGATCCGGCTGCGCACCGGGCGGCCGTCGCGCTGGGCGGGAGCAAAGCGCGCTGTTTCGAATGCATGCAGCGCGGACTGCTCGAAGTAGCCGTCCGGTTCAGCCCTCACCACCGACAGCTCCCGCACCACGCCGAGCTCGTCGATCTGCAGCAGCAGCGCGACCTCGCCGGTGATCTCGGGGACCGTCGCGGGATACGCCGGGCGGACCGGCACGACCGGCCGAGGATATACATCGAGATCCTTGGCGTCATACCACGTCGCATCGGCGAGTACCGGCATGTCAACGTCGGGCAGACGGCTGTCGTCGAGACGTGCGCCCGCTGCCGGCGCGCGTTCGGCAACCGCTTCGGTCGATGGTTCGGGAATCTCGGCTGGCGGGGGCACCCGGCCGGCCGGCTCTAACTCCGCCGCTGCCCGAGCACGGGGGCCAAGAACGTGCGTTCGCGTCGGCGCCTCGCGTGGCGCATCCGCCTCCGGTACGAGCCGGGCCAGGAGGACCCGCGCCGGGGCCGACTCCGACGGGCGCACCGCGATACCGTAGATGAGGGACAGGTGCAGCGCAGTAGAAACCGCCAGAGCGACAAGCAGTCGCTGCCTGGCGTTGCGCCCTATGATCGTGTCGCCATCGGACCGCATCGAGCCCTGCAAACCGCAAGTGCCCCGCGTCAGTTTGCCTTCGCGCCGGACAACAGCTTCTCGATTTGGGCCGCCGAGATCGCCCCCGGTACCCGGTCGCCGTTGGCGAACACCAGCGTGGGGGTGGCGTTGATTCCGCGCTTGGAACCGAACTCGACCAGCTTGTCGACCGGGTTGTCGCAGGTCGGCGCGGCGGTAGGTGCGATCCCTTTGTTCAGATAGTCGTCCCAGGCCTTCGCCCTGTCTGGCGAGCACCAGATGCGCTTGGCCTTGTCGCTCGCCTGCGGGTGCAGGCCGTCGATCGGGAACAGGAACATGTAGATCGTCACGTTGTCCAGCTTGGCCAGGTCGCCCTCGATGCGTCTGCAGAACGGGCAGTCCGGATCGGAAAACACCGCCATCTTGCGCTCGCCTTTGCCCTTCACCCTCTTGAACGCCAACTCCAGCGGCAGCTCGTTGAAGGGGATCATCGCCAGCTTGCGCTTGCGCTCCGCGGTCAGGTTGCGGTCGGTCTTGGTCTCGATGATGTTGCCGTCGTAGATGATGTAATCGAAGTTCTCATCGGTGTAGAGAATCTCGTTGCTGATCACCACCTCGTAGAGTCCGAGATAGGGCAGCTTGGTCACGCTCTGGACCTCGGCCTGCGGAAACTTGGCCTGCACCGCCTTGCGTATGCTCGCCTCGTCTGCGTGGGCCATACAGGCTGCGAGAAGCCACAGGACCGCAGCGAGCGAGAAAAGTCGTTTCAGCATGAGAAGTCCTTCGATGGTGGTGGACCGCGCCTCAGCCGAGCGCGTGCTTAACCAGCAGCGCCTTCAGCGGAAGCAGGCGGTCGGTGAGGTTCAGGCCCAGATTGCGCAGCCAGGCCAGGGGCGCGACCGAGTTGTTGAACAATCGCTGCAGGCCATGTGTGGCCACGGTCATGGCCAGGATGTCTTCCCGTCTCGCCCTCTCGTAACGGCGCAGCAGCGCGCGGCTGCCGGCATCGTTCTCCTGGCCGCGCGCGGCCAAGACAAGAGCCAGTTCGCGCGCATCCTGGAAGCCAAGGTTGACGCCCTGCCCGGCGAGCGGGTGCAGATTATGCGCGGCGTCTCCCACCAGCGCAAGACGAGGGCCGATCAGCCGTCGCACGCGTACCAACCGCAGCGCGAACCCAGCCGGCGGTGCGATCAAAGCCAGGCTGCCGAGCGCCTGGCCGGAGGCCGCTGCAACCTCGGCGCACAGCTCCCCGGGGCCCAGCCCCAGCAACCGATCGGCCAGGTCCTGCCGCGCGGACCATACCATCGAAACGCGGCGACCCGGCAGGGGCAACAGCGCGAGCACGCCATCGGCGCGAAACCATTGGAACGCGACCCCGCGGTGCGGCTCTGCCGTCGCGAAGTTGGCGACTACGGCCGTCTGTCCGTAGCCGCTTTCCGCCGCCGTCAGTCCCGCCTGGCCGCGCAGCCAGGAATCGGCGCCATCGGCGGCCACCAGCAGCTTGGCACGCAGCGCCTCCCCCGTCTCAAGGCTCAGCGTGGCGTGTTCGCTCTCCCAGCGCACCGCAGCGCAGCTTGCCGGACTGAACATCGTGAGACGCGGCTGGTCGCCCAGGGTTCGACGCAGTGCGGCCACGAGCACCGAGCTCTCCACGATCGTTGCCAGCCTCGGCACATGAGCTTCGTAAGCGCTGAAGGTGAGCTCGCTTCCCGGGCGATCGCCGAAGATCCGCATCTGCGTCACCGGCGCCAGCCGGTCGGCAGCAGCGGGCCACGCATCCAGCTCGCGCAGGAGGGCTTCGCTGGCCGGGCTGATGGCGTACACGCGCGCGTCCCAGCCGCCGGGGTCAGCAACCGCTGGACGGTTCCGTTCCACCAGCGCCAGCCTCAAGCCGGTCCGGGCCAGCGCGCGAGCCAGGCACAACCCCACCAGGCCGCCTCCCGCGATCGCGACGTCGAAGTCGAGGGAATCCCCCATCGGATGGGCTCGAAGCCGTCTAACCTTTTGATTTGCCGTGCGCCTTAAACTCGATGCCGGCGCCTTGACACGATCCAGTGCGCTCAGTACCCTTTCGACCCCTGTCGCTCTCGGGCGTGGCGAATTAGCTCAGTGGTTAGAGCAGAGGAATCATAATCCTTTGGTCCGGGGTTCGAATCCCTGATTCGCCACCAAATACCCCGGGACGTCCGATCGTCCGCAAAGCTCCTAGACTCGCTCCGGGCGGTTGTCCTGTACACCCGCAATGCAGCACCGGATTCGCGCCGATGCGTTGCGTCGTCTTTAACCGACACCACGTCTCACTGTCGACGCCGGGCACGGCTCAAGTTCGTTGGCGTTTTGACGCTACTGGAAGTGCTGCAGCAGACCGCTTGATCCATAACACACTACTCCTTCGCGTACGGATACAGGGAGGTAGAGATGACGATGTCGTACCAGGAACTCGATCATCGCGGGCGCCATGTCGTCGCCCATCTTCGCGCGTGCCAGCGCTACGCCGAGAAGGTGAACGGGGCGGCAACGGAGCCCACGGCCGCCGGCCTTGAGCGCTTGGCCGTGCACTGGAATTCAGCGGTCACATTGGTGCTCGATGTGCGTGAAGCCGTCTCGCCCCCGATCTTCGGCGCCTGGTTACGCAGGCATCGCATCCCGTTGGGCACCGCGCGCAGGCTGCTGGGCGAGTAACCCGCTGTGGGTCCTCCCCGTCTTGGCCATGCTCCCGCACGCTAGCACGCTCGGTTAGTTCAAGAGCGGGGTTCCGAAAGGCGTAGCCGATGGTCACTCGCATACTTCTAACGACCTTGGTTGTCCTGACGCTCGTCTGCGGTGGGCTGGCGATTTACTACAATCGGCTCTTCGATCGGCTGGAGACGGCACTGGTTGAAACCAAGGCTCAACTCGCTATCGCGCAGGCCCAGCTCAAGGAGCAGCAGGCGGGGCGGGGCCCTGGACAGTCCAGGCCAGCTCCCGGCTCCAGCCTGAAGAACCACAAGTAGGCCTTCGTCCAGTCGAGCCGCAGGAAAATCGCCTGCCCTTCCTTCAGCGTGATGTCCCCCCGGCACACCTGGCGGCACACGGACGCTTCCAGCTGGTCCTTGACGGCTGCGCTCCACCGTCCCGTCATCGGTTGAGGCCACAGGTTGCGCGGGTCGCGCGGAGCACCGCCGACGCATAGCGGGACCAAGTGGTCTTCGCGATAATCACGCGACGTGCGCCCAAGCCTCAGCTCGCCCATCTGCCGCTGCTTGAGTTTCTCGGTGTACGAGGTCGGCGGCCTGATCGTCTTGGTGTAGCCGGGCATGCACACGGTCTCCGCGATGTTCTCCTGCGTGATTTCGGGGTTGATCGCGCCCGGCGTGCGCTCTTGGTCGGGGATGTAGTCCTCCTGCGCCAGGCTCGCGAAGGACAGGGCCCACGCCGCAAGAAACACCATGCTTCTCACACCAGCTCCCTGCATCTCGCCGGCGACCCAGTCACGGCCCGTGCGGCGGAGGGCCCGGGCAAGGTCGTTCCGAGCAAGATGAGTGGTAGCCGGACTCTGGCCACTTACGATAGCTCCACGCCACGCGGTGGATGCTGGATTGCAAGGCTTGTGCCTACGAGGATGCGAGGCACGACGAGGCACGGGGCGCTGCGGCGGTGCTACAATCCGCTCCCTCGTGCCATCCATGCGCGGCACACCCGGTGCCCGGTCTTGTGAAAGTTGTTGATTGCTAAGGATCCCCGCGGACAGGATCAGAACCCCTGATTCGCCACCACATCGCTGGCTCACGTGTCGTACTTGCCCCCGGCAGTTCCTCTGAGCGCCTTGCGCCGCATCGCTGCTGGCGTGGTGTTGGGCGTGGCGTTGTCGGTCGCCGCGGCCGCGCGCTCGCTACCCGGCGATGCACAGTTCGCCGAAGGCGCCGAGTTCAGCTATCCGTATGTGAAGGCGGGTAAACAGACGTTGCGCCTGGCGGCAGGCGCGAGGATTTACAACGAACGCAATCTCATCGTCATGCCGGCTGCCGTGCCCTTGAAGGCCAACGTGCTGTTCAAGACCGACATCAACGGCGACATCTCCCGCGTCTGGATATTGACGGACGAGGAGACGAAGGCATATCAGGACAAGTAGGTCGACGCGAAATGCACGGCAAGGTATACATCAAGACCTTCGGCTGCCAGATGAACGAATACGACTCGGCCAAAATGGCCGACGTCCTGGCCGAGTCGGAGGGGCTGCAAGCGACCTCCGATCCCGAGCAAGCCGATCTGATCCTGTTCAACACGTGTTCGGTGCGCGAGAAGGCGCAGGAGAAGGTGTTTTCCGACCTCGGCCGCGTCAAGCACCTGAAACGGCGCAACCCGAGCCTGCTGATCGGCGTGGGCGGATGCGTGGCGAGCCAGGAGGGGCGGGCCATCGTGGAGCGCGCTCCGTTCGTCGACGTGGTGTTCGGCCCGCAAACCCTGCACCGCCTGCCGCAACTGATACAGGCGCGACGCCGCACGGGCAAGCCCCAGGTTGACGTGAGCTTTCCCGAAATCGAGAAGTTCGACGCGCTGCCGCCGGTGCGGGTCGACGGGCCCTCGGCCTTCGTGTCCATCATGGAGGGGTGCAGCAAGTACTGCAGTTTCTGCGTGGTCCCCTACACGCGTGGTGAGGAAGTGTCGCGCCCGCTGGACGACGTACTGACCGAGGTGGCAGAGCTCACGGACCAGGGCTTGAGGGAGATCACCTTGCTGGGCCAGAACGTCAATGCCTACCGCGGGCGGATGCAAGACGGTGGGATCGCCGACCTCGCGCTGCTCCTCGAGCACCTGGCCGAGATGCCCGGGCTCGGGCGCATTCGATACACCACGTCCCACCCCAAGGAGTTCACCCAGCGTCTGATCGACGTCTACGGGCTCATCCCGCAGCTGGTGGGCCATGTGCACCTGCCGGTGCAATCCGGTTCGGACCGTGTTCTGGCCGCCATGAAGCGCGGCTATACGGTCCTCGAGTACAAGTCCATCGCCCGGCGGCTGCGATCGGTGCGCAGCGAGATGTCCATTTCATCGGATTTCATCGTCGGCTTCCCCGGTGAGACCGAGTCCGACTTCGAAGCCACCTTGCGGCTGGTAGACGAGGTGGAGTTCGACCGCAGCTTCAGCTTCGTCTACAGCCCGCGCCCCGGCACGCCCGCGGCGAACTTGCCCGATGCCACGCCGCGTGAGCTCAAGTTCGAGCGCCTGCGCAGCCTGCAGGAGCGTCTCGACACTCAGGCGCAGGCGATCAGCGACGCGATGGTCGGCACGCGCCAACGCGTGCTGGTGGAGGGCGCGTCGAAGCACGATCCCGCCGAGCTTGCCGGCCGCACCGATAACAACCGCATCGTGAACTTTTCGCCGCCCGATGGCCTCGACCGTCAGCGCCTGGCTGGACAGTTCGCCGACGTCATCGTCACCGCCGCTCTGCCGCATTCGTTGCGCGGCCAGATCGCGGGCACGTAGCGCTCCTTGAATCCGGTCCAGATCTCCTTCACCCCGGTGGACAACGAGCGGTTGTCCAACTTGTGCGGCGTGCTGGACGAGAACCTCAAGCAGATCGAGGCCGCGCTCGACGTGAGCATCTCGCGTCGCGGCGAGAACTTCTCCGTGTCGGGCGAGGCGGAGCAGACGCAGCTCGCGGCGGAAGCGTTGCGGCGCTTCTACCGGATGGCCGTCCAGAATCTCTCCGTCGAAGACGTGCAGCTTGGCCTGATCGAGGTCGCGAACCCCAACCGGGCGCCGGCCTCCGCGGACGGCGAGCCGATCCTGCTGACGCGCCGGCGCGACCTGCACGGGCGCACGCCGCATCAGGTGCAATATCTGCGTCAGATCCAGGAGTACGACATCACCTTCGGCATCGGCCCGGCCGGCACCGGCAAGACCTACCTCGCCGTCGCTTCGGCGGTTGACGCCTTCGAACGCGACGCGATCAAGCGCATCGTACTGGTGCGCCCGGCGGTGGAAGCCGGCGAGCGGCTGGGCTTTCTGCCGGGGGATCTGGCGCAGAAGGTCGATCCTTACCTGCGGCCGCTCTACGACGCGCTGTACGATCTGATGGGCTTCGACAAGGTGGGCAAGCTGTTCGAGCGCGGGTCGATCGAGATCGCGCCGCTCGCCTACATGCGTGGCCGCACCCTCAATCATTCCTTCATCATTCTGGACGAGGCGCAAAACACCACGCCCGAGCAGATGAAGATGTTCCTCACGCGCACCGGCTTCGGCACCAAGGCGGTGATCACGGGCGACGTCACCCAGATCGACCTGGCGCGCGGCCAGAAGAGCGGGCTGGTGGACGCACGCGAAGTGCTCAGCGAAGTGCGCGGCATCGCCTTCACCCTGTTCAGCAGCGAAGACGTGGTGCGCCATCCGCTGGTGGCCCGCATCGTGAACGCCTACGAGGCGCGCACCAAGAGGGAGCAATCGTGACGCCCGGCTCGCCGGCGACGCGCGGGCCCCGATTTGCGCTCACGCTGCAGATCGCCGCGCGGGCGTCCCGTCTGCCATCGCGCAGACAACTGCGCCGCTGGGCCTCGGCGGCGCTGGCGCAGGACGCTCGGGTCACGCTGCGCATCGTGGGCAAAGCCGAGGGCCGGCGACTGAATCGCGAGTTCCGCGGCAAGGACTACCCCACTAACGTGCTGACCTTCGCTTACCCTGAGGGAAGCCCGCTGACCGGAGACATCGTGCTGTGCGCGCCCATCATCAGGCAGGAAGCCGAGGCGCAGGACGTGAGCCTGGCGGCGCACTACGCGCACCTGGTCGTGCACGGCATGCTGCACCTGCAGGGATACGACCATCAGCGCGCCGCTGCGGCCCGCATCATGGAGTCGCTCGAATCTGAAATCGTAACGCAGCTGGGGTATCCTGACCCCTACTCCGTACAGGCCTGAACGCGCGCTGCTTCGATACGAGCGCAGGCCGCAATGCATGGATCCTCACCCTAAACCGTCACTCCTCGAGCGCATCGGTGCCATTCTGATGCGCGAACCGGAAGACCGCGAGCAGCTTCTGGAGCTGCTGCAATCGTCCTACGAGCGCAACCTGATGGATGCGGACGCGCTCGCCATGATCGAAGGCGTGTTGCAGGTCTCGGAGCTCCATGCGCGCGACATCATGGTTCCGCGCGCCCAGATGGACGTGGTCGATATCCACGACTCGCCCCAGAAGTTCCTCCCAAAGGTCATCGAATCCGGCCACTCGCGCTTCCCGGTCATCGGTGACAGCAAGGACGACGTCATCGGCATCCTCCTCGCCAAGGACCTGCTGGGATATTTCGGTGGCAAGGAGCACGACATGCGCGACATGCTGCGCCCGGCGGTGTTCATCCCCGAGTCCAAGCGGCTCAACGTGCTGCTCAAGGATTTCCGCCGCAACCGCAATCATATGGCGATCGTGGTGGACGAATACGGTGGCGTGGCCGGGCTGGTGACCATCGAGGATGTGCTGGAGCAGATCGTCGGCGATATCGAAGACGAATACGACTTCGACGAGACGGAAGCCAATATCCTGTTGGACCGCAACGGACTGTACCGCGTCAAGGCGCAGACCTCGATCGAGGACTTCAACGCCACCTTCGGCACGGCGTTCCGCGACGAGGAATACGACACCATCGGGGGGTTGCTCCTGAGTCAGTTCGGGCGCTTGCCCAAGCGGGGCGACGAGGTGGTGCTCGACCGTCTGCGCTTCCGCGTGCTGCGCGCCGATAGCCGGCGGTTGCACTCGCTGCTGGTCGAGAAGCTGCCCTCGGCTGAATGAAGCGCGGCAGCGCGCTGCGCGAGCGCCTGGACCTGGTGCCGCTGAGCCCGGGGCTGGGGCGGCTGTTTCTGAGCGCCCTGCTGGGAGCGGCCAGCGTCCTGGGGTTCGCGCCTCTCTACATCTTCCCCGTTCCGGTCGCGACGCTAGCGGGCCTGGCATGGCTGTGGCAACGCAGCCAAAGCGCAGGGCAGGCGCTTGTTCTGGGGGTGGGCTTCGGGCTGGGTTACTTCCTCACCGGAACCAGCTGGGTCTACGTCAGCATGCACGATTTCGGCGGCATGGCCTGGCCGGTGGCCGGATTTGCCACCTTGTTCTTCTGCTCCTACCTCGCCCTGTTTCCTGCAGCCGCCGGATGGACGTTCGCGCGCCTGCGGGCACCTCCATGGGTGCGCCTGGCGATCGTGTTTCCTGCCGCATGGGCCCTCTCCGAATGGGCGCGTGGCTGGCTGTTTACCGGCTTTCCCTGGCTCGCGGTGGGCTATTCGCAGTCTCCCGACGGACCGCTGTCCGGCTTCGCCGCGCTGCTCGGGGTCTACGGCGTGTCGCTGCTGGCTGCGTTGAGCGCCGGCTTGTGGGTCTGGCTGAGCGGTGTGCTCGCGGGCAGACGCGGCGAGGCGACGCCTGGCCGCGTGCGCGCGGGGCTATCCCATCCAGCGCTGGTCCTCTTCGTACTGCTGTGGTTCGCGGGCTGGGTGCTGCAGCGGGTGCCTTGGACGGCAGCCACGGGCGAGCCGGTGACGGTGAGCCTGGTACAAGGCAACATCGAACAGGACCTGAAATGGCGCCCGGAATCGGCGCGCGCCGCGCTCGAGACCTATCTCGAGCTCACGCTGCGCACGCATGGGCGGCTGGTCGTGTTGCCGGAGACCGCGCTGCCGGTCTTCAACGTCGACCTGCCGGCCGGGTACATCGAAGCGCTGGCTCGCCCGGCTCGCGACAGAGGCGGCGATCTGCTGACCGGCATACCCGAGTACGAGCAGGCGGACCCGCCGCGCTACTACAACAGCGTGATGAGCTTCGGGACGCGCTCAACCCAGGTCTACCGCAAGTACCACCTGGTGCCGTTCGGCGACTACGTCCCGCACTGGGGTTTTCTCACCTGGATCATGCACACGCTGCGCATTCCGATGTCCGACTTCTCCCGCGGAGCGCCGTACCAACGTCCGCTGGATGTCGCCGGTCAACGTGTGGCCGTCAACATCTGCTACGAGGACGCGTTCGGCGAGGAGATCATTCGCCAGCTTCCCGAAGCGACGCTGCTCGCCAACTTCACCAACGACGCCTGGTGGGGCAAGTCGGCGGCGTCCGACCAGCATCTCCAGATAGCCCAGATGCGTTCGCAGGAGACCGGGCGCTACATGCTTCGCGCCACCAACACGGGCGTGACCGCCGTAATCGACCATCGCGGCCGCATCGTGAGCGCCGTACCCCAATTCGTCGTAGCGGTCCTGGAAGGACGTGCAGAGGGCCGCGGCGGAAACACGCCCTACATCCGGTGGGGGAACTGGGCGTTCCTCGCGCTGGCAGCCGCGGGCCTGCTGGTACCATTGCTTTCCAGCCGCGTGCGGCAACGCGTCGCGTGACGGGGGAACCAAGTAGAATTCGCGTTCCTCCGGGACCGTCCGGTTTTGCGCGGGCACATCCGTGCGACTTGAGAT
>Ga0335077_10009533_pt1 | contig 12056 bp, 8 predicted proteins | sample Lox_Sample_31_FD_207151 | JGI IMG/M metagenome (GOLD analysis project Ga0335077, IMG submission 207151) | Soil microbial communities from Loxahatchee National Wildlife Refuge, Florida, United States - Lox_Sample_3.1 | ecosystem: Environmental > Terrestrial > Soil > Wetlands | place: USA: Florida...
CGCGCTAACGGACCGATTCGCAGGAGAGTCTCCGGGCGCATGCGTGAAGCGAGGTCGAACCCGGAGGACAAGTCGCGCCGGATAAAGGCGCCTTGAATAGAACGCCGAGGGGAAAGATTCCCGTTGCTCCCGTGGCCATGCCAAACAGCCCCGTTGTACACAATCAGGGAGCCCGCCGGGCCGCACGCCGGCGCAGGGACAGCGCGGGTGACATCATCCGCCACAGCGTGGGGCCATCGATGAGAACCAGGCAGGAAGCAGGTGGCACCATTGTCAGTCCGGAACTCGTCAATCATAAGGATGAAACCGACCATCGCCCAGCCGGACTCGTCGCGAGGAAAATCCTGGTGCAGTTTCTGTGCCGGCGACCCAGGCCGAAGGGTTCTCGCGTGCATCGTGCTCAACTTGAACGACTGCATGAAAACGCTCCGACAGGCCTCAAGCAGCGGCGGATAAACATAGATGCAATCGAATTCGGGTCCTCGGTTGACGAGGTCATCTACACGGGTGGTGGTGCTTCCATGCCTTGTGTCGCCGGGGCCGGCTTCCAGTACTACCTTGTCGTAGGTCTCTGCCAACTTCTGGAGTTGCGGAGGGGGGACAGGCCCAGGCACAACAGCAAAGCCTTCGCGATCGAAAACTCCCAGGGTCGTGGGGAGCAGCATGTTCACCGGCCTGAGTAACGATCGTATCGCGAGCAGCGCGCGGGCCGGTGTGGTAGTGTAATCACGAAGAGGGTGAAGGGACTGGCTGCCGGTGCATCGCGCGACATCACGCAACTGCTGATCGCCTGGGGGGGCGGCGACGCGGCGGCGATGGAACAACTGGCGCCTTTGATCCAGCAAGAGCTACGCCGGGCGGCTTCGGGGCAGCTGGCGGGCGAGCGGCAAGGGCATATCCTCCAAACCACCGCATTGGTCAACGAGGCTTACCTCAGGCTGATCGACTGGAAGAATGTAGAGTGGCAAAACCGGGCGCAGTTCTTCGCCATGGCGTCGCAAATGATGCGGCACATTCTGGTGGACTATGTGCGCGCGCAGCACCGGGAGAAGCGGGGGGGGGGCGCGGTACACGTGTCGTTGTCGCAAGCGGCAGGGGTCGCGCTGGAAACGGCAGGCGATCTTCTGGCGCTGGATGAAGCGCTGCGTACGCTGGAATCGTTCGCGCCGCGCCAGGGCCGGGTGGTGGAGCTGCGTTTCTTTGGCGGGTTGAGCCTGGAAGAAGCGGCGGAAGTGCTCGGGGTATCGGTGGGAACCGTGAGGCGGGACTGGAGCCTGGCGCGGGCGTGGCTGTATCGCGAGCTGCGCCGGGAGAAAGGATGAACCCGGAGCGGTTCCAGCGGGTGGGCGAGCTTTATCACGCGGCATTGGAGCGCCCGGCGGATCAGCGGGCCGCGTTTCTGGAACAGGCCTGTGCAGGCGACATTGAGCTGCGGCACGAAGTCCAGTCGCTGTTAGCGGCTCAGGCGGAGGCCGGCGCATTCATGGCTACGGCCGCCGACGCGGGATCGGACACACAACCGGCATGCCCTGCCGGAGTCTCGTTCACGGGCCGAACTCTCGGCTGTTACGAGGTGGTCGCGCCGCTGGGAGCCGGCGGGATGGGTGAAGTTTATCTCGCGCGCGACCAGCGGCTGGGACGCAACGTAGCCATCAAGGTGCTTCCGAACAGCCAGGGGCTGGATTCGGAGCGTGTCCGGCGGTTCGAGCGAGAGGCGCGCGCGGCATCGGCGCTCAATCATCCGAACATCGTCACCATATACGACATCGGAGCGTGCGACGCCGGGCGCTTCATCGTCATGGAGTTGGTGGAAGGCCAGACCCTGCGCGAGGTTTTGGCGGGTGGTCCGGCGGCGGCGTCGCTGGCTCCGGTGGGCGGGCAGATTGCCAAGGCACTGGCGGTGGCGCACGCCGCGGGGATTATTCATCGCGACATTAAGCCGGCCAACATCGTCGTGCGCACGGACGGGTACGTGAAGATCCTGGATTTTGGACTGGCCCGCCTGATGCACGAAGTGGAAGACCGCCGTTCGCTGGAAGTCACCAATCCGGGGCAGGTCATGGGGACGGTGGCGTACATGTCGCCGGAACAGGCTCGGGGCGAGAACGCGGGGGCGGCGTCAGACATCTTCTCGCTAGGGATTGTCTTCTACGAGATGACCACGGGCAAGCATCCCTTCGCCGCGGATTCGTTCCTGGCGACCCTGCATGCGGTTCATGCGCTGGCGCCGGTTCCACCCACCAGCTTGGACCCGCGCATTCCACCGCGGCTGGAAGAGCTCATCCTGGCCATGCTCAACAAGGATGCATCCCGGCGGCCGACCGCGGCGGAAGTGGACGAGGCGCTGGCGGACGGCTCACATAGCCTTTTCAGCGTTGCGCCGGAACCGCGCGCAACCCCAGCGCACAATTTGCCACCGCAAAGAACGCCGCTGGTCGGGCGGCACGCGGAACGGTCGGCACTGCAACCCTTGCTGCTGGATCCCGACGTCCGGTTGATCACCCTAACGGGTCCGGGAGGCACGGGCAAAACCAGGCTTGCGATTCAGGCGGCCACGGACGCAGCCGCCAGTTTTCCGGGGGGAATCCGTTTCGTGAACCTGGCGCCGATCTCCGATTCGAACCTGGTGGTCCCGGCCGCAGCCGAGGCGCTGGGAATCCGCGAGATTCCCGGGCAACCGCTCATCGAGGTGCTGCAGCAGAACCTGCGGAACGCCGGACGGATGCTGCTGGTTCTGGACAACTTCGAGCAGGTGGCGGCGGGGGCGGCGGACGTTTCGAAGATTATGGACGGATGTCCGGGCGTCACGGCGCTGGTCACGAGCCGCACCGTTCTCCGCGTCTACGGGGAACATGAATTCTCGGTATCGCCGCTGCCGGTTCCGCAACAGGATAGGCTGCTTTCGCCGGGGCGCCTGCTTGATTTTCCGTCCATCGCCCTGTTCGTGCAGCGCGCCGCGGCGGCAAAGCCCGGCTTCTCCCTGACGGTGCAGAACGCCGGCAGCGTGGTCGAGATCTGCCAGCGCCTGGATGGCCTGCCCCTGGCGATCGAGTTGGCCGCGGCGCGAATCAAGGTACTGTCGCCCGCCGGGCTGTTGGCCCGGATCTCCGGAGGGCTGGAGCTTCTGACCGGCGGCGCGCAAGACCTGCCCGAACGCCAGCGCACCCTGCGGCGGGCGATCGACTGGAGCTACGATCTGCTGACCCTGCCCGAGCAGAAACTCTTCCGGCGCCTCTCGATTTTTGTGGGCGGCTGCACCTTGGAAGCTGCCGAGGCCGTATGCGACGCCCAGGAGGACTTGGGAATCGATGTGCTCGAAGGCGTAACCTCACTGGTGGACAAGAGCCTGTTGAGCCAGATGGGACCGGCGGACGCGGAGCCGCGTTTCACCATGCTGGAGACCATCCGGGAGTATGGCAGAGAACGGCTCGAACAAAGTGGGGAGAGCGACAGCGGGCGGCGAGCGCACGCGGCGTATTTCCTGGTTCTGGCGGAGGAAGGAGCTAGTCACAACACGCCCGCTGAGCACGAGTCGTGGCTGGACCGTTGCGACGCCGAACACGACAATTTCCGCGCTGCGATCGGATATCTGCTGAAATCGGCGAATGTCGAATGGGGGCTGCGCCTGGGGTTCGTTCTCTTTTCGTTCTGGGAAGCGCGCGAGCACCTCACGGAAGGCCGGCGGGCGCTGTCGGCATTGCTCGAGCTGCCCGGAGCGAATCTGGTGACCAGTTACAGCGCTCGCGCATTCTACGCGGCGGGAATCCTGGCGGACTCCCAACTCGACCTCGAAGCAGCGAGTGAGCTGATGAACCGCAGCCTGGAGATGCAGCTCCAGCTTGGGGACAAGCAGTGGATAGCCACCGTGGAGGGAGCTCTCTCGGTGGGCGCGACTAAAGCCGGACGGTACACCGAGGCGCGCGCACACATCGAGCGGGCGCTGACGATCTGGAAGGAGTTGGGCTCCGGCTCATTCATCCTGGGCCTCAGTAACCTAGCCAACATCGCCAAGAGACAGGGAGACTATGCCATCGCGCGCACTGCTTACGAGTCGACGTTGGAAGCGTTTCGCGCGACCGGGGACCGACGCGGCATGGCAGGCGCGCTGAGCGGGTTGGGCGACGTGGCCGCAGCCGAGGGCGACCTGCCCGAAGCGCGCCGGCTGTACGAGGACACCTTGAAAGAGTTTCAGCGGATCGGCGATGCGTGGGGAGCCGCGGCGGTGCTGCGGGACCTGGGGGACTTGAGCTGCCGTGTGGGCGACCATGAGGAGGCCGCGGGATTCTACAAACAAGCGCTGGCCACTCTTCACAAACTCGGCTACCGGCGCGGCATGGCGCGGGTGCTAGAGCATCTGGCGGCCTGCGCCACTAACAACGCCCGGCCTGATTGCGCGATTAGGTTAGCAGGAGCAGCGGCGGTCATGCGGGAGAAGCTGGGGATCTCACTGACACCGGCCGAGCGTGACGAACTCGATCAAACCATCCACACGGCGTGCGAGAACCTGCCCGCCAGCGAACAGACGAAAGCGTGGGCCGAGGGCCGTTCGATGACCACCGACCAGGTACTGACGTTCGCTCTCAGCGCCTAAGGGATTGGGCGGCCTGAGAGGCCGCCGCAGGCCATGGGCCTGCCCCACATCAAGCAACAATGGCTAAGATCCCGCTGGGGATCCGGATTTATCGGGGTTCAGAAGCCGGCGCACGGCCGAGATGCGGTTGGCCGGCAGGCCGACGCGGCGGGCGTGCTCGCGAATCATCTCTTCATCCTGGGCAAAATACACGCAATAGATTTTCTCGTCTGTTACGTAGCTGTGGAGCCACTGGATGCTGGAGCCAAGCTCCTTGAGCACGGCGAGCGAACGGAGGGAGACGTCCCGGATCTCGTCCTCCGTGAAATTGCCCACACCCGGGACCTCGCGCTCGATCACGTACTCCGGCACATCCGCCTCCGTACGAAAATCTTATCATCCCCAGCGCGGCTGCTCATCGGGGTTTATCCCCAGGGTCATTTTGGCGAGCAATTCGTGCGTGAGAAAGCTGTTGGCTGGATGAATGCGTCCGAGACGCGCATCGCGGAAGGTCCTTTCCAAGCCTGCAGCGCGGAAGATCCCCATGCCGCCGGCCAGTTCCATCGCCAGATCGACCAGCCGCCAGGAGCTCTCGACAGCCCGATATTTCGCCGCGACCACACGAATCAGCAAGCTGCCGACGTTGGCGGGATCGGTGTTTTCCGCCCAGTCACGGGCGGCGCGATCCAGCACCGCTTCGGCCGTTTCCAACTCGATCACCATCTCCGCGACGGCGTGCTGCACTTCGGCATGGTAGGACATCGGACGCGTCATGGCGATGGAGCGCTTCTTCTTGACCGACTCAACGGTGCGATCCATGGCGTATCGCGCCAGGCCGCAGTAGACATTGCCGAACCCCATCAGGGCCCAGACAAAGGCCGAACCCACGAAGGCATCAAGTCCCGCGGCTCCGGGCGGCACCACCCGGGCGATGTAGCGATCGGGCACGAAGCAGCCTTCCAGGACAGTGTCCTCGCTGCGCGTGGCGCGCATGCCCATTACATCCCAGGTTTCCTCGACGTGGTATCCGGGGGTGTCGCGAGGCAGGAATGCATGAACGATTTTCGGGGCCGCGGGGTCGCTGGAATCCATGCCGTGCAGGCCGAGCCGGGTCCAGACCGGTGTCAAGCTGCCAAAATGCTTGCGCCCGTAGAAGCGGTAGCCGCCGTCGACGCGTTCGGCCTTGGTGGTGGACAGGAGCACGGGAATGTCGTTGCCGCTTTCGGCGTGGCCGGCGGCGAAGACTTCTCCGGCTGCGCCTTCGCGGAGCATCCATTCGAGCGTGTGATCGCCGGCGCGACGGAGGTCGGCGGCCAAACCCATCCAATACAAGTGCATATTCAGCCCGAGGGCAGTGGCAGGCGCGTGGTAGGCCAGGCGGCGCTGCTCGCGGCAGACCTCCGGCAGGGTCATTCCCCACCCCCCCAGCTCGGACGGCACCGGCATCAGCAGATAGCCGGCGACGCGGAGCTCCTCGAAATCTTCGGTGAAAAAGCGGTTTTCGCGGTCGTAGACCGCGGCCCGGCCGGCGCATCGTTGCAACAGTGAATCCGATATTACGTGTACTGGTGCGGCAGTAGCTTGCATATCATCCTCCCGAGGGACTGGTGAAGAAGAAAAGGCCCCTCTAAGTATATAGGCGCTGTTTTGAGGGAAGAGTGCTAATTTGGAAATCGCTCCCTGACGGTCGCGGCTCAGCCTTAGCCTCCGGCTTGACCGGAATGAATAACCTGTGACTCCGGCCACGACAGCGGTATTTTTTTTAAGAGAAGCGACCGCAGTGGCGGGAGGATCACTTGTTCAGCCGGAGACAGGCGTTACGGATGTACGACACGATTCAGGAACAGATCGCCGCTTACGAACGAGAGATCCGGCGCAAGCAGAGGCAGATGGAGCCGGAGGAGCATGGTAGGCAAATGGCGCCGCCGCTGCTGAATGCCAACAGGGGCAGGTTGGTCAAACAGCTTGGACAAGAGACGAAGCGACAGGCTCTGTACCGAATGAGTGGAGTGGATGCCACGCAAATCGATGCCATCGGGGTCGCAATTCATCGCCCACGCCACCCTGGCGCCACGGGTGGCTAAAAGCGGGGGCCAGCCGGTCAAAAAGAAAAAGCGCCACAGCGCCAGCACGCGAGTTTGCGGCTGCTTTGCGCATGGCCGCATTATCCTTGCGCCACAGTTCGGAGCATCTCGCGTCGCCTGGGCGGAGATGTAGCGGTCTTCGCCACCGCCCGCAAGCTGGCCACCCTGATTTACCGTCTCCTGCGATGGGGGCACCCCTACGTCGACGAGGCGCCGAAGCCTACAAACACGCTATCAGCAGCCACGCATCAAAAGCTTGACAGCCAAGGCTAAAGCACTCGGCTACAAACTCCGCCCCCTTGCCGGGTGATATCCGTCAATGAGGGCCAGTCACAGGCCAGAAGTCGCGGCTCAGAATTGATGCTGCTCAGTTATAGCCGACTACCATGTTTGTGCCGACGCCGAAGCCCAGGATTCCCTGATCGATCTTGCCGCCGGCGGTGAGCGGAGCGGTGAAAACTCCCTCGCCGGTAGACGGATCCGGCACCGCGAACACGGAGAGCGTTCCGAACGAAGTGCCGGTGGCGTTGTTGGAGACGGCCGGCAACTGCTGCAAAACGGCGGCCGGCACGGTAAAGGTACCCGCCGAACCCGGAGCCAGGCAAGTGAAGCCAGTCGAAGTATAGGTGGAGCTCAGCATCGATCCGCCGGTCTGCGTGAGCGCGGCGCCGAAGATGGTGACCAAGCCACCGGAGTCGCCGGTCCAGGTGATCGTCAAGGGCGAGGATCGCGGTATGGATGGCGGAAGTGTCTGCTGATTGGTCCAGACGAAGTCGCCGGGAAGATCCACGCTCGCCGAGAAGGCGCCAACGTCCGCTCCGCCTGTGCCGGACAGCGTATAAGTGCCCTGCACCAGGGTGGGCTTGCCGGACCCGCCGTACCCCTGGATACCGCTCGAATAGAGGGTCGCGTTATAGGAATTATCCGCTTGGCGAGGGACGGCTATGTTCGAAGCTTGGGGCCCATTCAGAGTCACCTGGGCGCCGGCGTCCAACGATGTGGGCGCCACACCAAAGCTCATTTCGTCGATGGTGCCCGTTCGCGTGACGACAAAGCAGGCGCCCGCCGTAGCCAGGGCGAAATCCGCGCTGCCCACGGTGTCGACCGTGTATTTGCCAAAGGATCCGCCGACAGATTCCTGGCTCATCGTACCGTAGGAACCGAGACTGGTCGCAGTCTTTCCGAGGTGGAAACTCGCGACGGTAAGGGAGCCGCCCGTGTCGAGCGCCTGCAACTGCGACTCACTGATCATGGCGTTGGAGCAGGCGCTCTGGCCGGCCGGCGCCACGGCGATCGATCCAAGGTTCGAAAGCCTGCCGCCAGCGCGGACCTGGAGGCTGACGAAACAACTCGGAGTTATCTGAGATGGAACTTTGAAGTTGATCTGGTCGAGCCCCGGCGACCCGGGTGACCGGCCCGCATACAACGGGGTCACTGCCGTTCCGCCCACAATTACCTGCACCTGGCCGGCAGCGGTCTGATCGCCCGAAGACGTGCCATTGAGATCGGACGCGGTGTCGGCGCCGATTCCGGTTCCCCAAAGCACCATCAGGTCGCCGGGGGCGGCCGGGCGCGCGCTCCAACCGCCGAGCATGGTGGTCGTGAAGCGGTTGAGGTTCAGGCCGTTGTATGTGGCCTGGACCGGACCGTGGCCGCTGGCGGTTTGAGTGGCCAGCCCGAAGTTGCGCGGCACGACGTTCACCAGTGACGGCGCGCTGGTCTGTCCGTTGTACGTCACGGTCACGTTGTAGGCGCCGACGGGGGTACTGGACGGCACCATGCCGGCTACTTGCGTGGCAAGCGTGTAGTATATCAGCGCGTCGACCGGTGTGCCGCCGGCGGAAGGGGTGAAAGTGATGCTGGTTCCGGAGAGCGAGGCAGGAAAGGGAAGACCATTCGGAAAAGCGATCGTGGAAGGACCGAGTCCAGTGCCGAAGATGACGAACCACGATCCCGGGGCGACGTCGGGAAGGTAGGAGTTCGCGTTGACTACACCGTTAGTGCCGCGAATCACAGGCTGTGCATGGCCGAAGGCCGGCGCAAGCAGCAGGAATGCCAAGAATAGCAGAATATTTGTTCTCATGGTCGTTAGAATTATACACCTTTACACATATTAAGGTCTGTATATCCATAAGTATATTACTGTGGTTATATACGCGGCCGGACGCTCTCTGACGGTCGCGGCTCAGCCTTAGCCTCCGGCTTAACCGGATTGAATAACCTGTGACTCCGGCGACGACAGCGGTATCTTTTTTAAGAAAACGCGACCGCCGCTACAGCCCTATTTTCATTCGTGCACCGGCTTGTTCAGCATGGCTGCCGGCGGATTATCCGTCAATGATGGTCAGTCACGGGCCAGAATGGCGCTGGGATTGGCGGAAGGCGTGGCGGAAGGCGTTTTCCGCGATGCCTTGCAATTCGGCGGGGGAGAAGCCGCAGTGCCGGGCGGCGAGATCGTATTCGCCGGTGAGCGAGACGCCGAAGATGCCGGGGTCGTCGGTGTTGAGGGTGATGGGCACGCCGGCATCGTAGAGGCGGCGGATGGGGTGGGCGTCGAGCGAGGGGACGGCGCCGGTCATCACGTTGCTGGTGATGCAGACTTCGAGCGGGATGGCGCGGTCGCGGAGATGGCGGAGCAGGACGGGATCATCGACGGCGCGGATGCCGTGGCCGATGCGCTCGGCGCCGAGTTCGAGGGCGGCCCAGACGGACTCCGGTCCGGCGGTCTCGCCGGCGTGGGCGGTGAGGTGGAGGCCAGCGTCCCTGGCGAAGCGGTAGACGTCGCCGAACCAACGGGCTGGGCCACGTTCTTCGTCGCCACCGATGCCGAACGCGACGACGCCATCGTGGACACGCCCGGCGGCCAATTGGGCCACCTGCATGGCGTGATCGGGGCCGAACTGGCGCACGGCGTCGAGGATCCACCGGACCTCGACGGGGGAGGAGGCGGCGGCTTCGCGGACGGCGGCGTAGATGGGGGCGAAGTCCTGGCGTTTCCACAGCACGACTCCGGCGGAGAGGGTGATTTCGGCGTAGGGGACGCCTTCGGCGGCGAGGCGGACGAGGAGATCGCGGGTGAGGCGGGCATAGTCTTCGGGGCGGCGCAATAGCTCGACGATGCGCTTGAAGGTTTCGAGGAAGCCTTGAAAGCCGGTAAAGCGGAAGTATTCGCGGATCTCGTCGAGAGAGGAGGCGGGATCGAGGGCGAGCATGGTTTCGGGGGTGGCGGAGCCTTCGAGGTGGAGGTGCAGCTCGGCTTTGGGGTAAGCGGCGGCGGTGGACAATCTTCAGGTTAATGGTTCATGGGCTGACGCTACAACGGGGGATGGAGTGAGTGTGATTCCCGATTGCCCTGACGGCAGAAAGGGCGTAGAATCTGACCCTGGGGGGGGGAACTCGGATGCAACAGACGCTTGGGTCCTGGGATGAGATAAACCGGAAATGGAGAAACACCGCGCTACTACTAGGTTGGCTTGTCCTGGCACCGAGTAGCTCCGCCGCTACCTTTTGGGTTGGTAACTGCCACGCATCCAGCTATCCGACTATTTCGGCGGCAGTCACGGCCGCGCCCGCCGGTTCCACGGTCAATGTGTGTCCGGGCACCTACCCGGAACAGGTTTTCATCACCCGGCCGCTGACCCTGCACGGAGTCACGAGCGGGAACAACGGCCGGGCCATCATTGCGGTCCCGGCGAGCGTCACAGGAGGGCCCCCGAACTGGCAGTTCGTGCCGGACCCGACCTTTATTAATCTCGTGGCCCCCCAGATCTTCGTCAACAGTCCGGCCGGCTCCGTTGTGATCAGCAACCTCACCATTGACGGCAGCGGGGAACATGGCGCCCCTTCCGCCTGCCCGCCCACCACGAGCAGCGAGTGGCAAACGGTGGCGATCTTCTTCGAGAACAGCTCCGGCACCATTAACGAGGTGACCACGCGGGGCCAGGGAAAGACGAGCGGCTGCGGCGTCGGGATCCGGGCGTACGCGATGCCAGGCCCTCCAGCTACGCTTAAGATCACCAACAACTCGACGTTGGATGCGAACCTCTACGGGTACAGGCTGGAGGCCCCCCTTCCAGGCGCCAGCCTGTCGGTAACCGCTACCAAGAACAACGTAGAAGCCGGGAGCACGAACTTGGGAAGCTTCGCCCTGTCCTACACTGGCGGCGTTTCAGGATCGATCTCCTCCAACTACATCCAGGCGGTGGCACATGGTGTCTGGGGGAACGGCCAATCGGGAGATTTGACCTTTTCGGCGAACACCATCGTCTCCGTCAACGGCTTGGTGGGCACCGGGGGTTTATACGCGGCGCCTGCCACGAATCCCGGACATCCGCTGGTGACCGGAAATCGAGTCGTGAACTTCTATGTCGGACTTGGGGTTCCCTCCGGCGCGTCCGCCGTGAACAACAACGTGATCGTAAACAACGTTTTGGGAATGGAGTTGGGCTGCAACTCCGCCGCGACGATCAGCGGAAACACCATCAACAACTCCCAATACGGTTACGACACCGTGCCCAACGGGTTCGTCGCCACGGGAAAAGTCTCATTCTTTAACGTCGACAACCTGAATGAGGGTACGGTGTGTCCGTAGCCTGACGTTCGCCACTCGCCTCCCGGTACGCTGGGTGTTGCCGGGCGCCTGACTTGGACCACCTGCTACCCAGCTGCAGGGAACACATATAAGAGTTTCATCGTCTATTCTCCTGTACAGGAGCAGCATGCCCCCGTCGATATTACATGCTTTGGTCCGGGTGGCAAGTTGGATCGTGCCGAGCCACGTTCGGCCGGAATGGCACGCGCGGTGGAGATCCGGCTTAAAGGACTGGTGGGTTCTCGTCGACCGCGGAGAACTGATCAGCGGGACATCCGCGCAGATCGCACGCACGATTCGGGTGGCGTTCGCGGATGCATTCTGGCTACGTTTCAACAAGGGATACCTGGACTACTGGCTGCGCGGGCCGGCGTTTCTGCTCGTCTGCGCCGCCACGGCTCTGCTACTCATTGCGGCGTTCACGCGCGGCTTTCATATCACACGCGCCCTGATCGACATTGCCCTGGGCCGTCACGGAGTACACGTGCTTTCCTCAGAAGGGCCTGCGGGAACGCTGATTGCCTATACCGTGCCGATTGTGTTCGCGCTGGCCGCCGGGGTTGTGCTAGTCGCGATCGGGCGCCTTTCGGTCCACGGTTACGGCTGGCGGTACTGGCTGTTCGTTGCGGCGAAAACGACTTTCGTAATGGTATTCGTCTCGCTGATGTGGATCGAGGGCGGGACGGCGTTCCGTCGCCACATTTCAGACGGGTATGCGCGGGTACTGGTGGGCGCCGTTGGTCTAACGATCGCCTTCATCTTCGGCTTCGGCTGCGCGCTGGCATGGAGCTTCGATGACCAGCGGCGGCGC
>Ga0335077_10009536_pt1 | contig 12054 bp, 11 predicted proteins | sample Lox_Sample_31_FD_207151 | JGI IMG/M metagenome (GOLD analysis project Ga0335077, IMG submission 207151) | Soil microbial communities from Loxahatchee National Wildlife Refuge, Florida, United States - Lox_Sample_3.1 | ecosystem: Environmental > Terrestrial > Soil > Wetlands | place: USA...
ACCTTTACAAAAGATTTGACACCTTTATCCGTATCCGTATCCCCTTTACGAATTAATCAGACGTTCCCTAATCTATGGAACAATTGCACATGCATCGTCAGTGCCCTCAAAGCGAGCACTAACAATAATTTGTGTTTTTGAATCCACCTCGAAAATGTACCGGCATATCTTTCCGAGTTTGTACCAGTACTCCTTGTTTCCATTTGGGAGGGCCACGACTTTGACAAAATTTTCTTTGCGTATATTGTCGTTTTCACGGAATTCCTTTCCAACTTGACTATTCAGCATATCTAAGAAATTTTGATGGGGCGTTATAGAGCGACGCCCCACGCAACCCAATAAGTCGCACAGTAGCCCTACAGCAATGATAAATTGTACTCCTCGCATCATTTTAACTGTATTTCATCACAATATGAATAACAATCTTCACCGAAGAGTCATATTGGTTGTTAAACCTATTTGAGCAGGACTATTAACCAATGCACCCCATGTTATAACAGCATCGATTGGCTCACTTCCATAAAATATAAAAAACAGGGGTCAAATCTTTTGTTAATAGTTTTTTCCTGAGTCCCCTTCACCCTGCTACAAACCAGTACTGGAATAATTATAACTAACCCTACTTCAATATCTTCCCCGTCTTCCGGCTCCAGAGCAGAAGATCCAGTTCGTCCATGTCGATGCCGGTTTGGTCGGCAAAGGCCCGCATTTTCCGTTCGATACGGCGATACCGTTCCGGGTTGAGCGGCTTGCGGTTTCGCCGGATCACGCCGAGCTCGGACAGGCAGTTGAGGATGTGCTTGTCCAGGATGGCGTAGCCCCGGTAGCCGATGTTCCGCAGAAAATGACTCGCCTCCTTGAACCCGATCCCTTTGATGTCCGGGTTGAAGACAAGAAAATCCCGGCGGGTCTCATGATCCGGAAACGACCGGAGCAGTTCGCCGAGTTTGAAGCCGTGCTCCTTCTTTAAGTAGTCGCGCGTATGAACAATATAGGAGGGCCGTTTGAGCTTGTATCGAAATCCGCGTCGGAGACGGTGCTGAAGCGTCTCAAGATCGGCCTCCAGCACGATGTCCTTGATCGCATCAACCGTCTTCATCCCCATCTCGGCGCTGGAGTTGGCCGCCGCGATGCAGAAGCAGAGCTCGCGGAAGATCGCCTCGTCCCCCTTTTCAAAAACCTGCCGGAATTCGCTCAGACGGGAACGGATGGCCCCTTGCTTCCATCGGTAATCGCCCATCAACGATTCAAGGGTTGCCTGCGTAGAAGGCCGCGCGACGGATTTTTTGCCGGCGGGCGTATGCTTTACGGGGGGGCGTCTTTTGCGCATCGGAAACCGACATCTTCGAGGGCGATATTCGGGGGGAAATACAAGCGGTAGGTCGCGCGGGCTTCAACCTCTTTCACTACTTCCAAAACTTTTGCCGAGAAATGCCCCAGGCCCGCCCAGGAATTCCCGCGGGCGACGCGATATTTCTCGCCGAAATCGTCCGAGACGTAGGAGCCGCCCGGATAGGGTTTGTACCAATCCGCCGTCCATTCCCAGACGTTTCCGATCATGTCGTAGGCGCCGAACGGGCTTCGGCCCGTCGGAAAGCTCCCGACGGGCGTCGGTCCGGGTTGAAGACCGCCGACATTCGCGCGGCGTGGATCGAAGAAAACGCCCCAGGGATAAATCCAGCCCTCCGGTCCCCGGGCGGCCGCTTCCCATTCCGCTTCGGTCGGCAGCCGTTTCCCGAGCCATTGACAATACGCGTCCGCCTCCGCCCAGTCCACATAGGTCACCGGAAGCCGTTCCTGATCCGGACGGGGGCGGCCGTTCACCCAATGCGGTAGAGCCGGAAAACCCCTGGCCGCGACGAACCGGGAATAATCGGCGTTCGTGACCTCGTAGCGATCGATCAGAAAGGAAGAAAGCCGGACGCGGTGGGCGGGACCCGCATCCAGGACCCAGGGCTTGGTGATGCCGGCCTCTTCGGCCGCGGCTTCCAACTTCAGCTCGTCGGTCCCGATCAGGTAGGACCCCTTTGGGACCGGAACCATCTCCTCGGGAAGTTTGGAGGCGCAGCCGTGGACGGGTATCACGAGCAGCAGTCCGAGGACGCCGACGAAACGAAACAACATGCGGTGCATGATGCACGAAGCCGAACGATCAAGTCAACAGAAATAAAAAGGCCCCGTTGACCGGGGCCTTTTTACGAAAACGAACGAATCGGATCGACGGATTATTTCCCGCTGAACGTCCTTTCGTAGGCCTGCACCTTCTTGGCCTCGTCGTCCGTCAGAATGCCGGTCTGCACCGCCGGAATCATGGCCGTGCCCGGGCTTCCGTTTCGGATGACGTAAAGCATTTCTCCATCCGTCTTACACGCATGAAACTTGGCATTGGTGAAATTCCTGGGAGTCGGATCCAGGGCCTTCCCGGCATCGCCGTCGCCCTTGCCGCCGAGTCCGTGACAGGTGAAGCAGGTGCCTTTTCCTTCGAAGATCGATTTACCCTCGGCCACCGCGGCCGCATCGCCCACATAAGCATTCTTTTCGGCCTTGGCCGCGGCCAATTGGTCCGCAGGCACGCGGGTCTTGCAGGGATCCGCTTCGGTTCCCGCATAGACGATATAAGAACCGGAAATCAAAAGAGCCAACAACACCAAACTTGCCAACCCGTACTTCATATCTCCTCCTTCTTCGTGAAAAATTGTGTATGCGGTCCGCCGCCTAAAACGTTTAGGGGGATGCGTCATCACCGTGCGCGATGGAGCGTCCATGGAAACGGCCCGTACTATATATTCTGAAGCGCAATTTGTCAAGAATTTTTTTACCTCCGCAGACGTCCCTCCCATCCGGCGGGAGGATTCCTTGACAGCCGGCGCCGTTTTCAGTAAAATGATTTCCCGTGTCTGCCCCTATTTCAACCGGTTCCGTCCGACTCGAACATTCGATCTCCGCATCCATGTCCTCGCCGATCCGCTGGATCCCGGCGGACGGGGTCTTTAAAAGCGACGCTCCCGTTACGATGGATCCCGTCCTGCGCATCCTGCTGATGTCCGACGGCAGCACCACGACCCTGCTCCAGGCCCTGTGGCTGACCCCGGTCGAGGTCCATGTGATCCGCCAAAGGGAAATTTCCCTGGACGCGTCCCCGGCCGAGTTTCTGACGGTCGAGCCGGGGACGAAGGCCCTGGCCCGCGAGGCGTGGCTGTCGACGAAAGGTCAACGACGGGTGTACGCTTCTTCGATGATGCTGCTGGATGCTCTTCCCCGCGCGCTGCTCAAAGGCGTATCGGACGGGCGAAAACCGCTGGGACTTCTGTTTTCCGAGGCGGGGCTCCCGATCGTGCGGGATGGTCTGCAGGTCGCGTCCTTTTCCGACCCCGCCGGGAGGCCGTTCTGGATGCGCCGATATCGAATGAGCCTCGGACACAGATCGGGCCCCAGGCCCTTCGCCGCGATTTTGGAGCAGTTCATCGGTGTTCCGCTTTATCCTTGAAATAATGCCTTCCGCCGTCAAAGATAAACTTGGGGCCGCGTCGGACCTCATCCGTTTCACGAAGCCTTACGGGACGCTTCTCCTGTTGATGCCGACCCTCTGGTCGCTCGTGGTCGCGGCGCGGGGAACGCCCCCGCTCAAGCTTCTTCTGATCTTCATCGCCGGCACGTTTCTGATGCGAAGCGCCGGCTGCGTCATCAACGATATCGCCGACCGGAAATTCGACGGCCGAGTGGAACGGACCCGGACCCGTCCGCTTCCCTCCGGCCGTTTGACGGTGGCCGAGGCGGCCGTGATCTTCGGCCTGTTGCTGGCGGGCTCGCTGATCCTGGTTTCCCGGCTCAATCGGTCGGCCCAGCTGTTAAGTTTGATCGGAGTCGGTCTCGCGGTTTTCTATCCTTTTTCGAAACGCATTACTTCCCTCCCGCAGATGGTCATGGGCGTCGCGTTCGGCTGGGGATCGATCATGGCGTGGGCCGCCGTGCGCGATTCCCTTGAACCGCCGATGATAATGATCTTTCTGGCCAACCTTTTCTGGGCCGCGGCCTACGATACGATTTACGCCCTCATGGACCGGGAGGACGACTTAAAAATCGGCGTGAAGTCATCCGCCATCCTGTTCGACCGGCACGTCGGACTCGCCGTGGGAATTTTGTTCGGGCTCTCTTCCTTCTTTTTTGTGCTCCTGGGCTTGACCGCCCACCTCGGGCCCGTCTACTACGCCTCGATCGCCATGGTCACCGGATGGTTTACGATCCAGGCCCGGACGATCAGACGCCCCTTGAATCCGCAGATCGCCTTTTCGTTGTTCAAATCCAACGTCAGCGTCGGCCTCCTCGTTCTCCTCGGTCTATTCCTTGATTATCATTTATAAGGCGGAGACCGGTCGAAGCGCATGAACACCCCTTGGATGAAATGGACGACCGGCACGGCGATCGTCGTGGCCGGGTTGCTCTCCCTCCCGTGGAACGGCCGCGGCCAAAACGCCGGGCCGATGGATCCTTCCCTGTTTCCAAACGGCACCTGCAAAAATTGCCACACTTCGGCGGGCCCGCCCAAGGCCGACTACTCCAAGCCCGAATGCGCCGAGTGCCATTCCGTTCCGGAGGAAGGCCGGCCCAGTCCGGCGGCCGACCCGCCCGCCCCCCGCGGCGGGCACGGCAAGCCGGGGCAGGACGTTTCCCCGATCACGAACACGATGATCAAGATCCCGGCCGGAGTCTTCATCCTCGGCGACAACGGCAGGCCGGCGTCCGAAGGCGCCGGCGACCCGGATGAAATGCCGGCGCACACGTTCTATCTCGACACGTACCTGATCGACAAGTATGAAGTGACCAACGCGCAGTATAAAGCGTTCGTGGATGCGACGAGCCACCGGGCTCCGAAACACTGGCAGCCGTCCCGCGCCGGCGAGGGATCGAGCATGACTTATCCTCCCGAGAAGGCGAATCATCCGGTCGTCTACGTGGATTGGTTCGACGCCAACGCCTATTGCCACTGGGCCGGCCAGCGTCTTCCGACGGAGGAAGAATGGGAGAAGGCCGCGCGGGGGACCGACGGACGCGATTTCCCCTGGGGGAACACCTTCGACGCCAAAAGGGCCAACACGCCCCAGTACTGGCTGGCCCAAAACAAAGACGGCGACACGATGCCCGTCGGCAGTTTCGAAAACGGGAAGAGCCCCTACGGACTGTATGACATGGCCGGGAATGTCTACGAATGGACGGCCAACTGGTACAAAGCCTATCCTCGGAATCCGGAACCCAATGCGCATTACGGGGAGAAGAACAAGATCGTGCGGGGCGGGTCCTGGTACGACTGTCTATCCTACGGCTGCGGACTGAGCTCTCCCAGCTATAACCGGTCCCGTTTCGACCCGGAAATTCGGAACAAAGGGTTCGGATTCCGATGCGCCAAATCGTCGTAGGTCGGAGCGCAATAGTCTGCGTCCCTGCGGTCATCGCCCGTCTGGGTTTGATAGCCGCCATGCTCATCGCGTCGGCCTGCAGCCGCACGCCGGAGGGAATGGTGGCGGTGCCGGCGGGCGAATTCACGATGGGAACGGACGAACAGGACCCGCAAGATAAGGCGGCCGACTTCGGAATCATGAAACCGTTTTTTAAAGACGAGCAGCCCGCCCACCGGGTCAACCTGCCCTTCTATTTCATCGACAAATATGAAGTGACGAACGCCGACTATTCCGATTTCATCCGGAAGACGGGGCGCAAGCCCCCGCCCGACTGGAGCAACGGCCAATACCCCACGGGTAAAGCCCGACATCCGGTCGTCTACGTCACGTGGGAAGACGCCGGCGCCTACTGCCTCTGGGCCGGAAAACAGCTCCCGACCGAGGCGGAATGGGAAAAGGCCGCGCGCGGCCCGGACGCTTTAAAGTACCCCTGGGGAAATGAATTTGACGAAGCGCGCGCCAACGTGAACGGCCAGGTCGGCGGAACCACCGAGATCGGACAGTATGAAAACGGCCGCAGTCCTTACGGGGCCTATGACATGATCGGAAACGTCTGGGAATGGACGGACGACTGGTACAAACCCTATCCGGGCAACACCTACGCGTCGGACAAATTCGGCGAGAAGGTCAAAGTCCTCCGCGGAAACTCCTTCGCCGGGCTGGGCCATTTCCCGCCGACCGTTTATCACGAGGTCAAGGCCCACTACTCCCGGGCCGGCTACCGTCTTTTCATGGCCCCCGACGGTCTCGTCAACGACGTCGGCTTCCGCTGCGCCAAATCGGCGAGATGAGAACGATGCGGCGAGGACGATTCGTGAGTCGCCCTTACTTCAGATTTTCCAGATCCTCCGGCCGCAAAACCGGCGGAAGGCAGGTTGTGCCGATGCAGACGTAGGCCGCGGGCTGCGAAGCAACCGGATAGCCGAGCGAGGCCACGCGGTCGCGGCTCTCTTCGGAATCCAGCGGGAGGACGACTTTCCAGGGCGCCTTCATCCGGTGCGCCGCCGCCGTCAGCGCTTTCCATTGCGGGTCGGTCCGCCGCCCGACAACCGTAACATGGCGCGGCGGGTATAAAAACCGCTCGAGCGCCAGGCCGAAGGGCGCGGCATGATGTTTATAGGGACGATACACGCCCGCCAAATAATTAAGCGTGCCCCGCGCCCGACCGCGATACCCTTCATCGCCCGTCAGATGGAACAGACGGACGAGGCCGATCGCGGCGACGGCATTCTCGTACAAGGGCTTGATCCGGACCTTCAGAATCCCTTCGCGATCGGACTTCTCCGGCGGGCCCGCCGCGGCGGGCAGGTCCCAATAGGCACCCGCGTTCTCATCCCACAGATGCAGGTTCATGATGCCGGCCAGCTCGTCCGCGTGGTCCATGTACCGCTTTTCGCCGGTCGCCTCGAAGGCGTCCGCCAGGGCCGCGATCATGTGGACCTGGTCGGAAAGATAGCCCGGCAGCGACAGCCGTTCATCGAGGCAATGATACATCCCGAGCTCGGCGTGCCGGCATCGGGCCAGCAGAACGTTGATCAATTGGAGCGCGGACGTCTGGTAGGCGTGATCCTTGAGCAGGTGACCGGCCAAGAGCAGCGCCGAAGCGGCCGCGGCGTTCTGATCCGTGTATAACGTTCGATCCCGACGGGGCGCTTCCACCCCGGCCCGGTCCTCCTCCGACAGCGCGTAATAGTCCTCGTCGGCCGATTGACTTCCGCAGAACCAGGCTTCGCCCTCGACCGCAAGCGACGTGTACAAATAATCCAGAATGTCGTATGACGTAAAGCGGTAGGATGCGTCCCCCGTCAGGCGATGCGCCCGGAGATAGACCGTCAGCATCCGCGCGTTCACCTCGAGGAGCTTTTCATAATGCGGCCGGTCCCAGTCCCCGCGCGTGGCGTAGCGGAAAAATCCACCGTCCACGGGATCGCGGAGACCGCCGTCGCGCATATGATCCAGAGTCGCTTTCGCCATGTCGAGCCCGCTCGGACGGTCGCCTCGATCGTGGAGATGCATCACTAGCTCGATCGCCCAGGGCTGGGGAAATTTGGGCGGCCCTCCGAAGCCGCCGTATTCGGGATCAAAGGCCCTTGTAAGAAAATTGGCGATGGTCTCGAGCGCAAGCGGCAGCGCGTCGGCCGCCTGCGGCTTGCGGGCCGCGTTCCCGTCAACGGCCTTGGACAATGCCGGACGCGCCGGGCCCGGCTCGCGGTCCTTTTGAACCTGGGACAGAAGCTCAAGCAGCCTTCCCGTGGGCAGATAGGTGTCCCCGACGATCACCTGCCCGTCCGCGTCCAGCACGGCGACGGTCGGCCAGCCGCCCATGTTGTAGCGACCGTTGATGTCGGGACGCTTGTCGCTGTCGACCCGGATCGGAATAAAGTCGTGATTGAGGCGCCGGATCACTTCGGGATGGTCGAAGCTCTCGCCGTCCATGACATGGCACCAATGACACCACACGGCCGAGATGGAAAGGAAAATCGGCCGGGACGACTCACGGGCCTCTTGAAAGGCGTCGCTCCCCCAGGGGCGCCAATGGATCTGTTCGGTATTCTGCATTCGATGCGTATTCGAAGAAACCGATTCAAACGACATTCGTCATATTCCCGCGGCGGGTCCTGTCCATCGGCAGCCCCATCCGTCCTCACTCCGCCCGTTCCAAAGTTTGCCGGCGAACCACACGAAAAGCTCCTTGGCCTTCCCGTTGCGGGCGGATGGGGCGCCCCGCCTCCGGCCACCCGCCGGATGTCATTTTAAAATTGTCGTTTGTATTAAAACGGACGGGGGCCGCCGGTTTTAAACCGTTCCGGCACGCGGAGCATTTCTTCGTCGCTCATCATGGCCATCCGCGGAGGGGCATAGGCAGGATCCAGCTCGAGCGCCTTGGTGAAGCAGCCCGCGGCCAAGTCCTCGCGTTCCATGGCGCGATAACAGATCCCGAGGAAGAAGCGGGCCTTCGCCTCCTCGGCCGGCTCCATCGGAAGCGCCAGCGCCCGCTCCAGGAGCATCATCGCCTCGGTCGGATCGTCGCCGTTCCGGAAGGCCCCCATCGCGTGGTAGGAACCGTAGAGGACCAGCGCCGGCGCATGGCGCGAATCGATCGAGAGCGCCTTCTCGGCCGAGCGGCAGACCTCCTGGAAGAAGTCGGCCCGCTCCAGCACCGAGCCCGCGGCACGGGAGCATTTCAAGAGCAGCCGCCCCCGCGCGACCCAGATCGCGGGATCTTTGGGATGGCGTTCGCATCCCTTGTTGATGATGCCGATCGCGAGATCCACCTTGTTTTCCTTTTCGAAAAATTCGGCCGCGCGGATGTAGGATTGAGGAAGGTCCTCCAGTTCTCTCAAAGGTATGTTGAGGATTTCCGGATCGACCTTTGGAATGGCTGAAGGCTTCATCTCCTGCCAGCCGGTGACGCTTCGCAGGATTCTCAGGATGGCGTAGCGGGGCGTGCCCCAGACCTGCGGAAGGTTCGCGTAGCGTTCGGGGAGCTTCGCCTCGACGGTCCGGATGATCTCCTCGGTCGACCTCCCCTGCTCGTACAGGGGAATGACCTCGTCCAGAAAATAGGTTTGAAGGCCGATGAAGAAATCGATGTCCGCGGGAGCGCCCAGCGGACCGTGGCCCGGAATGATCTTTTCGGGCGAAAGGGATTTCATTTTATGCAGGGTCTTGATCCAGACACGGTCGTCCGAAAGCCCTTCGGACATCACCGGCTGCCCCAGGATCGGAAAACTGCCGGTCATCAGCGTGTCCCCGCTGATGACGCACCGTTCGGTCGGAAGATGGACCGCCATGGCATCGTCCGTCTCGGCCTGTCCGAGAAACAGGATCTGGATCGGAAGCGAGCCTAAGGTCAGGGTCAATTCATTCCCGCAGGTGCGGTCCGGGAGCGCGGGGTCCTGCTCCGGAACGGCAAACCCGCGCGAGCGGAGGAAGGCCCGCTGCCGGAAGCTCCGCCGATGCATGAATTCCTTCGTCAGCTCGCCCGAGATCAGCGTGGCCCCGGCCTCCCGGAAGACGTCGTTGCCGGCCCAGTGGTCCCAGTGGTAATGGGTATTGATCACATATTTGATCGGGGCGTCCGTGACCGTCCGGATCGCGGTGAGCATCCGGCGGGCCATGGGCGCGTTGATCTGCGTGTCCACCACGGCCACGCCCTCCGGCGTGACGATGATCCCGGAATTGACCACGTTCCGGAAGAGGTAGCAGCGGTCCGTGACCTTTTTCAGGCTGCCGTACTGGAGCTTTCCAAACGGATTTTCCATGGCCTTCCAGGATAAGGCATTTGAGCGTCTGGGTCAAGAGCGAACCGGGGATGTGTCGGTTATAAATAATGATGAGGAATTAAAAACCGATCACGGCGACCGGGGTTGCGTAGATGAGCAGGGTCCCGTTGCCGAGCTGGCCGCTGCTGCCGTCTCCCCAACACCTTACCGTGTGATCGGAAAGCACGGCGCAGGTGTAACCCCATCCGGCGGAACTCAACGCGGCATCGGCGATTCCGAATACGCTTACGGGGGTCGTGCTACAAATGGTGGAACCGGAAACGGATCCGGTACAAATTTCAGATCCGGCGCTCGGCGCGACACCGAGCTGTCCGATGTTATTGTTCCCCCAACAATTCATCGCGCCTCCCGAAAGTACTACGCAAGTATGATAGGGGCCTTCCGCAACGGACGCGGCCGTACTTATTCCATTAACCGCCACAGGGCTGGAAGAATCGGCCGTCGTCCCATTGCCCAACTGGCCGTTGCTGTTGTCCCCCCAACATTGCACCGTGCCGTCCGAAAGCACCGCGCAGGTGTGAGCGGTTCCAGTGGCGACGGCCTTGGCGGTATTAATCCCGTTGCCCCCGACCGGTGCGGAAGAATCGGTCGTCGTCCCGTTGCCCAACTGGCCGTTGCTGTTGTCCCCCCAGCACTGCACCGTCCCGTCCGAAAGCACCGCGCAGGTGTGAAGAAATCCCGCCGAGATGGCCTTTGCGGTATGAATTCCGATGACCGCGACCGGCGTGGAAGAATCGGTCGTCGTTCCGCCACCCAGTTGGCCGTTGCTGTTGTCCCCCCAACACTCCACCGTCCCGTCCGAAAGAACCGCACAGGTGTAAGCGGTTCCGGCGGCAACGGCCGTGGCCGTACTGATCCCGGTGACCGCGACCGGCGCGGAAGAATCGGTCGTCGTTCCGTCGCCCAACTGGCCGTTACCGTTGCTTCCCCAACACTCAACCGTGCCGTTTGAAAGGACCGCGCAGGTGTGATACGCTCCCGCCGTGACGGCCGTGGCCGTTGTTGACAATCCCTTCACCGCCACGGGCGTGCCGGAGAGGGTTGTTGTTCCATTACCCAACTGGCCGTTGCTGTTGTTCCCCCAACACTCCACCGTCCCGTCCAAAAGCACCGCGCAGGCGTGATACGCTCCACCCGCGACGGCTATCGCCGTGTTGATTCCGCTGACCGCCGCCGGGCTGAAAGAATACGTATTCTTTCCGTTCCCAATTTGACCGCTGCCGTTAATCCCCCAACAGTTCACCGTTCCATCCGATAGGGTCGCGCAGGTGTGGCCGCTTCCCGCCGCAACCGCCGCGGCCGTTGCCATTCCACCGACCGCGACAGGGATGGAAGAATCGGCCGTCGTCCCATTGCCCAATTGGCCGTTGCTGTTGTCCCCCCAACATTGCACCGTCCCGTCCGAAAGAACCGCACAGGTGTGAAAATCTCCCGTTGCGACGGATGCGGCCGTTGTTGCCATTCCACTGACCGCGACGGGGATGGAAGAATCGGCCGTCGTCCCATTACCCAGCTGACCGTCACTGTTGCCTCCCCAACATTGGACCGTCCCGTCGGAAAGTTCCGCACAGGAGTGTATGGCTCCGGCAGCGATACGGACGGCGGTCGTAATCCCGCTGACCGCCACGGGCATGCTGGAGGGTGTGGTTGTTCCATTACCCAATTGGCCATTGCTGTTGTCCCCCCAGCATTCCACCGTGCCGTCCGAAAGAACCGCGCAGGTGTGATCGCTTCCCGCGGCGATGGACGTGGCCGAACCAATCCCGTTGACCGCAATCGGCGCGGAGGAATCGGTCGTTGTCCCGTCGCCCAACTGGTCGTTGCCGTTGTCCCCCCAACACTCCACCGTGCCGTCCGAAAGAACCGCGCAGGCGTAATCGCTTCCCGCCGCAATGGCCGTTGCGGTATTGATCCCGATGACCGCAACCGGCAGGGAAGAATCGGTCGTCGTTCCATCCCCTAACTGGCTGTGACTGTTTGCTCCCCAACACTTCACGGTACCGTCCGAAAGAACCGCGCAAGTGTGACTGCCGCCCACCGCAACGGCCTTGGCCGTATGAATTCCATCGACCGTCACCGGGCTGGTTCCGCAGGGTTCGACGCCGCATAAACCGGGTCCGGTCTCTGTTCCATCACCGAGTTGGCCGTTGCCGTTGTTTCCCCAGCAACGGATCGTTCCATCCGAAAAAACGACGCAGTTTTGCTTTCCCCCGGCGGCGATCGAAATCGGCCTGGTATAAGGTTCAGCCGAGGTCTCGCTCGATATCGCGCTCTCTCCAAAACGGTTCACCGCCGTCACCACAAAATAGTAT
>Ga0335077_10009537_pt1 | contig 12054 bp, 11 predicted proteins | sample Lox_Sample_31_FD_207151 | JGI IMG/M metagenome (GOLD analysis project Ga0335077, IMG submission 207151) | Soil microbial communities from Loxahatchee National Wildlife Refuge, Florida, United States - Lox_Sample_3.1 | ecosystem: Environmental > Terrestrial > Soil > Wetlands | place: USA...
CGCGCAGATAATTAAGTCGCTTGATGACGAGATTGGTCTGCTGGTTGGATATGCCTGTCAAATTGCCGGTCGATTTTGAGGTAACCAACCCGGAGTTAACCGGGTCCCCCGCCGTCGCAAAGACAATCGGAATCTTCGACGTTTCCTTCTTGCAGGCGAGCACGGCCCCAGTTCCCCCCGTGACGATGATATCGATCGGGTGCGTTCGTTTGGGGTTGGCAAAATCCTTTGCGATCTCCCTGTAGCGTTTTTGCAATCCGTTCGCCGCGTGATATTCGATCTTGAAATCCTCGCCGCTATTCAGGCGCGATTTTAATTGAGCCTCAAAGGCATCGGTGTACGGCTTCCACAGATCAGCATTCGTCGCTATCAAGAAACCGACGGTCCACATGCTTTCCTCCCAGGATTGGAATTCTCGCACACTCGGACGAAGCTAGCCGCGCGCTCATGCCGAATGACGCTAGATGGTCCGCGCCAGAATATGCAACCGCGCCGCTTAATGGCGCGGAACTTAGCACATAACCAAAGGGATGTTTAGCCCGGCTTCAGCGCCGCAGCCCTGCCGGTCGAAGAACGGTATCAATCGCGGCGCTGGTACGAGCGAATTTCGCCCTTGGTGCAGCCGGCGAATGCCTGCTGGCACTTCCGCTTGCATTGCGCGACGCTTCGGCCTTCGCTGAAAATCGAGTAGCCGGCCTCGCACTGATCCTTGCAGCGGCAGCGGCCGGAGCTGATTTCGCCAGGCCAATTGCCCACCGTTTGGGCCTGGCTGCCGGCGATGAGCGCGCCGCACATTAAAATGATTGTGATCGGGACGGCAAGACGCCCCATCGGCAGCCTCCCAAATTCGGCTTTCATAATCGCGGCCGCGCATCCACGGCACCGTGGTGACAGTTCGATGAAGATCGTCGCTGCTAGCTCGCCTCGCGCAGCTTGACCGCGCCTTCGAGGTCGACCGAGACGAGCTGCGACACGCCGCGCTCGGCCATGGTGACGCCGTAGAGCCGATTCATCCGCGCCATCGTGATCGGGTTGTGCGTGATGATGATGAAGCGCGTCTGGGTCGAGCGCGTCATCTCGTCGAGCAGGTCGCAGAAACGCTCGACATTGTAGTCATCGAGTGGCGCGTCGACCTCGTCGAGCACGCAGATCGGCGCTGGATTGGTAAGGAACACGGCGAAGATGAGTGCGAGCGCGGTGAGCGCCTGCTCGCCGCCGGAGAGCAGCGACAGCGTGGTAGGCTTCTTGCCGGGCGGCTTCGCCATGATTTCCAGGCCCGCTTCGAGCGGGTCCTCGCTCTCGATGAGCTGCAGTTCGGCATTGCCGCCGCCGAACAGTTCGCCGAACAACTTCTTGAAATTCTCGTTGACCGTCGCGAACGAGGTGAGCAGGCGTTCGCGCGCCTCGCTGTTGAGGCTGTGGATGCCCTGGCGCAGCCGCCGGATCGCCTCGATCAGATCGTCGCGCTCGCCGGTGAGCTTGGTGTGCTGCGCCTCGACGTCGCGCAGTTCCTGCTCGGCGAGCAGATTGACGGCGCCGAGCCGCTCGCGCTCGCGCTTGATGCGTTCGAGTTTGGCCTCGACCTCGGCAAGCGGCGGCAGTTCGGCTTCGGCCTTGAGCTCGGCGATTTCCGCCACGGCCTGAGGCTCGACGTCGAGGGTATCGCGGATTTCATGGGCGATGTCGGCGAGCCGGCGCTTGGCGGCGTCGCAGCGCTCGTCGCCCCGCGCCGCTTCGGCACGCGCCTCGCCGAGCGCTTCGAGCGCCGCGCGCGCGGCTTTGTCGGCCTCGGCAAGCTCGGTCTCGGCGGCCGCCAGCCGGTCGGCATCGGCGCGCCGCGCGCTGGTCGCGGTCTCGATCTCGCCGATCAAGGTTTGACGCTGGCCGGCGAATTTCTGCGGGGCGCTTTGCAACTCGGCGCGCTCCCTGCTCGCCTCCTCGGCGCGCTGGCCGATGGTGGCGATCTGCGTCTCGGCGCCTGCTTTGCGTTCGCTCCAGGCCCGCTGCTCGGCGGCGATCGCCTGGAGGCGTCGGTTGGCAAGCTCGGCCTCGCGGGCGATCGCCTGCGCCTCGACACGGACCTCGGCAAGAGCGCCGCGGTCGCGGGCGATGACCTCATTGATCGCGGCAAGACGCGCCTCGAGCTCGGCGGCGTTTGCCAGCGCAGCAAGTTCGGCTTCGGCCTGGCGGCGCGCCGCAACCGTCTCCTCGCGGCCGGCGCCGATGCGCTGACGCGCTTCTCTAAGCGCGGAAACGCGTGCGGCGTTGCGGCTGATCTCGCGTTCGGCGGCGGCGAATTCCTCGCGCGCCGCATCGGTGGCATGCTGCGACTGGCGCCAGCGCGCACGCGCCTCGGTATCGGTCGCGTTCGCTGCGGCAAGCGCCGCTTCGGCGGCAGCAACCAGCTGCGATTTTGCCTCGACCTCGGCGCGGACCGCGGCAAGCTCGCCTTCGATTGCCTGCAGCCGGCCGCGCTCGGCAAGCCGTCGTGCGGCGCCGGTCGGCGCGTGGGCGGCGGCGGCGAAGCCGTCCCAGCGCCAGAAATCCCCCTCGCGGGAGACAAGACGCTGGCCGGGCTTGAGCAGGGCCGCGAGCCTCGAGCCGTCGGCGCGATCGACGACGCCGATCTGGGCGAGGCGGCGGGCGAGTTCAGCGGGCGCCTCGACATAGTGAGCGAGCGCAGTGACGCCATCGGGCAGCGCCGGATCGGATGGATCGAGCGCGGCGCCGGCCCAACGCATCGGTGCGGTCTGGTCGACCGGCGCATCGAGATCGTCGCCAAGTGCGGCGCCGAGCGCCTTTTCGTAGCCCTCGCTGACGACGAGGGCGTCCATCACCGGCGGCCATAGATTCTTGCTTTCCACCGCAAGCAGCTTGCCGATGGTCTTGGCCTCGGTCTCGAGCCGCTGCACGCGCCTTTCGGCTTCGCGGAGCGGCTCGCGCGCGGCATCGCAGCGTTCGCGCGCGGCCTTGTGTTCGGCTTCGGCTACGCGCGCCGCGCCCTCGGCCTCAGCCAGCGCTGCCTGCGCGTTCGCGAGCGCGTGTTCGAGCGCTGGCAGGTCCGGCGCGCCGCTGTCGGCGGCGGCGAGGCCGGCATCGATATTGGTAAATTCGGCTTCGAGCCGCTCGCTGCGTTGGGCGTGGTCGCGCAGCGCCGCTTCGAGGCTGTGGCGCCGCGCCGTGAGATCGGCGAGCGCGCCGGTCAGTTCGGCGAAGGACTTTTCGGAGCCGGCGAGCGCCGCATCGGCCTTGGCAACCCGCTCGTTGACGCCGGTCAGCCGCGCAGCGCTGGCGTGGGCCTCCGCCTTGAGCGCCATTTCCTCGGCCCCGAGCCGCGCGAGTGCCGCTTCGGCGTCCGCCGCCAAACGCTGTTCGCGCTCGAGATCGGCGGTGAATTGGTCGAGCCGGCGGTCGAGCTCCTCGATGCGCTCCTTGGCGCGCGCTTCCTCGCGCTCGAGCCCTTCGCGGGCGATGATCAGGCGCTGCAGTGCGGCGGCAGCCTTGGCTTCGGCTTCGCGCAGCGCCGGCAGCCCGGACGCGAGCTCGGTCTGCAGCGTCGTCGTGCGGGTCTGATCGCCGGTGCGATCGGCGACGACGCGGACCGCTTCGTCCCTGCTGCGTTCTGCCTCGCGCAGTTCGCTCTGGGCGCTGGTCCAGCGCAGATGCAGCAGCAGCGCCTCGGCGCGACGCACGTGTCCGGATATGTTGCGATAGCGTACCGCCTGCCGTGCCTGGGTCTTCAGCGAAGCGACCTGCGCGGCAAGCTGGCCGATGACGTCTTCGACCCGCGCCAGATTGTGCTCGGCGGCCTTGAGGCGAAGTTCGGCTTCGTGACGTCGCGCGTGCAGCCCGGAAATGCCGGCGGCTTCTTCGAGCACGCGGCGGCGCTGGTCGGGTCTTGCCTGGATGATCTCGCCGATGCGGCCTTGATGCACCAAAGCCGGCGAACGCGAGCCGGTCGAGGCGTCAGCGAACAGCATGGCGACGTCACGCGCCCGCACCTCGCGGCCGTTGATGCGGAAGGTCGAGCCCTGCTCGCGGTTAATGCGGCGGGAGACTTCGAGCGCGTCGAACTCGTTGAAGGCCGCCGGCGCTTTGTGGTCGCTGTTGTCGACCGCGACCGAGACTTCGGCGTGATTGCGGGCCGGCCGGCCGGTATTGCCCGAGAAGATGACATCGTCCATCTCGGCGGCGCGCATCGCCTTGTGCGACGCCTCACCCATCACCCATCGCACAGCTTCGACAAGATTGGACTTGCCGCAGCCGTTCGGGCCGACGACGCCGGTCAATCCCGGTTCGATCTGAAAGTCGGTTGGTTCGACGAAGGATTTGAAGCCGATCAGGCGCAGCCGCGTGAGCTTCATTCTCTTGTTATTTCCATCCCCCTAAGTGCGGCTGCGAAGGGAATCGTTGACGGTTCACGCCTGGAGTTCAGCTCCTGAAGCGTGTGGCAGGTGCCGCATCGGCGCGGAGAATGAATCGTCATGACTCCAAGCGCAACAGGTCTGCCGGGTTTTCCAGAATTTCGCCATTTGGCCGACCGCGGTGGCGGCGGCGCCGGGACACGGTGCGATGCCGCGTCGAAGGCGAAAAACCCTTATCCATCCTTGAGATAGGGGTCAATTTCCTTGGCCATTTCGTCGATCGAGAGATCACCGACCTTGCGCTTGCCGTTGATGAAGAAGGTCGGCGTGGAATTGACGCCGAGCTTCTGGGCGGCGCGGTCACGCACCGCCTGGATGTCGTCGAGTACCTTCTGATTCGCTAGGCATTGCTTGAACGAATCCTCGGAAAAGCCGAACTGCTTGGCGATCGTCTTCAGCGGCTCGATCGGCTCCTTGACCACCCAATCAGCCTGCTTGGCGAACAGGGTCTCGACGATCGGCATGTATTTGTCGGCTCCGGCACAGCGCGCCAGCATGAAGCCGGCGGCGGCCAGCGGATCGAGCGGGAATTCACGCAGCGTGTAGCGCACCTTGCCGGTGTCGATATAGCGCTTCTTGAGTTCCGGGAACGTGTTCTCGGAAAAATGCGCGCAGTGCGGGCACGTCATCGAAGCATATTCGATGATCGTGACCGGCGCCTTGTCTGAGCCAAGGACGACGTCGCCTGCGGGGCCTTGCTCGGCGAGTTCAGCCGGCGTCGGTTCATCGGCCCTGGCAATGCTGCTAAAGCCGGACAGCGGCATGGACGGAAGGCCGGCAAAGGCGAAGACCGCAGTGGCCGTCAGCAATTCGCGGCGGGTTGGCGTCAAGGTTGGCTCCTGTTCGAGGCGAATGTGTCGCAAGGCAATGTGGCATTAGCAGGCCATGGCGCCAAGGTCCCGGGCGCCAAGGTCCCGGGCGCCAAGGTCCCGGGCGCCAAGGTCCCGCGCTTGCGGCTCACACTCGCTTGATTGTGTGACGGCGCAAAGCCGTGAAGCACGCCGGCAAGCCTGCCTACTGAGGCGTCAGTCCAGCGGCCTTGAGCACTGCGCCCATCTCGGCATATTCGGTGGCGAGGAATTTGCCGAATTCGTCGGGCGTCTTTGCCGTGGCCTCGACGCCGATCTCGGCATAGCGCTTGGCCATGTCGGGGGTCTGCAGGCCGGTGACGATCCCGGCGTTAAGTTTGTCGACAACTCCTTCGGGCGTCCCTGCCGGCGCGAACAGTCCGGTCCACGAACTTGCGCGATAGCCGGGCAGGCCGAGTTCGTCGACGGTCGGGATTTCGGGCGCGAGTTTCGAGCGTTGGCCGGCAGCAAGGCCGAGCGCTTTCACTTTGTCGCCCATGCCGTGATAGCCCTGGACGGTGCCGAAGATGACGTCGAGCCTGCCGGCCAGGAAATCGATCGTCGCCGCCGAACTGCCGCGATAGGGCACGTGCGTGAGCTTGACGCCGTAGGCGTGCTCGAACAGTTCGCCGCCCAAATGGGTGACCGAGCCGATGCCAGCAGAGCCGAAGGTCAATTCGCCGGGCTTTGCCTTCGCCATGGCGATGAGCTGGGCGAGACTCGTAATCGGCGAATCCTTGCGTACGATGACGACGCCGACGACGTCGCCAAGCAGCGCAACCGGATTGAAGTCGTGCAGCGGATCGTAGGGCAGGTTGGCCTGGATGTGCGGGTTGATGGTGACCGAGCCCGGCGTGCCGACCATCAGCGTATAGCCATCGGGCTGCGAGCGCGCCGCCTGCGTGGCGCCGATCGTGCCGCCGGCACCGCCGATATTCTCGACCACGAACTGCGTGCCGAAATGTTCGCTCAGCATGTATGAGGCGAGGCGGCCGAGCGTGTCCGTGCTGCCGCCGGCGAGAAACGGCACGATGACGCGCACCGGATGATTGGGATAACTCGCGGCGTCGGTCTCTGCGGCGGCACCGCCGGCGTAGAGCCCAAAGCAGACCGCAGCGGCAATGGCGGGCAGGCGCGGGGTCCCGGATCGGCGAGCTGTTGCCATGGTGACAGAGTCTAGGAGCGGCCCTGCCCAACGGTCCAGAGCGTTTCGTGGCATTTGCCGGCCGAGGCGCGCATAATACGGCGATGCCGGATCGTGGCCCTTCCGTCACGTGCTGTGCCATTGCGTTTGCCGTCGCGCTTGCGGCAGTGTTTTCGCTTGCCGAGACGGCTTGCGCGGGCGAGCGCGACGATTTTCTCGCCGGGAGCAGCCGTGATTGCGCGCGCTGCGATCTCGCCGGCGTCAATCTCAAACGCCACGATCTCACCGGCGCCGACCTCACCGGCGCCGATCTTAAAGGCGCGAACCTTCACGATGCCAAGCTGGCCGGAGCGCATCTTGCCGGTTCGGATCTATCCGGGGCCAATCTCAACAAGGCCGATCTCAGCCGCGCCGATCTCACCAAGGCCGATCTGCGCGAGGCCATGCTTTATGCCGCCCATCTCGACGCCGCGAATCTTTCCGGCGCCAATCTGACCGATGCGCTGATGGGAACGGCGCGGCTCACGCGCTCGTAATCTTGTACTCGGCCGGCAGCGCGGCCGTTGCCGACAGGATGGCGATGGCGCCGACCAGCGATGCGCTGCGCCAGGCAATGAGCCGGCGACGGTTCATGGCATTCCTCCCTTTCACCTGTGAATTCAGCGCGGCGCTGTCGCGGGCGTTTCGTAGGGCGTGATCTATAGCACGCGAGGCGGTGTGGCCCTATCGGCTGCTGCGGTTTATGTTTTGCAGCGCAATCGGCAAAGGACGAAGTCATGGCGCTGCAGCGCAATCGGCAGGTGCGGCTGAAATCGCGCCCGAACGGAATTCCGCAGGCCGAGCATTTCGAGATCGTCGAGACGGCGACGCCGGAACTCCACGACGGACAAATCCTGGTGCGCAACGAATATCTGTCGGTCGAGCCGGCAATGCGCGGCTGGGTCAACGCCGTCGCCAACTATTCGACCCCGGTCGGCATTGGCGAAGTCATGCGCGCATTCGCGGCTGGAAAGGTCGTCGCCTCCCGGCACAGCGGATTTGCCGAGGGCGACGCCGTGATGGGCATGCTCGGTTGGCAGGATTATGCGGTGTCCGACGGCGGCACGATCACGCGCAAGGTCAAGGAGACCGATCTGCCGCTGTCGCTGTCGCTCGGCGTTCTCGGCCTCAACGGCGTCACCGCCTATTTCGGCCTGCTCGATGTCGGACAGCCGCGGCCGGGCGACACCGTCGCCGTCTCGACAGCCGCCGGCGCCGTCGGATCAGCGGTCGGGCAGATTGCCAAGATCATGGGCTGCCGCACCGTCGGCATCGCCGGTGGCGCCATCAAGACCAAGCTTTGTCACGACGAATTCGGCTATGACGCGACGCTCGACTACAAGGCCGAGAAGAATCTTGCCGCGGCGCTGTCGGCGGCTTGTCCGCGCGGCGTCGATGTCTATTTCGACAATACCGCGGGTCAAATCAGCGACGCCGTGCTGGCGCAGCTTGCCGTCGGCGCCCGCGTCGTGGTCTGCGGCACGGCTTCGGTCGCGAGCTGGGAGCCGCCGCCGGTGGGCCCGCGGGTCGAGCGCCATCTACTGGTCAAACGCGCGCGCATAGCGGGTTTCCTCGTGTTCGATTATCGGCATCGCTATGAAGAAGCGGTCGCGCGCCTCGCCGGCTGGGTCCGCGAAGGTCGCATCCGCTACCGCGAAGAAATCAGCGACGGCATCGAGCATTGCCCGGGCGCCATCGCGGAACTCTATCGCGGCGAAAATCTCGGCAAGCGGCTCATCCGTCTCGCTTGACGGCAGCGCCAAGCCGCGCGAGCGCGTTTCGCAGGTCCTCGTCGCCGATTTCATCGAGCGTCGCCGCAATCTGCGCCGCGGCCTGCAGATCAGGTTGCCGGCGGGTTTGACGTAACCTCCGCTTGAGCGGCGCCTGCCGCAGCGCAATGCGATCGACGGCGCGCCAGCCGAGAAAGCGGTTGACCCTTTCGCAGACAATGCCGGCGAGATGCTGAATCTCGATCGCGGCCGGGCCATCGACCCGCAGCACCAGCGTGCCGGGCTCCTGGTCCTCGCCGGTAGCAGGCCGCCGCCATTGGATCTTGATCGGCTCGCTGTGTGCCGAGATTTCGGCGCCGGCGATCTCGCTCCAGCGGGTCACCAGTTCGGCGGAGGCAAAACCCTGCCGCCGAAACGTGTCGCCGATGGTCTTGCCAAGCAGGTCGCGCAGTGGCTTGGCGAAGGAGCGGGAGGGCTTGTTCATGATGCGGGGCTCTGTCATCCCTCGGCCATGACCGTAGCAGCGAAGACGGCCGAGCGACAGCGCGGCAGGCGCGGCGCGTCTCATCCTTACCCGCAACCCAGCGCGCTGCTGGAGTGGTATGACCGGCATCGCCGCAAGCTGCCGTGGCGCGCGCCGCCCGGCGAGCGCAGCGATCCCTACCGCGTTTGGCTGTCCGAGATCATGCTGCAGCAGACCACGGTCAAGGCGGTCGCGCCTTATTTCGCCCGGTTCCTGGCGCGCTGGCCCGATATCCGCACGCTTGCAGCCGCGCCGCTCGAAGAGGTGCTGAAAAGCTGGGCCGGGCTCGGCTATTACGCGCGGGCGCGCAACCTGCACGCCTGCGCGCGGGCCGTGGTCGAGCGGCATGACGCGGCGTTCCCGTCGGACGAAGCGTCGCTGCGCACCCTGCCGGGAATCGGTGACTACACTGCCGCGGCAATCGCCGCCATCGCGTTCGATCGGGCGGCGACGCCGGTCGACGGCAATGTCGAGCGCGTGGTCGCCCGGCTGTTTGCCATCGAGGCGCTGCTCCCCGCGGCGAAACCGCAAATCCGCGAAAGTGCGCGCAGTCTTGCGCCGCAACGCCGCGCCGGCGATTTCGCCCAGGCGATGATGGACCTCGGCGCGACGATCTGCACGCCGAAGCGTCCGGCCTGCAGCTTGTGCCCGTGGCACGATGCCTGCGCCGCGGCCTTGGCCGGCACCGCGGAGATTTATCCGCGCCGGCGGCCGAAGCGCGAAGGCACTTTGCGACGCGGAGCAGCCTTCGTCGTGTTGCGTGCGGACGGTGCGGTGTTGACGCGAGTGCGTCCAGAACAGGGATTGCTCGGCGGCATGACCGAGGTGCCGACGACGGAATGGACTGTAGATTTCGATGAGGCCGCCGCGCTTACGGAGGCTCCGCATTTCGCAACGCAGAAAAAGCGCGTTGCCTGGCGGCGCCGGACGGGGGTCGTGCGTCATGTCTTTACGCATTTCCCGCTCGAGCTTGCAGTTTATGTGGCTGACCTCGCTGCGCAGAGCCGCGCCCCGGCCGGCACGCGATGGATCGCGCTTGCCGAACTGGGCGAACACGCGCTGCCGAGCCTGATGCGCAAGGTCGTGGCGCATGCGCTCGGCGAGGTGAAACGCGGCGGCGCAAGATGAAAGCTCGTTTGCGCAAATCACGACAGCGAAGACTGTCAAGCACGCCGCGCGATCCGAAGCGCTCGCGCAATCGTCGTTCACCGCAAGAGATGCTCGCCGAGTTGAAACAGCGGCTTGGCGAGATCAGCGACCTGCATTGCGCCGGCGCGGTGCTCGGCTGGGATCAGGCAACCTACATGCCGGAGGCTGGCGCCGCGGCTCGCGGCCGTCAGAGTGCCGCGCTCTATCGCCTCGCACATCGGCTGGCGGTCGCGCCGGCGCTCGGCAAATTGCTCGATGCACTCGAATCCCACGGCGAGAGCCTGCCGCCGGACAGCGACGATGCCTGCCTCATTCGCGTCGCCCGCCGCGATTACCGCAAGGCGATCAGGGTGCCGCCCGACTATGTCGCGCGTTCGAGCGCGCATGCCTCGGCATCCTACGATGCCTGGACCCGAGCGCGACCGGCAAACGACTTCGCCGCCATGGTGCCGTACCTCGAAAAGACGCTGGAACTGAGCCGCGAATATTCAGAGTTTTTCGCGCCCTACCGGGATATTGCAGATCCGCACATCGACGACGCCGATCCCGGCCTGACGACCGCGGTAATCCGCGACGTGTTTGGCAAGCTGAGAAACGAGCTGGTGCCGATCGTACGGGCGATCTGCGCGCAATCGCCAGCACATGATTCCTGCCTGCGCCAGCATTTTGCCAAAGCGGCGCAATTCCAGTTCAGCCTGAACGTGGCCGAGCGCCTGGGTTACGATCTCGGACGCGGCCGGCTCGATTACACGCATCATCCGTTCTCCACCAAAATCGACCGTGGCGATGTCCGTATCACCACCCGCGTCAATGAGAACAACATTGGCGACGCGCTGTTTTCAACAATCCATGAAGCGGGTCACGCCATGTACGAGCAAGGCGTCAGCGCCGCGCTCGGCGGCGAGCCGCTTGGCCAAGGTGTCTCCGCCGGAATCCACGAGAGCCAGTCGCGGCTCTGGGAGAACGTCGTGGCGCGCAGCCGCGGCTTCTGGGAGCATTTCTATCCGAAGCTGCAGCGGACATTTCCCGATCGGCTCGCCGGCGTGCCGCTCGACGCCTTCTATCGCGCCATCAACAAGGTAGCGCGCTCGCTCATCCGCACCGACGCCGACGAAGTCACCTACAACCTTCACATCATGTTGCGCTTTGATCTCGAGGGCCGAATGCTGGAAGGTAAGCTGCGGGTCAGTGATTTGCCGGAAGCGTGGCACGCGGCGATGCAGCGCGATCTCGGCGTCGCGCCGGACGGCGATCGCGATGGCTGCCTGCAGGACGTACACTGGTTTTCGGGCAGCATCGGCGGCGGATTCCAGAGCTACACCATCGGCAATATTCTGGCTGCGCAGTTTTATGTCGCGGCGCTCGACGATCATCCGGAGATTCCCGGTGAAATCGCGCGCGGCGAGTTCGCGACGCTGGGAAATTGGCTGCGGGAAAATATCTATCGACACGGCAGCAAATTTACGCCAGATGCGCTGGTCCGACGGGTCACCGGCGCAGCCCTGAGCATGGACCCGTATCTCGGCTATCTGCGCGGTAAATACGGCGCGCTCTATAAACTGCCGGCGGCGTCGCAAAGTCTCGGGAGCGATCAATGAACGAGCTGTTGCCGCTCGCCAAAACCATCGCCCACCGCCTGGTCGCGCGCCACGAGACCATTGCGGTCGCCGAATCCTCGACCGGCGGGCTTATTGCCGCCGCGCTGCTGGCGGTGCCCGGTGCCTCGGCCTACTTTCTCGGCGGGGCCGTGGTCTACACCAAGGCGGCGCGTGCGGCGCTGCTTGGTATCGGCGATGCCGAGATGCAGGGCCTGCGGCCGTCGACTGAGGCCTACGCGCTGCTGCTGGCGCGCCACATGCGCGAGCGGCACGGTGCAGTCTGGGGCGTTGGCGAGACCGGCGCGACGGGACCAACCGGCAATCGCTACGGCGATCCCGCGGGGCACACCTGCATTGCCGTCGCGGGAGCGGTCGAGCGGGCCGTTACGCTGCGTACCGGCAGCGCGGATCGGCTCGCCAATATGAATTCGTTCGCCAGGCGCGCGCTGGAAGTGCTGATCGAAATGATACCCGGGGCGTAGAGCTTGATCCGCAAAAGCCTGCTCGCGGACTTGATCCGCGGGTGGCTACCGGCGTTCCGAAAAGATCATGCTCCAATCGAATGACTTGGACCATGATCTGATTCGATCCGACCGGAT
>Ga0335077_10009538_pt1 | contig 12053 bp, 8 predicted proteins | sample Lox_Sample_31_FD_207151 | JGI IMG/M metagenome (GOLD analysis project Ga0335077, IMG submission 207151) | Soil microbial communities from Loxahatchee National Wildlife Refuge, Florida, United States - Lox_Sample_3.1 | ecosystem: Environmental > Terrestrial > Soil > Wetlands | place: USA: Florida...
GAAATCGTAGGCCATCACGCGCCAGCGGTCCAATTGCCGCGGCAGCACGTCGTGCGCGAAATCGTGGCTCGAGGTCGAGTCCTCGGCGTCCTCGTGCAGGGCCCGCAACAGCACGCCGGTATCGAACACATAAATCCCCATCGACGCGCTCACCATCGCCGGATCGAAGCGCGACCGCTTGGGATGCCCGTGCTGCGGCTTCTCCTCGAATCCCACGATCCGGTAGTCCTCGTCGATTTCCGCGATCCCGTATCGCCCCGCTTCCTCGGGCGGAACCTGGATCGTGGCGATGGTGATCTCCGCCCGGTTCTTCCGGTGCCACTCGATCATCTCTCCGTAATCCATCTTGTAGATGTGATCGCCCGCCAGAATCAGCGTCAGCTCCGGAGACTCCGCTTCGATGCTCTGGAAATTCTGGAACACCGCGTCCGCCGTGCCCTGATACCAGTCCGCGTGCACGCGTTTCATCGGCGGCAGCACTTCGATGTATTCCCCCAACTCCGGCGACAGGATGTTCCAGCCGTCGCGCACGTGGCGGATCAGGTCCAGCGCCTTGTACATGGTCAGCACCAGAATGTGGCGCGCGCCCGAGTTGATGCAGTTGGAGAGCGTGAAATCGATGATGCGGTACATCCCGCCGAAAGGGACCGCCGGCTTGGCGGTGTCCCTGGTCAGCGGGTACAGGCGCTCGCCCGCACCGCCTGCCATTAGAATTGCAAGGACATTTTCCATGTCAGTCTAAGCCCATGAAAATAAAACGTTTCGCACTGCCGGGCCGAGTGGCGCACCCATCGTGCCGAACTTTGGGCTTGACTTTGGCGCTCAACCACCTATGATATCAGTACCTTCTGTGCAGGGTAAGCGAATTCTTGCGCGGTCGTGTCCGCCCGTTCACAAAGGCGGATGGGGCCCGCGGATGCCCGCTCCCGCACCGGAAACCTAGGTGTAGTGGGGAGGTGTTTTTCGATTGGCTGAAGTAAAGCTCCAGGAGGGCGAGACGCTGGAAAATGCGTTGCGCCGCTTCAAGCGCAAGGTGCAGCAAGAGGACATCATCAAAGAAGTCAAACGGCACTCTTTTTACCTGAAACCGGGTGAGAAGGCGCGGGTCAAACAGGCGCTGGCTCGCAAGCGGAACCGGAAGAAAACTCGCCGGGACGTGGAATAAGCGCTGGGCGGCGGGGATCTTCCGGTCTCCGCCGTCTTCAATACTGAGGACAGTTGTCAGGGTCGCTAACGGGGGCCAGTTATGGCGGAATTTCAGGATCGCGTTCTCAAGTGCGTGGATTGCGGCGCAGACTTCGTATTCACGGCGGGTGAACAACACTTCTACCACGATAAGAATTTCAAGAACGAGCCCAAGCGCTGCAAGGCCTGCAAGGCCAAACGCCAGGGCGGTTCGTCGTCCGGTTACACCAAGACCGAAACGCACACTTCCTGCTCGCAATGCGGACGGGAGACTACGGTGCCCTTCAAGCCGACGCAAGGGCGTCCGGTCTACTGCCGCGAGTGCTTTCAGAGCCGGAAGACTGCTCAGGCTTCCGCCGGCGCCTCCTAGCGCGTCCCGGCAGGGCCGGCTGACGAGCGGCGCCCGAGCGCGACCGGTGTCCGCGTGCATCGGCGGTGCCGCTCCATCCTCTTTTTATTTTTAAGCTGCCGCCCTTGGCGCGCCTTTCATCCCTGCCGGCGTGAAGAGGGAGTCCGATATCGCCGGCGCGGGCGTCATCGGGGGCCCCGCGGGCGGCGGCGTTCGTGAGATGTGTTTTACCGTGTTCACCAAACGGCGTGTCACGGCAACGTGAACCGCAGTGAAGTGAATACCATGTGGGCGTGCGCGTTCGACGGAGTTCCGGGCGCGACGTACCACGGCGACCGCGTCAGATAGGCATACTCCGTGATGATCTGCAGCGCGCCGTATTTCGGGTTCTTCCAATAAGTGTAGTAATAGCCGAAGACCGGCTCTTGGAACTCGCGGTTGGCGTTGGACGAGCCCGGGTAGCCGAAGCCGAGATAGTTGCCCGGCGAAACCAGCGTGTAGTTCCGCAGGAAATAAGTGCCGCCATAATAGGCGAAGAACTGCGACTTGGGCGTGGCGGCATATTCGAAGCCGGTGATTCCGGCCATCGAGTGCACGGGAGAGATGGAACCGTCCGGGCCGACGACGATGTCGGGACCGAGCCCCACCGAGTATCGCCCGCCGCCGCTGCTGTAGAATGTGGTGGCAATCCACCGCAAGTTCTTCGCCACTTCCAGCACCGTGTTGAACGATCCGCCCACGCCTTGCGCGCCGTAGTACTTGCCTTGCGCCGGTGAAATCCGGTATTGGCGCGAGAAGCCGGCCAGCTCGAAATGCAGCGTCTTGCCGGAGACCTGCGTGTCGTAGGCGGCTTTGGCCACCAGGTCCGGCCTCACGTTGGGAGTCGTGGAGACGCTGCCGTTATCCACCTGAGTGGACGCGAAGGCCGGCAGCGTAACCGCCGTGGTGACGTATTGCTCGGGGTTCTCGATCGATGCGGCCAGCGTCCACTGCTTGTTGGGGTGATAGACCACCCGGAGCTGCCCCGGCCGCCCCCAAATCAGGCCGGTCATGTAGTTCGAATCTTCCCCCAAGCCGAGAAACACGTTGCCCGAGACCGGCGTGATGCCCAGTCGGTTGGGCGTCATCAGCGTCCAGGTCTGCCCGCCCAGCACTTCCCACTTGCCGCGGGCCAGGTTTACCCAGAAATGGCGCATCCGCCAGGTGTTGCTGTTGGTCGTCACGTACAGGTTCGCGGGCTGGTTTCCGTAGAAGTCTCCTTCGAGATAGGCCGTGACAGCCAGGTTCCGCAGCGGGCTCTCGGTGATGGTCAGCGTGATCCGCGAGTTCGCCGCGCTCGACCGGAATTCGTCCTGCCTGCCCGCCGCGGTGTTGCTGAACGGAACCGCGGCGAAGGAAGTCGCCACGCCGCTCCCGATGTTCGTCGATCGCCAGGCATTGGCGAAATCCATGAAGCCGCCCGGACGGAAATCTGCGCCGCCGAGATGAAAGGCAACCGGCGATGCGGCCTGCCCGTTGACGTTCGACTCAGGCGCCGGCGCGGCGGGCTGAACGGGAAGCGCTGCCAGGGGCTGCGGCGCGGCAACTGGCGCGCTCTGCGCGGCCGCCAGGCGGTCCAGCAGCTTCTGCTGGGAGTCGATCTCCTTTTGTGCGGCGTTGAGCGCTTTTTGCGCGGCATCGAGCGCCTCCCGCTGTGCGTCCAGTTGCTTCTGTTGCGCGGCGATCTGCTCGCGGAGTTTGGCGATGTCGTCCGCCTGCGCGAGGCCCCGGGCCGGACATGAGACAAGCAGCAATGCGAGCGGCAAGAAGGAACTGACGATCCTGATGAGCTTCATGTAATCTCCTGAGCGATCGGGCAGATGAGCCCGATTCAGCGGATGGCAACCATGTAGAATAACATCAACAGGCCTTTTTATCCTTAATTATTGACCGGGCCGCTGTACACCATGCCTGCGTGGTGTTCCGCGCATTGCACGCAAGACCCGCGCTACGAAGCCGCCGATCTTCCCAGCCTGCCCGCGCACTTGCGCCGCGCTTCCAGCAGATCGCTGATCCTGGTGAGCAGTTCGCGCGGCGTAAACGGTTTGGCAAGAATGCCGGTGCCGCCTTCCAGCGCTTTCCGGCCGATCGGTCCGCGGTCGTAGCCGGACATGTACAGCACGGCGAGATCCGGCCGGCCGCTGCGCAGCCGCGAGACCAGCTCGGGACCGCTCATATTCGGCATCGCGACATCGCTGAGCAGCAGTTCGAGCGGCTCCGCGGCGGCGGCCAGCGCCAGCGCTTCCTCCCCGCTCGCAGCCTCCATCACCCGGTACCCGGCGGCGGAAAGAATCGCCGCAATCAGCTTGCGCAACGGAGCTTCGTCCTCCACCAGCAGCACCGATCCGGGCCGTGCGGCGTGGGCGGCCTTGGCCAGCCGCGCCGGCGTCCGTTTCTCGCCGGCATCGTTCACCGGCAGGTATACGCGGAAGACCGAACCCGCGCCAGGCGAACTGTCCACCGTCACCGCGCCGCCGCACTGCTCCACGATGCCGCGCACCATCGCCAGCCCCAGGCCGGTGCCTTTGCCCGGCTCCTTGGTGGTGAAAAAAGGTTCGAAGAGGCGCGCCCGCGTCAGCGCGTCCATGCCGTGCCCCGTGTCGCTCACCGACAGCGTCACGTACGAGCCCGGCGCAAGCGGCCCCGCCGGTTGCTCGAGGCTGACGTTGCGCGTTTCGATCATCAGGCGCCCGCCCCGCGGCATCGCATCGCGCGCGTTCAGCGCCAGGTTCAGGATCACCTGCTCGATCTGGTTCGCGTCCGCCCGCACGCTGCCCAGCCCGCTGGCCAGGAGGGTCACCATCTGGATGTGCCCGTCGATCAGGCGGCGCAGCATCTCTTCCATCCCGGCCACCACCGTGTTCAGATTGATGGTTCGCGGCTGCAGCACCTGCTTGCGGCTGAAGGCCAGCAGCTTCTGCGTCAACTGGGCCGCCCGCCTGGCGGCCTGCTCGATTTCCTGAATCTCCACGCGCGCCTTGCGCGCGGCCGGATCCGACGCCAGCAGCGCGGCGTACCCCGTGATCACCGTCAGCAGGTTGTTGAAGTCGTGGGCCACGCCGCCCACCAGTTGCCCCACCGCTTCCATCTTCTGCGCCTGGCGCAACTGCGCTTCCAGCCGATTGTGATCCACGATCAGCCGCCCGACCAGCGCCAGCATCTCCTCCGGCGCGATGGTCTCGTCCAGATCTTCCCATCCCCCGCTGAGTTCATCGTCGGCCCGCGCGATCAGCAGCTCGATCTGACGATAGATCTGCACCAGCCGCCGGTTGGCCTCCGCCACCTCCTGCGCGCTCCGGTAGATCCCGGCCTCCATCTCCCCGGTGCGGCCTGGCGGCGCCTGGGGAACCGGCTCGTGCTCCCGGCCGGCCTGCACCAGCCGGATGACCTCGGTGACGTCTTCCACGCGGTGAATGATGTATGCCACGCGGCCTTCGGCGCCCAACACCGGCGAGTTGAGCTGGCTCCAATAGCGTTCCTCGAATCCGCCGCCTTCGCTGGGCGGACGCCGCACCACGTGCTTCTGCACGGCCATCGCGTCCGGCCGGCAGGTATTGAGAACGCGTTCCAGTGACGCACCGAGATTGCTCACTCCCGTGGCGCCCCGCTCGGCGGGATCGTCCGGAAAAACATCGAAGATGTGGCGGCCCCGGACGCCTTCCCGGGTCGACAGGGTTGCGCTGAGGTAGGCGTCGCTGGCGGCCACGATGCGCAGGTCCGGCAGCAGCACCAGGTACATTCCCGGAGCCGCCTCGAACAACGCGCGAAAATCCGGAACCGGGACCTCGTTCATGAAGCTTGTCTCATGATATAGAAACAAGTTCGCAGGCGGCGATAATCTTTTCGAGGAGATGTGCTGGAAAGTCCCTCCGCCGGCTGCAGCCGGTTCGCGCGATCACGCCGCTGCCGCCGCGCCTCGCCCCCGCTTGCGCCCGCTGGCGGCCGCGCGTCAGAATGAGGGTTGCTTTGGCGGTGCCCCGGCGGTCCGCGGCCGGTCCCTCACGGCGCCAACATCACTCTCAACACCGACTCGAGGAACAGAACATGCCGATTCCCTTTGCGACCGACTCCCGTATTGTGATGACCCTCGATGCGGGAGGCACCAACCTGAAGTTCTCCGCTGTGCGCGCCAACCAGCCGCTGATCGAGCCCTTCAGCCTGCCCAGCGAAGGCGACGATCTCGAACGCTCGCTCGCCAACATCGTGCGCGGCTTCGAAACCGTCAGGCAGTCCCTCCCGGAGCCGCCGGTCGCGATCAGCTTCGCTTTCCCCGGTCCGGCCGATTATCCGCGCGGCATCATCGGCGATCTCTGGAACCTGCCGGCCTTCCGCGGCGGCGTCGCGCTGGGGCCCATGCTGGAAGACCGCTTCGCCACACCGGCCTATATCAACAACGACGGCGACCTGTTCGTCTACGGCGAAGCCATCGCCGGCTTTCTGCCCTATGTCAACGGCCTGCTCGAACAGGCCGGCAGTCCCAAGCGCTACCGCAACCTGTTCGGCGTCACGCTGGGCACCGGCTTCGGCGGCGGCATCGTCCGCGATGGCGAGTTGTTCCTCGGCGACAATTCGATCGGAGGCGAGGTCTGGCTGCTGCGCAACAAGGTCTCGCCCGGCATCAATGCCGAAGAGGGCGCCAGCATTCGCGCCGTGCGCGGCGTCTATGCGCGCTGCGCCGGCATCCCCGCCGACCAGGCGCCCGAGCCCAAAGCCATCTTCGAAATCGGCATGGGGCGCGCCGAAGGCAACCGCGCGGCGGCCGTCGAAGCCTTCCGCTCGCTCGGCGAAGTCGCCGGCGACGCCATGGCGCAGGCGCTGACGCTGGTCGACGGCCTGGCCGTCATCGGCGGCGGAATCTCCGGGGCACACCCGCTGTTCCTCGGGCCGCTCGTCCATGCCATTAACGGCGTCTTCGATTCCGGCGAGCCGCGCCTCGTCGCCCGCGCGTACAATATCGCGGACCCCGCCGCACTCGCGCAATTCCTCCACGACGACACGCGCCGGGTTCGCGTGCCCGGTTCGGCGCGCACGGTCGTCTACCATCCTTCGCCGCGCACCGCCGTCGGCATCTCTCGTTTGGGAACCAGTGAAGCGGTGGCGATCGGCGCCTACGCGTTTGCGTTGCGGCGTCTCGATGCCGCGCTTCTCTCTTGATCGCTGCGGGCTTGACGACTGCGGGAACCGCTTCTCACGCCGCGGCGTTGCTGCTGCGCTGCGTCACCGGCGCGCCGTGAGCCTTGTTCTTGCTCCCCGGAGGGCGCCCGCGCCGCCGCGCTTCAGTCATCCACGCAGGCGGACGGCCGCGCCGCCGCACCCGGCCGAGTGCCAGCCGCTCCAGGCTTTCGATCGCGGATTGCAGCCGTACGCGCTCCGCTTTTAACTCTTCGAGGATCTTGCCTACGTCCATTAGTGCCCCCCTCCCTCCGAGAGCGGGATTGTTTGTCCACGCCTTCGAAACATCGCAAGCTGCCTTCGATTAATTCCAGTATATACCCCGATTTTCACGGGAGGTCCAACTAATTTACGGAAATTCGCGTACTGATTTTAGTGATTTGTGAGGGCACTTCCGTTTCAATCGAGGTCAGTACTTTTGATTACCTCGCGGCCCCGCCGACGGCTCCAGTATGCATAGAACGGCAGCCCCATCAGTATCAAGGCAAGCCCCATCAGCGATTCCCGAGGCGAGTCCCACAACGTGGAAATAATGAACACGCAGGCCACCGAAATGAACAATATCGGCACCGCCGGATAGCCGATCGTGCGATAAGGTCGCGGCAAATCGGGTCTTTTTATTCTTAAAACGATCACTCCCGCGGTGGCCATGCCGTAAAGAATCCAGCTCGAAAAAATCACATAGGTAAATAACTGGCGGTAGCCGCCGGAAAGCACTAATAAGGCGGACCACGCGCAGAGCGCCAGAATCGAGACGCCCGGCGTGCGGTGCCTCGAGTCCACGCGGCCTATGGCGCGGAAGAAATAGCCTTCGCGCGCGGCCGCGTAAGGCACCCGCGAGCCGCTGAGGATGGAGCCGTTGAGCGCCGCGAAAATGCTGATCATGGCGGCGATCGAAACACCCCCGGCGCCGGCCGCGCCCAGAATGCGGCGCATCATTTCACCCGCCACGCGCGGGCTCGCCGCGGCCTCCGCCGGGGAAAGCACGCGAAAATAGGCCGCGTTGGCAAGCAGGTAAATCGCGATCACCCCCAGCGTGCCGCCGATCAGCGCCCGCGGCAGGTTGCGCTGCGGGTCGCGCACTTCGGAAGCCACCATCGCCACGTTGTTCCACCCGTCGTACGCCCACAGCGCCGCCACCAGCGCGGCGAAGAAGCCGGCCGCCGTCAATGGCGCCGCGGCAGCCGGCGCCGCCGCGCGCGGGCTGCCGAATCCCAGGCCGGCCACGATGATCGCTCCGATCAGCATCACTTTCACCGTGGTCACCGCCACCTGCACATCGCCGCCCAGCTTCACTCCGAAATAGTTCAGCCACGCCAGCGCCGCAATCAGGCCGATCCCGAACAGTTGCCCCCAGTGCAGATCGAGCGGCGCTCCGTGCGGCCCCAGCGGCAGCGGCACCCGGTAAAACACGCTGTCGAGAGCCGGGTAGAAATTCGCCAGGTAATAGAAAAAGCCGGTGGCCAGCGTGGCGATCGAGCCGCTCTTGGCCACCCACATCTGCGTCCAGCTGTACAGAAAGCCCCACAGCGGCCCGTAGGCTTCGCGCAGGTATGCGTACTCACCGCCGGCCTCCGGAATCGCCGCCGCCAGCTCCGCGTAGCTCAGCGCGCCGGCCAGCGTCAACAGGCCGCCGAAGATCCACACCGCGAACACCCAGCTTGGCCGGCCCACGCGCAGAATCATGTCGTGCGGCACCAGGAAAATGCCGCTGCCGATGACCGTGCCGACCACGATCGACGACGCGGCCCACGGCCCCAATTCCCGTTTCAGCTCGATCGCGGCGGAGTTCATCGCATCCTCGAGTACGCGCGTCCCAGCCAGCCCGCCGCCAGGCCGCAGCCGAACGTCACCGTGGCTCCAATCATGACATACCAGGTATAGGCCACCGGCGTGGCGAAGCGCACCGCCAGCGCCGCCGCAAGCCCGGCCACCACTCCGGCCATGGCCGCCCATTCGCCCGGCCGCCGCGTCAGCGTACCCAGCAGAAACACGCCCAGCAGCGCGCCGGAGGGAATCGACGCAATCGTCAACCCGGCCTCGAGCACCGACCGCGAGTGCCGCCCCGCGTACCCGATCGCCACCAGCACCGCCGCCCACGCCACCGTGATGAGGCGCGCCCGCCGCACCGCGCCCGCTTCACCCGCCGCGCCGGCGCCGCCGCCGAGGAAGTCCACCACCACGGTCGAAGACAGCGCGTTCAGCGCCGCGCTCAGGTTCGCCATCGCCGCCGCCAGGATGGCCGCGATCGCCAGGCCGGCGAGGCCGGGCGGCAGGCTGTTCCACAGGAACTGCGGATAGATGCGGTCGGCCGCCGGCGGAGCCTGCCCCAGGTCGCCGTAATACACCCACAGCAGAACGCCCATCACCAGGAACAGCGTAAATTGGAACGCGATCACCACCCAGCTCGCCAGCAGCGCCTTGCGGCTGTCCCGCTGGTCGCGCGCGGCGAGCAGCCTTTGCACCATCAATTGGTCGGTGCCGTGGCTCGCCGTGGTCAGGAAACAGCCGCCCGCGATCCCGGCCCAGAACGTGTACGGCTGCGCCAGGAACGCCATCGTGGGAGCGAAGTGAAAATCGAAAATGGCGAACTTGTGCGCCGCTCCCGCCACCGCCGCCGCGTGCGCCCAGCCTCCCTGGATCTTTCCCAGAATCGTCACCAGGCCCAGCACCGCCCCGCACACGTACAGGCCCATCTGCACCACGTCGGTCCAGATCACCGCCGTCATGCCGCCTTCGAACGTGTAGAACAGGGTCAGGCCGCTGATGAGAACGATGGAGGCCATTTCCCCGGTGCCCAGCACGATCGAGATCACCAGCGATACCGCGAACACACGCACACCCTCGGCCAGCGCGCGCGTCACCAGGAAAATGGCCGCCGTCAGCCGGCGGACGCGCTCGCCGAAGCGGCGCCGCATCAGCTCGTACGCGGTGAACATTTCGCCGCGGAAATAGTGCGGCAGGAAAAGGATCGAGATGATGATCCGCGCCAGCAGGTAGCCCAGCACCAGTTGCAGAAAGCCCAGGTTGCCGGTGAATGCCAGCGCCGGCGTGCCCACGATGGTCAGCGTGCTGGTTTCCGCCGAGACGATGGATAGTGCGATCGCCCACCACGGCGCTTCCCTGCCCCCCAGGAAATATTGGCGCAGTCCCTTTTCGCCGCTGCGAAAATGGGCGCCGAACCAGGTGATGCCGGCCAGGTAGACGAGGATTACAGCCAGGTCGAAAACGTGCATGCTCGGGCGAACTCCAGGATAGCGTTGATTTGCTATGATTTGTGTTCGGAACCTGGCGGCCCGCAACGGAGTCGAATGTCTTGTGGTGTTGGGTGGCAGGGCGAGGCTCCGTTACCGGCTTCAGGTCCCGTCGCCTCACTGCGGATCGGGTACCCAAAGGAAGCGGCGTTCGGCGGTTCGTTGCTCAAGATAAAATGGGAAACCATTCAGGAGGAACACGTGCACAATTTGTCACTACAGATTCGGGGCGGGATGACGGCGGTGGCGATGTTGGCCGCTCTGGCGGGCGGCTGGGCGAGGCCGGCTCGAGCCCAGGCGGCCGCGTCCGCGCAAGCCGCGCCTGCGGCGCAAAAGGCCCCGGCGCAGAAGACCGTGAAAGACCAGGGCGAGTACGACATTTATAACGATGTCACCAAGGACATGTTGGCGAAGAATTTCACCAAGATGATCACCGATCTCGACACCTGGAAGCAGAAGTACCCGAACTCGGATTTCAAGGACGATCGATCGGTCCTTTATATCCAGGCTTACGCCGGCAGCGGGCAGCCGGCCAAGGCCCTGGACGAAGCCGGCCTCCTGATGGCGAAGGGCCTCAAGGCCACGTTCAACGATCCCAAGAACGGGCCCAAGCAGCAGCTCACCGTGCTGTTCACCGCCACCGCGGCGATCGCGCAGGTGCCGAACCCCTCGCCCGACGAGGTGGCCACTGCCACCAAGGCGGCGCACGAGCTCATGGACTATAACTCGAAGCCGGAAGGCGCCAGCGACGCCGACTGGGCGGCCGCGCGTGCGCAGTTGCAGACCGCCGCCAAAAGCGCCCTCCTTTATATGGCGATGAAGCCCGGCATGGACGCCAAGGCTAAGAAGGACTGGCCCGCCGCCGAGGCCGCTTTCCTCGCCGCCCAGAAAGACTATCCGGACAGCTCCCAGATCGCCTACGAGTTGGGCGGCAGCGAACTCGCCCAGCAGGCCACGGCTCCGGCGAAAATCTCTCTGGGCCTGTATGAAATCGCGCGCGCCGTCTCGATCGATCCGGCCAAGAGCGATTTCGCCGATCCCAAGGCCCGCGCCCAGATCGACGCCTACCTCAAGAACGTCTACGTGAAATACCACGGCTCCGACGATGGCCTCGACCAACTGAAGCAGCAGTCGCTCACCGCGCCCACGCCGCCCGCGGACTTCCACATCCTCAGCGCCACCGAGATCATGGTCAACAAGCAGAAGGAATTCGCCGAGAAGTTTCCCGAGCTGGCTCTGTGGATGAACATCAAGGCCCAACTGGTCGACACCAACGGCGACCAGTACTTCACCACCCAGCTCAAGGATACCCAGGTGCCGAAGCTGAAGGGCATCCTGGTCGAAGCCAAGCCGGCCTGCCGTCCCAAAGAACTGATCGTGGCCGTGCCGCTGCCCGATGCCAAGACTCCTTACACCGGCGAAATCGCGCTGAAACTGGATGCGCCGCTGACCGGCAAGCCGGACGACAACCAGGAGTTCCAGTGGTCCGACGGCGTGCCCACCGCGTTCACCAAGGACCCGTTCCTGCTCACGTTCGACGTGGAAAAGGCCAAGATCGATGGCCTGAAGCTCACCCCGTGCGCGCCCCCGGTGCACCGCCCGGTGGTGAAGAAAAAGTAACGGTAGCCGTAGCGGCCGGGACGGCCCCGGAAAGTGCATCATCACCGGCGAGCCGGTGGACCGCCGGGCCGTAATCGCGAAAGCGTACTGATCCTCCTTCCCGCCTTGATCCACGCCTGCGGTGCTCGATCCGACGCTGGGTGGCGGGCAGCCCGATCCGGGCAAGGTGAAGACTTTGGCCGACCCTGTGTACGAAACCTCCGCGGCAGCGACGAAGGGCTCGCCCAAGGAGGGTGAGGCAGTCGCCGCCATGGGCCGGCGGCCCCCGTCCGCCCCCTTCGCCCGCCCGGCGAAGCGTTATCCGTTGACAAGTACGTAGTATGCTTGCGCACGCGCGAGCGTTCCGCTATACTCCGCAAGTACCACACTTCAAACGCACGACCACAGTGTGGTCGAGTAACGGGCAGGAGGCGTACGTGGAAAGACAGCATCGA
>Ga0335077_10009539_pt1 | contig 12051 bp, 7 predicted proteins | sample Lox_Sample_31_FD_207151 | JGI IMG/M metagenome (GOLD analysis project Ga0335077, IMG submission 207151) | Soil microbial communities from Loxahatchee National Wildlife Refuge, Florida, United States - Lox_Sample_3.1 | ecosystem: Environmental > Terrestrial > Soil > Wetlands | place: USA: Florida...
CCTCATCGGCATCTTCACCCTGTCCATTTCCGGCTGCGGGGATTCCTCCGCTTCCGGTCCGGACGTTCAGACCGAAAGTTCCGTCGGCTCGGGCCCGGGAAAGGCCACACTGAGCTGGGACAAGCCGACGATCAACGCGGACGGATCATCCGTATCGGATCTGGCCGGTTTTAAACTCTACTACGGAACGACCCTCCCGCTGACTCCATACAACGGCCAGGCGATCAAGGTGAAAGGAACAACCGTTTATACGTTGGACGGCTTTGATCCGGGAACTTATTACTTCGCGGTCACGGCTTTGGATGAGAACGGGAATGAAAGTCCGTTTTCCAACGAGGTGAGCAAGGTTATTGCGGGGACATCATAAAAACATGCGGTTTCTAGATGGAATCAGAATTTTTAGGACAGAAAACCGTTTTGTGGCTTATTGTTTAGCCGGGGGGGTTAAGATGCAAATCCATGGCCGGACTAAAAACGTTCTTGCCGCTTTTATCATCGGAGCGGCACTGATGGCAAGCGCGGGAATTTCCCAGGCCGGAACTTATTGGGTCAGCAACACCGGAGCGGCCGCGTGGGCCAATTGCACCGGGACCGCCCCGCTGAACGGAACGGCGGCGTGTTCGGTATCGACTGCGATGAGCAATGCCGTGGCGGGAGACGTGGTAAATTTTCGAGGTGGCACATACACCGTCCCATATTTCTCCGGCACAGGGGATTTAAACAGCGGGGCTTACTATCCCCATAATGCCGGTACGTCTGGCTCACCCATCACGTTTCAAGCCTACACTGGAGAGACGCCAGTTTTTAACGGAACAACGACCAACGGAGGAGTTCAATATTCCGTCGATCTCACCACAGTTTTTACCATTTCGCAGAGTTACATCACTTTTGATGGGTTTCATGTTCAATCCGATGGAGGAACTACAGGTGCTCAGATCCTATTGAAGGGAACTGGCACATCCAGCCGGATCACCAACGTCACGATTCAAAACTGCGAGATCAACGGTGGGACTCATACTATTTCCTCCACTGACAATCGCGACCTTCTGCGAATGGACAATGTCTCTTATGTCCTGATCCACGGCTGCAAAATTCACAATCTTCCAGACACTAATCCAAACGGGGATGCGACCAAATCCTATAACGGGGATCATGTGACCATCGAGAACAATGAGTATTATAATAACGGAGGCAATGCCATCTTCATTAAGGAAAATGGTGATAACTGGACCGTGCGATATAACTGGATTCACGATAACGGAGGCAATGGATTTCAGGGCGAGAATACCAATGGGACAAACGTTACTAATACTACTATTCATGATAATGTAATCGCTAACAACGGAGGTGGAATCGCGTTTAACTGCTCAGTAGGCGCCCAGTGTGGTCCTTCAACGATTTATAACAACACGATTTATGGACCCAATGTGTCGGCCAGCAGCCAAGCCTGCATCTCTTTTACCGAAGCCACGGGCATCGTGATTTACAACAACATTTGCATCGGGTTCACCGGAAAGACGATGGGGTTTGGATATAGTACGGAAGGTATTATAGAGACGGATTACAATAATTTCGGTACTGGATCATTCAAGGTCGAGACCCATACTTATCAATCCAACGATACCACCTATACCTCTTTGACAGCCTGGAAAACCTCTACTGAATTAAATGCCGGGGGTCATCCCGATACGCATTCGATCACATCGAATCCATTGTTTTTAAATTTATCTGGAAACTTAACACTACTTGGGGATTTTGCGCTTTCACTCATTTCACCTTCGCTAGGCACCGGGCAAGGTGGAGCAAACATGGGGGCCGACGTTACAAATGTAGGGACGGGGGTAGCCACCATCAACCCGCCGAGTAATCTCCGAGTGCAATAAGTCATTCCTAAAAGCTCCATCGGATCATCTCCTGTTCCAATTCTACGGTTGCTTCGTATTTCGACACATTAAGAGATACCCTTCACCAAGACATCCCAGCTTCGTTCTTCCCAGCCGTTCCAAAGCATTTCCGACTCGAGCCTCGAAAAATCTCGGAAAAAAAATATCGAACGGATGCGGCAAGAGCGAGAAATAAAAGTAAGTGGAATCCATAATATAAAAATCGTTTTCCAACAACTTTTCTTTAAAAAGAGCCGGCGCATGCTTGCGGATCTCAAACATTTTCCGCTCCATTCTTCCTATGCCCATTATTTTTCTAACCCAATTCATGATCGAGAACAAATATGCGTTTTTTCCAAGAACTTCGAAGAAATTATCAAAAAACAAATTAAAAGAATATTTGTTTGTCACGGAGATCAACAAAAGCCCGTCATTTTTCAGCACTCTCCTAAACTCCCGCAAAACGACGTCATCGCCAGCCAAGTATTCAATCACACCCGCGGTCGATACCATATCAAAGCAGTTATCGATAAAAGGAATGTTCTCGATATCCGCCGCCAGGAATGGAATCGTTTTAGATGAATTCGATTTTGAAAATTGTTTTGAAGCCAACGCCAGCATCTCTTTCGATAGATCGATCCCCGTCACATCGTAACCCTTTTCCTGTAGCTTCATTGCAAGTAACCCAGGACCGCACCCTGCATCCAAAACCTTCTTCTTTTTTCGATCCAAGTATTTGTCGATGAAATAAAGCATTTTTTCCTGCCTTACAGACATATACGACCTTCTCTTCGGCGAATACTTATATCTAAGGTAATCATCCGAAACTCGATCAAAATAATTTCTTACATTTTGTCTTTCATTCATGGATGACTTTTCAACGACACTTATCAGATTTTTACTGTCTGTTTCCCAATTATATATTCTTTTAATCGCTTCTATGCCATTTCGGCCGTGGTCAGAATCGGATTGATCTATTTTTAGAATAGCTCTCGCAAGATCTTTACTATCGCCGCTTTTGAATATTTCACCGCATCTTGTTTCTTTAATTACTCTCTTCATTGGTATGGAATCCGAGGCAATTACAGGCAAACCGCATCCCATATAATCGAATAATTTATTTGGTATAGTTGTGTTTACATGATCCGTTACAAAATGAGGAATCAAGCCGATTTTACTGACACGGATGTAGTCCAATAATCTTTCGTGATCAACCCAGCCTATCCAAAGAACATGGTCCTGCAATTGTTTATCATGTATTATTCCTTTGAGTTGTTCTGCGGCAACCCCATCTCCGACAACGACAAATAGAAAATCGGGTATGGTCTTGACTACTTCCGGTATTGCCTCCATGACCAGTTGTATGCCGCGTACCAACTGAATACCGCCGGTATAAATCGCTGAAAACCTTCCTTCTATTAACTTAAGCTCATCATTCATTTGGATTGTTCGGTTCTTAAATATAGACAATGTCGGTGTATTACTTACAACGGTTGTTTTTTCAAGACTTCCGCCGCCGTGACGGACAATTTCTTTCGCCTCCTCCACTACTACCAGAATATGATCCATTCTTTTAAGCGCGTATCTCTCCACCCAATGAGCCAAGTATGGATTACGAACGACTAAATTTATTATTTTAACCTTTTCATCCTTCCAAATGTCCCGAATCATGGAGACGTAGTCCTCAGCCATGTCAAATATCACGGGAATTTGATATCGTCTTCCCGCCCATATTCCGGCCACCGCAAGCGGCAGGTCGCGAACCATAATTAATTTAATACTGTTATTCTGAATAATGTCACGAAGAAACCTTCGCCAGATTGGACTAATAAACAAAGGGAAGGAAAACACGTAATTCAAGGCATTATTTTTCCAGGCCTTCAGGCGATGAACGTGCAGACCATCTACGTTTTCATATACAGGCCGCTTTTTTAAATTTCTGGCCGCAATATGAACTTCATGCCCGTTGTCTCGAAGCGTCTTGCAAATCTTTTCGACTCGAACATCCCAAGGATAGTCCGCATCCCATATATAGAGTATTCGCATTCTATAAAAACCTCGTGTACACCTTCTCTACGTCATCGGTCACTCTCTCGATGTCGTATTTACTAATAAAATCCTTTCGAGCGTTAACGGAAAGTTTATCCCGCAACGCGCCGTCTTCAAGCAGCTCGATACACGCGGAGGCGAACTCCTGCGCGTCCATTGGCGCTATCAACAGTCCATTCCAGCGATCAGAGACTATTTCAGGGATTCCGCCTACCTTTGTAGCTATGATGGGTTTGGATAAACACATCGCTTCCAAGAGCACCGATGGAATCCCCTCATCCAGGGACGTCAAAGTAAAAACATCAAACATGTATATTAAATTAAAGGGGTCGCTTCTGAAACCGGTCAATCTTGTTTTGGTTTCTATACCGATCCGTTTAACCTCTTGTTGGGTTTCTTCCATAAGCGGACCATCCCCGACAATAACAAAAAAGACGTTTTCATATTTTTCCAAAACCCTCTTTGCGCCTTCTAAAAAATGCCCGTGGCCCTTTACGGCAACCATTCTCCCTAACGTGCCAATGACGAAGGCTCCGGGTTCAATCTTCAGTTCGTCTTTTAGATCGTCCGCTGATACGTCCGGCTTTACTTCCTCGCTGAGAATACCATTGTGTATCACGGTTATCTTATCTTTTCGATACCCCTTTGTGATTAAAAATCGCATTAAATCGTCAGAGACCGCTATCAATTCGTCCGAGAAAAAAACGGAATTCATTTTTTCAATAAGGCGGTGACGGAGCACCCCGTTGACGACACCCTTACCATGATGTGTCCGGACAATCCCCCTGGCTCGAGAAAATCTGGCGGCCAGCCCTCCTAAAAGAGTCTCCTTATAACCATGCGTATGAATGATATCAATATGATTCTTTCGCAAAAAACCGTAAATAACCACGATCATTCTAAGCATGTTGAATTTATTTTCATCAACGACATTAACAGGAATCCCGGATTCCATGATTTTATGGGTTAGACGTCCCGGATTAAAAGTAATCGCTGACAAATTTAATGATTCCTTTTTAGAAAGTCCTTTAATCAATGCGTACGCCTGCGCTTCAGCCCCAGCCCAAAGGTCTCCAGAGACGATATGGCATATATTGATCTTGGCCATGTCCATATTCCCAAATTACTGATCTTCGCATAAGTAATAGAAAGCCACTCACCGACGGAAGCGATATTTCTATTACTTTTGCGTGACTCGGTAGCTTAGAGAATGAAAGTGGTTTGACATTTCTGTTTGTGAAGTTATGTTTACGACTTAGATAGAACTAAGGAAACGGTCGAGAGTTTTAACGATTCTTTCGCATGAATGTCCATCTCCGTAGGGATTCTGAATTCTTGATATTTTCGTATAGTGTTCAGAGTCACGGATCAGCCGTTCTGCTTCCGCCACAATTCGATCGCTGTTCGTTCCCACAAGCATAACCGCGCCGGCCTCAACCGCTTCCGGTCTTTCCGTCATAGTCCGTGTGACCAAAACAGGTTTGCCAAGAGATGGAGCCTCTTCCTGAACTCCGCCGGAATCCGAAATAATAATATGGCATCTGTCCATCAGGTAAATAAACGGCTCATAATTCAGCGGTTCCATCAGTTTGATATTTCGGACGCCGGAAAGCAGATCGTAAACAGGTTTTCTGACGTTGGGATTTAAGTGGACCGGATAGACAATTTGAATATCACCGTGTCTGGCTGCAATAGCCTTTAATGCCTGGCAGATATTAATCAAGTCCCGGCCAAAATTCTCCCTTCTGTGACCGGTGACCAGTATGATTTTTTTCTTGAAATCCACCTCATCCAATTCCTTGTAAGTTTTCGTCTCACCTTTTATTTTACCTCTCACCCACAAGAGAGCATCAATTACCGTGTTTCCGGTAACGACAACATCCTTCTCTCGAACGCCCTCGGATATCAGATTTGCTTTCGCATTTTCTGTCGGAGCAAAGTGGATATCCGCGATGGCCGTCGTAAGTTTCCTATTTATTTCTTCAGGGAAAGGAGCGTATTTATTGCCGGTACGCAAGCCGGCTTCCACATGCCCGACCTTGACCTTATAGTAATAGGCGGCCAAAGAAGAAGCGAAAGTGGTAGTTGTGTCGCCTTGAACGATGAGAAATTCCGGTTTCTCTTTTTCAACGACTTGTCCTACTTTGAGCAGGATACCGGAAGTCATATCAAATAACGTTTGACCCCTTTTCATCAGATTGAGATCGTGATCCGGCACAATATCAAAAATTCTTAAAACCTGGTCCAGCATTTCCCTATGCTGAGCTGTAACACACACGACGGTTTTAAACTTATCGGTATGCTTCTCCAGTTCTTTAACGAGCGGACAGAGTTTTATGGCCTCCGGCCTTGTGCCGAAAACGATCATAATTTTTCTGGCTCGTTTGTCCATTTCAGAAATTGACGATTTTAAAATTCTGGGCATTTTCTACTGATCCGCCCCGGCCCTTTTGAGTGTAGCGACCGAAGACACTAGTTAGAGGCCTCCACGATACGCTCCTTGACCGGCCATTTTTCATCCTTGTGGAGCCATCGAACGCGCAGGATATCAAACAGCATCCTCGTCGAATCCGTCACGATGTTAACTTTAGACCCCTCCTGATTGACCCAGTTGACGGGGATTTCCGAAATAGAGAGCGACAGCTTGTTCGCTATGAATAATACTTCGACGTCAAAAGCGAATCCGTTGATCTTTTGCTTTGAAAATATGTCCCGTGTGTTTTCGTATCTGAACATTTTAAAACCGCACTGTGTATCGGCAAAGCCGGGGACCGCAAAAATATTGACCATCGCGGCAAAAACCCGGCCGATTATTTTTCGATGTAATTTCGTCACGACCTCGGTTTCTCCGGGTTTTTGAACAACCCTCGACCCGATCACGACATCCACCCCTTCGTCGATTTTCGCGAGCATCTTTGAAATTTCAGAAAGCGGTGTTGCTCCGTCCGCGTCCATAAAGAGCACATACTTGCCGACCGCATTGAGCATCCCCACCCTGACCGTGGCTCCTTTGCCCAAATGGGGACAGGCAATAAAACGGACGCCCTTCACTTGATCGGCAAACAGCCTGGCGATATTCGGAGTCTCATCGGAACTGCCGTCGTCCACGAGAATCAGCTCATAATCCATAACGTTTTTTTGACACCAAGCAATCGTTTCCAGTACGGTTTTCGGCAGGCGGTTTTGTTCATTGTAGGATGGAATCACGATGGACAGACGAATTTCCCTTTTGTTGTTCTCTTCGATACCCAATTGAACGGATAAGGCTTCAAGTCGATCCTGCGCATTTTTCACCACGTCATGGCCGGATTGCTGCACCGATGAGCGAACCCTTTTGCTCGCCGTGCTTCCTTCTATTAAAGGAATCTTATAGTACTTGTCCGTGAAGTAAAAAGCGGCTCCCGAAATTGTCGTGAAAGCGAACTGGTAGAAATGCTGTATAAGGACCATCGCCAGGGATGGACCCGCCGGTATGCCTGCTCCAACCAGGAAAACCGTCGCCGCGCCCTCGATGGATCCGATTCCCCCGATCGTGTAAGGAAACAAAGAAGCAAAATTCACAACGACGAGGAACAGGAGACATATTTTCAACGATACGGGAGCAAAAACGGCGTTGGCGATCAGGTAATAGGCCACAAGCTCGGTCCCCCATATCACGGCCGACATGATAATCGCCTTAAAAAGCGTCGTGAACTTTTCAAGAAGCAAAAGACCGTCAAGGAAGTAGTTAACCTTTTCAATTCCGAAATTGGTCAGATGGCCCGGGAAAGTTCTGTTGATCCTTGTGAGTTTGTTCCGGATGAATTGATGAAAATAAATGCCGACGATCAAGCCTCCGGTCAAGAAGCCGAACAATAATGAAACCGACAGCAAAGAAACGAAAATTATCTTGCGGACCGGCACGAGGAACAGGCCTAAAATCCCCATCATGGATATGATTAATCCATCGAGGACCCGTTCAATTGCAATGGAGGCCAGGGCCGCCGTTCTCCCGTAGCCCTCGCCTGTTTTATGAGCGGTGCAGTGAGCTCGAAGTATTTCCCCAAGTCGGGCCGGAAGAAGATTGTTCCCCATGAAACCGACAAGGATCAACTTCAGCGAATCCCAATAGGTCAGATCCTTCTGCCAAATCTTCCATCGATAGCCCCGAAGGAGATAGGCCAATACGATGAGCAGGAAAGATACAACGAGACCGCCCGGCGATGCACTTTTAATCAGGACAAGGATTTTGTCGATTTCAAAGAAATGCAAAGTAAAAGCAAGGAGTAGACCCCCTATCGCCATGGAGAAAATAAGATTGAGAAACAACTTCTTCATTATGCGCCGACCTTATAGATGGATACGCCTTGTTCCGAATATACTTTCCTAAACTGGTTTGTCTGAATATCAAACTTCCTGGAACCTTCCGCAAATTGATCCCGCGTATATTGGTTTACATAAATAAAATTGATAGACAGTTCTTGAGCGATTTGAAGCGCCTCGTTCGGGTCTTTCGTTTCAAACAACCGCCGAACTTCCTTGAATCGTTCCGCTATTTTTTCCGTGACGATCCCCGAACTATTGGCATGTTCCCAATCGCCTAAAGCAACCCTTCTTTCTCCAAAAGCCACGATGGGGGTAACATCCGTTGGAAAGTCTTGAACGATGCTGTCATGAGGAAGACTGGCCCTTATCCAACGTTGCGCCTCCATATCTTCCTGTTTTATAAACGAAGCGCCTGTTTCCCAATTCGATAACTTGTACATGTCGATGAGTGGAGTAGGAAGGGCAATCACCGTCGATAAAAACAGAAGCGGGACCAATTTACTGGCTCGAGCATTACGATAGATGTATTGAAGGCAAATACCTGAAAAAAGAATCAAAGGAATCCTGATCACCATGCCCGCCTTCCTAAACATTTGAGTCGAACCCACGGGAGACAAGTTGACAAAAAACATAAAAAACAAACAGGTGGCGACCAGCAGAACGAAGACCCTGTGATGGCTTATATCCCCGTTCCGGGTTAGAAGATAGATCCCCGACGCTCCCAAAATTCCCATGGGGCCGTAATCAATCACATAATATAGAGGCGAGAGAATGATCATCCGGACATCGGGTTTCAGTATCAAATGACTGGACCCGGGGCTGATGATTTTCAGAAAATAAAGAAACATAAAGATCAGTCCAATGGGCAGGAAAACCCAGATCATGGAATACCCGGATTTGAAAACAGGCGCTTTTGCCTTAAAAACCTCAAACATTGTCGCCAGGGCATACCAACATATGGCGATGACACCCACAAAGGCGTCCACGCTAAAAATCATCCCCAACAAAAGTCCCCTGAACAGACTTCGATGCCGTTCAAAGATTAATATCCCTTCACGCTTCACCAGAAGAATGACCACAAATAAGATCGAAATGGCCAAAGTTGAATGAGGTTCAACCAGGAAGTTTCGAAACCAACCGTGAGAATATCCCGTGAATTGCTCCCCTCGCGCGTCACTGATCAAATAGTCTAAATGAAAATGCTGGATGACCGATTGTGGAAACATCAACACGCAATACTTAAAAAACACGAACAGGTCGTTATACCCGAAAGCGAACAAAGAAAGGATCATCACCCATATGACGATCTTCTTATCTTCATGGCAACTTCCAATGAAAAAAAACAAAGCGCCGATGAAGATAAGCGCATAGGCGACGGAAATCGTCAACATAATATCCCTCGGCGCCAATAAAAAGCCGGACGTCGCATAAATAAATGCCGGGAGAATATGCGAGACCCAGTAATAATGCCATGGTTGGCCCGAGAAATAGGGATTGGCGGGAGGGATGCCGTTTGGAAGTTGAACGAAGACCGACATGTGATGCAGCAAATCCGTAGCATAAAGATCCTTAAAGGCATATCCCTGGGGAGTTTTAGCTCCGAAACTAGAATACGAAACGACAATCAAGGCCGCGATGATTCCCATGAAATACAACAATGAGGCATCGGCCTGTACTTTTCGGCCCTGTAAGTTTTCGTTCCGGTCTTGAGATCTTTTGGCCATCAACCAGAAAATAAGCGCGCATATACCGATGAGCGCACCGCAGTAAACGGGTTCGAAACGAATCACCCATCCAGCCAAAGCGCACAAAAGGGCGCTGATGCCCAATCCGATGGGGAACCCAATCAACATCTGTTCGCTTAGAGAAGATCTGGGATAGAACAACCTATAGAGAAATAGTCCCGGGGTCAAAAAAAGGATAAGGGATGGAATTGAAAAAAAAGCGGCATGAAGTATACCGCTAAAATGATATGTTGGCTCAATGAACGTTAGATTTGGCAACGACGTTGACTCTTAAGTGCTTCCCGTTCCCGGAGTGAACATGATCTTCTTCAATCTTATCCGGGCTGCGAATGGGTTGCAGTTTTTCTGAAATCTTTTTTGCCGCAACCAAGATGCCGGTCAGATACCAGTAATGCGGGTAATATAGAACCGAAAGAAACGTTCCGCTGGCAAAAAATCCCGCGAACGAGCCGACGAACGCACGGGTGAGCATCTTTAAATATAGATGGTCTGGATGATCGCTCGGACTGAGCTTATTGATAAGGAACAGATCGGAGAAATTATAATATAACAACAACAAATAAATAGCCATTCCGAAAATACCCAGCTCCGGGATGAGCGTAAACCATAATGAATGAGCTACCCTTCCCCACATCCCGGCTTTAAAATAGTTCGACTGATAATCTGGAAACCATACCTCAAAATTATTTCCGCCAACTCCTAACGGATGTCCAAGAAACATCCTCCATCCGGCTTTCCAGGATTCTATTCTCCCTTCGGCAGTTGCATCACTTGTATCTGTGGTGGTAGCCATTTCCTGCCAGTATGATCGCCCTCCCTTTTTGGATGGATCCGAGTAGTTACTGGTATAAGAATAAAATACCAGAGCTAATAGACCCAGAACGATTAATGATTTCATTTTTTTCGGATTGAATAGCCATGATACAAATGCACAACTGACCAATCCGACAAATCCGCCGCGGGAAAAGGATACGACAACGGCCAGAATTCCAATAACAAGACCAAGAGCATAAACCATTTTTTTCAATTTATGTTCTTCAGCAAAAAATAAAAATAAACAAAACGGAAGCCAAATATTGATATACAATGCCACATCATTCTCATCCTCAAGGTAGTTGCCGGAGCCCAGTCCGTGATGCAAAAAACTGTAACCCGAGTTGTAAATCATCAATAATATGAGGACAAAAATCAGTTTTTTCAAACGCTCTATGGAATCGACGCATACCACGACGGATAAAATAAAAGGCACAAACACGAGCATACCCAATGTAGTTTCATAGGCGAAGTAATTATTCCTTGCAAACGGCACATAAAATCCGAGCAGGATAATAAACAGCCCTATCATTCTTGTTTGTCTACTGTCGGCTTCCTTGATCCTGCCGCAAAAGACCACAAAGGCGGTCAGTATCAATACAACGATCATCCCCGGTCTTAAGAAGCCAATGGGTATTATATCCTGAGGACGTCCATAATCGATGATGATGTATAAGAGCACAAAGAAAAACCAATTTTTGTAACGGCCAAGATCTTGATTGTTATCGAATTCCATCATTGATAATTCTATTCACTGTGTATTAGGGTAAAGAGATGCGTTATCATAAGGAGTAAATACTTTCCAATTCCTTCACACTTTGTGAAATATTAAAAGAACTTTTCTCTATTCGTGCCAATGCCTCAGGCTGAGCGACGAAACCCATCCTGTCTCTCATTTTCAAAACCTCTTTGGCCCAAACAGAGGGAGACTCTGATAGTGACAAGCGAGACACAAGTGGTTTGACCACATCGGCCTCCTCTGGAATAACGTCTGAAATTACGCAAGGAAGACCCGAGGCCTGAGCTTCAATTAATACCAACCCAAGACCTTCGTAGAGCGAAGGGAAGAGAAAAACATCCATGGCTCCGAGCATCAAGCGGGGCACATCGGAACGCAGGCCCGCAAAAATCACCCGATCGGATAAGCCCGCCTCGTCGATCTGCCTTTTAATGATCTGTTGAAGTGGTCCTGCACTAACCAATAAGAGGCGCGCTTCTGGTTCATACTTTACAATCTCATGAAAAATCTTCACCAG
>Ga0335077_10009540_pt1 | contig 12050 bp, 10 predicted proteins | sample Lox_Sample_31_FD_207151 | JGI IMG/M metagenome (GOLD analysis project Ga0335077, IMG submission 207151) | Soil microbial communities from Loxahatchee National Wildlife Refuge, Florida, United States - Lox_Sample_3.1 | ecosystem: Environmental > Terrestrial > Soil > Wetlands | place: USA...
AGTTAAGACGGCGCGAGGGGTGGAAGAATCGCGGAACGTACCCGAGCCGGCGAACACGTAGGCAAATGCATTGCGCGTGGTCTCGATTTTGAGCCGCTTCCGCTGGTTCGGGGCCACGGAAACATCCACGTAACTGGGGTCGGCAGCCACGCCTTCCACTGGGCCCTTTTTTCCCCAGAACTCGCCGCAGATTACGCGCACGTGAGTGCCATCGTCGTCGGTGACCTCAGGAATAGCGCTCGCCGGAACATCCTGGTAGCGCGGAGTGGTCATCTTGAGCGATGCCGGCAGGTTCGCCCAGAGCTGAAAACCGTGCATGCGGCCACGCCCGTCGCCCTTGGGCATTTCCTGGTGCAGAATGCCGCTTCCCGCCGTCATCCACTGCACGTCGCCGGCGGTCATTTTGCCCTGATTGCCCAGGCTGTCGCCGTGCTCCACCGAACCCGCAAGCACGTAGGTAATCGTCTCAATGCCCCGGTGAGGATGCCAGGGGAATCCCGCCGCGTAATCCCTGGGATTGTCATTGCGGAAATCGTCAAGCAGCAGAAAGGGATCGAATTCCCTGCTCTTGCCGAAGCCAAAGGCCCGCTGCAGCTTCACCCCCGCCCCTTCGATGGTCGGCTTCGGCTGAATCACCTGCCTTACCGCTCTGAGTGACATATAACTCCTTTCCTGCCAACATCACGCATACGCAAAAGGCGGCCAATCGTCCATGCTTCCAGCGTCCGCCGCCTGCAATTCTATTGGATGCGTTATAACGATATTCGTTTCAACGTATATTATGGGCCAACCTGAGATCGGGCGATTGCCAGCAACTCCGAGAGCGCCTGAAGCCGCTTTCTCCCCAGGTGGCCTAGTTGTTTGCGATGGGCGTTCTGCACCGGGCCGTCCAGCCGGGCCAGAAGCCTGAGCCCTTGCGGGGAGATCCTGGCCTTTACCGTTCGCCTGTCCTTGCTTCCCCGGCTGCGGGCAATCAGCTTGCGCTTTTCCAGGCGATCCAGCAGGCGCGTGATGTCGGGGTCGCGGGTGATCATGCGGCTGCCAATTTCGCCGCACGGCAGCGCCGCCGGCGCTCCCCGCAGGATGCGGAGTACGTTGTACTGGGTCGCCGACAAGTCCTCTGTTTTCAACACCTCGGAGAGCCCGCGGGAGAGCAGATCGCAGGTGCGCAGCAGATCCACAAAGGCCGCCTCCTCCGCATTACCTGCTTGCCGGCCCGCAGCCGAATGTATTGCTTTCACACGAAGACATTAGTCGTTATAACGACTTCCGTCAAGACGACATTGTCGGCAAGAAGCCGGCGTTGGAGTACAGAGCGAACTGGGGTTGCCGGGCCGTCTGCGGGCGCCTGTTGGAAACTAGCGCCTAGTCACGAATCGGCAGGAGATTTGGTGGACCTGGTCGGGATCGAACCGACGACCTCTTCCATGCCATGGAAGCGCGCTCCCAGCTGCGCCACAGGCCCCTTTTGCGAGGTGAACTCGAAGCAAACACCGCGGTTTCCGAATGCAATTTTCGCCTACCCAGAGGCGATAGTCAAACCGCTGCGGGCCTTGGCTTAAACAAAGAGTTAGGACAGTAACCCGCTGCGCGAGCAGTCACCTTCGGCCTGAGGGCCCTATCGTCAAACCGGTTAGAAATTAGGCACCTGCCTGCCGCAGTATTCCGGCCGTGCCCGCCAACCGATAAAATATGGGAACCCGACCGAAGTTCGCCGGCACAGCCGGAGGCCCGGCGAAGGCACGGCGCGGCGCGCACAACCCTGTTCTTCAGAACCGCGTCCGAAGCAGCAGCCGGAGAGGCTAAGGAGGAAACATGAGAAGAGTTTCGAGTTGGTTTGCAGTGATGGCGGTGATTCTGGTGCTGGCAACGGCCCCGGTTTCATCCGCACGGGAGCGGCACCCTGAGATTGGCGCCGCGCTGGAAGCATTACGCGCCGCCAAGGGGCATCTGGAGTCTGCCGCACATGATTTCCACGGCCACCGTGTGGCCGCCCTCAAGCATGTGGATGAGGCTATCCACGAGGCGGAAATCTGTATGCAGGAAGATTAATTCTCACTCAGCGCGGCGCTCTGGCAGGGGAAAGCGCCGCGTTTTTCTTTGCGTCCAATTACCCGGTGTTGTGCAATCCTGCCGCGATTCCGTTGATGGTGGCGCCCAGAGCATAGTTGATTTCCGCGGTATCCATTCCTTCGCGCTTGCGGCGAAGCAAGTCCACCTGAATCAGGCTCATGGGGTCCACGTAAGGATTTCGCAGGCGGATGGAACGAGACAGCACGGCATTGTTTTCCAGAAGATCGCGCTGCCCAGTGATGGAAATCAGTACCCGCCGGGTGCGTTCGAATTCCGCCGCCAGCATGCCCCACACTCGTTCCCGGAGCTCGCCATCAGTGACCAGAAAAGCGTAAAGGCGCGCAATGGTCAAATCTGCTTTTGCCATCGCCAGTTCCACGTTGTTGATCAGATTGGAAAATAGCGGAAAACTTCCGGCCATTTCGCGCAGCAGTTTGCTATGTGCCGCGCTCCGACCGGCAAAGCGCTCTAACGCGTAACCGACGCCGAACCACGCCGGGACGGCATGGCGGCTCTGCATCCAGCCGAAGACCCAGGGGATGGCCCGCAGCTCTTCGAGCCGGCGGCTCTGGCCGCGGCGCGCGGGGCGCGAGCCCAGGCGCGCGTGTTCCAGCTGATTCACCGGCGTAGCCTGCTCGAAATAGATGAGCACGTCGGGATTTTCCGCAATCTGCCGGCGGTAGAGGGCGAATGCGTCAGCCGACATTTCTTCCATCGCGCTTTCCCAGCGTTGATCATCGCCGGGCGCCGGCCCATCGGGACGGGTAAGCGCCTCCAGCGAAGCAGCAATCATCAACTCCAGGTTCCACTCGGCCAGCACCGGGTCCGCGTATTTCCAGTTGAGCACTTCCCCCTGCTCGGTAATCCGGACCTGCCCGGAAAAATCCCCGACCGGCTGCGCCAGCAGGGCTTCGTGCGTGGGGCCGCCGCCGCGGCCGACTGTTCCTCCACGCCCATGGAATATTCTGAGATTGACTTGGCATTCGCGGGCGGCGCGGTGGAGCTCCCTTTGTGCTTTGTACAGCTCCCAAATGCTGGCGAGCATGCCGCCGTCTTTATTGGAATCGGAATACCCCAGCATGACCTCCTGCCAGCGGCCCCAGGAATTGAGCGCCGCCTCATACTCGGGGCTGGACCACACACGCCGCATGATTACCGCCGCAGAGCGCAAGGACCCAATAGACTCGAACAACGGAACCGGCATCAGTCCCGGGTCGGCGCCGCTCGCGGCCACCTGCACGCCACAGAGTCCGGCCAGTTGCAGCACTGCCAGAACCTCGCCTTCCGACTCAGTGCCGCTGATGATGTATTGCCGGATCGCCTGTGGCGGATATCTCCGTTTGAGCTGGGCAATGCTTTTGAATGTCTCGACCACGTCGGTAGTGGAGGAGACGGAATCCGGGGCCGCGACCGCCAGATTACCCCTATCCTCAGGCCGTAATTCCGCAAGCGCGCCGGCGTGCAGCTGCGCGTGCTGGCGAATGTCCAGGGCGAAGAGATGCAGGCCGAAGGTGCGCACCTTGCGCAGCAAGGGATCAACAATCAATTCCGCGAGCAATTTTCCCCGATGGGCGCACAAGCTCTCCCGCACCAGCGCCAGATCGCTCTCGAGCTCATCCACCGAAGAATAGGGCATGCCTTCGCCATCTGCCCGGCTCTGCATCAGCCGGATCAAGACAAAGTTGAGGAAACGCCGGTATAACTCAGGAGCGGAAATGCGGGCCGCCCGGGCGTGCTCAGAATCGAGCTGGCGTTCGTATTCCTCCAGGCGGATACGCAGCTCATCAGAAACCTCGGCCTGGCGGCAGGAAGGACTGAGTTGATCCATGGCCTGGCGCAGTTCTCCAATGTAGTGGTCAATGAGGATTCCACGTGCTCGTGCCAGGGCTTCGCGGGTAGAGTCTGGTGTAACGAAGGGATTGCCGTCACGGTCGCCGCCGATCCACGAGCCAAAATAAAGGAGCTCAGGCAGTTCACGTTCAGACAGGGTGCTGTCGTAAACCTGGCGAAATGAGTCCGCGATCTCCTCATAGACTTTGGGGAGCGTATCGAAGAGCGAAATCGAGTAGTAGTCCAGCCCCATACCGATTTCATCGCTTACCAGAGGCTTTTCCACGCGCACTTCGTCGGTCTGCCACAGGGCCGTAATCTCGGCCAGGATGGCAGTTTCAAGCTGGGCCGCGTCTGAGTCGGGCAAAGGCAGGCCGTCGAGACGCTCCAGATACTGGGCGATGCGCCGCCGCTTCAGCAGCACGGTCCGCCGCGCCACTTCAGTGGGATGCGCCGTGAATACCGGAGTTACCCGCACCTGGCGCAAGGCAGCCAGGGCTTGTTCTGCGCTAAAGCCGGCGGTTTTGATACGCCGGAGTGTTCCGCGAAACGATCCCCCCAGCGGCGGCTGCTCGGTGTGCAGCTTAGCGGCGCGCCGGCGGCGCTTGCGGTGATTGGTTTCGGCCAGATTGGTGAGTTCGAAGTAAATCGCGAAGGCCTTGGTCACGCGATAAGCCTCTTCCACGCTCAGTCCCGCGATGATCTCTTTTGCACGCGCAAGGCGCGAGGTTTGCGGATCGGACTCAGCCAAAGGCGGCTGCCCGGCGGCGTATTCGCGATGCTCAATCAGCAGGCGCCGAAGTTTCTCCACTACATCCAGGAGAGGCTGTCCACATTGCTCGAGCAATACTCGCCCCAGGAGCCTGCCCAGAGAGCGCACGTCGCGGCGAAGTGGAAGTTCCTTGGAACGGTCGGCGCTCCCGGCTGCCAATTCGCCCAGCCGGGCGCTCTGCTTGTCGGCGCCCCAAAGAGGCTTTTCCTCCATATCGAAATATATTACCGAAAGCGATACGCGAAGCTGCGGGCTGGCTATGGAAATATGGCGCTTGCCGGACAACCGGAAAAGATCGGGAAGAAATGCAATCAGAATGGGGGGCGGCGCAAATCACTTGCGGCGGTGCAGCAAGGCTCCCAGAACGATCCACAGGCCCAGAGCCAGCCATTCGTATCCATGAAAATTTCCCGGGATGCCCGGGGCAATTTTCATCAGAATCATGAGAAGGGCAATCAGCGCGCCGGTGGCGGCGACGAAGCGCTGGCCCGCCCCGATGGCCATCCGGTGATAGGAGGCGCAAGCCGCCAGCCATCCCGCCGCCGAAGCCACCGAGCCAACCTCGGAAATCGGCACCAGAATGGAATCTCCCAGAAACATGCACGCCGCCGTGGCCAGTCCAACCGCCAGCACCGCAACCGACGGGGTCTGATTGCGGGGATGGACGGTCGCCGCCCTCTCATCCACCAGGCCGCGCCGGCCGAGGGCGAAGACCAGTCGGGTTGCAGCCAGAAAATTCCCGTTGAAAACCTTGAACAGAGAGAGCAGCGCCGCCGCCAGAATCACGCTGACAATCCAGCGTGAGCCCGCCGCGTGCTGGAAGGCGACCGCGGTCATAAAAGGCTGGTTCGTCAGTCGCTGCCAGGGCGCGGCGTATCCCACGGCGGCGATGACAATGACGTAAAACGCAATGCCGACAAAGATCGCCATCCAGATCGCCTTGAAATATCCTTGCGCGCGAAACTCAGGACTGGCTTCCTCTGCCGCCTTTCCCACCGACTCGTAACCGGTCATGAAATAGGGAACAATCTGCATGACCAGGAGAACAGAAATGAGCCCGCTGTGGGTAAAGAGCGGCGGAAGATTCTGCGGTGAGCCTTTGGCGGCTCCGAAGGCCACAAACACGACAAAAAGCGCGATCGTGCCAAACGCAGTCCAGTTCTGGAAGGTGGCGCTGAGCCGAACTCCGCGGTAGTTCAGCAGGATGAGCAATCCTGTGAGTCCCAGCCCGATGACCAGGTGGGGAAGATAAATCGGCCTGCCGGCGATACGGTAAAGCTCCATCGAATTCAGCGCGGGAAAGATGTAGCCTGCAATCTTGCCCAGTGCTACCGCCTCCCAGGGGCAGACGACAAAGTAGGCCAGCAGCATGATCCAGCCGGTAGCAAAACTGACCGGGCGCGGAAAGGCGCGGGCCGTATAGGCGATCTCACCGCCGGCATCGGGCATCGCCATAACCAGGCGGCCATAGACATACCCGATTGGAAGCAACAGGGACCCGCCGATGGCGAACCCCAACACCGCGCCCAGCACGCCGCCGCGCAGCAGCCAGTCATCCATCACCACCAGCCAGCCGACGCCGACCATGGTGCCCCAGCCCAGGGTGAAGTAATCAACCACGCGCAACTTGCGGGCAAGATGGGTCAATCGAGCCTCCCTGGAATTACTTAGCTGCCAAGAAACAAGAAACGAGGGGCTGATCTTCGTTTCCTTCGTGACTCACGACTTCAACCTAGAAAAGGCAAAGCAGTTCGTACAAGAGATTAGCGGCAAGCAGCGAGGTGATCTCGCCGTTGTCATAGGGCGGCGAGACTTCCACCAGATCGCAGCCGACGAGATTCAGCCCCTTAAGACAACGGACCAGATCCAGTACTTGCGCGCTCGAAAGACCGCCCACCTGCGGCGTGCCCGTGCCCGGCGCGAAGGCCGGGTCCACGACGTCAATATCGAGCGTCAGGTACACAGAACGCTGCTGCAGCTTCTTCAAATGGCGCTTCAGCAGCGCAATTCCGCCGCGATGAAACTCTTCCGCCGTGATGATATGAATCCTGTGTTCGCGGGCAAAGGCGAAATCATCCTCGGAGTAAACCTGCCCACGCAAGCCCACCTGCAAGGCGCCTCCGGGCGCGATCAGACCCTCTTCCACCGCATACTTCACCGGCGTTCCGTGCGAATGCGGGCTGCCGAAATAGCCACTCCATGTATCGCCGTGCGCATCCAGCTGAATAAAGCCAACCGGCCCAAAATGCCGGTGCACAGCGCGCAAAATCGGCAACAGAATGGAATGATCTCCACCCACGCAAGCCGTGCGCGCGCCTGCTCGCAGCACTTCCCCCAGCTGCTCGGTGATGCGGCGGTAGGTATCTTCAATCGAAAGCGGATTGATGGAGAGATCGCCGAAATCCGCAATGCGCCACTTCTCGAAGGGATTGACCTTTAGAACCGGGTTCCAGGGCCGGATCATGGCCGACTGCACCCGCACGTTCCGCGGCCCGAAGCGCGGCCCGGGGCGGTAGGTAGTTCCCCCGTCGAAGGGCACGCCGATGATGGCAATGTCGAGCTCTTGGGCGCGAGGAATGTGCGGCAGACGCATGAAGGTCGGCACGCCCGAGAAACGCGGATAAACCAGCGCGTCCACAGGCAAGGGGTGGGCCGGGCCGATCTTCTTGGGCTTCATCGCCTTGGGTTTCATCGCGCGACGGCGAATTATAAAGCATCCCTTCGCGCCCTGAATTCACCCGTTTGGGAGCGCCGCCTCGGAACGCGAACCGGCGGTCACTGCTGAAAAACCATGTCCAACGTGGGTCGCATGTTAGTATCGAACCCGGGCTGGCATGACACTGCAGCACGTTGACATTCTGTTTCAGTTCATCGTGTTTCTGCTCGCCATCAGCGTGCATGAGTCGGCGCACGCCTGGACCGCGAATCGTTGCGGCGACCCCACCGCCCGCATGCTGGGCCGGATCACGCTCAACCCCATTAAGCATATTGATCCGTTTGGAACGATTCTTCTGCCCTTGATGGCGGTGCTGGCGCACATTCCTGTGCTGGGCTGGGCCAAGCCCACTCCCGTGGACCCGCGCAACTTCAAGCACCACGTGCTCGATGACATTCTGACTTCTGTCGCCGGACCCGTCAGTAATTTTCTGCTGGCGGGCATTGCGGTGGTGCTCCTGCTGGTCCTCCGTTTCACTTCGCCGCTCGGGCAGGAGCTGGTGACCGGAATTCCTTACGGGTATCTGCCCGTTTCCCTGAGTTCTCCCTTGGTGCCGGTTTGCCTGCTGCTCTATGAGTTGATGGAGATCAACGTGGTGCTGGCAGTCTTTAATCTGATTCCGGTTCCGCCGCTCGATGGCAGCCACGTGCTGCGTCATTTTCTTCCCAACGAGGTAGCGCGGGTGTATGACGCCGTCGGCTGGTTTGCATTACTTGCTCTGGTGTTCTTTGGCGGCGCTCTGCTGACGCGCCTGATCTCCCCCGTGCTGGCGTTATTTGATGCGATGCTGATAACAAAGATCTGATGCCTTCTCAACCTGCAAAAAAGAAGCGCGTGCTCAGCGGCGCCCGCCCTACCGGCAAGCTGCACCTGGGGAACTACGTCGGCGCTGTGAGCAACTGGGTCAAGATGCAAGACCAGTACGACTGCCTTTTTTTCGTAGCCGACTGGCACGCCCTGACCACCGATTACGCCGATACTTCCAGGGTGAAAGAGAACTCGCTGGAAGTTCTGGTGGACCTTCTGGCGGCCGGCCTGAATCCGGAGCTCTGCACTTTGTTTATTCAGTCGCATGTGCCGCAGCATGCCGAGCTTTTTCTCTTGTTCTCGATGATCACGCCCCTCGGCTGGCTGGAGCGCGTGCCCACCTACAAAGAACAGCGCGAAAACATCACCGAGAAAGATCTTGGCATGTTCGGATTTCTCGGTTACCCCGTGCTTCAGGCTGCCGACATTCTCATCTACAAGGCCGATTTCGTGCCGGTGGGCGAAGACCAGGTGCCGCACGTGGAGTTGACCCGCGAGATTGCCCGCCGCTTTAACGGCTTCTACACTCTGCGGGGCGACGCCGTTTTTCCCGAACCGCAGGCTCTGCTGACGCCAGAACCAAAGCTCCCGGGCACGGACGGCCGAAAAATGTCGAAGTCTTACGGCAATACCATCCTGCTCTCCGACCCGGAGCCGGTGGTCCGGCAAAAACTCAAGACCATGGTCACGGACCCGGCGCGTGTCCGGCGCAGCGATCCCGGTGATCCCGATAAATGCCCGGTCGGCGACTTGCACAAGATTTTCAGCAGCAAGGAAACCCTGGCCAAAGTCTATGAGGGCTGCCGCTCGGCCGGCATCGGCTGCATCGAGTGCAAAGGCTGGGCGGCTGACGCGCTGGTGCAGATCCTTGCCCCCATGCAGGAACGGCGCATGAAATATGAGCAGAATCCGCGCCTCGCCTGGGATATCCTTGAGGCAGGCTCGGCCCGGGCGCGCCAGGTCAGCGCCGCCACCATGGCCGAAGCCCGCGAAGCGATGGGCATGTCGCAAGCCTACGAGCCGCCGCGTAAAGCGGCGGGAAGCGAGAAGTGATGGCAGAGAGCGCAAGAGAAATTCCAGGGAATGGGCGAGAGACTGAAGCTCCTCAGCCTGGGCCGGTTCTGGTGGGCGCAGAAAAGCTCAAAAGAGAGGAGAGCGATTTTCCCTTTGCGGTCGCCGTAGGCGCCGTTTATGAGGGCCCTCTCGACCTGCTGCTCGACCTGATTCGCAAGCAGGACATTGATATCTACGACATTCCCATTGCCCGCATCACCGCGCAGTACCTAGCCTATGTGGAAAAGCTGCGGGAACTCGACGTGAACGTGGCCGCGGAATTCATCTACATGGCGGCGGTGCTGATTCATATCAAGTCGAAAATGCTCCTGCCGCGCGATCCCTCCGCTCTGGCCGAGGAGCAAGATGACCCGCGCTCGGAGCTGGTCAACCGGTTGCTGGAGCATGAAAAATTCAAATCGGCGGCGCAGATGCTGCTGCAGAAACAGCAGATCGAAGACGCGGTGTGCTCGAATCCGCTGATCAGGGAATTTATAGACGCCGAGGGCGCCGAGCCCGAGCTCGCGGCCGACGTGATTGATCTGGTCAAGACCTTCCAGCAGATTCTGGAGCGCGCACGAACGCGGCCCATGATTCAGGTGGATGAAGAGAACGTGACCGTCGCGCAAATGATTGATTATTTGCGCCGGCGCCTGAGCCTGGAGGATCGTCCCCTTCGGCTCAAGCAGTTGCTGCGCAACATCAACTCGCGCGCGGCTTTGATCTGCATGTTTCTCGCTTTGCTCGAGCTGGTGCGGCTGCAGGCCATTCAGTTGCGGCAGGACCGCCTGTTCGGCGAGATTTTGCTGCGCAAGCACACCGGATTCGACGCCGTGATGATGGAGCAGGCGGCGGTGCGGGACGACTGGAAATGATTGGATAGTTTGCCGGGAGGCGGCTGCTTATCACGATGAGCCTTAAAGCCCAGCTCGAAGCCATTATTTACGCCGCGGAAACGCCAGTGACGACGGACCAGATGTTTCAGCTGGTGCGCGAGTCGGTGCTGGCCGAAGGCGCCGCCGATGACAGCGAGGTCAAATCCCGCCTGCGCGCCGCGCTGGACGAGCTAGTCGCTGACTACGCGGCCGATAGTCACGGCGTAGAGATTCGCGCGGTCGCCGGCGGGTACCGCGTCTCCACCAAGCCTGAGCAGCATGATGTGGCGCGCGCCCTGGCCAAGAGCCTCAAACCTCCTATCCGGCTCTCTCTGCCCGCCCTTGAAACCCTTGCCGTCATCGCTTATAAGCAGCCCGTTACCGTACCTGAAATCAGCGAAATCCGCGGTGTGGATTCCAGCGGCGTGATTGGCACATTGCTCGACCGCAAACTGATCACCACCGCCGGCCGCAAAGCCGTCATCGGCCGCCCCATTCTCTACAAGACAACCAAAGAATTCTTGCTGCGCTTCGGCCTGAAGGACGTCAGCGAGCTACCCAGCATGGAAGAGTTCGAAAAGCTGGTGGCAGAATCCTTTCAGAGCGATTTGCCGCTCGAAGGCGCCGCCGGCACCGACAGCGAGACGCAGCCCCAGGGAATGGAGCAGGGAGAGACGAGCCCGCCGGATCCGGAGCAAGTGCCGGTGGAGCAGTCGAGCTCAAGCAAGAGCGACCCTGCTGCATAGGGCGCCGAAACAAAGCCGCGACCTTCATCCCCATGCCGCTTGAACGTCTGCAAAAGATCATCGCTGCCGCCGGCATTGCCTCACGCCGCAAAGCTGAAGAACTGATCACCGCAGGCCTGGTGGCAGTCAACGGGCAGACCGTAACCGAGCTCGGAACCAAGGCTGATCCTGAGCGCGATCACATTCGCGTGAACGGAAAACTGCTGCATGCTCCCGAGCGCCATACCTACCTGCTCCTGAACAAACCTAAAGGTTACGTCACCACGCTGAGCGACCCTGAAGGCCGGCCCACGGTTAGCGATCTGCTGCATGGCGTCGGCACGCGCGTCTATCCCGTCGGCCGGCTCGACTATGCCAGCGAGGGATTGCTGCTGCTGACCAACGATGGCGAACTCACCCACCGATTGATGAAGGCAGCTTCTCATGTGCCGAAAACGTACGTGGTCAAGGTCGCAGGCAAGCCTGTAACCGAAGGAATTTCCAAGCTGCGTGGCGGCATCTCAATTTCGGATGGCAAAGGGCATAGAGCGAAGACGGCGCCGGCGAAAATCAAGTTGATTCGCGATGCCGAAAATCCCTGGTTCGAAGTCACCATTATCGAGGGCCGCAATCGCCAGATCCGCCGCATGTTCGAAGAAATCGGCCACCACGTGGAAAAAATCCGCCGCGTGCGCTACGGTCCGCTCGAACTCGACGTTCCTCCCGGCGAATTTCGCCGCCTTACCCTCCAGGAAGTCGCCAGGTTGAAAGCGGCGGTGCGCTAGCTGGCGCAGAAGATCGCCGCGCCGCTCTGCGATTTTCTTCGGGATCTCTGGCGGCGCTTCTTTGCGGACTCTGCGGTTAAATCTTTATTACTTCGGACTGTACAAAGATCGCAGGGTATCCGCCCTCACCTCTGGCACTTCGGGCAGTAGTGGCTGCTCCGTCCCGCGATCACCACCCGCTTGATCGGCGTCTTACATTTATAGCAGGGCTTGCCCTCGCGCCCGTAAACTCTGTGCCGAAGCTGAAAGAAGCCTTCTTCGCCATCCGCGTCCACGTAGTCCGAAACTGACGATCCGCCCGCCGCGATTGCCTCTTTCAGCACCTTTTGCACCGCCCGGTACAACTTGTGTAGTTCGTCTCGAGTGAGCGAAGCAGCGCGCCGTCTCGGCCTTACTCCCGCTCGGTATAAAGAT
>Ga0335077_10009541_pt1 | contig 12050 bp, 12 predicted proteins | sample Lox_Sample_31_FD_207151 | JGI IMG/M metagenome (GOLD analysis project Ga0335077, IMG submission 207151) | Soil microbial communities from Loxahatchee National Wildlife Refuge, Florida, United States - Lox_Sample_3.1 | ecosystem: Environmental > Terrestrial > Soil > Wetlands | place: USA...
AGCGCCAAAGGCTGCAAATGACAAGGAAAATGCCGGCCATGACCATCGAGCAGGCCGAAGGCTTCGCCCTGCCTAACTCCCGCTATTCGCCTGTCCGAGCTTTGCCTCGAGCGCTGCGATGCGCGTCTTCAAAGCCTCGTTCTCCTCGCGCGCCAAGCGCGCCATATCCTTCACCGCCTCGAACTCCTCGCGCTTGACGAGATCCATGTCGCGCAGGAATTTTTCCGCCTGCGTCCGCCACATCGTATCGAACTCGCGCTTGACGCCCTGCGCTGCGCCCGCGGCATCGTTCATCAGCCGTCCGATCTCGTCGAAAAAGCGGTTGTTGGTCTGCGTCATGGCAACATCTCCGTGCGCGGAAGCTTGCCTACACAATGGCGATGCCGGCGCCTTCGTTCAAGCCCCGCGACCCCCGGCAACTTGCCTTGTCATGCTCCGGTTTCCTTGCAATCGTATTCAGCGCCCCCAAGGACCCGCAGACTCACAAAAGTAAACAAGCGCGCAAAGAGACACACATGATCGACAGCCAGGTTGATATCGAGACCAGGGACGGCAAGACCACGACCTTCATCACCCATCCCGAGCGCGGCGGCCCGTTTCCGGTCGTCATTTTCTACATGGACGCACCGGGGATCCGCGAGGAACTGCGCGACATGGCGCGCAGGCTCGGCACCTCGGGCTATTACGTCATGCTGCCGAACCTTTATTACCGCGCGGGCGTGACGGAGCTCGGCCCCGTCAATCCCGATCCGGAATCGCCGGAACGCAAGCGGATGTTTGCGCTGATGAACGCGATCGACATTCCGCTCGTCATGGAAGACACCAGGGCGCTGCTCGCCTACGCCGAGGCCGATAAAGCCGCCAACACGCGAATCGTCGGCGCGCTCGGCTATTGCATGAGCGGGCGCTACGCGGTCAACGCTGCGACGCATTTTGCCGACCGCGTCAAGGCCGCGGCCTCGATCTACGGCACTCGTCTGGCGACCGAGCAGCCCGACAGTCCCCATCTCGCCGCGCGCAAGACCGCGGCCGAACTCTATTTTGCCTGCGCCGAAACCGATATCTATGCGCCAGCGGAGATCATCGAGAAGGTGCGCGAGGGGATGAAGGGAACCAAGAACGAGGTCGAGCTCTATCCCGGCACCCATCACGGCTTTGCCTTTCCGAGACGTCCGGTCTACCACCGCGACGCGGCCGAACGGCATTGGGAGCGGCTTCTTGCGCTCTACCGGCGCAATCTTTGCTGAAAGCCCGATGCTTTTGCTTCTGATCAAGTTTCCGGTGTTCGATCCAATCGCGATCTCGATCGGCCCGATCGCGATCCGCTGGTATGCGCTCGCCTATATCGGCGGCATCGTGCTCGGCTGGATTTACGCCCGCTCGCTCCTGAAGAACGAGAAGCTGTGGGGCGGACCGGCGCCGATCTCGCTCACCCAGCTCGACGACTTCATCCTCTGGGTCACGATCGGCATCATCCTCGGCGGCCGCACCGGCTATGTGCTGTTCTACAACCTGCCCTTCTTCATGCAGCATCCCGCCGAGATTTTCGAACTCTGGAAAGGCGGCATGTCGTTTCACGGCGGCTTCATGGGCTGCGTCATCGCGGTGATGTGGTTTGCGCGCAAGAACAACATCTCGATCCTCTCGCTAGGCGACATCACGACCGCGGTCGGGCCGATCGGCCTGTTCCTCGGACGGCTTGCCAATTTCATCAACGGCGAGTTGTGGGGCCGCCCGGCCGAGGCGGACCTGCCATGGGCCATGATCTTCCCCACCGGCGGACCGCTGCCGCGGCACCCGAGCCAGCTCTATGAGGCCGGGCTCGAGGGCATCGTGCTGTTTACCGTCCTCTTCGTCATGATCCGCCTCGGCGCGTTGCGACGGCCCGGACTGATCCTCGGCAGCTTCATTGCAGTTTACGGGCTGGCGCGCATCATCGGCGAACATTTCCGCGAACCCGACCCGCAGCTCGGCTTCCTGTGGGGCGGGCTCACGATGGGGATGCTGTTGTCGGTGCCGATGGTAGTCGCCGGCGCAATCATTATTTTTCTGGCATGGCGACGCAAATCGCCGGATAAGGTTGAAGCTCGTAATTAGCCCTTTTTTCAAGGCAGGCTGTGACCGAATTTTCGCCGCTGCAGTCGGAGATCAAGAAGCTCATCAAGTCGTCAGGCCCGATGCCGGTGTGGCGCTACATGGAGCTGTGCCTGATGCATCCGGAGCACGGCTACTATGTCTCGCGGGATCCGCTCGGGCGCGAGGGCGACTTCACCACCGCGCCCGAAGTCAGCCAGATGTTCGGCGAGTTGCTCGGTCTGTGGGCCGCGTCGGTGTGGAGGCTGATGGGCTCGCCGTCGCCGTTCCGGCTGATCGAGCTTGGACCCGGCCGCGGCACCATGATGGCGGACGCGCTGCGCGCCTTGCGGGTGATGCCGCCGCTCTACCAGACGGTCAGCGTTGATCTGGTCGAGATCAACCCTGTGCTGCGCGACAAGCAGCGGCAGACGCTGTCGGGCGCGCGCAACATCGCCTGGTACGACAGTATCGACGAGGTGCCGGAAGGCCCGAGCATCATTTTTGCCAACGAGTATTTCGACGTGCTGCCGATCCACCAGGTGGTGAAGCGGGAGACCGGCTGGCATGAGCGCGTGGTCGAGATCGACGCCGCCGACCGGCTCGTGTTCGGCGCCGCGGACGAGCCGATCCCGCGTTTCGACGTCTTGTTGCCGCCGCTGCTCCGCGCCTCCCCGGTCGGTGCGGTGTTCGAGTGGCGGCCGGATGCGGAAATAATGAAGATCGCAACGCGCGTGCGCGACCAGGACGGCGCGGCCCTGATCATCGATTACGGCCATCTGCGCAGCGATGCCGGCGACACCTTTCAGGCGATCGCGCGTCACAGTTTCACCGACCCATTGAAGGCGCCGGGACAGGCCGACGTCACCGCCCATGTCGACTTCCAGGCGCTCACGCGCGCGGCCGAAGATCTCGGCGCGCGCGTGCATGGCCCGGTGACGCAGGGCGACTTCCTGAAACGCCTTGGTATCGACACCCGCGCCAACACGCTGAAGGCAAACGCAAGCCCGGAAGTGTCCGAGGACATTTCCGGCGCGCTGAAGCGGCTGACCGGCAGCGGCCGCGGCGGCATGGGATCGATGTTCAAGGTGCTGGGCATCTCGGAGCCGAACATCGAGATCCTGCCGGGACTGAGCGACGACAACCAGCCGACCGGAGCGTCCTGATGCTTGCTTCCCCCTTGCTTGCGGCCATTCCCGGTCTGCGCCACGCCTTCTTCACCCGCGAGGGGGGCGTGTCCGACGGAATCTATGCCGGCCTCAATGGCGGCCTCGGCTCCAACGACGATCCCGCAAGCGTGCGGGAAAACCGCGCCCGCATGGCGTTGTTGCTCGGAGTTGCGCCGGAAAATCTCATCAATGCCCATCAGGTCCATTCGCCGGATGCGATCGTGGCGACCGGACCGTGGCAGAGCACCGAGCGGCCGAAGGCGGATGCGATCGTGACCGCAAGCAAGGGGCTTGCGATCGGCATCACTGCGGCCGATTGCGGGCCGGTGCTGTTCGTCGATCCCGGCGCGCGCGTGATCGGAGCGGCGCATGCGGGCTGGAAAGGCGCGCTGACGGGCATTCTGGAATCGACCATCGAAACCATGGAAAAGCTCGGCGCCGATCGCGGCCGCATGATGGTGGCGATCGGTCCCATGATCCGCCAGCAAAGCTACGAGGTCGGCAGCGAGTTCGTCGAACGCTTCCTCGACGCCAGCGCCGACTATGGGGCATTCTTCCAGCCGTCCTATCGCAACGGACACGCGATGTTCGATCTCGCCGGCCTCATTCGCCTCAGGCTGGAAAGGGCCGGCGTGCTGCTGGTCGACGATCTCGGCGTCGACACCTATTCCGACCAGCGCTTCTACAGCTACCGCCGCTCCGTGCATCGCAAGGAGCAAGACTACGGCCGCCACGTCCACGCGATCGCGCTCGAAGCCTGACTGTCCGAAGCTGCGGCAAATTTGAGGCGATCCGGTCCACATTTCGCGCCCAAGCTGTGTCGTTCCTGCTCTAGACGCCTCCCTCATTTGGCGTTAACGCGAATTCAAATGAGGGACGCGTCAATCAATGTGCCGCGCCGGACGACGCTCCGGGCCGGCTTCGTCGCGCTGCTTCTTGCAACGGCCGGCGCGCTTGGGGGCTGCGCCTCCAGCAATGGCACGAGCGGCGCCTTTGCGATGGCCGGCGATGCGCCCACGGTCACGTTCGAATCGATCGACGGTCCGCCGCCGCAAGTGTTCGACCGCATGGTCGGTGTGCTCGACAGCGAGAGCAAGCTGCGCAACCTCGCCATCGTCTCGCGCGAGGGTGCGGCCGCCTACCGCGTGCGCAGCTATTTGTCGGCGCAGGTTCATCACGGCAAGACCGTGGTCGCCTGGGTGTGGGACGTCTACGACCGCGACCAGCAGCGCACGCTGCGCCTTTCCGGCGAAGAGCCGGCGGGCAAGGCCGGACGCGATATTTTGCGTGATCCTTGGGCCGCAGCCGACGACCTCGTGTTGCGCAGGATCGCGCAAGCCGGCCTTTCCGGCCTGACCAACATGGTCAATGGCGCGCCGGAGGCGCCTGCAGCGGCGCCTGCCGCACCGCGGCGCGGGCCAGCGGTTGCCAGCGCCGAGCCGCCCGCGGCAACGAGCAGTGGCGCGACGGTCCTCAGCTATACCGACCGTTAGCCAAATCCGGCCGCCTTCAGCCATTTTTGCCCAGAAAATCGCGGCAAATCCTCCTGCGCGGGTTGCCAGCCGCGCATTCCGCCTGATATTCCCTCGCTCGTTCGATGAGCCAGATTAGCCGGTGCCAGGGAAAACCCGTATGCTGAACAAGGTCTCCAGCAACAACCGGGGAGAAGCCTCGATGTCGGCCAAGAACGGCGCCATCCGGCTCGTCGCCGGCAATTCCAACCCCGTGCTGGCAAAGGCCATCGCCGATCGGCTCGGCTTGCCGCTGACCAAGACCGTGGTGCGTCGCTTCGCCGACATGGAGATCTTTGTCGAGATCCAGGAGAACGTCCGCGGCTCCGACGTCTATATCCTGCAGTCGACATCCTATCCGGCGAACGACCATTTGATGGAGCTATTGATCATCACGGACGCGCTGCGCCGCGCCTCCGCCCGACGCATCAACGCGGTCGTGCCCTATTTCGGATACGCCCGGCAGGACCGGAAATCCGGCTCCCGCACGCCGATCTCGGCCAAGCTTGTCGCAAATCTGATCACCACCGCGGGCGCCGACCGTGTCATGACGCTCGACCTCCATGCCGGCCAGATCCAGGGCTTCTTCGACATCCCGACCGACAATCTCTATGCAGCGCCGTTGATGGTGCGCGACATCAAGGAGCGTTTCGACCTCACCAACGTGATGGTGATTTCGCCCGACGTCGGCGGCGTGGCGCGCGCACGCGGGCTTGCCAAGCGCATCAATACGCCGCTTGCGATCGTCGACAAGCGCCGCGAGCGGCCAGGCGAGTCCGAGGTCATGAACGTGATCGGCGAGGTCGCGGGCTATACCTGCATCCTGGTCGACGACATCGTCGATTCCGGGGGCACGCTGGTGAACGCAGCCGACGCGCTGATCGCGCACGGTGCGAGGGAAGTCTACGCCTACATCACCCATGGCGTTCTCTCGGGCGGCGCGGTGACCCGCATCGCCTCCTCGCGGCTGAAGGAATTGGTCATCACCGATTCGATCCAGCCGACCGAAGCGGTGCGCGGCGCCCCCAACATCCGCACGCTCTCGGTTGCCTCCCTGATCGCCGAAGCGATCAACCGCACGGCGGCCGAAGAGTCGGTATCGAGCTTGTTCGACTAGCTCCGTCGTCCCGACGAATCACAGGGTGGGCAAAGCGATAGCGTGCCCACCAATCCAGACACGATGCACGGATAGATGGTGGGGCACGGCGCAAGCGCCCTTGCCCACCCTACGATCCACGCTTCCGTATCAATCATGCCCCGGACGCGGCACCAGGTTCATGATCGTCCGCGTGTAGCCGCCGTCGACGATGATCTCGTCGCCGTTCACATAGGACGAGCGGTCGCTCGCCAGAAACGTCACGGCATCCGCGATATCCTGCGGCATGCCGATCCGCCTGAGCGGCGTCACCGCCGATCGTCGCTCGGTCACTCCCGGCGTATCGTAGAACGCCTGGCTCATCGGCGTGATCACCATGCCGGGGCTGACGACATTGCTGCGCACGCCGTCCGGTCCCCATTCGCTCGCGAGCTGCCGCGACAGCATGATGACGCCGGCCTTGCTGACGCTGTAGGCGCCGCTCTTCCCCTGCGCATGGCTGCCGGCAATGGATGCGACATGCACGAGGCTGCCGCGCTTTTGCGCACGCATCTGCGCTCCGAAAATCTGCGCGCAGAGGAAATAGCCGGTCAAATTGACCGACAGCACCGCGTTCCATTCCGCAAGCGAGAGCGTATCGAGCGAGCCGGGCCGGAGCAGCGCAGCTGCGTTGACCAGCACCTGGCAGGGGCCGAGCGTCTTCTCGATCGCCTCTGCCGCGGCCACGATGCCGTCGCGGCTCGTGACATCGCAGGGCGCGATCACATGGCGATTGCCATGCAATTCGTCGCGCGTGCGCGACAAGCCCGCTTCGTCGCGATCGATCGCCGCAACCAGCGCGCCCGCACGCGCGAGATTGAGCGCAACCGCGCGGCCAATTCCGCCGCCGGCGCCGGTTACCGCGCAGACGCGACCGGCAAGGCCAAGCCAGTCGGTGGACGATCGTTCGCTCATGGGCGCTCCCCTGTTTTGGTTTTGGCGGAGAGACTAGCAACGGATTGAGCCGTCAAACAGCGGAGCATGCGTGCGTCACATATTCGCGGGCCTCATGGTTCGAAACCCAGCCCTCGCCAGCAAACTGTCGCCATGCGCGCAGCGCCCATTGGGACAGCGGCACTGACAAATCACGCTGCTTGCGCGCTCCAACCTTTGAGCGTTCAATTCCGCGATAACAAGAAGCGCTGTCGCGCAATGCCAATGCGACGCCCGCGCCGCGCAACGCCGATGGAGTGAACGCAGATCTGCCCGGAGGGAGCAATGTCTCGAAAGCTGTCCCGACGACAATTCGTAAGTGCAACCGCCGCAACATCCGCAGCCCTTGTCACCGCGCCCTATGTGCGCGGCGCTTACGCGGCCGGCAAATTGTCGATGGGTTTCTGGGATCACTGGGTGCCGGGCGCCAACAAGACACTGACGGCGCTTGTCAACGAATGGGGCGAGAAGGAAAAGGTCGAGACCCAGATCGACTACATCACGAGCCAGGGCCAAAAGCTTCTGGTGACGATCTCGGCCGAAGCGCAGGCCAAATCCGGCCACGATATTCTGGCCATGGCGAACTGGCTGCCACAGGCCAATGCCGAGATGCTCGAGCCCGTCAACGACATCATGGAGCCGATCATCAACCAGAACGGTGCGGTGAACGACACCGTCAACTATCTCGGACGATCCAGCGGCAACTGGCTCGGCGTTCCCGCCTGCGTCGGCAGCCAGATCAAGGGTCCCTGCTCCCGCCTCGACCTGATGAAGAAATACGCGGGTATCGATCTGCAACAGCTCTATCCGGCCGGCAGCCCGCCAAACGCCGACAGCTGGACAATGGACGCGTTCCTGAAAGCCGCTGAAGCCTGCCACAAAGGCGGTTTCCCCTTCGGTATAGGTCTGGGCACGACGTCCGACAGCACGGATACCGCCGGAGCGATCTTCCAGTCCTTTGGCGCAGAGCTCGTCGATGCCAAGGGCAACCTCACGGTCAAGACCGACGCGGTGCGGCAGGCGCTCGACTACTACAAGAGGCTGATCGCATTCCTTCCGCCCGATGTCGCGGCCTGGGACGATGCGTCCAACAACAAGTGGCTGATTGCCGGCAGGGGCGCGATGATCATGAACCCGCCGAGCGCCTGGGCGGTTGCCAAACGCGATGCACCGCAAGTGGCCGAGCAGTGCTGGACCCACGGCTTCCCGTCCGGCCCCAAGGGACGCTTTGCGCCTTACGTGCCGTACCACTGGACCATCTGGCAATTTTCCAAGAACAAGGAGGCCGCCAAGAGCCTGCTGCTCCATCTGTCCCAGCCGTCGTCGATCGAGAGGCTGGTGGTCGCCAGCGGCGGCTACGACCTGCCGGCCTTTGACAAGCTCACGACGTTGAAGGTTTGGGCCGAAGCGGAGCCGCCAAAGGGCACGCTCTATCACTATGCCAACCCCCACAATCATCAGACGCTCTCGATCGCGGCATCGCCGGCACCGCCGAAAGTGGCGCAGCAGATCTACGTTCAGGGCACGCTGACCGCGATATGCCTGCGCTACGCGCAAGGCGAGAAGATGGAAAGCACGCTCGCCTGGGCGGAAGGCGAGTGCGAAGGCTTCATGCGAAGCTGACCGGCGGCGGGACGGCTAACGCTCGCCCGGCGCGGTGAAAAACTTCTCGCCATAGGCGAAGCGATTGGGCTTCAGAAAAAAGCCGAGCAGCACCGCGCCATTGGGCGCGACCGCCTCATGCTGATTGCCGGCCGGGCGCCAGACGAACTGGCCGGGCCCGCATTTGCCTTCATGGTCCTCGAGCGAGCCCTCGATCACATAGGTTTGTTCAAGCGCCGTGTGCTCGTGAAGCGGGACGACCGCGCCCGGTTCGAGCTTGAACAAGGCCGTGGTGATGCCGTTTTGGTCGGTGTAGAGCACCTTGATCCTGATGCCTGGAAATTTCGTCGCCTCCCAGGGCATGTTGGGCACATCAAGATAGTGCGCCGCGCGCTCCGGCGGATTTTCCGGCTTGATGTCGGAATGGACGAGCTTTCGTTCCTGGACGGCCATGACGGACTCCCTGGTATTTTCTGGAGATCTGGATGCGGCCCACAGCATATCGCGCGCATCGCCGGCCGCGAAGGGCTCACGCACTGCACAATTCGCGTCGGACAGCAGCCATCCGTGACATTCCTGTGTCGGGAAATCTGCCCACAATGTCATGCCATCCCGCGCGGGCACCCGCCTTTGACTATTTGAGGGAGCGAGCACGCTTTTCCGCACATCAAGCCGAGACTATAGTCCGATCAACAACGTCAATAATCGGGGTCTCAAAAAAAAGCAGAACAGACCCCGGCACGCTTTGGGAGTGAACTCAAGAACCGCTCAAGGGAGGACGTCCAATGCCGCTTTCTCGCCGTCAACTGCTTTCGTCGGGCGCCGCCGCGATCGCAAGCACGATCGCCAAGCCCGCCATCGCCGCCAAGGAGCCGATCCTGGTCGGCTACCTGCCGGCGCTGACCGGTCCTTCATCCTCGACAGGCGTCGGCATCAACAGAGGCACCCTGCTCGCGGTGCAGGAAATCAACGCATCCGGCGGCATCGACGGACGGCAGATCGAACTGATCACCCGCGACACCCAGAGCGACCCGACCAAGGCAGTGAACGGCGCAGCCGAGCTGACGCGCGGGCAGAAGGTCAGCGTCGTGTTCGGCCCGCTCAATTCCGGCGAATCGCTTGCGGTCGTGCCGCTGCTCGCGCGCACCAACACGCCGCAGGTGCATCCCTGCTGGGTCGACAGTCTCACCGACCCGAAGAAATATCCGATGTGCTTCCGCAACGCGCCGACCAACCAGCAGATCGGCGGCGCCGCCAATCGCTACGTGGTCGACGTGCTCAAGCAGAAGAAGGTCGCGGTCATCAGCGACACCACCGGTTATGGCACCGCGTCCGTCAACGCCTATGCGCCGATGCTGAAAGCCAAGGGCGCCGACGTCGTCTATGCCGGCAATGTCGATGCCGCCAACCCCGATCTGAAGCCTGAACTGTTGCGCATGCAATCCGCGGGCGCGGAAGCGATCATGCCCTGGAGCGTGAACGCCGGTTTCCTGTCGCGCATCATCAACACGCGCGGGCAGATGGGATGGGATGTGCCGATCGTCGGCCAGACCACGCTTGGCTCCGGCCAGACCCAGGCTCTGCTGGAGAAGCCCGAGTACTGGGCCAAGGTCTATCCCAACAATTTCCGCCCGGTTTGCTACACCCCGGACGGCAAGCTGACCGATCGCACCGCCGCTTTCCTCGATCGGCTGAAGAGCGCCAAGATCGAGATGGGCGATACGCTGTTGTGGTGGATCGCGCTCGGCTATGACAGCCCACGGATGATTGCGGAGGCGATGAAGGCGGTCGGCACCGAGCCTGACAAGGTCGTCGGCTATCTCAACAACCTCAAGCAATTCCCCGGCGTCTACGGCGACATGTCGTTTACGCCCGATCGCCACGACGGTTATCCGGACGAGCAAGTGGTGATGGTCGAGGCCAATTCGCTCAACAACGGCGCCTTCAAGCTCGCTCCCGGCTACAGCGCGTAAGGCCGATGGTCACCTCGATCGTCCTGTCCGGGACGGCGATGGGCTGCATCTACGCGCTCATCGCCGTCACCTACAATGTGATGTTCTCCGCCTCGCGCGTGTTCTCGTTCACCGCCGGCACGCTCGGGATGATCGGCGGCGTGCTCGGCTCGCTGTTCATCATCCGCATGGGACTGCCGGTCGCGCTCGGCTTCCTGCTTGCGCTCGCGGGCGGCGCGCTGCTCGGCATCGTCACCGAGATCGTAGCCGTCAGGCCCGTGCTGAAAAGCCTGGACCAGCATCTTTACGTGCTCTCGACGCTCGCGCTGGCGCTGATGGTGCAGCAATTCACCGCGATCGAGTGGAGCACGGAGCCGCTGCCGTTTCCGCGGCTGTTCGATATCGCCCGCGTCGAATTCGATCAGCAATTCTGGCTGCCGATGCTGGCCTGCGCCTTTGTCATTGTCAGCCTCGAACTGCTCTACCGCCACACCCTGATCGGCCACGCCTTTCTCGCAATCGCCGAGGATAATTATGCCGCGCGCGCACTCGGCCTGCCGGAGCGGCGCCTGCGCATGACGAGCTTTGCGCTTGCCGGCGCGATCGGCGCGCTCGCGGGCTTTGCCGGCGGCGAGATGCTGCTCGCCTTCTTTGCCAACGCCCCGATGCTGACGTTCTACGGCTTCGTCCCGGTCGCGCTCGGCGGCATGGGCAACAACCGCGGCGCGGTCGTGGCCGGCCTGCTGCTCGGACTGTTTCAACAAAGCGCGAACTTTCTCGTCGGCGGCATCTTCGCTTCCGTCGCCGTCTTCACCGTATTCATCATCGTCCTGCTGGCGCGCCCGAACGGCCTCGTCGGCTCAGCCCTGCAACGGCGCGTCTGATGGATACCGAAGCCGCACAGCGTGTGAGCGAATTGCGCGCCGCCCGCGCAAAGACGCCGGCAGCCGCGAGCGCCTTCAGCCTGGCGCTGCCCTATCTCGCGCTGCTTGCAGTCGCGATCCTGTTCCCGCTGTTCGGCGGCGGCTATTGGGGCGTGATCGCAACAAGAGCCTGCGTCTATTGGGTGCTGGTGTCCGGCCTCAATCTCGTGGTCGGCTTTGCCGGCCAGATCGCGATCGGCTGGGTCGCCCTGCTGACGCTCGGGGCCTACACCACAAGCGTGTTCGCGGCCGGCAACGTCACGGCTCCGCTGCCGCCCTATCTCGCGCTTGCGATCGCGGCGGTCGTGGGCGCGATCTTCGGCCTGATCGTCGGATTGCCGGCGCTGCGCCTGCGCACCTTTTACTTCGCCATCACGACGCTCGGCTTTGCCACGATCGTCACGCAGGTGGCGCTGGCCTGGCAGAGCGTCACCGGCGGCGGCGTCGGCGTGCCCGGACCGGTCTTTCCCGATCCGTTCGCCTCGCAATGGGGTTTTTACTATTTCTGCCTGGCGCTGGCTGCGATCTGCACCTGGATGACCGCGAATGTCGCCACAAGCCGTTTTGGCCGGGCGCTGACCGCGATCCGCGATGCCGAGGTCGCGGCCGAAGCCAGCGGCATCGCCAAGCCCAGACTGCTCGGCACCGTGTTCCTGTTCGCCGGCGCGACGGCCGCCATTGCCGGCGGCCTGTTCGCCTCGCTGCAATCCTACATCACGCCGGACGCCTTCACGCTCGATCTCTCGGTCTTG
>Ga0335077_10009544_pt1 | contig 12048 bp, 6 predicted proteins | sample Lox_Sample_31_FD_207151 | JGI IMG/M metagenome (GOLD analysis project Ga0335077, IMG submission 207151) | Soil microbial communities from Loxahatchee National Wildlife Refuge, Florida, United States - Lox_Sample_3.1 | ecosystem: Environmental > Terrestrial > Soil > Wetlands | place: USA: Florida...
CAAAGCAGGCGCCCCCGACCATTGCTGCACTATCCACGTTGCAGAGGTGCACGCGAATTTTTCGTTGTACTCCTCCCGTTACCCCGTCCGTTTAACCCGCCGCCAAGTCAATCGATATCGGTATGAGAAATGCGGGCTAGATCCAATACTGTTCACTTAGGACGAGAGCCTTCCGGATCTTCCGGAGCGGCATGGACCGCCGGGGGGGCAAAGCACCCCAACCGGTAAGGTGTGATACGACAACTTCGACGTGAGCGGGAACGGGACTTCAAGGCAGTGATCGTAGTCAGTGTCGTGTTTGGGGTATTCTCCGAGTCGACGATTCACTCAGTGGGGCAGACCAACTATATAGTTTTAGCGTTCTCGTCAACTTGATCAGGGGACAGCCCAACTTCGGGATGAGGAGCATAAATGCTTGACTCGGCTCCTCAGTCGTAGGGTCCCCGGCCTCATCGGTGGGCTGCAAGAGACGAATTGAGGCTGTTGCCAGCGAACTCGCGCAGCAGTCCGGCATCCTCAGCCGTGAACTGCAACCGCTCTTGTGCGGCGTCGAAGATTTCGCGCTGCGCGAGGTCCGCCTTCATGATCCCCGCGTTGTGCTTCAAACCCATCAAATGGCCGATCTCATGAGCGATGATGCATGCCAGAACCACTCGAACCGGTTGGCCAGTGCTTTTCGCGAGCGTGGTCGCACGATCGAAGAAGGCGTAAGAGACGACCGCCTCGCCGGTTTTGGTGATCAGTGCTGTTCCCATTGTCTTGCGTGTATTCCGGTCTGCTTCCGCCAGGACGCTCAACTTCAAGTAAGTCTCTGCCGGTGGAAGTGCGCAGGCATTGTGGTGCTTTGCCATGTGGCATACTGTCCATTCCGTATCAACCCCGGCTTCATGGAAGAATCTCCGGGCCATTCCCGCCGCCTCGGTAATTGTGTCGCCTCGTGTATCGGCTAAGTCGAAAATCACCACGTTGAGGCGCTGTTGGCTGCCAAAGGCTGCCCCCAGAGCCGAAACCAATGCCGTAGCCGCCAATTCGTAAGCTTTCATTTCCGTTTCTCCCAGCCGTAACGCGGAAGAATCGGAAAATCGGGGCCAGACACCCGAAAAAGAAAGCGATAGAATGCTGGCAGAGGAGTTCGCAATGGCGAACGCCGGCGGCGAAGTCACGTCACTACTGGCCGAGATGAAGCTCGGTCATCAGGACGCCCTTGGCCGGCTGATGCCGTTGGTCTACGCGGAACTGCGCCGCCTGGCAGGTCACTATCTGCGAGGCGAGCGCACCGGCCACACCCTCCAGCCCACAGCCCTGGTACACGAGGCGTTTTTGCGGCTAGTGGGCCAAGACCGCACCGACTGGCAGCACCGTGGACAGTTCATTGGAGTTGCGGCACAACTGATGCGTCGCATCCTGGTGGACTACGCGCGGCAGCGCGCAGCCAGGAAGCGTGCCGGGTCGCCGGTGACGCTGGACGAGGAGCGCTTGGGCCCCGGAGTGGGCATGGACCGGACCGAAGAGATCCTCGCCATGGAAGAAGTCCTTGACCGGCTCGCCAAGGTCGATCCACAACAGGCCCGAATCGTGGAGTTGCGCTATTTTGGCGGGCTTGCAGTGGAGGAAACGGCCGAGGTTCTGGAGATCTCGCCGCGCACGGTCAAGCGCGATTGGGCAATGGCGAGAGCGTGGCTGCGTGCCGAACTGGCGGACCAGAGGTGTGGATGACGCCGGAACGATGGGCCCAAATCAAGGAAATCTTCAACGCCGCGCAGGAGAAACCGGAGCGGGAGCGGACCGGGTTTCTGAATTCGGCATGCGGTGCCGATGGCTCGCTACGCGTTGAGGTCGAGCGGCTGCTGGCTCAGGATGATGAGAGCCTGATGAGTCCAGCGAGGGAGTTTCTGCAGCAGACCGCTGCGGCCGAATTGGCGCCCGGCCAAACCCTGGCGCACTACCGGTTGGAGGCCAAGCTGGGCGAAGGCGGCATGGGGGCCGTGTACCGGGCCTACGACACGCGGTTGCGCCGCCAGGTGGCGCTGAAGGTGCTTGCGGTGGAGCGCCTGGCCGATCCCCAGGGGAAGCAGCGGCTGCTGCGCGAGGCACGCGCGGCATCGGCCCTGAACCACCCCAACATCGTGACGGTGTACGAGATCGGCTCCGACGGTGGCGTGGATTTCATTGCCATGGAGCTGGTGGAGGGGAAGAGCCTGAAGGAAGCTATTCCCGTCAAGGGCCTGCCGCTCGGGAAGGCATTGGACTACGCCACGCAGATTGCCGGCGGGCTGGCCGAGGCCCATGCGGCCGGCGTAATCCACCGCGACCTCAAGCCGGGCAATATCATGGTGTCGGCCGGCGGGCATATCGAGTTGCTGGATTTCGGCCTGGCGCGGCGCACGCAGATCAAGCAGGATGATACAACCGTCACCCAGCAGGCGGGAGTTGCCGGCACGCCCGCGTACATGTCGCCGGAGCAGGCAGGGGGAAAGGCCGTCGACCACCGCTCCGACCAATTCTCCTTCGGCCTCATCCTGTACGAGTTGATCGCGGGGAACCGGGCTTTCGACCGGCCGGAGTCGCTGGCGACGATGATGGCGATAATCCACGAACAGCCCCCGCCGCTCGAGCGGTCGATTCCGGCGCCGGTGAAGTGGATCCTCGATCGGTGCCTCGCCAAGGAACCGGCGGAGCGGTACGAGTCGACCCGGGATCTCTGGCACGAACTGCGCCGGCTGCGCGAACACCTTACAGAGGCGTCCGCCTCCGCCATGCCGGTAGCGCCCGCGCGGCGCGGGCGCCGGCGCTGGATGTTGGCGGCCGCAGTTCCGGGCGCCCTGCTGCTGGCGTTTGCCATGGGCGTTTTCGTGGCAAATCCGGACGCGCCGGACCAATCAGAGTACCAGTTGACCCCATTCGCCTTCGATCCGGGCCAGAAACGCGAGCCGGTGTGGTCGCCCGACGGGAAGGCTGTAGCGTACGCCGCCCAGGACGATACCGGTTCATATCGGGTGTTCGTGCGGCGGCTCGATTCCGACGTGCCCGCCCAGATCACTCATGGTGCGAGTGCATTCCCGGACGGCTGGACGCCGGACAGCCGCCGCATTCTGTTTCACAGCGAACGAAAGCCCGCCGGCATCTGGTCGGTCGCCGCCGTCGGTGGTGAGCCGCAGCCGGTGTTGAGTGTGGATTTCGACCCACTTTCACCGTACGCCGCAGTAGCCCCGGACGGAAAGGCCGTGGCGGTGCTCTGCCAGGATGAGCACGCTAACTTTGACCTGTGTGTCAGCTCGCCTCTGGGTTCGCCTCTCAAGCCCTATTCTCCCAACCCATTTACCGCATCCCGGCTGCTGGACTCGCCGCAGTTCGGGTTCTCGCCAGACGGTAAGAGTATCCTTTTCTTGTTTGACGACTTCGCCAGCAAGACCAGGCAGGTGTGGCTGTTGCCGTACCCGGCCGGTCCAGGCAAGAGCCCGCGGAGGGTGCTTTCCGATCTGCCGGGATACAGCATCGTCCCGTCCTTTTGCTGGGCTCCCGATAGCCGTCACGTCATCCTTTCGTTGCGGGCACGGCCCGACCTGCCCTCCCAGCTTTGGGAAGGCGACGTGAGATCCGGCAAGCGCCGCCTGGTCCTCATGCGGACTGGCATCGCGAAGCACCCCGCGATGTCCCCGGATGGACGCAGGATCGTTTTTGCCGAGGTCACCCAAAACTTCAACATCGTTTCCGCCACCCTGGACGGATCCGCTCCGACGCGGTTGATCGCTACGGACCGCAACCAATTGATGCCCGCCTGGGCGGCCAGGCAGCCTGTGCTGGTTTACGTGACGGACCGGAACGGCCCGCAGCAGATCTGGGTTCGAAGCGGCGACATCGACCATCCGGCGGTCACCGAGCGGGATTTTCCACCGGGGACGACCATCAGATTCGTAGGCCCTGCGCTGTCCCCTCAGGGCGACCGCATCGTCTATAAACGCCAGGGCCGCGAAAGTTCATGCCTCTGGATTTCCGCGGCGTCGGGCGGGGCTCTTATCCCGCTTACGAACGACAGTGTCCCCGAGTATCCCGGCTCCTGGTCGCCCGATGGGGCCTGGTTCACGTATCTTCGTGAGTCCGGCCCGACGGAGGAACTGATGAAAGTCGCCACCACCGGGCAGGCAACACCTCAGGCGCTCAAATCCAACGTTAGCCTCGTAATACCTTCGTGGTCTCCAACCGGCGAATGGATTGCGGTTCGGGATGAGCTGATCTCACCTGACGGGAAATCCAGCCGATCTCTGGGCAAGCACGGCAGCGATCACTACATGTTCTCAGCCGACGGCAGGCTGGTCTACGGCATTCGGACGGAAGGCAGACGCAATCTGCTGTTTTCCGTGGGCATCGCCGGCGGCGCGGAGAAAGTCATCGGCGATTTGGGCCCAGGTTTCCATCCCAACAGTGAAATCGAGCCAGGTATTCGCCTCAGCTTGGCGCCGGACGGCAAAAGCTTCGTTTACGCCGTAGGGAAGAGCAGCAGCAACCTGTGGCTCCTGGAAGGATTCGCCGCGAAGGCTGGCTTCCTGGCGCGCGTCGGTCTGCGATGACTCGGGTTCAGCGTGATCAGCCCAGACCCCGATACTGAAAATGGTTGCGAATGCTGCCCGCCTGGCGGCCAGGGGCGCATGTTGATCTCGATTGAGAAAGCCAATTCAGCCGGCCATGCGGTCGACGCGGTTTTGAGCTTTTCTTAAAAGGATCCCATTGACACCATCTGCCGCGAGAGATCATGGCTTCATTGTGGAAGTCCAACGGCGGGTAGTCCCGACCCTGAATATGGGGATTTCGGTATTGGCCTTTTCATGACTGGACTGTGCGAGCAACAAGATGTGCAGATGGCCGGCACTCTGAACCGCAAGCTGACCGACAAGTGTTGCAGCAAGTTGATGACGTAGTTCATCGGCTCCGTGTGTATTACGCCCGACTCGGAGAATGGTCACAACTGGGTATCCCCTTGGCTCAACTACGCACAACCGTTTGGGGTTCCGGCCAGACTTCGCCGCCACGGGCTGGGGCCGGGTGAGTCAAGGGGATACCCGGTTGGTCACATCTGGCCGTCGCCGCCCCACGGAGTGTCCTTCGACCCGAATCGGCGTCCTAAGTGAACAGCATCAGGGCTAGATCAGGAACTGGAACGGCGGGGACACCAATTCAGCAGATACGCGGATGACTGCCATATCTACGTAGGCAGTCAGGCGGCGGGGGAACGGGTGATGGCGTCGGTACAGGGATGGATCGAGAAGCATCTGCGATTGCAAGTGAATGCCAAAAAGAGCGGGGTAGGGAGGACTTGGGAGCGCAAGTTTCTGGGATTTCGACTGAACCGCGAAAGGCAGGTCGAAGCGGCACCGGAAAGCCTGGAAAGATTCAAAGCGAAGGTGCGGGAGAAGTGGCGAAGCTGCCAGAGCCGAACCAGTAACCAACTGCGGGACGCATGGCGGCAATATGTACGGGGCTGGTGGGGGTACTACCGACTGGCCGAGAATCGCCGACCGATCTTCCGGCTGGAGGGATGGATTCGACGGCATATCCGGAAATGCTTCTGGCTGCGATCGCATGATCCAGAAGGGACAGAGCGAAGGTTGCGCAGTCTCGGATTGCGAGGGCGCCTGCTGAAGGTTGCGGAGAGCTCCCGCGGAGCTTGGCATCTGGCCGGGACGGGGAGCCTGCAAACCGCGCTATTGAACGCGAAACTACATCGTCACGGCTTTCTGATGCCATCAGAACTAGCGGGTAGTTAAAACGCTTGTTTCAACCGCCGGATGCGGAAAACCGCACGTCCGGTGGTGTGGGAGGGTGACGGGGCGCAACTCCCCGTCACTCGACCCGATCATCTTACTGCTTCGACTTGCTCAGCTTCCGGTAGTACTCGGCGACCGCGTCAGCGTAGCCTTGCGGTACCTTTTCTCCGCCCGGGCTGCGGACACTGCCACCGCCTGTCGAGTCGTCCACTTTGCGGCGCAACTCCATCTCCACCTGCTCCACACCCGCCAACGCTGACTGGATGCGTTCGTTCAGGAGCGAATCGTTGGAGCCGGTGAAGGGGTCGAACTGCCGCAGGTCGCGGATCAGTCCCTGGATGTCGCGAGCCGTCGTGGGATCGTCCTTCATCTGCTGCTGAAGCTGCATCAGGGTCTGCATGGTGTCGTGATAGGTCTGCTGGTAGTCCTGTTGGCGAATCGGGCCGTCCGCCCAATTGCCGCCCCAGACACCATTGCGATTTCCGCCATTCCAGGGATTGCCGCCCCAATTGGCGCCGCCATATTGTGGGGTAGTTCCACCGCCTTGCGGGCCACCGCCCCCCTGCGGACTGCCACCCTGCTGCTGTCCGTTAGCTTGCTGGCTACCCTGTTGGCCTTGCTGGCCGCCTTGGCCCTGTTGCTGCCCTTGCTGCTGGCCCTGCTGGCCACCCTGGCCCTGTTGTTGACCTTGTTGAGCTTGCTGCCCCTGACCTTGCTGACCATTCTGCCCTTGCTGACCATTCTGCCCTTGCTGACCATTCTGCCCTTGCTGGCCGTTCTGCCCTGGCTGCTGTCCTTGCTGTCCCTGGCGGCCCTGCTGCTGGCCGCGCTGTCCCTGCTGGCCCTGCCCGCGCTGGGCCTGGATCGCCTCGAGTTGCCGGCGAAGGGCTTCCACCTGGTTCAGTCCGGCCTCCAAAGCCTTGTCGTCCTGGGCGCCCTTGCCCGGCCCCATGGCCTGTTGTACTTGTTTCAATTGGTCTCGTAACTGGTTGAGCCCCTGGGTGATCTGGGCCTCCGACATGACCGCGTACCCACCCATGCCGCGGCGGATCCAGTCGGCGTTGCGCTGCATGTCGCGCCCCAATTCCTGCTGCTGCACTTCGCCCAGTGCCTCGCGGAGCTTGGTGGACGCCTGCCGCTGAGAGCCGGCGAGGTCGCGCACCGCGCCCTGCATCTGCTGTTCGAGTTTCTTCAGGTCGGCAATTTCGCCTTCGTGCTGGCCGGCGAGGTTGTTCGCCTGCTCACGGGTCACGCCTTGGCTGTCCGGACCAAATGTCCGGCGCATCTGGCCTTCGAATTCCTGCTGGCGGCGCGCGAGGTCCTCGGCCTGCCGCACCATGTCTTCCACCTGGTTGCCGGACTGCGCGTTCCGCAGCCCCTGCAACATCTGGGTGGCCTCATTCAGGCGGTCGGCGGCACGGCGCGCATCCGCTTCGGCCTGCGGCGTGCCGGCTTGCTGCGACGAAGCCGCCTGGCGCATGTCTTGCATCGCCTGGTTCAGCGCCTGGTTCAGCTTGTCGAGGGTCTGACGGAGTTGCTGCGGGTCGGCACCCGCGATGCGGTTGTTCTGCCCCATCATGTTCTGACCGCGCTGTTGGGGCGACTGTCCCTGCTGTCCCATCTGCTGCTGGTTCATCTGGCCCATCTGACCGGTTTGGCCCATCTGTCCGGTCTGGCCCATCTGCCCCTGTTGTCCCTGCTGTCCTTGTTGGCCCTGTTGTCCTTGCTGGCCCTGTTGTCCTTGCTGGCCCTGTTGCCCTTGCTGGCCCTGTTGCCCTTGCTGGTTACGGCTCAACTGCTGGCTTTGGAGCTGCTGGTTCATCTGCTGCATCTGTTCCTGCAGCTTCTGGGCCTCACGCCGCAACATCTCCTGCTCGTAGCGCTGCTGGGGAGTCTGCTGGCCCTTGCGCTGGGCCTCGGCAAGCTCCTGCTGGCGCCGGGCGAGCTGTTTCAGCTTCTCCGCCATGTCGTCGAGCTGACGCTGCTGCGCGTCCTGCGACTGGGACTGCCGCGAGTTGGCGCTCTCGTATTGATTCTTCTCGGTGTCGAGCTCGAGATCGAAGAGGCCCTGCATATCGCGGGTGGCGCCGCCACCGCCGCCTCCTCCTCCGCCGCCCTGGCGGCCGAAGGCCACCTGAATGTCCCGGAAGGTGGCTTCCGCGCGCAGGAGGTATTGCAAGGCCTTCTGTTCGGGCGCCAGCGCATCCTGCCACTTCGCGCCCTTCAGCTTGTCGGTCGCCGGTCCCATCGCTTCGACCGCCTTATCCATGTCCTCGACAAAGCTCTTGAAGGAATCTCCCGCGCCTTCGAGTTGCCGCGCCTTCATGCGGTTGGAGAGCGACTGCGCCTGGTCGCGCAGCTTGGACTGCACCGATGAAAGGAATGACGCGTTCTCTGCATCGGTGCCGCGCGCGCCCTGGCCCTTGGCCTGGTTCCAGGTCGCGGTGATGATTTCCTTTTGGCGCTGGGAGATCTGGTCTTGCTGCTGGTCGCCGCCGCCACCGCCGCCACCGCCGCCATCCTGCGATTGCGAGTAGTTCTTCTCGAAAGGCTGCGCTTCGATGAAGAACATGTCGGTATTGGTGCTCGATCGGGCGTCCTTGGCGAGCGCGTAGAGACTCACGATATCGCCGGGCTCCACTTTGAAATCTTCGAGTGAGAGCACGGTTGATCCGGAGGAGGTCTTCGCGCCCTTTGCCTGCATCAGCGGAACTACCTTCTCCGCCCCCCCGTTGACCGTATAGTGCAGCTCAACAGCCTTGAGTCCGAAATCATCCTTGGCCTCCACCGCCACCGTCACCTCCTCGATGGGGGATGCACGGAAGTCGCGCCCCGGACGCGTAATCCGGATCTCCGGCGGATTGTCCTTCATCGCTTCGATGATGTAATCTTCGCCGAGCCGCACGTCCTCGCCACCTTCGACGGCGGCGAAATGATACATGCCGTCCTTATCGATATGCACATTGGCGGCGAGCGTGTTGTTCCCGCCGTCGCGCAAAGGCAGTTTGGTGCCGTCATCCAGCAGGATCGCACCGGTCAACAAGGGACGATCGGTTTGGACCGACACTTCGGCCACGGTCCCCTGGACTGCCCGCAGGTCTCCGCCGGGATCTTCCACGGCATCCGGCATGTCGGCCCACTTCGGATAGTGATAGGTGACGCGAATCTTCTTGATGGAGGGCAGGTCCACCACATTCAGCTTGTACGTCTCGGACCGGACCCCGCCGGCCTCCACGTAATACTCCAGCGTATCCGGCACGCCGGCGATCAGGAACTGGTAGGCGCTCCCGCCCGGCTCGGTACGCATTTCCGCCTGTTCCCACCTGGAGGAGCTGGCGTATTTTGCGAAGAAAGATACCTTGGGCGCGGTAAAGCCTACCAGGGTGGCGGTGATGACCTGATCCGCACGCTTGCGGATCGTTTTATTCCCCGGGTCTACCCTCACCGCATAAAACGGCTTCATTTCACCCTTGGGAAGGCCGCCCCACAGCAGCGAGGTGCCATAACCAAGGAACCCGGGCCCCGACATCCCGAGCCAGATCAGTACCAGCGCTGAGACCACCGCGGCGGAGGAGAAGCTGAAGATCAGCGAACTCTTGGCAACTTCTTTCGGTTCAGCCTGTTGGGCCACCGATAGCGTATCGTCGGCCAGAAGATGCAGAAAAGGATCGTTGGGGGTCTGCTCCATGCGCTCGGTGAAGGTGAGCAGACGCTCTTCGAACTGCGGATATCGTTGCTCGGCTTTACGCGCGGCACCGCGGCGGTTGAGGCGAATGACCGGGATGATGAGCGCCGCGGCCAAGGCAAACGCCAGTCCCAGGAAGAGGAACAGACGCGCCCCCACCACGCTCGGGTTGGAGAAGGCGAACTTGTTCGCCACCAGCACGGCCACGACCGTAAGGGCCAATGCGGCCAACGCGGTCACGGCTGCACCGCGGGTTAACGCCAGCAAACGCAACCGGCGTTCGATTACGCCCAAATATTCGGACAATCGATCCAAAGGTTTCATGCCGCCTCTTTGTCCACAGAAAGATGTTGATTACCGAGCAACGACTCAGCCACTGCAAGCGCTAACACCATGAGCATGAGGTACCACCACAGCGAAAGGGGCTTTTGCTCACCCGCGGCAACTCCTCCCTCGCTGACGGAGGTCCCGTTGGCTGTATTTTGCCATAAAGCAAGAGACTCCTGGGAAGCAGGGGTCAGATCGGATTCGTGGCGATCCGCATTCACCGCCACCATTTCATTGCGGCCGTTGGGCCGCCGGATATCGTAAAAACCCGACATCGCAAACTGGATGTTGGGCACCTTGGTCGCTTCCGAAAGCGAGAAGACGCGCTCTCCCTTGGGGTCGACCACGTCCAGCGCCGCCCCCACTTCCTTGGAATCGCGCAGTTCCTCAAACGACCCCACCAGCACGCTGGAGGGTCCGTTGTCCAGCCTGCCAAGATAGCGCGCGGTCTGCTCAATAAATGGAACAAACGAGGCATGCTTGGGGAAGTCGTTGGCAATATTGTCGAAGGTGGAGGCGAACACCAGGATGTGGCCGTCACCCAACTGCTGGTCCAGCAGCACCGGTGTCTGGTCTCCCAGCCGCACGACCACGCGCGCATTGCCAGGCGCCACCTTGATCGCCTGGTAGAATTTGACGCCTTCCCAGCGGTCGTCCTTCAGAATCGTGGGGTGCGAAGCATCCTGCCATGCGACCGTCTGGAACCGTTCTCCTTCACGCGCGGCATAGAGGGAAGCTTCGATGTGGGCATCCGTGACCGGTACGCGCGACCGCGCCACGGCCATGCGCCCGAGACTGATCAGCACCGATCCGCCCCCCCGCACATAGTTGCGGAGTTCGTTCTCGAACGGGGCCGGCAGAGCACCGACATCCGACAGCACCACGAACGCGTACTTGGACGGATTCAGGTTGCCGGTCTGTTCGACGGTGACGGGATCGATCTCAAAGGCCGATTGGCCCGAGGCTTCGAGAGCGGCTTTGAAGTAGAGCAGCCCCACCGTGGAGTCGGTTTCGTGCACGAACAGGGCATGGCGCGGATCGGCCCGCTCCACCGAGAAGTAGAAGCTGTCGTCGGCCGGCAGCGGATCGGCCGAATCGATTTTCACTTCGCCCTTATTCTGACCGTAGGGCACATCCAGGGAAAGAAACTCGACAGTGGCGCGGCCGTTTTCGGGGACCTCGGCGGTTTTCGTCTCGGTCACGCGGCCGTTCAGGACGAGTGACACGTTGCGGATCGACTTGGGTGCCCCATAGCCCGCGACCGTCACCAGGACCCGCTGCTTCTTGTTGTCGTAGACCCGGCGCGGGGCCACCACGTTCTCCACCGCGAAGTTGGGCACCTGTTTCTTCTCGAGCGGATGCGGATCCAGCCGGATTTCGGGATTCAACCGCAGATCGTTGAAGTTGGTGGGCATGCCCGATTGCTGCATGTCGGAATACAGGTGCACGTGCATGGGCAGGTGCAGCGACGACTGAATGGATCGCAGCGTGCGCGTCAATTCGCCGAACGACGAGCGCGCATCCGAGCCTTCGATGGCATTGATGGCCGCGTTGAGCGGCGAATGGTCGTCGGTAACTTCGCTCATCACCTGCACGCGCTGGCCAAACGCCAGCACCTGCGCGCGCTCGCCCGGGTTCAACCCGGCTACCAGTTCTCGCGCCGCGGCCTTGGCTTGCTCGAGACTGGTGCCCGCCCGCATGCTGAGCGAATTGTCGATCGCCAGCACCGTCACTTCGCCCGAGCGCTTCATGGGCATCAACTTCTGTTCCACGTAGGGATGAGCGAACGCCAGCACGATCAGCAGGATCAACGCGGTTCGCAGCGCGAACAGCAGCAGGTAGCGCAGCCGCCGGTGCTTGATGGAGCTCTGCGTGCGCTTCTCGAAGAACATCAGGGAGCTGAAGGGCAGGGGAGTGGTCTTGTGCTTCTTGAGCAGATGGAGCCAGATCGGCAGTCCCACTGCCGTTGCGCCGGCCAGAAACCAAGGCGTGAAGAAACCCATCTAGAATCGCCCCTTCCGCACGGCCAGGTACTCGCGCAAGCCCTCATCGAGGGGCCGTCCCGTGTTCATCAGAAAGTACTCCATACCGGCGCTGCGCGTCTTGCTGCTGAGCGACTCGATGTGCGCGTCGATCTTCTTGCGGTAATCGTTGCGCGCGTACTCCGGGGAGACCTCGAGGGCGTTGGCGGCGTTTTCCATGTCCACCAGCAGCACCGGCTCGCGGAACTTGGGCTTGATCTCCTGCGGGTCGAGCACGTGGAACAGGATGACC
>Ga0335077_10009546_pt1 | contig 12046 bp, 12 predicted proteins | sample Lox_Sample_31_FD_207151 | JGI IMG/M metagenome (GOLD analysis project Ga0335077, IMG submission 207151) | Soil microbial communities from Loxahatchee National Wildlife Refuge, Florida, United States - Lox_Sample_3.1 | ecosystem: Environmental > Terrestrial > Soil > Wetlands | place: USA...
TTGTGCCCCGTCGGGTGCCGTCCCGCTGTGATTGCTTGCCGTCATCGGCGGAGCTGATGACCTATTTCTCAGCTTCGGCCACGCCATCCGGTATCACCCACCACCTCAGCGTAACTGCCTTGGAACTCAGCGCAAAGCGTCGTCACCAAGACGATTGTGCCCTACTCCGGCTGTTTTATAGCTGGACATTAAGTCGCATACCACACCCAAACGCCTGGGCTATTCGTGGTCTACGATCCCTAGCATGTCCCAGATTCACGAGCTAACCATGATTGAGCTGGCGGCGGCGATTCGCTCGGGCGAACTCTCGCCGGTCACCGTCACCGATCATTATCTGCGCCGGACGCAGGAGCTCAACGACCAGGTAGGCGCGTTCTACACCATCACGGCCGAATACGCCGCCGACCGGGCTCTGGCGGCGGAGAAAGCGGTCACCGCGGCGGAGGACAAGGCGGCCCTGCCGCCGCTCACCGGCGTGCCCATCCCGATCAAGGATCTCAACATGGTGGCCGGAGTCCGGCAGACGCTGGGCTCAAAAGCCTTCGAGACCAACGTGCCCGACACCGACGACTACGTGGTGGTCGCGATCAAGCAGGCCGGTGCGGTCATTACCGGCAAGACCGCCGCTCCCGAGTTCGGACTGCCCTGCTACACCGAGACGGCGGTCGGGCCCCCGGCCCGCACGCCGTGGGACCTGTCCCGGTCGGCGGGCGGGTCGAGCGGCGGCGCGGCCGCCGCGGTGGCGGCGGGCCTGGCCCCGGCCGCCCAGGGCAGCGACGGCGGCGGCTCCATCCGCATTCCGTCCAGCGTGTGCGGGCTGTTCGGGATCAAGCCGTCCCGGGGCCGGATCTCCGAGGGGCCGCTCATGCCCGACCTGGCCGGCCTGGGCGTCAACGGCCCGCTCGCGCGCACGGTCGCGGACGCGGCGCTGCTGCTCGACGTGATGGCCGGCAACTTCCCCGGCGACATGTACACCCAGCCGTCGCTCCCGCCGGGCGAGTCGTTCCTCGGCTACGCTAGCCGCGAGCCCGGCCGCCTGCGGATCGGCCGGACGCTGCAGAACCCGGTCGAGGGCGCCGAGGTGCATCCGGACTGCGTCACGGCCTACGAGGAGGCCAGCGCGCTGCTGGCCAGCCTGGGGCACGAGGTCGAGGACGTGGCCATGCCGCTCGGCCCGGACGTGGTGCCGTTCTTCGAGACACTCTGGTATGCCTACGCCACGCTGGCACCGCTTGCCCCCGAGCAGGAGGAGGTGCTGCTCCCGTTGACCCGCTACCTGCGCGGCCGCGGGCGGGCCACCGGCGCGGCCGAGCTCATCTTCGCCCAGGCCTACCTGCAGGCGGTGACCCGCGCCGCGCTCGCCACGCTGAACGCCTACGACGCGATCCTGACCCCGACGGTGGCCCTGCCGCCACGTCCGGTCGGCTGGTTCGACGAGGTCGAGCCGGCCCGGAACTTCGAGCGGCAGAAGCAGTTCACCCCGTTCACCGCCGTCTTCAACGTGTCCGGGCAGCCGGCCGTGAACGTGCCGCTGCACTGGAACGCCGACGGCCTGCCGATCGGCGTGATGCTGGCCGGCCGGATGGGGGACGAGGCCACGCTGATCTCCCTGTCCGCCCAGCTGGAGCAGGCCCGCCCGTGGAAGGACCGCCACCCGCCGATCTGGTAGACGCTCAGCCTGCCCGTGGCTAGTCTGTTCGCCACGCTGCCGCCACGACATCCAAATCGATGAATGTGCCTCTCTAACGGATCTATCCAGCAGAGAGGCACATTCATCGGAAACTGCGGCTATCGCCGGACCGGACCGGAAAGCCGAAGGAGCTCCTGCTGGCCCAGCGGCGGCTTCGCGGAGGAGCAGCGACCGTTGGCCCGCGCGGCGACGATCTCCAGGCTCAGCTGGTACGTGCCGTGCCCGCTGATCCCGGCGTACCGGCCGGTGCCGCGCACGATCCGGTAGCTGCCCGACTGGCTGATGAGGGACAGGCAGGCCCCCGGGTAGAACCGCGAGGAGCCCGTGACCGGCCGGTGGCTCAGCACGATCGTCCCGCCGGGGAACGTGATCGTGGCGGTCCTGGCGTCGCCCAGCCGGGCCTTCCCGGCCGCCGTGAACGCGCCGCGCGCGATGACGCTAGCTGGCCCGGGTGCGACGGAAGCGGACATGACCTGGATGTACTCGGTACCCGAGGCGGCGTGGCTTCCTTCCGGCGCCGCGCTGGCCGCGGTGACGCCGGCCGTGACGGTGATGGCCGCGGCCGCGGCCGCGAGGGCGAACGTGACGGTCTTACGCATGACGGACACCTGCGCGACCGTCGCGTTCCGCCAGCGCTACCCTCGTCGGCGACCGCGACCGCCGTGCCCGGCTGGCCGAACGCGAGCGGGACGTCGCCGCCCGTGAGGCGGTCGTCGAGGAACGCGCCAAGATCGCGCGGGAACTGCACGACGCGGTCGCGCACAGCGTCTCGATGATGGTCATCCAGGCCGGGGCCGAGCGGCGCGAGCTGCCCGTCGGCATCGAGCTGTCCGCCTACCGGATCGTGCAGGAGGCCCTGACCAATGCGCTCAAGCACGCCGGCCGGGCGCACGCCACGGTCAGTGTGCGCTACGGTCCCGATTCGCTCGAGCTCGAGATCGCCGACGATGGCGCGGGGATGCCGAGCGATGTCCCGGGCGGCGGCCACGGCCTGGCCGGCATCCGCGAGCGGGTCAGCCTGTACGGGGGCAAGTTCGACGCGTCCGCCCGCCGTGGCGGCGGCTTCGCCGTCCGGGTGCTGCTGCCGCTGTGAACGCCGGCCCCGGGACGACGCTGCTGATCGCCGACGATCAGGCGCTGGTCCGGGTCGGCCTGCGCAAGATCCTGGAGAACGAGCCGCGGACCACCGTGGTGGGGGAGGCCGGCAACGGCCAGGACGCGGTCGCCGCCGTCCGGCGGCTCCGGCCCGACGTGGTGCTCATGGATATCCGCATGCCGGTCCTGGACGGAATCGAGGCCACCCGCCGGATCGTGCGCGCCCAGCCCTCGACGCGGGTGCTGATCCTGACCACGTTCGGCCTCGACGACTACGTCTACGACGCGCTGCGGGCGGGCGCGAGCGGGTTCATGCTCAAGGACGCGCCGCCAGAGGAGATCGCGGTCGCCAAGACCCACGTGGCCAAGATCCTGCAGAAACTCGGCGTCCGGGACCGCCTCCAGGCCGTCATCTATGCCTACGAAACCGGCCTCATCTCGCCATCCCCGTTATCCGGCCAGGTCACGGCCGGGGTAGGGGAAACTCCAGGACGTGAATGGGGGATAGCCGCATTCCATCTGCCCGCCCGGGATCCCTACCGTTTGCGCAGGGGTTGACGGAGCGTCGGGAGGACATGATGGCCGCAGATCGCCAGGCCGAGATCGCCGCCTCGGTGGCCGCCCTGCAGGACCTTGGCCCCGGCTATGACCAGGGGTTGGCCGAAGGCCTCGTGGAGCGCATCGGCACGGAGATCGACAAGCGAATCGCGGCCGAGGTCGACAGCCGGGTCACGGCGGAGGTGGACAGCCGCATCCTGACCCAGCTGGACCGGTACGCGGGGTGCAGGCACCAGCGCCGCCGGGCCCAGCGCATGATCCGGGCCGAACGGCGCATGATCCGGGCCGAGCGGGCCGACCGCTCCGGCTTCCAGGCCACTGCGCTGGCCCTCGGCTCCATGCTGGTCGCCCTGTCGGTGACCGCGATCGTGCTCAAGGGGTCCCCAGGCGGGGCCGCCGTCATGCTCATGGCCTTGATCTGGGTCATCGTGGGGATCATCAACGTGGCCTACGCCATGCGCAAGCCGCCCCCGCCGCCTGCGGCCTGATGCCCGCCGCCCGCTGCATATAGTGCGAGGGTGGCTTCAGCAGTCGGCGGCAGCTTCATCGAGGCACCGAACGTCAGTGCGATCCTGCTCGACGCCGGCGGGGTGCTGGTCTTCCCCGAACCCGCCAACCTCCTCCCGCCGCTGCGCCAGGCCGGCCTGGATCCCGACCTGGCCGCCCTGGAACGGGCGCACTACCACGCGATGGCCGCTCAGGACCAGCAGGCCACACCCCCGGCGCCCGCCACCTGGTGGCGCGACTACCTGACGGCCTACCTCGCCGCGTGCGGCGTGGCCGCGGCCAGGTGCGAGCCGCTCGCTACCGAGATCGCCCAGCACCCCAGGCGGTACGGCTGGGCCCACGCTGGCCTCGGGGTGAAAGACGGCCTGCGGGCCCTGGCCGGACTCGGCCTGCCGATGGGCGTGGTCTCCAACTCCAACGGCACCGTCGAGGATGACCTGCGCCGGGTCGGCGTCTGCTACGCCCCCGACGGCGACGGGCCGCCGCCGGAGGGCATAGAAATGGGCGTCATCCTGGACTCCGCGGTGGTCGGCGTGGCCAAGCCGGACCCGGGGATCTTCCGCATCGCGCTCGACGCGCTGAACGTGCCCGCGGGCGGGACCGTCCTGCACGTCGGGGACAGCCTGCGTTACGACGTGGCCGGGGCACTGGCCGCGGGCCTGCAGCCGGTGCACATGGACCCGTACCGGCTCTGCTCCGCGCCCGGGGGCCACCCGCACGTAAGCAGCCTGGCCGAGCTGGCCCGGGCCCTGACATCGGCGCGGCGTTTACCGTAAGCCGGCGATAGACTACGGCGTCATGCGCTGGTCCAAGATGCACATCCCCACCCTGCGCGACGACCCGGCCGACGCGGGCGCGCCCAGCCACCGACTGCTGCTCCGCGCGGGCTATATCCGCCAGCTGATGGCCGGGCACTACTCGCTGCTGCCGCTCGGCCAGCGGGTGCGGCTCAAGGTCATCGGGATCATCCGCGAGGAGATGGACCGGATCGGCGCGCAGGAACTCCTGATGCCGGTCATGCACCCGGCCGAGCTATGGGTCAAGAGCGGCCGCTGGGAGCTGATGGGCGACGAGCTGTTCCGGCTCAAGGACCGTAAGGGCGCTGGCTTCGCCCTCGGCATGACCCACGAGGAGATCATCTCCACCCTGGCCACCGAGCTGGAGTCCTACCGCGAGCTGCCGCAGATGTGGTATCAGTTCCAGACCAAGCTGCGCGATGAGCCGCGGCCCAAGGCTGGCCTGATGCGCACCCGCGAGTTCACCATGAAGGACTCCTACAGCTTCGACCTGGGCCCGGACGAGCTCGATACCTCGTTCCTGGCGCACCGCGGTGCGTACGTGCGGATCTTCGAGCGGCTGTCCGTCCCCGCCATCCCGGTCGCGGCATCCAGCGGCGCGATGGGCGGCTCGGACTCCACCGAGTTCGTCTGCCCGTCCCCTTCCGGCGAGGACCTCATCGTCTTGTGCCCGGAGTGCGGGTACGCCGCGAACATCGAGAAGGCCATGTCCCGGCTGGCCGCCGTCGATGATTCCGAACGGGCCGGGTTCCTCGCGGCCCCGGAGCCCTTCGCCACCCCGGGGGTGCGCACGATCGAGGATCTCGCGGTCCAGTATCAGGCCCCCGCCGACCGGCAGATCAAGACCCTGGTCTACTTCCTGGACGGGGTGCTCACCCTGGTGCTGATGCGCGGCGATCACGCGCTGAACGAGCAGAAGCTCGTCGACGCCACCGGCACGGTAGCGATCCGCCCGGCCCAGCCGGAGGAAATCCGCGACGCCCTCGGCGCGCTGCCCGGCAGCCTGGGCGCGGTCGGCGTCACTGACCACCCGATCATCGCGGATGAGGCGCTACGCGGGCGCCAGGGCATGTTCACCGGCGCCAACACCGACGACACCCACCTACGCGGCGTGGACGTCGAGCGGGACATCGCCGTGGGCCGGTGGGCCGACCTGCGCGAGGTGGCGCCCGGCGACGCCTGCGTGAACTGCGGGCACGGCCTGGAGATAGAGCGCGGCATCGAGGTCGGGCACATCTTCAAGCTCGGCTACAAGTACTCGGACGCCATGGACGTCCGGGTGTCAGGCCCGGACGGCAAGCCGGTCAAGCCGATCATGGGCTGCTACGGCATCGGCGTCGAGCGCGCCATGGCCACGATCGTCGAGGTCCACCACGACGACAAGGGCATCATCTGGCCGGTCGCCGTGGCCCCGTTCGAGGTCGTGGTGGTGATCGCCCAGCAGGACGACGCCACCGTGGCCGCCGCGGGGGAGCAGGCCTACCAGGCGCTGCTCGAGGCCGACGTCGAGGTCATCGTGGACGACCGGCAGGTCAGGGCGGGCGTCAAGTTCAGCGACGCCGAACTGACCGGCATCCCGTTCCGGGTCACGGTGGGCAAGCGCGGCCTGGCCTCGGGCACGGTCGAGCTCACCGACCGCGCCGCGGGCAGCACCGTGGCGGTCCCGCTGGACGAGGTGGCCAAGCACGTCCGGGAGGCCGTGGCGGGAGCGTGACATGACGCAGACGGTGAAGTGGCTGCCGAAGCCGGAGAAGCACGACTTCCAGGCGGCGGAGGACTACCTCTCGCTGATCAGGCCGGCCAAACGAGCCGCCGAGTACCGGCGGAAACTGGCCGCCGCGCGCAACGACATCAGCCACCGCAAGGCCAAGGACATCCTGCGGGCCAGCCAGCTCCCCCTGCTCGGTGAGGACAACAAGCACGTCGCGTCCGACCTGCGCAAGGCCGCGTCCGGAGCGGCCCTGTCACCGATCCTGCTGCTGCGCGGCAACGAGGCACATCCGCTCATCGTCGCCGACGGCTACCACAGGGTCTGCGCCAGCTACTGGATCGACGAGAACACCGACATTCCCTGCATCTTGGTATAGGGCTCTGCTATCCCGCTCGCCTCCGGGCCCCACCCACCTCCCCTTCCCCCTTCACTGGCCCCGCCTTCCCTCGTCGCTCGTCGCAAGCTCCTCGCTCCTCAGTCCAGGCGGGGCCGGCGCCCTTCGGCTCGCGGGGGCTGTTATCCATCCTGCCGGTCGCGGGCCTGGGCGTCCTTAGCCTGACAGCGCAATGCCCGGAGCACGTCGTCGCGTCCCTCGAGGAGCAGCCGGCGCAGCGCGGCCGGCGGGTCCGTGGCGGCGATGTACTCGTCGGTGATCCGCACCGTCTCCGCCGACAGCGCGCCTACCGTGTAAGCGCCGCTGGTGAAGTCCTGCGCCATCGCCGATGACCAGGTCCGCCACACGTCCCCGACCGCGGCGAAGTACTTCTCCCGGTACGGGTTCACCAGCTCGGGCTGGTCCGGGTCGGCGAAGCCGGTCAGCACCGCCCGGAACGTGGCCAGGGGCAGCTCGCCCGCGACCAGCGTGTCCCAGGCCGCCTGCTTGGCCTGCGCCGTGGGGACGGCCGCGCGGCAGGTCGCGGCGTGCCGCTCGCCGGCGTCGGTCGCGTCCCGGGCCAGCTCCGCGTCGATCTCCATCTGCCCGAAGCCCGGGAATCCGCGGCTCACCAGCCGCCCGAGCAGGGCCCAGCGCAGCTCGGTGTCGACGGTGACGCCGTCGAGCACCACCGAGCCGTCGAGCAGCCCGGCCAGCAGCGCCAGGTCATCCCCGCACGTGGCCGTGCCGGCGAAGGCCCTGACGTAGGCGAGCTGTGCGTCCGAGCCGGGCGGCGCCTCGTGCAGCAGGCGGCGCAGCGCGTCGGCCATCAGGGCCAGGCCGGTCTCCCGCCAGCCCGGGTCGGCGAACCGGCGCACCGCCTGGCCGGCCTGCCGCAGCAGGGTCTGCACCACGCTGATGTCGGCCACCGAGGAGATGCCGGACAGCACCAGGCGGACGTAGTCGCGCGCCGCCATCTCCCCGTCGCGGCACATGTCCCAGGCGGCGGACCAGCACAGCGCGGCGGGCAGCGAGTCCCTGAATTGGGCAATCGAATCCACCAGCGTGCCCAGCGAATGCTCATCCAGCCGGATCTTGGCGTAGGTGAGGTCCTCGTCGTTGACCAGGACCAGGTCCGGGCGCGGCTGCCCGGCCAGCTCGGAAATCACCGTGCGCGGGCCGGCCACGTCGGTCTCCACCCGGCGCCGCCGCACCAGGCCGTCGCCGGTCAGGTCGTACAGGCCGATCGCGATGCGGTGCGAGCGGAGCACCGGGTGGGTCGCGGATGCTTCCTGGTCCACCGCGAACTCGCTGAACCGGCCGTCGCCGTCCAGCGAGTAGGACGGTCGCAGCGTATTCACCCCGGCCGTCTGCAGCCACTGCTCCGACCAGGCGGCCAGGTCGCGGCCCGAGGTTTCCTCCAGCGCGGCCAGCAGGTCGGCCAGCGTCGCGTTGCCCCAGGCGTGCGCGGCGAAGTACTTCCGCACGCCGTCCAGGAAGTTCTCCCGCCCGACGTAGGCCACCAGTTGCTTGAGCACGGACGCGCCCTTGGCGTAGGTGATCCCGTCGAAGTTCACCTCCACCGCCTCGATATCGGGTATGTCCGCCGCGATCGGGTGGGTGGAGGGCAGCTGGTCCTGGCGGTACGCCCAGGCCTTGTACAGCTGCGCGAAGGTGGTCCAGGCGGACCTCCACCGCGTCGCCTCGGCCTGCGCCAGCGTGCCGGCCCAGGTGGCGAACGACTCGTTCAGCCACAGGTCGTCCCACCAGCGCATGGTGACCAGGTCGCCGAACCACATGTGCGCCATCTCATGCAGGACCGTCTCGGCGCGCGCCTCCCGGGCGAAGTCGGTGACCCGCGACCGGAAGATGTAGGCCTCCACGAACGTCACGCAGCCCGCGTTCTCCATCGCGCCTTCCTTGAACTCGGGCACGAAGAGCTGGTCGTACTTGCCGAACGGGTACTTGATGCCGAACGATGAGTGGAAGAAGTCGAAGCCCTGCCGCGTCACCTCGAAGATCTCGTCCGGGTCCAGGTGCTCGGCCAGCGACTGGCGGCAGTAGATCCCGAGGGGGATGCCGTCGTGCTCGTCGCGGACCACGTGGTAGGGCCCGGCCGCTACCGCGGTGATGTAGGTGGACATGACCGGGGTGGCCGGGAAGTGCCAGCGCACCGCCTCGCCGTCGCCGATGCGCGACTCCGCCGCCATGTTGGACACGACCTGCCAGTCCGCCGGGGCGGTCACGGTCAGCTGGTAGGTCGCCTTCATATCCGGCTGGTCGAAGCAGGCGTAGATCCGGTGCGCGTCGAAGGTCTCCAGGTCCGAGTACAGGTACACGCGCCCGTCGGCGGGGTCGGCGAACCGGTGCAGCCCCTCGCCGCTGCGGGAGTAGGCGCAGTCGGCCGTCACCCGGAGCACGTTCTCGGCGGCCAGCCCGGTCAGCGTGATCCGGTCACCGTCGAACGCGTCCGGGCTGACCGGCATGCCGTTCAGGGTGATCTCGCGGACCGCGGGCGCGGTCAGGTCGAGATGCGTAGCCGAGCCCGGCGCGGCGCAGCCGAACCTGACGGTGCTGACCGAGCCGAAGGTGACGCCGTCGCCGGTGAGGTCCAGGTCCACCTGGTAGGAGGATACGGTGATGAGCGCCGAGCGCTCCGCCGCCTCGTTGCGGGTCAGGTTCGAGGTCACCGGCTGACCGTCCCTTCTGCGGAATTTCTGGTTCGACCCTATCTGCCCGTGGTGCCGCACCCGCGACCCCATCTTCGACTGACCCCGGGCAGCGGGTCTGGCACACTTACCGTGTGCGCGTATACCTGGGATCTGACCACGCGGGCTTCGAGCTGAAGGCCCGCCTGATCGAGTGGCTGGCTTCGGCCGCCCACGAGCCGGTGGACTGCGGTCCGGAAACGTACGTCCAGGACGACGACTACCCGGTGTATGTCATGCGCGCAGCGCAAGCCGTGATCGGCGACCCGGGCAGCCTCGGCATCGTGATCGGCGGCTCGGGCAACGGCGAGCAGATCGCCGCGAACAAGATCCCCGGCATTCGCGCGGCGCTGGCCTGGACGGACGAGGCCGCCCAGCTGGCCCGGCAGCACAACGACGCCAACGTGCTCAGCCTCGGCGCGCGGATGTACCCGGCCGACGAGGCCGTCGGCTTCGCCCGGGTGTTCGTCTCCACCGCGTTCTCCGGCGAGCCCCGGCACGCCCGGCGCCTGGCCATGATCGCCGACTACGAGAAGTCCGGCGACCTGCCGCCCCTGCCCGCCTCCTGAGCCCCGCTCCTGCTCGGGCGCCCCGAGCGGCCGCTCAGCGGGAGCCGCGCCCCCGCCGCCGCGGGTACCCGGGCCGTCCCGCCCGCTCGTCCCGGGCGTCCGCCGTCACGCGCGGGGTCCTCGTCCTCTCCCCGCCGCGGGTCTCCGGCGCGGCGTCGCCGGTCCTGGCCTGCGGTCGGCCGGCGTTTCTCGCCTCGGCCTCCTCGGCCTCGGCGAGATGCTCGGCGCGCGGCCGGGACACGTCCCTGGCCCGCATCGCGGCGATGGGCGTCAGCTTCATGGCCGGCACGGCACCCTCCTCCCGAGTCCAGTGTCGTACAGCACGACCTAGAAGACCATGGGACACCAGGGGGCGGGGTCCCAGGCCAGGGCGGCCGAGAGCCGCCGGGCGGCGCCGGGCCGCAGCTCCGCGACCAGGCCGCTGCCGGCCAGCCCGCCCAGCCGGGTGCCGCCGAGGTAGGCCGCGCCGAGCTCGGTCACGTCGAGCGCCAGGTCCGCCGCCGAACTGGCCGGGACACACGACGCGGCCAGGCCGCCCCCGGGCGCCTCGGCGGCGGTGGTCAGCCGCCACCGCCCGGCGTTGGACGGCAGGATCTCGTCCCGGACCTCGATGACCACGTCGACCGGGCATGAGTACCTGCGCCCGGCCAGCGCGCGGGGCAGGTCGACGATCCGCACCCACAGGGCGTCGATCAGCTGCGGCCTGGTCCGCCGCGGGTCGGCCAGGTGGTAGAGCAGCAGGTCGTCGACCGGCCGCCGTGGCAGGCGGAATTCGCTGGTCAGGTCCCTGCTGAGCAGGTCGGTGCAGAGCGCGGCGCTGGCCGCGGGATCGGCCGCCATCAGCTCGCGCACCGACAGCACGTTGTCCGGCAGCGAGTCGGTCCAGGTATCGACGCCGGAGTAGAGCGCGTAGCCGCGCGGCCCGCTGGCGTCCTCGGCCAGCAGGCAGCGCAGCGGGCCGGCGCCCTGCCGCCAATCGGCCGGGTCGTAGATCGTGCTCCGCCACCACGCGTCGTTGCGGCCGAACATCCCGGGCCGGCCCGCCAGCACCGCGTCGTAGACCTTGGCCAGCTCGGGCAGGACGGCCTCGGGCTCGGTGATCCGCAGCCGCAAGTCGCTCCCGGACACCTCCGCCAGGCCAGCCGCCGCGCGGGCCAGTCCGCCCTCGCCGCGCCGCAGCGTGAAGCCCAGCTGCCAGCTGGCGCGGCCGTAGCCGTACCGGCCGTAGATCACCGCCTCGGACGCCCACAGGATCGCCAGCGGCTCGCCGCGGTCGCGCACGTCGGCCAGCTGACGGCACATCAGGCTGCTCAGCACGCCGCGCCGCCGGTACGTGGGCAGGACCGCCACGAACGTTACCCCGGCGGCCGGCAGCACCTCCTGACCCGGCACGCTCAGCTGGAAGCTGTAGCACATGGTGACGCCGACCGGCACGACCTCGCCTGACCCCGGGTCGTCGAAAGCCGCCAGGGTGCGGTCGAACTCGAACCGGTCGACGGCCACCTGCCGGTCGCTATCGGACCACGGCGACGTGTTGAAGGCGTGCTCGTCCACATTGATGAAGCCGTCGAGCTCGTTCTCCTCGATGGGCCGGATCGGGTACGGACTGCTGGCAGACTGGGTCATAGTGCCTTAGTACCCCGCCACCCTCGCCGGCGCGACTTCTTTTAGCACGGGCCGGCCCGGATCGAATACAGTGCCCGCATCATGACTACCGCGCCGCAGCCGAGAGGACAACGCCCGTGGCGGCGGCGCGCGCAGCGCTTCCTGCACACCCTCCGTACCCAGCTGACCAGGCAGTTCATCACCAGGAACCGCCGGATGGCCTTTGTCCTCTCGGTGGTGACCATCGCCATCGCGGTGGCGGCGGTGCACCTGTCCGCCTGGTGGTTCTCGCCCGGCGTGATGATCCTGCCGATCCTGGCCGGCGGCCTGCTGCTGTGGCCCCGGGCGCTGTGCATCTACTTCGGGTTCGCCGCGGCGGCCCTCAGCTACGACGTGCTCGAGGGCAAGGCCGGCGTGGGGATCATCGCCACCA
>Ga0335077_10009547_pt1 | contig 12046 bp, 9 predicted proteins | sample Lox_Sample_31_FD_207151 | JGI IMG/M metagenome (GOLD analysis project Ga0335077, IMG submission 207151) | Soil microbial communities from Loxahatchee National Wildlife Refuge, Florida, United States - Lox_Sample_3.1 | ecosystem: Environmental > Terrestrial > Soil > Wetlands | place: USA: Florida...
CTCCGCGCCCAGTTTTCTCCGGAGTCTTTTCCTGCCAAGATCGCGCCACGGGCCGTGATCCGCGCGCTGTGGGAGCGGACCATTGCCGCAGAGTCCAGGGGAGTGCTTCTGCTGGTGATGGATTTATCGCGGCGCGCGTGGAACGGCTCCGAGCGAGCAAAGGCCTTCTATGCGGAGCAGCAGCGCCTTTGGGCGGACTTGCTGATGAACTACCTGCCGGATCGGGACGCGGTTGAACGGGTGCTGCAAGTTTTTCAGGGCGCCGTGCTCGCGTTTTTGATCACGGGCGATCCGGAGCCCGGCCGCCGCGCGCTGCAGGCTTTCTTTTCGAACAGTTCGGTGAAGAAAACGACCAAAGGCCCGAAGAAAAAGACAAGAACCGGCGCGTAATCTCCCGGGTTGCTGCTCACTCATTTTTTATCCTTCCGTCTATCGCTTTGGGCGTGTCCTAGCCGAATCTCGCCGCCGCGAAATTCGTCTTTCGCGAAAAGGAAGGTGTGTCCATGCGCAACATTACCCGTGTGCTTCTGGGCCTCTCGTTGAGCCTTGCGATCTGCGTGATGAGCGCGCACGCGCAGTTCAAAAATGGCAGCCAGCCGACGGAACTCAATCTGCCGCGCGTCAGTCAGCACGGAGAAACCGTGCAAACCATCGGGATCAGCACGGTGACGATCCATTACAGCCGGCCGCTGGCCAACGGCCGCGAAATCTGGGGGAAAATCGTGCCTTACGGGAAAGTCTGGCGCGCCGGGGCCAACGAGAACACGACCATCACGTTTTCCGACGATGCCACGATCGAAGGCAAGCCGCTGGCCGCCGGCACTTATGGCTTGCACATGATCCCCGACAAGGATCAATGGACGATCATCTTCTCGAAAAACGCCACGTCCTGGGGCAGCTTCAGCTACGACGAAAAAGAAGACGCGTTGCGCGTGACCGTGAAACCCTCCAGCGGCGAATCGTTTGACACGCTCACCTATACGTTCGACGACGTGAAGCCGGAGTCCGCGCTGGCCACGCTGCGCTGGGAAAAAGCGGCCGTGCCCTTCCGCGTAGGTTTCGATGTGAAAGAAGTGACGCTGAAGAGCATTCGCAACCAACTGCGCAACGTTGGCGGCTTCACCTGGGCCGGCTACGACGAAGCGGCCAACTGGTGCCTCGACAACAACTACAACCTTGAGGAAGCACTGAAGTGGGAGGACATGTCCATCCAGGGCGAAGACCGGTTTGAAAATTGGGAAACCAAATCGCGGATCCTTGCCGCTATGGGAAAGAAGGATGAATCCGAGAAGGCGTTGGCTACGGCGCTCGGCAAGGCCAACGCCACGCAACTCTACGTCTACGCGCGCGGGCTGCAGCGCGCCGGAGACACCAAGCGCGCGTTCGAGATTTACCCGCAAGTTTCGCAGAAGGATCCCAGCCACTGGTTGGGCCACCTGGCGCAGGCGCGCATCGCTTCCAAGAACGGCGATTTTTCGACCGCTTCCAGGGAAATGAAACAAGCCATTGCCGGAGCTCCCGACGTGAACAAACCGTTTCTCGAACCGATGCTGGCCAAGCTGGACGCCAAAACGGATATCAACAACTGATCCCCGCCACACGGCGTTTCGAATGCAGCAGGCCCCGCGAGAAGGAATCTTCGCGGGGCCTGCTGGTTTTGCCGGGCCTGGAAGCGTCACTGGCCGGATGCCGAGCGAATCTCCCGGGCATCCAGTTTGATTTCGGTGACGAAGCCATAGCGCCGCTCTTCGCTTGCAGCGGGCGGCGGCACCCGGCGGTCGCAATAGCCGGTGCATTCGCGCACGGCATAGAAGACCCGCGAGTTCGGGCCGACCAGGCGGCAGAAGGCCTCCGCTTCGTTTGCACGGAATCCGTTGCGGACGGTGCCCCAAGTGCAGGTGCGGCAGAGGCCGGTGGCCGCTTCGGGGGCAAAACGCAGCACGCGAATGAGTTTCATGGCTCCTCCTTTCTGAAGAAAACCTTTTCGAAACTACGGATCGCCAGATTTACCTGGGATCGAAGGAACATCTCGGCCCTTTCACTGGCAAAGGGCGGAGGTCCCGGTTTACTCTTGCAGCTCGGTCGAGTCGCCGTTTTTGTGGGAAGAAGCCGCTTCCTGTCCGGCACGAAATTGCGCCGCACTGACGAAGCCGACCGTCCGGCCCGGCTTCCTCGTGGTCAGGAACCACGCGATCTCTTCCATTTCGGCTTTGCTCGCCAGGCGCCGGTCCTCATAGAACGTACATTCGCTCACCGCGAAGTGAATTCTGCGCTCCAGGAAGAAGAAGCGGCAGAAGACCTCCTCTTCGGTGGCGCGAAATCCTTTGATGACATGGCCGTGGCTGCAAGTGCGGCACAAGGAGCTGCCCGCGGAGGGGATTGCTCCCGTTACCTTGATCGTGATCATGACTTTCTCTTTTCTAAGAAGCGCGGCTGCGCTTCGGTTCTGGCTGGAGGCTTCGACAGACACCCCAGCGTTCTCGCGCGGGGCATGGCTCGCGCGGCCAATGCGGCACACCTTGCCGCCGAATGGGAAGAAAATCCAATCTTTGCAGTGAAGTTCGACTAGCGGAAAGACGCGGACGACGTCCGGCCGCTGCCGCAATGACCTGTCACCGGCAACGGAGCAATTCGGCTTTGATGTTCGAGCCGCATGGACGTGGTCCTCCTGTGGACCCTCGCAAAATAACCCGGCATAGTGGAGGAAAAAACACAAATAAATCGAGCCGCAAGCGTTCGCACCGAACGGCAAGATTCCCGGTTTGAACGGGAAGAGCGCCAAAGAGTCTCCCCGGCAAGGTCTCCCGCTTGCGTTCGGGCGAGCCCGCAGGCGGGGGAAGTTCCCGGCCAGACGTGCCGCGATGATTTCCGATTACAATGAATCCGAAACCTGCCGCGCGGTAGGGCAAGGAGCCTAGCGAAATGTCATGGAAGACCAGATCGGGAAAGTCCTGCGCAAGGCGCAGATTTTTGCGGGTTTGAGCGAAACGGAAATGTCGGCCTTGCGGCGCAGAGTCAGCCGAAGAGCCTACGCCCGCGGGGAGTCGCTTTTCAACGAAGAGGACGCGTGCCGGGGATTGTTCGTGGTCGGCCTGGGCAAAATCCGCATCTTCAAAGTTTCGGCCAGTGGACGTGAACAAATCCTGTCCATCGAAGGACCGGGCAGCTCCTTCGCGGAGGTTCCTGTGTTTGACGGCGGCAACTATCCCGCGTCCGCTTGCGCTCTGGAAGACTCCGAAGTGCTATTCATTTCGCGCGAAGATTTTCAGGAATTTTGCCGGGAGCATCCGGACGTGGCGTTGAAAGTCATCGCCGTGGTCGGTTCGCGTTTGCGACGCCTGGTCGGCATCATCGAGGACCTTTCCTTTACCACCGTGCGGCAGAGGCTGATCGCGCTGATCGTGCGGCTGGCGGAGGGCAGCGCGGCGCACACGAGCGCGGGCGTGCATGTGGAACTCAACCAGACGCAGCAGGACATGGCGGCGGAGTTGGGCACCGTGCGCGAGTTGGTGTCGCGGAATCTGGGCCGGCTGCAGGCCGAGGGCTATCTGGACGTCAACGGTCGCAATATCATCGTCCGGGATCTGGCTGGATTAAAGCGCGAACTGGAATCGCCAGCGTGATCTTCCGGGGACTTCGATGGGCTGTCTAGCGGAAATGGAGAAGGGGGCGGGCCAGGTCTTCCCGCCCCCTTATGCTCAGGCGGTTGCAGACGGAGGGCGCAGCCGCCTAGGGTTACTGCTTCTGGCTACAGGATAGAATGTATCGTGGCACGATACAAGGGATTTATTTGCCCGCTTGCGCAAAGGCACCACGGCCGCCGCCCCGCCGAACCGGCATTTTGTCCGCGTGACCCGCCTGGCGATCAGCCCTTGAAGAGCGTCCGGAATGTGAAGAACAGGAGTCCGGAAAGCATCATGGCGGCGGGCAGGGTAAGGACCCAGGCCAGCGCCAGGTTGCGAACCGTGCTCAACTGCAGTCCGGACGAGTTGGCCATCATGGTGCCGGCGACGCCGGAAGATAAGACGTGGGTGGTACTGACGGGCAAGCCCAGTCCGTCCGCCGCGCCGATGGTGGCCATGGCGGTGATCTCCGCTGCCGCACCCTGCGCGTAGGTCAGATGGGTCTTGCCGATTTTTTCGCCGACGGTGACGACGATGCGCTTCCAGCCGATCATGGTGCCGAGACCCAGAGCCAAGGCCACGGCCACTTTCACCCACAGGGGAATGAAGCGGGTGGCTTGATCAACATGCTTTTTGTAGTTTTTGAGCACGGCGACGTCGGCGTCCGCTAGCTGCGGCTTGCCCGATTTTTGCATCAGGCGAAGAGCCTCGCTCACCAGGTACATATCGTTACGGAAGTTACGCACATGCTGGCGGGGCACGGCGGCGAGGTCCTTGAACTGGGCCATTTCGGTGCCGATGTCGTTGATGAGCACGCGCAGCGCCAGCATGGTGCCGGGCTTGAATTCCTTGGTGCGGATGTAGTCCGTCACGTCATCGCGCGGGTCGCCGACGACTGCGGAGGTCTGGACGTACTTGCCGACCGTGTCGGCCGCCTGGCGGGAGACGGCGATGAAATCCTGGGACTGGTGCGGCGTGACGGCGTGGTTCAGGGCGTAGGTGGTGGGAACGGTGCCGATGAGAATGAGCATGATCAAGCCCATGCCCTTTTGGCCGTCGTTGGAGCCATGGAAGAAGCTTACGCCCGTGCAGGTGAAGATCAGGAGGCTGCGAATCCAGAACGGAGGCGGCTCGGTCCCTTTGGGCGCTTCATAGAGGCGCTTGTCCTTGATGATGAAGCGCATGACGAGGAGGAGGATGGCGGCCAGGACGAACCCAAAGATGGGCGAGAGGAGCAAAGATTTGCCGATGTTCAGGGCTTGTCCCCAATCCACGCCGCTGGTGCCGCTCTTGGTGCTCATCAATTGATTGGCGATGCCCACGCCGATAATGGAGCCAATCAACGAGTGGGAGCTGGAAGCGGGCAACCCAAACCACCAGGTTCCCAAGTTCCAAATAATTGCCGCGATCAACAGGGCGAAGACCATGGCAAAGCCCGCGCTGCTCCCGACTTGCAAGATGAGTTCAACGGGGAGGAGCGAAACGATGCCGAAAGCCACAGCCCCCGTGGAGGTCACCACCCCGAGAAAATTCCAGAACCCTGACCAGACGACCGCGACGTTGGGGTCCAGCGAGTGGGTGTAAATCACAGTGGCCACGGCGTTCGCGGTGTCGTGAAAACCGTTCACGAACTCAAACCCGAGGGCCACGAGGAGGGCAATTCCCAAAAGCACATACGGCCACGCGGAACCGAGGACCACGTCCCCGAGATCTTTGGCAATGCTGGTGCCGATAAAAATCAAGCCCGCAATCATCACGACGCCAAAAATCAGCGTTCCGATGCGGCTGGGCGGCCGATTTAATTTTTCGTGAACGCCGTGGTGTGCGGTGGTCGTACTGGCGGCAACTGTGGAAGCCATTGGAATCCTTCTCGAATCTAAAATGTCCGCCCGTGAGAGGCGGCAAAACAACCGGGATGCACGCAAAGGAATGGATAGAGGCAGCGTTTATACGTGCCCGATGTTACGCAACGATGAATAGAGTGTTTCTGTTTCAATCGCGTTAAAACACGCGGCCCAATTGGAAGAACCACTTATGGTGGCCGGTGTCCCCGGCGCTGCCGCCGATCAAGATGGGACCAAAGGCGGTTTCGGCAAGCAAGCCGGCACCCCCGTCGCCAGAAAGTTTTGGAGCGTTGAAGGGATCGCCGTACATCTTCCCGACTTCCGCGAAACCCGTGAGATACACCTGCTTTCCGATGAAGGGGGGCAACTGGAAAATCTTGTGCAGGTAGCCGGTTCGGCCCAAAAAGTATTGGTTGCCGACCAGTTCGTTCAATCCGTAGGCGCTGAGCCGCCCCACGCCTCCCAGAAAGAAGGCGGGAGTGCCGAAGGTGACGCGCCCGAAGGTGGAGCCACCCGTGCCAATCAGATAGATCGAGCCACTGCTGGAGATCGGCTGGAAATAATGCAGGGTTTGTTCGAGGGAGGGGTAGGCCTCCAGGGCGAGCGGTGTGGTGTCGTACCACTCAAAATTGGTCTGGGCGTATACCCCTTTGGTGGGGATCACGGGTTCGTTAGTATGGTCGTAAATGTAGCGAACGTGGAAGGCGTCCGCGCGGCCGTCGGCGGAGTTGAAGTCCGGCGTGCCCAGGCGCAGTGTGTAATTCTGATACCCGATGCCGTAGCCGGCACGCAGTTCGCTGAAGCGGCTGAAGCTATAGCCAAGGTCGATTCCGCCTTCGACGATGTCCACGCGGTAGATCGCGCGCGGATCTTGGTACTGGTAAATCTTGAAATTGGTCTGCTCAGCGTTGACGTAGGGAGCGAAGAACCATTTTCCAAGGGGCCGGAAGGGACGGTAGAGTTCCGAATGAATGCCGTAGGTTTCGCCGAATTGCAGATCGGTGCGCCATTCGGAGCGGTAGCCCCAGACGTCCATGGCCGTGATGCGGGCGCCGAATGTGAAGTTGACGTCTTGCGGCTCACTGCCGTCGATTTGCACCGAGGGCAGGAGGAACGGCGGGGCGTAGGTTTTTTCGTGGACGCGAATCAGGAGGCCCGCCTGGCCGCCTTCGCTTACGACGTCGTAGGTGATGCTGTCATAGCGTCCCACGCCGGTGAGGCGGGTGAGCAATTCGTCGAGGGCTTTTGTGTCGAGCGGCTGGCCGACAAGCCGGTGGAGGAACTGTTCGATGTTTTTGGTGCCCACGGGATCCGCGCCTTCCACGTGGACAAATTGCGGAATTCCGGCCGCGCCGCGAAGCCGCGAATTTTTTTGTTTTACGTAGTCCGCCCAGGCGGCATCGTCGAGCGCATAGGCTTTGAGAATCTGCGCTTTGGACTGCGCGGCGTTATAGCCCTGCTGGATGAGTTCCGCGGTTTTCGCGTAGTCGGAGGTCGAGAATTTCTCGACGTCGGCGCTGATGACCAGATCCGCTCCGGCCATGCCGCGAATTTCCGTTTCCGCGATCACGAGTTCCACGGAGCGGCCGAGAACGCTGAGAGCCGACTGAATTTCCTTCGCGCTGGCGTGGGAAATCTGCAAGTGAACGGCGATCACAACGTCGGCACCCATCTGGCGGACGACATCGGTGGGCAAATTGTCCACCAGGCCGCCATCCACGAAGATCTTGTTGTCCTCACGGACGGGCGCAAAGACACCGGGAATGGACATGGTGGCGCGCATGGCGTCAGACAGCGAGCCGCGCTGGAAGACGTAAGGTTTGCCGGAAATGAGTTCGGTGGAAACGCAGCGAAAGGGAATCGGCAGGTCGTCGAAGGAAGCGATATCGGAGTAATTGATGGTTTCGCGGTCAATCATCAGGTTGATCTGCTGCCCGGAATTGAGGCCGGGCGGAAGGGAAGCGCCATGCTTCAGCCCGATGGTGATGGAATTGGGAACGTCGCGCGCGTCTTCCTTCCGGCGGAACGAAAGATCGGTGTACGGGGTGGCGCCGCCGAGGAGCAACGGCCAATTTACGGTTTCGACCAGATGGCGTAGTTCGTCGGAGGATTTGCCCGTGGCGTACATGCCTCCCACCAGGCCGCCCATGCTGGTTCCGGCCAAATAGTCGATGGGAATGTGGTGCTCTTCAAACCATTTGAGGACGCCGATGTGGGCTTCGCCGAGCGCGCCGCCACCCTCCAGGGCCACGCCGATCTTCAGCCGGCCCTGGGGCTGCGCGGCCGATTGGGGAGGCTTCTGAGTGCTTTGGGCCGCGGGCATGGGGCCCGCGGGTTCCTGCGCAGCGCAGGGCATAACCAGTGAATAGATGAGAACGGCGGCGGCCAGATGACGCATGGAAACCTCACGGAATTTCTGTTCGGGCGGGTGGATGCGAAACCATGTTATCTAGGAATACTCATTCGCGATACGGGAACTCGGTCTGGACGCAAGGGGTGTTTAGACGTTGGCTTCGTCTTCCGGGTGACGCTGGCGATGAGCCAAAGCGACTCCCGCCAACACGAGGATGCCGCCGATGATTTGCGCGAGGGAAACCGACTCATGGAGCAGCACCGCGGCCATAGCGGCGGTGAGGGGGCCCTGGGTCAGCAGGCTGATGGAGGTGAGCGTCGCGGGCAGGTGACCCAGGGCGTAGGTCAAGAAGAGATAGCCGCCGAGTTGCGACACCAGTCCGAGCCCCGCGACGGCCCATAACGTCCGGCCATGCGGCATACGCAGAGAAATCCCCATTACCAGGTTCATCAGCAGCAGCGCCAGCGTGCTGGCGATCATGGCCAGGCGCAGGAACGAAAGAGTTCCCGTGGAGCCGCGGATTTTTTCCGTGACCATGAGATAGACCGCGAAGCAGGCGGAGGCGGCGAGGGCCATCAGGTCGCCGATTCCAATTTGTGCGTGTTGTTTCAGGTCGGCCCAGAGAATGACGACCGCTCCAATGATGGCCAGCAGCAGGCCAAGCCAGAAGGAGCGCGCGGGCGGTTTGCGGAGCACCAACCAAGTCAGGAGGCCGACAAAGATGGGCGTGTTGTTGCCGAGCAGCGTGGCGTTCGCCGCGGAGGTGCGCAGGATCGAAGTGTTGTAGAGGGCCAAGTCAAAGGAGAAAAAGAGTCCGCCAAAGGCGATGATGCCGAGCGTGCGGAAATCGAGGCGTTCGCGGCGGCGGTCGAAGAGATAGGTGGGGAGCAGCACAAGGGCGGGGATGAGCATGCGGTAAAAGGCGGAAGCGGGACCGGGTATGTCCGTCCAGCGGACGAAAATGGCCGACCATGCGATGCAGATCACGCCGCCGGAGAGTGCCAGATAGGCGGGCAAGCGCTTTGGCTGGGCGGTACGTGCGGCGACGGTGGTTCTTTGTGCAGACAAGGGCCATCCCACCTGGTGTTCTGACTGGGCTAAAGCCCAGCGCCTACAGGAGTTGCATCAGTATCCCATGCACTGGCGCTGGGGACAGGTGCCGAATTGGCCCCCTCGCGGCGCGAATGGCTTGCCGCAACCTTTCCGGGGGACTAGGGTTTGAATGTGAGCCCCGGGGAATCCCCGGGCTGAATCGAGAATCCCGTGGCCCCGATTCTCCCCAAGCTACCCCAGCCATCGCCAGGCACGGCAGCCGCGCCGGAAGCGATAAGTCCCTTGCGCTGGGCGTTCCGGTTCTTGCGCTGGTCCACCTATCTGGCCGCGCTGATTACCATCATCCTGATATTGAAGAAGTCTCCCGCACCACCCGTCGTGGCGACTCCCCAAGCCGCGGCAAGCGCCGAGCAGAAGCTCACGCAAGTGCAGGAATCCGTTTCACAGGGGCAGACGGCGACCTTGCGGCTGAATCAGGCGGAAGTGAATTCTTATCTCGCAAATCATCTCGAGCTTGCGCCGCAGAATACCTTGCCGGCCTCCGAAGCGCCGCAGGCATCTCCCTCGGCGCCGGACGGCGGACCGGGGCCGCTCACTTCCACGGATATTGACCAGGCGAAATCTTCGGTCAAGGACGTGAAGGTGACCATGGAAGGGGATCAGGTGCACGCGTACGTGGTGTTCGATATGCACGGCAAGGACATGACGCTGGATCTGGTGGGAAAGCTTGGCGCGCAGGATGGCTACCTGAAATTTGAACCGGTCAGCGGGAAGATTGGCTCCTTGCCGATCCCGCAATCGGCGCTGGAAAGCGCGGTGCGGCAATTGATGGAGTCACCGGAAAACCGCGACAAATTGAAACTGCCATCGGATGTATCGGACTTGCGCATCGAAAACGGGCAACTGGTTACGACCTACCACTGAAGCACGATTCCATTCCGATTCAACGGACCGATCAGCCGGCGAGATCCCCTCTGGTGAACGTCCAACCTTGCTGAAAATGTGGAAGGATACGCCCGGCGAGATATACTGATGCTCCGCACGGGTTCAGGGGGATTCGGATGGGTGTTCTGGAAGACGACGACGGCAAGAAAGACGCTGCATTGGGAATGAACCGGGAAATCACGCGCCGGGACTTTTTGAATGGCGTGGCGATGGGCACCGGCGCGGCGCTATTGGGGAGCGCTGTGACTGGTCCGCAGCTTCTGGCCGCCGGGATGCTCGACGAATCCGCGCCGGAAAAGTCCCCCGACTATTACCCGCCCGCGCGCATGGGCATCCGGGGAAATCACGACGGCTCATTCGCGATGGCGCATAAGATGCGCGACGGGGCGAGCGAAAGTTCTCTGGGCGAGCCGGCGCCGACGGGCGAGACGTTTGATTTGGTGGTGGTCGGCGGAGGAATCAGCGGGCTCGCGGCCGCTTATCGCTTCCGGCAGAATACCGGCAAAGACGCGAGAATTCTGGTCCTCGACAATCACGACGATTTTGGCGGCCACGCGAAGCGCAACGAATTCCAGGCCGGCGGGCGCATGGTGCTTTCCTACGGCGGAACGCAATCGATCGAAAGCCCCGGCAAATACAGCGCGGAGGCGCGAGGGCTGCTCGAACAACTCGGGATCGAAACGCGGAAGTTTTACAAAGCGTACGACACGAAACTTTACGCGAATCGCGGCACCGCGGCCTTTTTTGACAAGGAGACTTTTGGCGAAGACCGCCTGATCACCGGGATGAATGTCACGCCGTGGCCGGAGTTCCTGGGCAAGGCGCCGCTCTCCGAAGCGGTGAAAAAAGACATCGCGCGGGTTTACACCGAAAAGGCGGATTACCTTCCGGGCCTTACGCGCGAGCAGAAAATCGCCGCGTTGCGGAAGATCAGCTACGCGGATTATCTGACAAAGCATTGCAGGCTGGTCCCGGAGGCATTGCCGTTCTTTCAGACGTTCACGCACGATCTGTTTTGCGTGGGTATTGAAAGCGTTCCCGCGTACGCCTGCTATGAGGCGGGCGACGATTACGGGTCCTTTACGTACGCGGGCTTCGACGGGCTGGGATTTCCCCCGCGCGAGAAGGAAGAGCCGTATATTTTCCATTTTCCCGATGGAAACGCCTCGATTGCGCGGCTGCTGGTGCGTTCCCTGGTTCCGGACGCGATTCCGGGAAGCACGATGGAAGATGTGGTCACGGCGCGGGCCGATTACTCGAGGCTCGACGATGCGGCCAAGGCCGTGCGCATCCGGCTGAACAGCTCGGTGGTGAATGTGAAGCATGTCGGCGCGAAGGACGCTGCCAAGGAAGTGGAGGTCGCGTACACGCGAGGCGGCAAGCTGCAGGTGGTGAAAGGGAAATACTGCGTGCTGGCGTGCTACAACGTGATGATTCCCTATATTTGCCCGGAGCTTCCGGATGCCCAGAAAGAATCGCTGGCGTATCTCGTGAAAGCGCCGTTGGTGTACACACACGTGGCGATTCGCAACTGGACGCCTTTCGCAAATCTGGGCATACACCAGATTTTCTCTCCCGGCGCCTATCACAATTACACTGCGCTGGATTTCCCCGTGAGCCTCGGCAAGTATGAGTTTCCTTCGAAGCCCGAGGAACCGGCGGTTCTGTTTATGCTGCGCACGCCCTGCAAACCGGGATTGCCAGTGCGCGACCAGAATCGCGCGGGCCGCTACGAACTGCTGCAGACTCCCTACAGTAAATTCGAGCGCAACATCCGCGACCAGTTGGGCCGCATGCTCGGCGGTGCGGGTTTCGATCCCGCGCGCGACATCGAAGGAATCACCGTGAACCGCTGGGCGCACGGTTATGCATTCACGCCCTTCGGCCTGGATTTGCCGGACTGGAAGCCGGGCGAGGAGCCGTGGGTGCTTGGCCGAAAACCGTACGGGCGAATCGGGATCGCCAATTCGGATGCCGCGGCGAGCGCTTACACGGATGCGGCGATCGACCAGGCCTACCGGGCCGTGGGCGAACTCCTCGCGAAGCAATCTTGAGCGAATTCGTTCCAAGAGCAGCCCAGCCGTTAATTCTTCCGCAAAATAGCCGGAGGAAATTGGGCCGCGGAGTTCCATTCGCCTTACGCTGAAATGGAAAGCGAACTCCGGACAAACCAGGGGAAAGGCTCGTTCCATGAAGACCAAGCTTCTGTGCGCTGCAGGTGTATTGCT
>Ga0335077_10009548_pt1 | contig 12045 bp, 9 predicted proteins | sample Lox_Sample_31_FD_207151 | JGI IMG/M metagenome (GOLD analysis project Ga0335077, IMG submission 207151) | Soil microbial communities from Loxahatchee National Wildlife Refuge, Florida, United States - Lox_Sample_3.1 | ecosystem: Environmental > Terrestrial > Soil > Wetlands | place: USA: Florida...
TGCTTCATTCGCAATCTGTAGAGTGAATTCGCGGTCCGCTCCAGCCTCGCGTACTTGAAAGGCGTATTCGCGCGCCAGCGCCTTGGCCTGGTATCCCATGTATTGCACGATGATCCGGTCGCTCACTTGGCACCCGGCACAAACACGGGTTGAGACAGGGTTGGTGGCGGCTTAAGCGCTTTGACTCGCTTGGCACGGCGGCGCTTGGGAGGAACGCCTTCCGCGGGTTCAATGGCCATCAGGCTGGTGACAAAAATCTTCAACCCGTGCGTGTCAAAGTCAATCGTGGTGCGCTCGGCATCCCGTTTTACGATCACCCCGCAGCCGTACTGAAAATGCTTGATGTAGTTCCCGGCTTCAAGATTCGACAAGAATCCTCCTAATCGAACATGCAAACTCGTTTGGTCCCTTGGCGCGGGCCTAGTCCGGCAAAAATGTTAGTAGCGACGTCCGCCGCGCCCGCCGGAATTACCGCCGCGTCCTCCACCAGGGCGACCACCACCACCGAAGCCGCCGCGGCTTTCTTGCGGTCGAGCCTCGTTGACCTGCAGGGCTCGTCCGTCGACCTCCAGACCATTGAATTCACCAATGGCCTTGGTGGCATCGTCTTCCGGCCCGAGCTCGACGAATCCGAAACCGCGTGATCGTCCGGTTTCCCGGTCGGTGATAATGCGCGCCGAGCCGACCTTGTATCCCTTGCCGGTGAACAACTGCAGCAAACTCTCCTCAGTCACGCTGAATGCGAGGTTTCCAACATAGAGTTTCGTCATAACCCCCCCCTTAATTCTGATTCAATCGACGGCCCCGCCATCAGACAGCAGTGTTGTCTTGCAGTACCGAAAATCTGAAGCTCTCACCGGAACGGCCTTGGTTTCCATGGCAAACCCCATGGAATCGGCGCGGTTCACGCAACTCAGGACGCGACGGCGGAGGCTATCTTGTGAAATGTGGAGTTGGCGACCATGTACGTGTGAATACGCACGGTCCCTTCAATCAACCCGGTAAGAAGGTGGGTGATTTCTTTGAATGTGGTACGGTCATACCGTTCGGCGTCTTCGCTGCTTTCCCAGAAGCTATAAGCGTAAATTTCTTTTCCGCCTTGTGAGATGAGCGTGAGCTCATCGAGAAAGCCATTTTGTTTGCGCAGGAGAGGGATGATCTCATTCTCCATTTTCTGGATGAATTGACCGGCGGCGTCTGACTTGAGGCGTAGGGAAACCTTGCGGGCAAACATAGAACTCTCCTTGCGAAAAACAAGGGAGTCGTCAGGGCTCGCGACCGCTCCGGTGAACCTGAAAGCAGCCTTGATCGCTTTACTAGGATCTCTTACTTCACTGTTATTGTCAAGTCTGAGCCCGTACTGTAGGATACGGTTTACTAAGATAGTTAAGTGAACGGAGCTGGCCAATGGATGTTTGCCTGATCATTCAGCAACGCCTTAAGGAGTTAGGCCTGGAACAGCGCGACCTGGCCTCCGCCGCTCAGGTCACCGAGTCGTACATCTCGCAGCTCCTTACCCGCAAAAAGTCGCCTCCCGCCGCCAATCGGACGGACATCTACGAGAAGATCGAGGCTTTTCTGAAATTGCCCAACGGCCAGCTCTCCGCCCTAGTGGAAGATCAACGCCTGGAGGAATGGAAAAGGAAACTGGCCGACCCGCCGAAACCGCTCTACCGAGAAGTACGCGAAGTGGTCATCCGGAAATGCCGGCCTGATAAGCAAAAGCAAGTCCGCGACATTTTCCAGAAACAAGCATTCGGCGAGCTCGAGCGCCTGGTGACGCAGAAACTCTTGGACGTCACGAAACGAATCGCTAAGGAAGAACTCGAAAATGAGCGCTGGCTGCGCAGTGTCGCTGGATTGCGAAACCAGTCCTACGAGGAAGCCCGCACGGCGATCCTCGAGTTTCTGGATACCGACATATTCAATATCTCCGTTGCTCAGTGCACCACCTTCCTGACCCCGATGATCGAATCCTGGAATATCGATCTGGCCACCTTCGCCATCGAGATCCGCTTGAATCCGCTGCTTTCTCCTGTGCGGCTTGTGAATGTTGAATTTGTCGAGCGCGAGGAAATCGCCCAGGTGGAGCCGGGGTTTGAAGAGTTCTTGCGATCCCCAGATTTAAGAGGAAATGCCACTCCGGAACAGTTGGAGTTCCTACGAAATCTTCGCTTCAGGAAGCAGCGGCCCACGGCCATGTTCTACTATCGAGAACTGCAGAATCTGCGGGATCCCTTACACTTCCGTGACGCTTCCCTGCTTCAGTTACACAAACGCGGGGACTCCCACGGCAGGGAAAATGAGAAGCAATTCAATTCCCGTGTGGCAGCCATAGGGCGCTGGACGAAGAACCGAACGAAAGCCAGCAAGCGGAACAAACCGAAAGCCAGCTAGCGCTGAAGGGCATCCGCCTGGTGCCGGAAACTTCGTGAGAAACAGCCTCATTTTCTTTTCAAGCGCGATCTGCTGGTCTGTGCTATGCTGTTTTTGCGCTTAATGCATTCGGTTGTGCTGTGCGGTCCCTCTGGTTTAAAGACTTTGATCTGAGAATACCCGCCCTTCGTTTCCTCCGTTCGTCTTCAGCGTAATTCAAAACCGAAGTCTGACGGTCTTGATTGCCGCGCTCGCGCGATTGTGCGCACGCCGCAACAATTCCCGCCAGCAAGAAAGCAAAATGGAAAGTTTTTCAGAATTCTCAATCTCTCCTTCTCTAAAGGAGAAACTCAAGGCGTCTCGATTTTCGACGCCGACTCCGGTGCAAGCCGCGGCAATCCCGCAAGCTTTGGCCGGAACAGATGTGATTGCCACGGCGCAGACAGGTACCGGCAAAACGCTGGCGTTCCTGATTCCCGTGATCGAAACGTTGGCGCAGTCGAAGACAGCCGGGATCGATGCTCTCGTGCTTGTTCCCACGCGCGAACTGGCGATGCAGGTGGTTGCTCAGTACGACGCGCTGCGCAGCGCAGGCTCTCGGCCCGCAGGTTTGGTGGTGGGCGGCCTGCCAGAAGGGAGGCAACTCGATGCCATTCGCAAGGGCGCCCGTGTGGTAGTGGCGACTCCCGGCCGGCTCGAAGATTATCTCGATCGCCGACTCGTATCGCTTAGCGGCGTGAAAACACTCGTGTTGGACGAGGCAGATCGTATGCTGGACATGGGATTCCTGCCGGCAATTCGGCGCATCGTCGGGAACCTGCCTAAGGAGCGCCAGACGCTTTGCTTTTCGGCGACCATGGAAGCGGCGGTAACGGAGCTGGTAAAAAGTTATACTCGCAATCCCAAGCGCCTCTCGTTCGGCTCCACACTGAAACCATCGGAAAATGTGCGCCTCCAGGCGTTTGAAGTGTCGGATGACGGCAAACCCGAAATGCTCTACAAGCTCATTGATGGAGAAAGTGGGCGCTGCCTGGTTTTTTCGCGAACCAAGCGTGGCACAGAACGGATCGCCAAGAGCCTGAACCGCCAGGGAATCAATGCCGCCATGATCCACGGTGATCGCTCGCAATCGCAACGCACGGCCGCGTTGACCGGATTCCAGCGCGGACATTGTCGTGTGCTGGTTGCTACCGACGTGGCAGCGCGAGGGATTCACGTCCAGGATATCGCGCATGTCATCAACTATGACCTTCCCGACGTGGCCGAGAACTTCATCCACCGTATCGGCCGTACCGGCCGCGCCGGCGAACGTGGAGTGGCTTCGACTTTCTTTGTGCGAGCGCAACGGACGGAACTGTTCCAACTGGAACGTACCCTCGGTATTCGGATGGAGCGCGCCTCGGCGCAGAGCGATCGAGTTGAACGCGCTGAACGTCCCCAGGTCAGCAGCGAACGGGCGCCCGCGACGTCGCGGTCAACTTTAATTCGCCTGCCCGGTGAGTTTCTACAAGCACAGATGGAAGGTTAATCTGCGCTCAACGGTCTCACAGGGCCAATGAAGTTCTCACCCAGTACCTCAGCTGAGGTACCGCCGGGTGTACAATAGTAATGTTGATTGATATTGGAGTCGTCGAATCCGGATAGCTCCGATCCATCAAAGTTGGGCCGTTAGACCCTCGTGAAAAACAGTGGGCGTCGGACGGCTCGACCGTACATCTTAACTCGTCTTCCCCGTCACCGTTTGGCGTTCGTTCCGTTCTAAACCACGCCGACCGGATTTGAGGAAGGCCGGCCAGTCCTGGCAGTGGCTTGAGGGGAGACCTCCTTGTCGAATCCGGACAATCAGAGTGGAATGCGCGATCTCTTGCACTTGGCACGAGAACGCGGCTATCTGCTCATGAACGAATTGAATAAGGTCCTCCCGGTTTCCGAAGACACCACGGAAGAGATTGACGAGTTGTTTTCCGCGCTCGAGCGGGACGGCGTGGAGGTCTACGAGGATGCCGCCGAAGCTACAGCATCCAGGGCGGCCGCACCAGTTCCATCACACAACAGCTTCGATCCGGAGGAGACTCCCGCCCCGGACGACGCCGCCCACGAACGCGCAACTCCATCTCCGGAGCAGATCACTGACCCGGTCCGAACGTACTTGCGAGAAATGGGCACTGTGCCGCTGCTGACGCGCGAGCTTGAAGTGGAAATCGCCAAGCGAATGGAGCGGGGCCACCTGCTGATTATGAAGACCATGTCACGGTCTCCGCTGGTGTTGAAGGAACTGATTGCCGTTGGTGCGGAACTTCGTAGCGGGGCCGTGCCGATCAAGTCGCTTCTCCATTTCGATGAAGAGGAGTTGACAGAAGGAAAAATCGAGCAGAAGACTCGCCACACTCTGCGGATCATTGAGAGGATCGAGAAGCTGCGGGAAACTGCTCTCGATCAGACCGTCCGGATGAAGCAGGGCACCAAGGCAAATGGCCGCAAGCATTTCCGGCTCGCCTCTCGATTGGCGCGCACCAGAGTCGAGATGTCGCGGCTCACCCGCTCCATTGATTTCCATGAACGCGAGAAAAAACGCCTGATTGCGTTGCTCCGGTCGACCGCAAGAAAGTTCCAGTCGCTGGAAGATGACATTGCCAAGCTGACACGCCGCTCCAATTCCGCGGGAGAAGAGACAGCCGCGATGGTTCGCAAGGAACTTCGTGCGCGGCGTTCGCAACGCGATCACCTTCAGCAATCCACGGAGGTGGATGGAACTGGTCTGAAGCGCACTCTCTCGTTGATTTCGCGCGGCGAGGCGCAAGCCGAACAAGCCAAGCGCGAGTTGACCGAGGCCAACCTGCGCCTGGTTGTGTCCATCGCCAAGAAATACACCAACCGCGGCCTGCATTTTCTCGATTTGATTCAAGAAGGCAATATCGGCCTGATGCGAGGGACGGACAAGTTCGAGTGGCGGCGCGGATACAAGTTTTCTACCTACGCCACTTGGTGGATTCGCCAGGCAATTACGCGAGCCATCGCCGATCAGGCCAGGACGATTCGCGTTCCGGTGCACATGGTGGAGTGCATCAACAAGCAAATGCGAACCAGCCGGCAACTGGTTCAGGAACTCGGCCGCGAGCCCACCGTGGAAGAAATCGCCAAGCGCATGGATGTCCCCGTTGAGCAGGTCCGCAAAGCCAAGAAAATTGCTCAACTGCCGGTTTCGTTCGAGACCCCGGTTGGCGAGGACGAAGAAGCACGCTTGGGTGATTTTGTTGAGGATAAAGCGTTGGTGTCACCCTCGGATGCGGCAATTCAGCTGAATATGAAGGAACAGCTGGCCAACATGCTGAGGACCCTGACGCCCAGGGAAGAAAAGATTATTCGCATGCGTTTCGGGATGGAAGACGGGAGTGAACACACACTCGAGGAAGTTGGCCAGACTTTTTCTGTTACGCGGGAGCGCATTCGCCAAATCGAAGCAAAAGCTCTTCGAAAACTTCGCCATCCCTCGCGGTCAGGCAAACTTCGCGTCTTTGTGCAGAGTTCGTACTGAGCTGTCGGCTTGGGCCTTCGTTACCGAAGGAGCACGCGTTCGTCGTCAAGGAGGCCTTATGGCTATTACCTTTCAGAAGCGCCAAAAGGAAATGAAGCGGCGCGAAAAGCAGCGCATGAAGGAAGAGCGCCGCGCCCAAAAAAAACTCGAAAAGCGCGCGGCAAAAGAAGACGCACTGAAGCCAGACAATACCGTCGATTCTGAGCCCCCATCCGAAACTGAAGTCCAAGGGTAACGCCGCGGGAGATGGCCTCTGCTGTCGACGGATACTCCCATTCCGTTTTCCCCTCTTCCAGCTACCGCACTGAATTCCTTCGTCAAGTTGGTACTCAACATAAATAGCACCTGCTGAAATGAGGGTGCCCCAAATGACTCAACTAAGATGTGGAAGATGCCGGCAGAAGCGCCCCAGAACACCAATCAGCTCTAACCCGGCATTGTCATGGCAGGACTTATCTCAGTTTCTGAGCGGCCGCGCTACAATTGCTTTGAAAATAAGTCTTTCAAGATCGTCATTGTCTGACTTCGTGGTGGAGGTTTTCGGCTGGCGGCGAAATCTGCGAAATACTCTCGGAATATTTCCATGAATCGTGTTCGATGTTGGCGCTCCATCTGGGCAATCGTACTGCTAGCCGGCTTCCACTCCGGGCTTGCCGCGCAAACTCCACCCAAGGCGGCCGCCAACCTGATCACCTTTGAAGTACCTCCATCTCCGGCGCGGTCCGAGCCCCTCCCCATTTTCACCACCGGAGTGTCTCCGTCGGGACACCATCTCGAAGTGAATTCTCGCTTCCTTTCGATGGATGGGAAGCCCTGGCTGCCGGTAATGGGCGAATTTCATTTTTCGCGTTACCCCGCTGCGGAATGGGAGAACGAACTCCTTAAAATGAGAGCCGGTGGGGTTCAAATTGTTGCCACATACGTTTTCTGGATTCATCACGAAGAGGTGGAAGGCAAATTCGATTGGACAGGCCAACGGGATTTGCGCCGCTTCATTGAGCTCTGCGGCAAACGCCACCTCTATGCGTTTGTGCGCATTGGGCCTTTTGCGCACGGTGAAGTTCGCAACGGGGGTCTGCCCGATTGGGTAGTGAAGGCCGGGCCAGTTCGCCGCAATACACCGGAGTATCTGTCCGCCGTAGCCGGCTATTACAATCAGATTGGCCAACAACTCCGCGGGTTGTTATGGAAAGATGGCGGCCCAGTAATCGGCATTCAATTGGAAAACGAATACTCTCTGAAAGGACCCGATGCCGGCGCGGCTCATATTTCCATGCTTAAAAAGATGGCCGTCGCCGCCGGGCTGGTCGTTCCGTTGTATACGGTGACAGGCTGGGACAATCCCGATTATCCGGCTAACGAAGTCCTTCCGGTCTCCGGTGTTTATCCGGATGCCTTCTGGGACAGCTCGCTCACAGATCTGCCAGCGAGTTACGCATACCTTTTCTCTTTTGCTGAAAAACCCTCCAAGGTTTCGCTTGACCCGCTTACGGGCGGAGCTGTTCCTGGCGCACAGGCGAACGGCACTCCTCAACTGTTGGCCGAAGCTGGCGGCGGCATGCAAGTCGCGTATCATCGCCGCCCGGTGATTTCTGCAGCAGACGTTGCCGCTGTCGCCATTACGCATCTCGGTTCCGGTGCAAATTTGTATGGCTATTACATGTTTCAAGGCGGCGCTAATCCGATCGGCACGAATTCCACGCTTCAAGAATCGGCTGCCACCGATGGCGTGTATGACCTGCCGGTGATCTCCTACGATTTTCAGGCACCGCTCAGCCAGTATGGTGAGCTACGTCCGTCATATCGCGATCTCAAGTCCATTCATTATTTCCTAAACCAATTCGGCGATCGCCTTGCCCCCATGAAGGTTTATGCTCCAGACCGTCTCCCTGTCGGCCCCAACGACACCTCCACACCACGGGTCGCACTTCGCTCGGACGGTCAACATGCTTTTCTTTTTCTGAATGACTATCTGCGTGACTATCCACTTGCGGCCCTCAAAAACCTGCAATTCCGCATCAACGTCGGCGGAAATCAACTTACGGTACCGAGTGAGCCCATCGACATCCCTTCCGGCAGCTATTTCATCTGGCCCATTCAATTCGACGTCAATGGAATCAACTTGAATTTCTCCACAGCGCAATTGCTTTGCACCGCTGGCGACGCAGCTGATAGCTATTTCTTTTTCTTCGCGCCCTCCGGTGTTCGTGCCGAGTTTTCTTTCGACGCCAAAACCATCAGATCGATCAGCGCGCGCACTGGCGAGACTACGAAGACAAACGAGCATGTCGACGTGCTCGGCCTGAAGCCGGGCACACATTCGGGCATCGATCTCGTGAACCAGACCGGCAACAAAATTCACATCGTTCTCCTGTCGGAAGACGACGCCAGGAATATATGGAGATTCTCCGATCCTCCGTCAGACATCCTGATTCTCTCGCGAGCTGCAGTCTTTTTCGACAACGGTATAGTTCACTTGCGCTCCGCGAAGCCTGAGGACCTCGGTTACGGCATATTCTCTGAGTTCACCCTTAATTCCCGCTCGGCCTCAGCGTCGTTGCCCCAACAATCCGGTCAAGATCTCTTCGACCATCACTTGCCAACGCTGCCCGCCCCGACACACATCAAGGTTTCCTCGCAACTCGTTCGCGAAGCGGCTTCCGCGCAGCCTGTCCGGCGCGGCAAATACAACGCGCTTGCTCCTACGGACGACGATTTCACGCGTGCCGCAGTCTGGCGAATTTCCATTCCGCCGCATGCACTCGACGGTCTTGCCGATCTGTTTCTCGAAGTTCATTACCAAGGGGATGTCGCCCGTCTCTACGACGGTGCGAAACTGCTCGACGACAATTTCTTCACGGGGCAACCGTGGCGCATCGGATTAAGGCGATTCTCCGTGGATTCGGAGCCGCGCACACTCGACCTCAAAATCACACCCTTGCGTAAGGACGCCCCGATTTTTCTGCAAACACCCCTCTGGCCGGCGCTCGGTTCCGGTGGCGAAATCTGCAAAATCGAAAGCATCAGTGCAGTTCCACTTTACGAAGCTACCGCTCGCCTCAGTTTGCCGAAATAATGCTCCAGAATCGCCATCATGAGGGTGTTAAGAGCGTTAGTCGAATTTGCCTAATGCCGAAGCGCAAGGATCGAAACAGAATAAGGACCTAGCGTGATGGCATTCGAGGTTACAGGCGAGGAAACGGGAGGATTCCCTCCTGACGCCAGGTCTACGTGAGTCTCACGCGCGCCGACTGCGCCCGGAATCACCAATTGAATAGATTGCGCACGTTTGTTGACCACTAGAAGCTTATGGGCGCCATCGGCCGTGATAAACGCTTCGGCGGCCACGTGGGGTGAAGAGAGCGTCATATTCACCAGTTGATCGCCGGGGCCAAAGTTTTCGCGCAGCAGCTGCAGGACCCGGTATCGTGCGTTAGGCCGCCCGGTTTTCCAATCGGTCATGGTGACGCTGGGAAACTGAGTCGGATAGCCGACGAGCTGCGAGGAAGAGAGGATCTCGATACCCTCGCGCACCAGCGAGACATATACATACGCAAACGTGGCGCCGCACAAATTCCAATAACTGTCAGAAATAGCGTCAGGCTCCGGCCGGTTATCGTCTGGCAGGATACAGCCAACTTCATTAATGGCGGTTTTAGTGCCTGGAGAAAGACGCCGGCGTATCGCTTCGATGTAGCGCACTGCGGTCAGAAATTTATCGGCTTGATCGAAAAAGGTATATTGGTGGATCGCCGGTGTCTGACCGTCGGTGGGGACGGCATAGAAATGGTAGGAAATATAATCGAGAGGAACGCCGGGCTTGTGGTTGCGAGGGTCGAGAAAATATTCGAAAAATTCCGGACGACTTGACGGTTCGGCGAGCGACATTCCTACGAACCTGGTTTCAGGCAAGACCTCGTGAACAGACTCGGCAACGGCGTCATAGATGTTTGTATAGGTTTGCGGCGACAGCGTGTGTTCGTACTCGGGCTCGTTCAGCACTTCCCAGAAATCTATTTTGTAGTGAAAGGGCGAAGCATGAGTTTTCCCGCGTTCGTCCACAAAGCCGCCATGCGCGTACCACCCGGCGATCCGTGCATAGTATTCCGCAACCTCTTTGGCTGATGAGTCGCGTAGTTCCTGACCTTGTTCGTAACCCCAGGTGACTTCATTGGGATCGGCTGGAAAAGTGACCGGCGCTTCCGTGCGGAACATCCATTGAGGAATGGTGCTGAAATTCAGCATGACCGGATGTCCGCTGGTCGCGTCAAAAAAGTCCGATACCAGCGGATCGATGAGCGAAAAATCCCACGAGGTGCCCTCCGCTGTGGGTGGATTGAGTTCAGCCACTCCAAGGCGAGGGTACGGATACCAGGGAACAAAACGCACGTAGTCCGCATGCAGCCGCTTTAGAGACGCCCATGCGGGATCATGGATTTCGCTGCCCTGTCGCAAGAGTGGATTGACCACAACTTGCAAGGAGATGGTCGTGTTCGAAGTTCGAACGACATCTTTCCAGTCGATCGATACGCTAAGCGGTCGTTCATCGGCGAGAACGGTGACGGGCAGAATTGAAACGCACAGAAGCAGTATTAAGCTATGCACGAAGGGTAAGGGGGCCACAAATTGACGCATGACATTCCTGAATTCGAGCGAGGCTTCCTCAAAAGCCTGGCGAGCCGAATCTGCAGCGTATCCTAGCATTTTTCCCGTATCCGAGAGGCCGACGGAGCAGTCCAACGAAAATTCTGGCGCCTCTGTTCGAACTCTGCATAATCAAGACCATCGATGATTCGTGGATGGAGTATCTACGGTAAGATTCCCGTCTTCACTTGACTCACGGGAGATAATCAATTACGTGAACTTTATCTCTGGACTCCGCAAGCTTTACTTTCTGCCATTTGTCTCTCTCCTGTGCATCGGGCCGCTGTCGGCCGCTCCGCATCTCTCGCACCTTTTTAGCGACCACATGGTTCTGCAGCGCGATCAGCCCATTCGAATCTGGGGATCGGCCAATGCCGGCGAATCTATTACCGTGATCCTCAACGGCACTTCGCGCAAGACTGCTGCACCCGGCGGACACTGGAGCGTTGCGCTTCCTTCGATGCCTGCTGGCGGGCCATTCCTTCTCGAGATTCGCGGCAAGACCAATGTGCGCGTTAAGGACGTGATGATCGGCGAGGTGTGGATCGCGTCTGGGCAATCCAATATGACGTATGCCCTCTCCGGCGCCGAGACAGGGCCGGAGGCACTCCGCGAAGCCGATGATCCTCAGTTGCGTTTCTTCACCGTTCCCAAACGGATTGCTTTAGCAATCCAGCCCGACACTCTTTCCGCCTCTTGGGAGCTTTGTACCCCTGACAGCGCAAAGGAGTTCTCCGCGGTGGCTTATTTTTTTGCGCGCGATCTGCGCCGCGCCCTGAATGTTCCCGTCGGCATAATTCTTTCGGCCTGGCCGGGCACGGCGGCTGATGAATGGACCCCGCCCTCGCTCCTGAAGAGCGAGCCGGTGTTGCAGCCCATCGCCGATCGGTGGAACAAGGTTTCAGCCGCCGACAAGTCGTTTGCAGCCAAGGGCCGCGACTTCTTTCTCGAGTTCGATGACTTCGAACTTCTGCCGGCAAACCCGGCTGGCGCTCCTGTCAGGCTGAGCAATTTCAGCGGTGCCTCTTCGCAAGTCTCCACCGGCGGAAGTTGGTCGTACTCGTGGTCCGGCGCACCCAACACTTCGTTCTCGCTGGTCTCGCCTGGACACAGCAACAGCCATTACGCCGCAAGGCTGTCGGGCCTGCTCGATGGTAGTAGCGATTCTCGCTGGGAATTACAGGTGCGCCCTCACGCAACGAGTGACCTCTCTGTCTACTCGGGTGTCCGTTTCTGGTTGCGAGGTAAAGGCTCATTGGTTCTCCAGTCATTGCAGCCCACCATAACGGATTGGGACAACTACGGCACAGGGATTCTCCGGGCCGCTCCCGTCTGGAGGCAAGTCACCGTTCTATTCAAGGATTTGAAGCAGCAAGGCTGGGGAGTCCAACAAAATCTCACCCTCGATGAAATCTCAGGTTTCTCCATTTCCGCGATGACCGACCTCGGAGATCCACCACGGCCGCCGTCTGGACTCTTCTACGGCATGA
>Ga0335077_10009549_pt1 | contig 12044 bp, 10 predicted proteins | sample Lox_Sample_31_FD_207151 | JGI IMG/M metagenome (GOLD analysis project Ga0335077, IMG submission 207151) | Soil microbial communities from Loxahatchee National Wildlife Refuge, Florida, United States - Lox_Sample_3.1 | ecosystem: Environmental > Terrestrial > Soil > Wetlands | place: USA...
TGGTCGGCCATGAACGCGGCAATGCTCGCGAACGTGAAGGTTCCGGGTGTAGCGGAGAAGTTGTCTGAAAGCTCCGGACGGAATTCGCCGCCGAAACGGATCGAGTGATTTCCGTGCACCCAGCTCAGCGTGTCGGACAAGACTTCCACGTTGTCGCCGCGGCCTTGCGGGAATCCGCTGATTCCGCCGAAGGTGAAGTTTCCTGAGACCGTGACCTGCGGGAGCGTGCCTACGCCGCCATTATTGATCCCGAATTCGGACGACGGAATCTGCTGATCCGCGTTGAACGTGATCAGGATTCGATTGAAGCCCAGCCGCGCTTCATTCACCCAGTTCGCGTTGGGCACCCAGGTTTCGTTGAGCGTCATCAACTGGCGATGCCCGTTCCGCATGTCGCCGCCGCCAGGGAAGTCGTTGCCATCGGTCGTCGGAGGCTCATTGCGCTGGTCGCGTTGGATCGCGTAATAAAAATTGAATCGGTTGGCCGAATTGATCACCCAGGTCTCGTCCGTGGTGCCCTGGTAAATGTTCACGGGAGCAACGGCCGAGCCGACGAACTGGTTGGTCCCCGAATTGGCCAGCGGAATCAAACTGAGCAGCCCCTGCACGGACTTGTCGCTGGTGGCCATAATCTGCGAGCGCTGCGCCCCGGTCAGCGTAGGGAAGGACAACGGCACGGACTGGCGCTGCCGCAGCTCTTCATACGTGAAAAATCCGAAGAACTTGTTCTTTTTGAACGGCAGCCCGACGTCGCCGCCGAACTGGTTGCGAATGAACGGCGCTTCCGGATTGGCCACCAGTTGTCCGCCGGAAACGACATGGGTCGGGTTGGACCAGTTGCGCGCGTCGAAATAATCGTTGCGCAGAAATTCGTACAGCTCGCCGTGAACCGCGTTGGTGCCTTGCCGCGTCGCGATGAGCACGATGGAGCCGGAATCACGGCCATATTCCGCGTCGAAGGTCTGATTGTCGATCGAGATCTCTTCGATCGTGTTAATCGTCGGCTGGAACGTCACCTGATTCTGGCTGGGATCGCTCAGGTTGATTCCGTTGACCAGATAATTGATGCTCGATTCGCGCGCGCCGGCTGAATCAAATGCAAATGATCCTTGCCCGCGCAGCGGAGCCGTCAGAAATCCGTTCGCCGGAGGCGTCACCGTTCCGGGAACCAGCAGCGCCAGATCTACGAAGTGACGGCCGTTCAGCGGAATTTCCTGCACCGTCTGCTGATTGATCACGTCGCCGACCGTAGTTGTGCTCGTATCGATGATCGGCGCGGCCGCGCTGATCTCGATGGTTTGCGTGGTGGCGGAAACGGCCATCTGGAAATCTTGTCGCGTGGTGTTACCGGCCGAAACATCCAGGCCGGTTACCACCGTCGTCTGCATGCCGGACGACTTCGCCTCCACGCGATACTTGCCCACCAGCAGCGACGGAACCAGATAGATGCCCGCTGTGTCGGTGGCTGTTGTGCGTTCCTCGCCCGTCGCCTGATTCGTTACCGTGATCGAAGCGTTGGGGATCACCAGGCCCTGCGGATCGCTCACCGTGCCGGTGATTGCACCCGTGGATTGCGCTAACGCGGAAGAACTGGAAAGACTCAGAAGTGAAACGGCCAGAACTGCGCCGAAAACGATCGCGAAAAGCAATCGTGTCAATCGCTCAAACATGGACGCTCCCTTTCAAAGGAAACTGGATTAAAGATTTGCCCCTTGTCGCAAGCCGGCAGTCGAAGCATCCGGCGTCGAAACATCTAAAGCACTGATACTGGATTTGACGTGCGTCGAACCCAGTTGTGAGTCACCCTGATTCCGTTTAGATTCCTCTGCGACCTAATCGGTTTCAATATTGTTTATTGTAGGCAAAATATGTCGTATGGAATTTCCGGCGGCGTTCGTCGATTAACAATCCGGCGTTAACATTGAGCATGCGGTCTTCGGTCCTTCTCGCTCTCGCGTTTGCCGTTGCCGCAATCGCGCAGGCGGATTCGACCATCTGCGCATCTTGTCACGCGAAGATCTGGCAAACCTACCAGCGCACCGGCATGGCGCGATCCTTCTACCGGCCCGATCCCTCCAACACCATCGAAGATTACGCCCGCCACAACTCCTACGATCACGCCGCATCGGGAATTCACTATCAAATGATTCACCGCCAGGACGCCGCGGGCGACCACTATTTCCAGCGCCAATCGACCATCGGTTTCGGCGGTGAAAGCGCGAATGTGCTCGAAACCGCGATCGATTTCGTCATGGGATCGGGCAATCACGCACGAACCTATCTGCATCGCACGCCGCGCGGAACCATCGAGCAGTTGCCGCTCGCCTGGTACTCGGAAAACGGAGGCGAATGGGCGATGAGTCCCGGCTACGATCGCCCCGATCATCTGGGATTGCAGCGCAACGTGACCTACGATTGCATGTTCTGCCACAACGCCTATCCGGAAATTCCCGCCGCGAGCGGCCCCCGCTCCGAGCCGGTGTTTCGGAGCCTTCCCCAGGGCATCGATTGCCAACGCTGCCATGGCGACGGAGAAAAACATATCGCGCTCGCCCGCAGCGGCGCTCGCTTAGAGCAAATTCGCGCTACGATTCTCAATCCCTCGCGCCTCGACCGGGAACGCCAGATGGAAGTTTGCGCGCAATGTCATCTGGAGACCACGAGTTCTCCGCTTCCGGGATCGATTGTCCGCTACGAGCGCGAGCCGTTTTCCTACCACCCCGGCGAGCCGCCGGACAATTTCATGCTGCATTTCGATCACGCGCCTGGAACGGGCCACGACGCCAAATTTGAGATCGACGGCTCCATGTACCGGTTGCGCCAGTCGCAGTGTTTCCGCAAATCGAATGGCGCGCTCACCTGCACCACCTGCCACGATCCGCACGACGCGTTGCGCGGCGAAGAGGCAGCCCGCCACTACACTTCCGTCTGCCGTCAGTGCCATGCCGCCGCCCTCGATCGCCTGATCTTGGCGGGCGCGCACACCGCTTCGCAGGATTGCGTCGGCTGCCACATGCCCAAGCGCCGCACCGAAGACGTCGTACACGTGGTGATGACGGATCACCTGATTCAGCGCTCCAAGCCCTCCGGCGATCCGCTCGCCGCGCGCGCCGAGATTCCCGTCGATGCAAATCCTTATCGCGGCGAAGTGGTCGCCTACAATCTTGGCTCCTCGACCTCAGAAGACGAGCTGTACCTGGCCATCGCCCAAGTGGCCGAGCAAAGCAATCTCAACGCGGGTATCGCACAACTTCAAGCCGCCATCGCGAAAGATCACCCCCGGAACCCCGAATATGATCTACAACTCGCGGACGCGCTCGCCCATGCGCACCGCTTCGCTGAGGCCGTCCTGGTTTATCGTGAAGCGCTCAAGCTCGATCCGAATTCCGCCGTCGCTTACGACCGGGAGGCGTTGTGTCTTTTGCAAGCGGAAAACCCAGCCGGTGCCGAATCGGAGCTGGGCGAAGCGCTGAAGCTCGCGCCTACGGCTGCGCGCTGGGTTCTGCTCGGCGAAATCCGCGTGCAGGAAGGCAAACTCAAACAGGCGGTCGAAGCGTTCCAAACGGCGACCAGGCTCGATCCGCAGATGCCCGACGCATTCGCAATGCTCGGCGCGATCGCGTATGAAACCGGCAATCCCGCGCTGGCGGAGACCGCGCTACGCCGCGCGATCGAGCTTCATCCCAACCATGCCGGCGCGCACAATAATTTAGGAAACCTGCTCGCCGAAACCGGCCGGTTCGAAGAAGCGCAATTTCATTTTGAGGCCGCGCTGCATATTCGCCCCGGTTACGCCGGAGCGCGATACGACTACGCGCTCGCTCTCATCCGAGTGCACAAGCTCGACCAGGCCCAGGCGCAGTTGCAGGCGATTCTCGAAAGCCACGATCCGCAACCTTCCGCCGCCGATGCCGCGGTCCGCGAACAGGCGCGGCAACTGCTCGAAAAATTGCGCAAATCGCCATAAGCTCGGGTCGCAACGCTGGGCGGATTGAAGCGGAGCCGCGCGCGTAAGCAAGCGGACCCGGTGCGCTAACATGCTCGTCCCGTCCAGCGGGCGCACAAGCTCTATTGGGGCTTCACGTAGGGAGGCATCTGGTCTTTGCTGAAGCGCGGCACCATCTGATCGCGATTGGCGACATCCCAGACGCATGCGGCGGCCACCGCCGCGGCTTTCTCGACATCATCCGGGATGATGCGCTCGTAGGTATCCACGCTGCTGTGATGCGTCAGCGTGTTGTATTCGATCGGGTCCTGCTGGAAGCCGACCCCCGGCAGACCGGCATTATTAAAGGACGTACTGTCAGTCCCTCCGACCGCGCGGCTGGTGGTGGTGTTCGCGCCGAAAACGCCCCAATCAGTGAAATGTGCGAGCACCGGCCGCAGAACATCCGCCGCCGCAGGCGGCCCGAAAATGGAAGCGCCGCGCGGACGTCCCGTCCCGGTATCGATATTGAAGTAAGCGTCCAGCTTGTACCATTCGGGCTTGGGATTCTCCGCCGTGCCGAAATGCTGCGCGACATAAGCCAGCGACCCGAGCAGTCCTTCTTCTTCGCCCGACCACAAAGCCACGCGAATGGTCCGGCGCGGCTTCAGACCCAGCGATTGAATCAGGCGCGCCGCTTCGAGCATGATGCTCGACCCCGCCGCGTTATCCGTGGCGCCGGTGCCCGAATGCCACGAGTCGAGATGCCCGCCCAGCATCACGATTTCGTCGGCTTTATCGCTGCCCGGAATCTCGCCCACCACGTTGTAGCTGGTCTTCCCTTCCGGAAAGATGCGATTCACGATGTTCATCTCGACCTTCACGTCATCGCCATCGGCGAGCAGGCGGTCCATGCGTCCGTAATCGTCGTTGCGGACAATAACCGTCGGTACGGTTTTGGACGGATCGTACTGATGATCCTGCTGAGCAAAAATCAGCCCTTCGCCGCGCGCGGCGTCGTTGATTTTGCCCAGCGCCCCGCCGGAGACGAGCATCGCGTCGACGATCGCTTCCACTTTGTTGTTCGACAGATATCTCGGATCCGAAGGAACATTGCCGCGCCCACCCCGGCCCCGGCCGCCGCCCTCGTATTGCGCTTTCACCTCGTCGTCGGGGCGCCGTTTGGCGGGCGGATTGAAGTCGACCGGAATCACCGCAGCCTTGCCGACCATCACGATCTTTCCGCGGACTTTTTCCCTGTTCGCCGCGACCCATTCGTCCATTTGTTCCTGCGTCGGCCCGTAATGCTGTGGTCCGCCTCCGCGCCCTCCGCGTCCAAATCCCGCCGCGTTGTTGCGCGGAATTTCGGGACCTTCCGGCGTGCGCTCGAGCTCAACCATCGAACCCGCAACGGTGCCGTTCGTGGACGCCGTCCAGGCGAGCACTTCGAAATGCAAATTCTCCTTGACCGGCGCGGTGATGAATGCCCAGGCGTGGTCGTTCAACCAGCCGGGCCGCGCGAAATTCCACGGTTCCAGATGCGCGTTCTTCATGCCCCAGCGCGTCATCTCGGCCACCGCCCATTTCGCGGCGGCTTCGTGATTGGGCGTACCGGTCACCCGCGGACCGTAGCGATCGGTCAGCATGTGGAGCGTGTGCATGATCTGCGAATTCTCCACAGCTTCGCTGCGGAACCGGGCGATGTTGGAATCATCCACCTGTTCCTGAGCGAACACGAGAATTGTCGAAGCGGCGGCAACAGCGGAAACCAGCATGAGATTGCGCATGAGGAACAGGATATCGCGAACTCCGGCCGAGGTGGTCGGAGTGGCCATGCGATTGTACGCAATCGGGATGGATTTGCGGGGAGGCGTATGCCCGAACAGAGCGTGATGGAGCTCATTGAACGGCGGCGAGAAGCATTCCGGCAAAAAAGCCGCCTGACGAACGACGCGCGCGAAGCCCAGCGAAGTTCGTGGATTGCCGAGGAATACGATGCATTGATCGCTGAAATCCAGGAGTCCGGCCATTTGAAACACGGTCCGCATCCGGCACCGAAATGCGCGGAAGATCCCAGCGAGCAATGGATCCTGGGGGACCAGGGACAGCTCGGCGGCTGAAACGGTTCGTCCGTATCGCGTCAAAACGCCCTACGATTAAGAAGTTTGTTGCGCAAAAACGCGCAGCGAAATCGAGTCATGCCTGACGTCTGCGTTAGCACCTGTCGACTGGCGGGTTGCACGACGTTCGCTAAGCTCTGGCCGTAAAATGCCGGGGTGAAACACCCAAAAACGCGAAGCAACGCAGACTTAAGGCACTCCGATCCTCCGTCTTAAATTGGAGTCTAATCGTAGGAGGACTCGAATGCACCGAATGTGCTTGTTTCTGACCGCGGCCGCCGCCTCGCTGTGGGCGCAATCGCCGTCGTATCGCATCGTCCATCGCTATCTGCTCGGCGAGGACGGAAGCTGGGACTACGTCGTGCCGGACCCGCCCGATCATCGCGTGTTCCTCGCTCGCCAGAACCGGCTCATGGTAGTCGATGAGAAGACCGGGAAGCTTCTCGGCGAAGTGAACGGCATCGACGGTGCGCACGGCACCGCGATCGCCCACAAGACCGGCCACGGATTCGCCACCGAAGGTCAGGGCCAGTCCGTCGCCATGTTCGATCTGAAGACGTACAAAGTGCTCAGCCACATTCCCGCGGCCGAGGATGCCGACGCGATTCTCTACGATTCGTCCTCGAACCGCGTTTTCACTCTGAATGGCGACGCGCACTCCTCCACGGTAATCGACCCGGAACAAGGAAAACGTATCGGCACGGTTCCGCTCGGCGGCAAACCGGAATACGGCGTCTCGGCGGGCGACGGCAAGGTTTACGCCAACCTGACCGACATCAGCGAAGTGGCGGAGATCGACGCCAATTCCTTGACCGTGACCCGCCACTGGCCCACCGCTCCCTGCAAACAGCCCGTCTCCATGGCCATCGACACAGAGCATCATCGTTTGTTCAGCGGGTGCCGCAGCGGGCTGATGGCGGTTTCCGATTACCAGGCCGGAAAGATCGTGGCGACGATCCCGATCGGAGAGGGCGTCGACGGAGCCGGCTACGATCCAGCTTATGGCGACGCGTTCGCCTCCAACGCGAACGGCTCGCTCACCGTGATTCACCAGGACAGCCCGGACAAATATCATGTCAGCCAGAGTGTCGAGACGCCGGAGCGTTCGCGCAACATGGGGCTCGATCCTCTGACGCACCGCATTTTCGTCGTCTCTGCGAAATTCGGACTGCTGGCCAAAGGCCAGCGCCGGCCGCCCGTGTTGCCCGGCACCTTCACTCTGCTGGTGATCGAGCGCGAGCCCGGAGCGCACTGATTCCTACGACGGGCGCGACACGATGCGCTCGAAAACTCCGTAAACCGCAATGGTCGCCAGGATCAGCAGCGTTCCTTCAAGCGGCGTGAGCTCGTGAATATAATGCGGGCCCAATGCCGGCACCACCGACCAAAACGGTCCCGGTTTCTGCCGGCTGAGCGCGAACCAGTGCGGCGCCGGTTCGTCCTGGCGCAGCGCCATTACTCCGATAGCCCGTAAAACGAAGCCGCTCGCGATCACGGCGGCCAGCGTCAGCACGCCCGCGCGCTTTGCAATCGGCACCCGGCCCTTCGGGCGATACAGAAACGCGGCGGCGAACACCATCCCTGCCGCCCCCCCGAGCAGATCCATATAAATGTCGTTGAAGTCGAGCGCGGAAACGCGCCGCGGATACAAAACCCAATATTGGTAGGCTTCATCCAGCCCTCCCAGCAGCGCGATCCAGGCGAGCGATTCCACCGGCGACAGCGTCATCGCCATGAGCACCGCGCCTGCGGGGAAATACTGCGGATAATGCACCAGCTCCGTGTCGTTCGCCGTAAAGACGCGCCAGTTACACCAGATCAGAAACAGGGTCAGCGCCCAATACGCCGCGATCGTCCGCCGTTGGGAATGCCCGCGAAGCCGGCGGAACAACATCACCGTAGCCCACGCCGCCAGGACCAGCGCGACCGCCGCGGAAAGCCGGTACAGCCCCGGACGAGTGAGCAAGTCCGCGATCTTTCCAACCAGCAACTGCACCTGCTCGTGCGGAAAGGTGACAGCCGCCGCGTAGATCAGCAGTCCCGCCCAGGCAAGGCGCGGATGCAGACGGAGGGATTCGAGAAACTTCACAACACGAGCACCGGGTGATAGAGATGCGGCAGGCGCGCCTCGCCGATGGCGATCAGCTCTCCGTGCGCGGTCACGGCCTTCACGTAGCGCGACCCTTTGCGCGCCTGGAACGGCGAAATGCGGAAATCGCGGCCGTTACGGATCTGGCCGGCGGTGATCGAATCGACCATCTCCATGGGGAATTCGGGAAGAAGCTGCACCGCGGGAATCAGAGCCTCGCCGATGCGGCCCTGTTCGGCGAGCGCGCCGAGCTCCTCGAGCGTGCGGGCATCCTCGATTTTGAAATCGCCCGAAGCCGTGCGGCGAAGGGTTTCAAGGAACGCGCCGCATCCGAGAGCCTGTCCGGCGTCATGCGCGATGCTGCGCAGGTAGGTGCCCGCCGAGCAGTGCACCCGCACGTCGGCTCGATTTCCGTGAACGCTCATGAGGTCCAGCGAATACACGCTGACGCTGACCGGCGCGAGTTCCACCGCCTGATGGGCGCGCGCCAGCTCATAGGCCGGCTTGCCGGCGATTTTTTTCGCGGAAACCGGCGGCGGACGCTGCGAGATTTCTCCCCGAAACCGGTCGAAGATCTCATCCAGCCGCGCGCGATCGAGCGTCACCTCCACTTGTGGCGACGTGGGCCGCCCTTCGGCATCGTAGGTGTCTGTGGAATAACCGAAGCAGATGACGCCCTCGTAAACTTTGTCGTTGCGTGTGTAGAACTGGGCGAGCCGCGTGGCGCGGCCGACCACCAGCGGGAGAACTCCAGTCGCGCCGGGATCAAGCGTGCCGAGGTGCCCCACCTTGCGTGTTCCCACCAGCCGGCGCACCTTGTTGACAACGTCGTGCGAAGTCCACTCGCGCGCCTTGTCGACGATGATGACGCCGTCCATCTCATTAAGCTAACGCATCGCGAGCGAGCGCGTTACGCTGGGGTGGTTGCTGAAAGCGCGCGACTCGAATTGGGATAAAAATGCGCGTCGCGGATTGAGGCGCGGCATTCATGCCGCGCGTTGGTCGTGCATTTTTCGGCGAAACGCTTTTAACAGGAGACAAGCACGTCGAGGTTTCGCTTGCCATGCTCGATGCGCTGCACGACCGCTGGGTGCGGCTGATGTCATCGCTCGACGAGCAGCGATGGCGGCGCTCATTCCGGCATCCCGAAATCGGCCCCGTGACGCTGGAGCAGAATCTTGCGCTATACGCACATTACCGGTCCGCGGGAGCGCAACGGCTGGTGACGCCGTGCAACGGCGCGGATGTGCGGCTACAATGAAAAGTTATTGGCCGGAAGGAATATCGTCGCGATTTATCCGGGCTCGTTCGATCCCATCACGAATGGGCACCTGGACCTGATCGCGCGCGGAAGCAGGCTGGCCGACCGTTTGATCGTCGCGATTCTGCGGAATGAGGGCAAGCCGCCTCTGTTTTCGGTGGAAGAGCGAATCCAGATGTTAAAGACGGTGCTCGAACCGTACACCAACGTGGAGGTCGCGGCGTTTGAAGGTTTGACCGTGGCCTACGCGGCCCAGCGCGGAGCGAATCTGATTCTGCGCGGCATCCGCGCGGTTTCCGATTACGAGTATGAGCTGCAGATGGCGCTGATGAACCGGCGCTTGCAGCCGGAAATCGAAACGGCGTTTTTGATGGCGGGCGAGGCCTATTCGTTCATCAGCTCGCGGCTGGTGAAGGAAGTCGCCAAGCTCGGCGGAAATATCTCGGGCCTTGTGCCTCCGCTGGTGGAGTGCCGGTTGCGAGAGCAGTTTAAAGGAAGGTGAGACGATGCAAACAGCTGTGGATTTAGCCCAGCGGATTTCTTCGATCAGCGTGTCATCCACGATGGCCGTCTCGAGCGAAGCGGAGCGTCTGCGCCGCCAGGGCGCCGACGTGGTGGACTTCGGAGTGGGCGAGCCGGATTTCCCCACTCCCGACAACGTGAAGCGCGCGGCCATGGCCGCCATCGACCAGAATTTCACCAAGTACACCAACGCGGGCGGAATCGAGGAGCTCAAGCAGGCGATCTGCGATCGCCACAAGCAGGACTACGGCACGGCGTATTCCAACAAGGAGTGCGTGGTCACCGTCGGCGGCAAGCACGCGATTTTCAATTTGATGCAGGCCCTGATTGATCCCGGCGATGAAGTCATCATCCCGGTGCCGTATTGGGTGACCTACAAAGACGTCGTGAATTACGCCGGCGGATCGTGCGTGTTTGTCGATACCGACGAGTCGAAAGGCTTCGAGCTGCGCGCGTCGATGATCGAGCGGCGCCTGACGCCCAAAACCAAGATGATCATCATCAATTCGCCTTCGAATCCGAGCGGAGCCGTGTTCGCGCGCGCGGAGCTGGAACGCATCGCGCAGATCGCGCGCGACCGCGGAATCTGGATCATGACCGACGAGTGCTATCACCGCTTCATCTACAACGGCGAGCCGTATTCGATGGCCTCGTTCCCGGGAATGCGAGAAATCGTGGTGGTGGCCGGATCGCTTTCGAAGACCTACGCGATGACCGGCTGGCGCGTCGGATTCGTGTTGGCGCCGGCGTCCATCATCGGCGCGATCGTGAAGCTGCAAAGCCACTCCACGTCGAACGTGAACTCCATCGCGCAGAAAGCCGCGGTCGAGGCGCTGCGCGGATCGCAGGATTCGGTCGCGACTATGCTCGCCGAGTATCGCAAACGGCGCGATTACGTGGTCGCGCGGCTGCGCCAGATGCCCGGCGTGCGCGCCAATGAGCCGCAGGGCGCGTTCTACGCATATCCCAACGTGAGCGCCGCGTTTACCGGAGGCATCGCGAACTCGCTCCACTTCGCCGAAAAGCTCCTGGCCGACGAGTTTGTCGCCGTGGTGCCGGGCGAAGCCTTTGGAACCGAGCAGCACGTGCGCTTGTCCTACGCGACCTCGATGAAAGAGCTCGAGCGCGGCCTTGACCGGATTCAGAAATTCATCGCCGCGCGCGTGTGATACGGCTGACGCCATCCTTTCGCGAAAAAATCTGGGGATCGCGGCGCCTGGAGCCGTGGTTCCCCAATTCCGATTTGAAAATCGGCGAAATCTGGTTTGAGGACGCGGAGGATTCTCCGCTGCTGATCAAGTTTATTTTCACCTCCGAAAAATTGTCGGTGCAGGTGCATCCCGGCGACGAGTACGCGCGGATGCATCATCAATCGCGCGGGAAAACGGAGATGTGGCACATCCTCGCCGCCGATCCGGGCGCCAAGATCGCCGCCGGTTTTCGCCAGCCGATCAGCCGGGAGCGTCTGCGCGAAGCCTCCGCTTCGGGCGAAATCGAGGAGTTGCTCGCCTGGCATGATGCCCGGCCCGGCGATACGTTCTTCATTCCCGCGGGAACGGTTCATGCCATCGGCGGCGGCCTGGCCTTGTGCGAGATCCAGCAGAGGTCGGACATCACCTACCGCCTGTATGATTACGGCCGTCCTCGGGAGCTGCACCTGGAACGCGCGGCCGAGGTCTGCCGCCTGCAACCGCATTCGCCGCTGCGCCCGCGCGAAGACGTGCTGGTGAATTGCGATTACTTCGTGACGCGCCGCATGGTTCTGGACCGTGCGAAAAAACCTCTGGACAGCGGATTCGTGATCGTCCTGCACGGAAAGGGAACCATCGGAGAGAACGCCGTCGAACCGGGCGAAGTGTGGCGCCTCGATCGCGGAGTGGAAATCGGCGGAGAAATGACCCTGCTGCACGTGTCCCTGCCGTGAAAGTGCGTAAGCCGCCCTCCGCCGTGACGGGGTTTTTGACGCAGACACTGAATCTTCATGGCTGCGGCCAATACCCCGGCCGGGCGCGCACGATCAGGCCTTCGCGCCCGATCACGCTGACCACGATGTGATGGTATCCCTTGTTCGCAGTTTCGTGCGGAACGAAGCTCAGCAGATACTGGCTGTGAATCTCATCGCCGGCA